>Ga0105047_10004068_pt1 | contig 25625 bp, 20 predicted proteins | sample MAT04_FD_78384 | JGI IMG/M metagenome (GOLD analysis project Ga0105047, IMG submission 78384) | Freshwater microbial communities from Lake Fryxell liftoff mats and glacier meltwater in Antarctica - MAT-04 (megahit assembly) | ecosystem: Environmental > Aquatic > Freshwater > Ice > Liftoff...
GCCGCCCCGACGCCGCCCCACGCAGCCGCGGCCTAGCCCGCGGGCACCACCGATGGCAGCGGCTCGGGTGTCGCAGCCGGGCCTGTCCCCGGCTTGCGGCCGACGCTCGCCTTGACCAGGTCCGCCACGAGCAGCGTCATGTCCACGGTGAGGTCGCCCCGGTTGGTCATCGCGATCACGTCCACGCCCGCCTCGGGCATCCGGTACATGCCGGCGTTGAAGCCGCGCAGCGAGCCACCGTGGCCGTAGCCGTCCCAGCCGGCCAGCCGCTGGTAGCGCGTGCCCGGCCCGTAGCCTGACTCCCCGAAGGTCAACAGCTGGGCCAGCGAGTCGGGCGACAGGATCTCGCCCCCGTACAGCGCGGCCTCCCAGCGCAGCAGGTCGGTCACCGATGCCAGGAGTGCGCCCGCAGCCCAGACCACCGTCGCCGCTGACGTGCTCGGCCGGAGGGTCGTGCCATCAGACCAGTCCAGCCAGCCGCCGTCCCGCCAGTAGCCCTTGGCCGCGCCGTCCGGCACCGGCTCATCGCCCTGGAGCACGACGCTCGTGAGCCCCAGCGGGTCGAAGAAGCGGGACCGCAGCTGCTGCGCCAGGGGTGCGCCGCCCGCGGATTCCAGGATGCGCCCGGCCAGGATGTAGTTCGTGTTCGAGTACTCCTGGTCCGCGCCCGGCCGGAACAACGGCGCGCGTGCCGCGGCCAGGGCCAGGATCTCGTCCACGGTCCACTGGTGGGTCGGCCGGTCGAAGACGAGCGTCTTGTAGTCCGGGTGCCAGAAGTAGTCCCCGATGCCGCTGGTGTGGTTCAGGAGCATCCGGAGCGAGATCGCGGCGCCGTTCGGGTAGTCCGGCAGCCACGTGGAGATGGGGTCATCGAGGGACAGCGTTCCTTCCTGCTGGAGCTGGAAGGCGAGCGCCGCCACGAACGTCTTGGTGATGCTGCCGATGACCCACGGGGTGTCCGGGGTCGCCTTGGCGTTGCCCTCGCCCACGATCGCCTTGCCGCTCGCGCCGGTCCAGACCGTGCCGTCCGGCATCCGGATCGCCGCCACCACGCCCGGAACCTGGGCGACCCGGCGCCACTCGTCGATGATCGACTGCAGCCGGGCCGCGATCTCGGGGGTCATCATGCCGGGGTCCTGCTGGGCGATGAGCGCCGGCGTCGCGGCTGCAGGGTCCGGCGTCGATGCGGGCGGGGCCGTGACGGGCGACCCGGTGACGACCGGCGCGATGCTGGCGACCGGGGCGACCGTCCGATCCGGGACGACTGCGGCGGCCGCGCTGGCGGGCGCGGAGGATGCGCCGGCAAGCGAGTGTGTGGCGGGCGGGGGCGTCAGCGAGACACATCCCGCGGAGACCGCACCCAGGAGCGCCACGAGGAGCGCGGCGGCGGCGCTCGACGGACGGCGTGCTCCGGGGGCGCGGGCTGGCTGCTGGTGGGGCATCTGGACCTCGGCGTGGCACGGCAGGGGCGGTCGCACGCGCAGCCCGCTCCGGCTCCCGTCTCATCTCCCACCCGCAGGATGCCACGAACGGGGGATGCCGGCCACACACGACCCCATCGGACCCCACCCCACGGCACTGCACGGGTCACCACCCCCGTACGGATAGGGGATGGGAGGGGCCACGGGGCATCCGTAGCGTCCGGGGCAGCCATGTCGCATCTTGCCGCCTCGCCCCACCCACGGACCCTGCCATGGATGCTCGCGTTCGTGCTTGGCTGCGTGGTCATCGGCGGGCACCTCCTGCTGGGCGACGCGGTCGCGCGCGACGTGCTGTACAACCTGTGGAGCACGCTCGCGGCGCTGCTCGTGTTCGCAGGCGTCGTCATCCACTCGCCCGAGCGGCGCGCCCCGTGGCTGCTGCTGGGCGCGGGCCTGATGCTGATGGCCGCGGGCGACTGGACCTGGACGGCGCTGGAGCTGCTCACCGACACCGACCCGTTCCCGTCCGTGGCCGACGCGTTCTACCTCGTGGGCGAGCTGGTGTTCGCCGTGGGTGTCCTGGGCATCCTGCGGGGACGCCTGCCGGGATCGGATCGCTCAAGCATCCTCGATGCGCTCATCCTCGCGGTCGGTTTCGGGGTCCTGTGCTGGGTCTGGTTCATGGGCCCGATGTCCACGGGCGCCACCTCGGCCGTGGAGCTGGGCGTCTCGCTGGCCTACCCCATCATCGATGTGGCGCTGCTCGGCATCCTGGGTCGGCTGGCCATGTCCCCCGGTCCGCGCGTGCCCGCCGACCGGCTGTTGCTCGTGGGCATGAGCGCGTTCCTCGTGGGCGACCTGGGCTTCGCGTGGCTGCAGCAGCAGGGACTGTATGCGGAGGGCAGTGTCGTGGACCTCGCTTTCCTCGTCGCCGCGCTGGCCTTCGCCGTGGCCGCGCTGCACCCCTCCATGCGGGCACTCGCCTCCCGCAGCGACCGCGAGCCTGAACGGCTCAGCACGCGCCGGATGGCGATCCTCGCGGGTGCCACGCTGCTGTCGCCGGCGGTGCTGCTCATCCAGGCGTCGCTGGACACGAGCGTGGACGTGCCGGTCATCGCGATCGGGACGCTGCTGCTGTTCTCGCTCGTGCTCGCGCGGCTGTTCCTCGCGGTCTCGGAGCTGGGGCGGACGCTGGGCGAGCGCCAGAAGCTCGAAGCCGAGCTCAAGCGCCAGGCGCTCCACGACCCGCTCACCGGCCTCGCCAACCGGGTGCTGTTCGCCGACCGCCTCGATCACGCCCTGGCGCGCCGCCGTGAACTCGTCGCGGTGCTGTACCTGGACCTCGACGATTTCAAGACGGTCAATGACACGCTGGGCCACGAGGCCGGCGACCGGGTGCTGGCGCGGACCGCCGAGCGTCTACGCGCCGCGGTCCGGCCGGGGGACACCGTCGCGCGGCTCGGCGGCGATGAGTTCGCCATCCTGCTGGAGGACAGCCCCGACCTGCGCGTCGCGGCGCTCATCGCCGAGCGGCTGCTGGCCACGCTCGCGACGCCCGCGGACCTCGACGGCCGGCTCGTCGTCATCCGCGCGTCGATCGGCATCAGCCTGGGCGTGTCCGGGATCACGGACGCGCCCACGATGATGCGTGAGGCGGACATCGCGATGTATCTCGCGAAGGGGCAAGGAAAGAGCCGCTACGCCGTGTTCAAGCCCACCATGCATCTCAACGTGGTGCGCGGCTTCGAGTTGCGCGCGGACCTGGAGCATGCCGTCAGCCGCGACCAGCTCGTGCTCGAGTACCAGCCCATCGTCAGGCTCGCGACGGGCCGCCCGGTATCGCTCGAGGCGCTGCTGCGCTGGGATCATCCGGAGCGTGGCCTGCTGCCGCCGCTCGACTTCGTGCCGCTCGCGGAGGCGACAGGTCTGATCATGCCCATCGGCCGCTGGGTGCTCGACGAGGCGTGCCGGACGCTCGCCCGCCTCGCGCCGGCCGTCGGCATCCCGGACCTGCGCATGGCCGTCAACCTGTCTCCCATCCAGCTGGTGGACCCGCTGCTCGTGCCGTCGGTCGCCCGCGCGATCGCCGAACACCACATCGACCCGGCCTGCCTGGTGCTGGAACTCACCGAGACCGCCGTGCCCGACCCAGTGGTGGCGACCCGCATCCTGGGCGCTCTGCACGACCTGGGCGTCAAGCTGGCCATCGACGACTTCGGCTCGGGCTACAGCTCCCTGGGCCACCTGGGGCGCATGCCCGTCGACATCGTCAAGCTCGACCGTACCTTCATCCAGGGCCTGTCGGGCGAGGACCGTTCGGAGGCGCTCGCGGCGGGCATCATCGCGCTCGCTCGCAGCCTGGGGCTCGAGGTCGTGGCCGAGGGAATCGAGCGCCAGGACCAACTGGACATCCTGCGCGGGCTTTCGTGCGAGCTGGGCCAGGGCGACCACCTTGCGCCACCGATGCGTGAGGCCGCGCTGCTCGCCGCGATGACCCGACCGGAGGCCGAACGGGCCCACCGGATGACGATGGTGGGCGTCCCGCTGCCGGGGTTGACGTCGTTGCCCTGAACGGTGGCTAGCGGCCGAGGACGATCCAGCTCGCGAGCACGACCCACAGGATGCTCGCAGCGCTGAGCACCCACAGGAACACCGGCTTGCGCGTCTTGTGGCGGAACACGATGCGCCCAGCCCATGCGCCGATGACGCCGCCGATGAGCGCCAGCCCGTGCAGCACCACTTCCGGGATGCGCCAGCCGCCATGCGCGGCCTGCCACTTGTCCACGCCAGAGGCCGCGAACGCGGGCGGCGTCCAGGCCACCAGCCAGGCGAGCAACGGCGCGACGCCCACGATCAGCCAGAGCACGAGGAACAGGACGATGCCCATCCCCGCGGCAGCGAGCAGCGGGATCCGGTTGCGGCGATCGTCGAAGGTTGCCATGCGCCCACGGGGTCTTAGCGGGTCCAGTGAAACGACTGCTTGACGATGCGCAGGTAGACGAAGCTCTCCGTGCTGACCACGCCGGGGATACGCCGCAGCTTCTGCGTCAGGAAGGTCAGGAGGTCCTCGTTGTTGAAGCAGACGACCTCCACCATGAGGTCCCAGGCGCCGGCGGTGGCCACCACGTAGATGACCTCCTCGAACTCGGCGATGGCGTCCGCGGCCTCCAGCATCCGGTCGGCCTCGCACTTGACGCCGATCATCGCCATCTGGTCATAGCCCAGCTTGAGCGGATCCGCCACGCCCACGACCTGCAGCACGCCCCGGTCGATGAGCCGGTTGGTGCGCGCTCGGACCGCCGCTTCCGAGACGCCCAGGGTCGCCGCGATCTGCGTGAACGGACGGCGACCATCCTGCTGCAGGGCATCGATGATCGCGTGGTCGAGCGGCGAGACCTCCTCGCTGGAACGGGTCCCGAGGACGCGTGCTGGCTGGTGCATGGCGTCCACACTATCAGGGTCCCAGACCTCCTTCTGCGCCTGGTTCGGCGGTACCATCGGGCGTGCCCTGGGGGTACTTGCGTCACGCCGTCGTGCCCAGAACCACGACGCTTAGCGGGTTCACCGTGCCCATCGAATCCATCCTCATCCTGTTCGGCGTGGCCGCGTTCGCGGTGTCCGCCATGGCGGTCGCCCTGGGGGCGGCCTGGCTGGCCGGACGTCGGCGCGCCGACGTCCTGTCCGGGGCGAGCGAAGCGGCAGGCATCGGCTCGGCGCGGCCGGACGTCGCAGCGGCCGGCGGCGGCACCACGGACGGGCCGTGGGGCCTGGATACCGCGATGGTCGACCGGGTGGTGCGCGTCGTGGCGCTGCTGTTCATCGCGGCGGTGGGCGCCGCGGTGGCGCTCAGTGGGGCGGAGTCGGCCGAGGTCGAGGCGGCGATCTACGTGCTGCTGGCTGGCTCCACGCTGTTCATCGTGTTCATGCAGGACCTGCTGCCGAGCGGGCTGGCCGGTCGCACGCGGTTCTGGCTGGAGGCGGCCGGCGCGGTCGTGCTGCTGACGATCCTGGTGGGCCTCACGGGCGGCCTGGAGAGCCCCTTCTTCGTGGGCTACTTCCTGCTCGTCGGAGGCGCCTCGCTGGTGGGCGAGGGGCTGGGTCCCATCGCGCTCGCCCTGGGTGCCGCGGTGGCCTATGCCGTCGTGGGGGTCATCGTGGCGTTGGCGGTGGACGGCGTGGACGCTCTCGACGCGAAGGTGCTCGCGTGGGTCGGCTTCAACGTCGTGGCACTGCTGCTCCTGGCGTACGTGGGCACGGTCGCCGGCCGCGCACAGCGCCGGGCCCGGGACGCGGCCCTGCGGCTGTCACGCTACGACGCCCTGACGGGCCTGTACAACCGGGGTGCGTTCTTCGCCGCAGCCGAGCGCGAGATCAAGCGCGTGGAGCGCACGGGACGCGGGTTCTGCGTGCTGATGCTGGACCTGGACGACCTGAAGCCGGTCAATGACACGTACGGGCACCCGGCGGGTGACCAGCTGTTGCGGGCCATCACCGAGGTCGTCCTGCGGACGGTCCGGGCGACCGACCTGGCGGGACGATATGGCGGCGACGAGTTCGTGGTGCTGCTGCCCGAGACCGACGCGGAGGGCGCCTTCGTGGTCGCGGAGACACTGCGCCGGGACATCTCCGCGCTCGCCCTGCGGGTCCCGGACCGCAGCGTGCGCACATCCGTGTCGCTGGGTCTCGTGGCGTTCCCGGATGACGGGCGCACCATCGAGGAGCTGCTGTCCGCGGTGGACGCTGCGATGTACGAGGCGAAGCGGCGCGGCAAGAACCAGATCGTGGGCTACACGACGCGCACCGAACGGGTCGCGACGTCGATCGGGCCGGAGCGTGCCGTGGCCCAGCGGCCGCCGCGCGTGCGGCCGGACGAGTCCCGCTCTGCGGAGATCGGGCTCGCGCGTCGACCCAGCATGCGGGAGGAGACCGACGAGCCGATCGAGGTGCCGCCGTACGCTGACCAGGACGCGGCGCCCGTCCCCGGCACGAACTCCACCGCGGGCCCGACGGCGATGCACGAGGACCTCCTGGATGCCGCCGCGCCCGCATTCCGTGGAACCCTCGTGGACGAGGCGCGCATGTCGGCCCTGTCCGTCGCGGCAGAGGTGGGATCCGTGCCGTCGTCTCGGTCCGCGCCCGGCCAGGGTGTCCAGCCGTCGGCCGGGGCGGCGACCCGGTCGCCCATCCGGGTCCCATCCATGCCCTCGCTGCTGGCCCAGCCGCTGCGCACCCAGGCGGAAGCAGCAGCGCCGCCCGTGCGCCTGCGTGCGCCCATCCGGCCCCGCGATGCTGTCGCCTCTGGTCTGCCGCCCGTACCGCCGGCCGGTGCTCCGTGGCCGTCGCGCAGCGCGCCGGGAACCGGTTCCATCGCATCCCGCGATCCGCGCAAGCCCGCCTACCGACAGTACGTGGCATTGCCCATCGAGGACGACGACCCCGATCGCTGAGCCACTTCGCCGACTGCGGGCACGTCCCGTGGCCGGCCGCGCGTCGGTGGTCGCCTGCGGCTGACGCAGCACCGGCCCGGCTCGCGCCCTTCGGGGTATCGTTTGGCCATGCCTGATCGCCCGACCCGGCCCCCGCTCGGCTTCGGCACGCGCGTCATCTCGGCCGCCTCCGCGCCACCCGTCGTGCGCCAGACCGGCACGTCCGTGCCCATCTACCAGGCCGCCGCGTTCGCCGCTGAGGATTCCCAGGAGCTCGCGGACATCCTGGGCTTCCGCACGCCCGGCTACAGCTACGCGCGCATCGAGAACCCCACGGCGGACGCGCTGGGCACGGCCTACGCCGCGGTCTCCGGCGCGGATGCGGGCTTCGCCTTCGGCAGCGGCATGGGCGCCATCCACGCCGCTCTCACGTCGCTGCTCGCCGCGGGTGACCGCATCGTCTGCACCCGCGCGGTCTATGGCTCCACGCGCCACCTGATGACCGAGGTGCTGGGGCGCTTCGGGGTGGAGACGGTGTTCGTGGACCCCACGGACCTCCCCGCCATGGAAGCGGCCCTCGCCACACCCACGCGCGTGCTGTACCTGGAGACGATCTCCAACCCCACGATCGTGGTCGCGGACCTGCCCGCGCTGATCCGGGCGGGGCACCGGGTCGGCGCATCGGTCGTGGTCGACAACACGTTCGCGTCGCCCTACGTGTGTCGCCCGGTGGAGCTGGGCGCGGACATCGTGGTGGAGAGCGCCACCAAGTGGCTGGGTGGCCACTCGGACGTCATCGCGGGGGTCGCCGCGGGCAGCATGGACGCGATGGCCCGGCTGCGCGCGGTGTCCATCGACACGGGCGGCATCGTGGCGCCGTTCTCCGCCTTCCTCGTGCTGCGTGGCATCCAGACGCTCCACGTGCGCATGGAGGCCCACGCGCGCGCTGCGGCGACCATCGCGCGTGCCCTGGAGGCGCGCCCCCAGGTCGGCCGCGTCCTGTACCCTGGCCTGCCGTCGCATCCCCAGGCGGACATCGCACGGCGGCTGCTGCGCACCGGCGGCGGCATGCTCGCCGTGGACCTGGGCACGCGTGCCGCCGCCGCCGCGTTCATCGACCGGCTCACCATCCCGCCCCGGACGGCGTCCCTGGGCAGCGTCCACACGCTCGCCGTGCACCCGCCATCCCACACCCACCGCCAGCTCGATGACGCGGGCCTCGCGGAGGCGGGCATCGCCCAGGGGCTGGTGCGCATCTCCGTCGGCCTCGAGGACCCGGATGACCTGCTCGCCGACATCACCCAGGCCCTCGCCGGCGACTGATCCGTCGGCCCGCCGACCCGGCGCGTGCAGGCCGGGACCATCGGTCCCACCATCTTCGAGAGTCGACCGTCACCCCTGACCATCCCGGAGCCCGCGCCATCGCCACCGCGACCGCCAGCACGCGCCGCACCACCACCCTGGGTTCGCCGTTCAGGCGCCTGGGCCGCGCCGTCTGGGGCACGCTGACCAGCGTCCGGTTCGCGGTCCTGCTCATCATGCTCATCGCGATCGCGGGCCTTGTCGGCACCGTCATCCGGCAGTTCCCGGCGGCCGCCCTTCACGACCCGGCCCTGTATGCGGAGCAGGTCGCCGAGATGCACCGGCGCTGGGACGCCATCGCGTTCCTGGGGCTGCCCATCGGGCCGGCCATGGTGGACGTGTTCGAGACGCTCGGCTTCTTCCGCGTCTTCTCCGCGCCCTGGTTCCTGCTGCTCATCACCATCCTGGTGGTCGCGATCATCTGTTGCACCCTCGACCGCACGCCCCGGCTGTGGCGCGGTGTGCACGTGGTCAACGTCCAGCAGCCGGCCTCGTTCTTCGACCCGCGGCTGTCCGACCGGGCGGTGATGGAGCACGCGACGCTGGCCCCGGATGCCCTGGCCCACGTCTTCCGCCGGCGCCGTTTCAAGGTCCGCCAGGCGGTCAGCGAGGATGGCACGGTCACGTGGGTGTATGGCGATCGGAACCAGTACTTCAAGATGGCCACGCTGCTCACCCACCTGGGGTTGATCCTGTTCCTGGGCGGCGGCGCAGTGACCGTGGCGGCGGGCTTCGAGACCATCCTGTTCGTGGCAGAGGGGCAGACCGCGCCGGTGCGGCCCGTGGGCACGCCCGACAACCTGCTGGTCAAGAACATCGACTTCGAGGCGCCTCGGCGCCCGGACGGCAGCCCGGCGGACTTCTGGACCGACCTCGCCGTGTACCAGAACGGCGAGGAGGTGGCGCGCAAGGTCATCCGCGTCAACGACCCGCTGACCGTGGACGGCTTCCGGTTCCACCAGAACACGTTCGGGCCGGGTGCGGACATCGAGATCCGTGACGCCCGCGACCAGCTCGTGTGGACAGGGTCAGTGATCCTGGGCGGCTTCTTCGCGGACACGTTCCCACAAGGCTTCATCACCATCCCGGGTTCCGACGTGGGCCTGGTGATGCTGCTCAACCGCTTCGATGACGGCGCCGGCATGCTCGTGCTCCAGGGCGTGGGCCCGCCCGACAAGACCGGACAGGCGTCGACCGCGTTCCTGCCCGTGGCCGTGGGCATCGGCGGTACCACGGACCCCGATGCGACCGCGGGCTACGCCATCACCTGGCTCCGGAGCAGCGCGTGGACGGGCCTGGTGATCAAGAAGGACCCCGGCGAGCTGGTCATCTGGGCCGCGTTCGCGTGCCTCATCGGCGGCCTGTCGCTGACGTTCTACTTCCCACGTCGGCGCATCTGGGCACGCATCGAGGGGGACCGGATCGGATTCGCGATGCTCGGCGACCGGTACGTGGACGTGCCCCGCGAGCTGCGCGGGCTGATGGATGACCTCGCCGTCCGGGGTGGCGCGAGGGCCGCCTCCCGTCCGTAGCAGCGGCCGACTCGCCGCCCGTCCCGGGGCCGCCTGCCGCCCGTCGCCCGGGGCCGCCTGCCGCCCGTCGCCCGAGGCCGCCCCTGGGACGTCCGTCGCAACCGTCCCGAAACGTGTCCCGTTCCGGCTCCCGGACTGCCCGTCCCCGGTACCGAACCGCAACCGCCTGCTGCGTACACTCGGAAGGCACGCACGCGCGCCCAGATGGAGTGGGGCGCTCGCCACGCGACCATCCACCGCAGGAGTCCCATGACCGCACGTTCGACGGCCATCGCGGCCATCGCCAGCCACAAGGCCGGGCCCACGCAGAACTACCTGGAGCACGCCGGCCAGGCGATCTACGGCCAGTACGTGTTCCACGAAGAGGCTCAGCGCGAGTACCTCGCCAAGCCCATCTTCAGGAAGCTGCGGCGGACGATCGAGGGCAACGAGCCGTTCGATCCGGCGATCGTGGACGCGGTCGCGCACGGCGTGAAGGAGTGGGCCATGGCGAAGGGCGCCACCCACTACACGCATTGGTTCGTGCCCATGACGGGCTCCACCGCCGAGAAGCACGACTCGTTCCTCAACCCGGTGGGCGAGGGCAAGACGCTCGCGGAGTTCTCCGGCAAGAACCTGCTCCAGGGCGAGCCGGATGCGTCGTCGTTCCCGTCGGGCGGCATCCGCGCCACGTTCGAGGCCCGCGGCTACACCGGTTGGGACGTCACCTCGCCCATCTTCCTCCAGGTGGAGCCGAACGGCGTCACGCTCACGATCCCCACCGCCTACGTCTCGTATACGGGTGAGGCGCTGGACCACAAGATCCCCCTGCTGCGGTCGCAGGAGGCGCTCGGCGCCCAGGCGCTGCGAGTGCTGCGCTGGTTCGGCAACGCGTCCGCCACACGCGTGTTCACGAACATCGGCCCGGAGCAGGAGTACTTCCTCATCGATCGCCGTCTCGCGGAGCAGCGCCCCGACCTGCTGCTGACCGGGCGCACCCTGTTCGGCGCTCCGTCGCCCAAGGGCCAGGAGCTGGAGGACCAGTATTTCGGCTCCATCCGGGAGCGGATCCTGGCGTTCATGATGGACCTGGACCGCGAGCTGTGGCGCCTGGGCATCCCGTCCAAGACGCGCCACAACGAGGTTGCGCCCGCCCAGTTCGAGATGGCGCCGGTGTACGAGCCGACGTCCGTCGGCTCCGACCACAACATGCTCGTCATGGCCACCATGCGCCGCCTCGCGCTGCAGCACGGGCTGATGTTCCTCATCCACGAGAAGCCGTTCGCAGGCATCAACGGATCGGGCAAGCACAACAACTGGTCCATGGCCACCGATGAGGGCGAGAACCTGCTCGATCCGGGCCACGACCCCCACGCCAACGCCCAGTTCCTGGCCTTCCTGGTGGCGGTCATCCGGGGCGTCAACGAGCACGCCGACCTGCTGCGCGCGTCCATCGCGGACGCCGGCAACGACCATCGCCTGGGCGCCAACGAGGCGCCACCGGCCATCGTGTCGATCTTCCTCGGCGCGCAGCTGGAGGACGTCGTGGAACAGCTGGGCAAGGGCGCCGCGACCGGCTCCAAGAAGGGCGGCTCCGTCACCCTTGGTGCGACGTCGCTGCCGGAGCTGGCCAAGGACGCCACGGACCGCAACCGGACATCGCCCTTCGCGTTCACGGGCAACAAGTTCGAGTTCCGCGCCGTGGGCTCGTCGGCGCCCATCTACTGGCCCCAGACGGTCCTCAACACCGCCGTCGCGGACTCGCTCAAGAAGCTGGCGGACGCGCTGGATGGCGTGCCGGCCGGCGACTTCGGCGCGCTCACGCGGATCCTGTCGCCCATCGTCCAGGGCAACAACCAGATCCTGTTCGAGGGCAACGGCTACTCCGAGGCGTGGCACGCTGAGGCCGCGCGACGCGGGCTGCCGAACAACAGGACGACCGTGGATGCGCTGCCGGCGCTGACCACGGACAAGGCGAAGGCGCTCTTCGCCGGGTTGGAGGTGCTGTCCGAGCGCGAGCTCACGGCGCGCGCCGAGATCAACTGGGAGCGCTACGTCAAGGTCGGCAACATCGAGGCGAACGCATCCCTGGACATCGCGCGCACGATGATCCTGCCCGCGGTGGTGCGGTACCTGGGGCAGCTGGCTGCCGCCGGCTCGTCCAGGGGCGTCCTCACGGTCGCGGACAAGGTGACGTCGCTGACCGATGCGCTGGTGGACGCGATCCACGAGCTCGAGCACGCGCAGCATTCCGCCCACGAGGCGGGCAGCGTGCAGGATGAGGCGCGGGCGTTCAAGGAGAGTGTCATCCCTGCCCAGAACGTGCTGCGCGAGGTCGCGGACGAGCTGGAGACGCTCGTCGCGGACGACCTCTGGCCGCTGCCCAAGTACCGGGAGCTGCTGTTCCAGTACTAGGTCCGAACCGCCGGGGAGGCCCCGGCTGTAGACCAGCACCCTCGACGGCGGTGGGCACAGGGCCCGCCGCCGTCGGCGATTCCGGGGAGACGCGCGGCGGCGGGGAGAGGCGTGGCGCGGGGAGCGGCGCGGCGGCGGGGAGCGGCGCGGCGGGCCGCCGGCCCGGTCTGGCCAGATATCGATCGGCGCGTCAGTGACCGCGATCACTCGCCCTTGGGGCGGTCGGACAGTGGGGATCGTGCCTCCGCTGAGCGTGAACCTGCATCGGCTGGCGCGTCCAGGAACGACTGACCATCGTGCGAATGCGGATATCAATGCGTGGAGCGATGGTTGTCCACTTCATCCGGCGCGACCGGGTCGCCGCGCGGTGACCGAACGGCTATCCTGCGCCGAGGCGGTCAGCCCGATGGAGTGACCGGGGTTGGAGGAAGGATGATCGAGCTCGCGGAGGAGGCGGCTCGCACCCGCGCCGCGGGCGCCGCGGCCATCGGGGTCGGCGCCGGCGCGCCCCCCGTGCTGGAGATGCGCGACGTGCGCAAGCGCTTCGGCAGCACCCAGGCCCTTGACGGCGTCTCGATGTCCCTCTACCCGGGCGAGATCCATGCCTTGCTGGGTGAGAATGGCGCGGGCAAGTCGACGCTCATCAAGATCATGACGGGCGTCCAGCAGCCGGACACCGGCGAGATGCTGGTCGACGGGCAGCCGGTGCGCGTGGCGAGCTCGCAGGACGGGCAGCGGCTGGGCCTCGCGGCCATCTACCAGGAACCGATGATCTTCCCGGACCTGTCGGTCGCCGAGAACATCTTCATCGGCCACCGCAAGCGCGGGCGCATCGTCAACCGACGCCGGATGCGGGAATCCGCCGAGGAGGTCCTGGGGCGCCTGGGTGTCAACCTGGACGTGGGCGCGCCCGCGCGCGGCCTGACGCTCGCGGAGCAGCAGACCGTCGAGATCGCGAAGGCCATCTCGCTCGACGTGCGCGTCCTGATCATGGACGAGCCCACCGCATCGCTCTCCGCGCACGAGGTCCGCCAGCTGTTCCGGATCGTCGCCACGCTCAAGGCGGCAGGTGTCGCGGTCCTGTTCATCTCCCACCGGATGGAGGAGGTCTTCGAGATCTCCGACCGCGTCACGATCCTCCGTGATGGCCGTTGGATCAGCACCACGCCGCGCGGCGAACTCACGCCGAGCGCCGCCATCCGGGGCATGGTCGGGCGTGAGGTGGTGGAGCTGTTCCGGCGCAACCGCCGGCCGCCCGGCTCGGTGCGCCTCAGCGTCAAGGGGCTCCGTCGCGAGGGCGTGTTCTCGGACATCACGTTCGACGTGCGCGCGGGGGAGGTGCTCGGGTTCGCGGGGCTCGTGGGCGCGCACCGTACGGACGTGGGCCTCGCGCTGTTCGGGGTCGCGCCCGCCGACGCGGGCACCGTGGAGCTGGACGGAACGCCCATCACGGTCAGGAGCCCCCAGGAGGCGACCCGGCTGGGCATCGCCTACACCACCGAGGACCGACGTCAGCTGGGCCTCATCTTCCCGCTGTCGATCACGGCCAACATCTCGCTGCCGTCGCTGCCCCGGTACCTCAACGCCATGGGCATCGTGAAGCGCGGCGCCGAGCGCGAGACCGCCGACCGCTTCCGCGAGCGGCTGCGCATCCGGGCCCCATCGGTGGACACGCCCGCGTCGTCGCTATCCGGCGGCAACCAGCAGAAGGTCGTGCTCAGCAAGTGGCTGGAGACCACGCCGAAGGTGCTCATCCTCGATGAGCCGACGCGGGGCATCGACGTGGGCGCCAAGGTGGAGGTCCACCAGCTCGTGGACGAGCTCGCCGCGGAGGGGATGGCCATCATCCTCATCTCCTCGGACCTGCCGGAGGTGCTCGCCATGAGCGACCGGATCCTGATCATGCGCGAAGGTCGCCAGATGGCGATCCTGGATCATGCGGCGGCGACCCAGGAGGTGGTGCTCGCGGCCGCGATGGGCCAGAGCGGCGCAGAGATCGCCGAGGAGGCCGGCCTCGATGTCGCCGCCGGCGCCGCGGCATCGGCCGCCCTGGACGCCCTCATCCAGGGCGAGGGCCTCGCCGGAGTGGCCGCCGCAGCCGCTCCCGCCGCACCGACCCCAGCCGCTCCGGCGGCCCTGGACCGGCCCAGCGACGGGGGCTCCGCCTGATGGAGTGGATCCTCCGGCGCGTCCGCCCCGAGCAGTTCCGCGAGCTGGTGCTGTTCGCGGTCATCGTCGTGCTCGTCCTGTTCTTCGCGTCGCAGATCCCGGACTACCTCAACGCCCGCAGCGTGAACCGCATCACCACGGGCCTCGCCATCACGGCGGTCATCGCGGTCGGCCAGGTGTTGGTCGTGCTGACTCGCAACATCGACCTGTCGGTGGGCTCCACGGTGGGTCTCGTCGCGTACGTCGTGGGCACCCAGCTCACGCGCACCCCGGACATGCCGCCGCTGCTCGCCGTGGCGCTGTCGGTGCTCCTGGGCCTGGGGCTGGGTGCCATCAACGGCCTGCTCGTGGCCTACGGCCGGGTGCCGTCGATCATCGCCACCCTGGGCACGCTCGCGCTCTATCGCGTCGTGCTCGTGGAGTTCTCGGGCGCCAAGACCGTCACCACGTCCGACCTGCCCGACTGGCTCAACGACATCCCAGGTGCGAACCTCACCTCGATCGGCGACTACGACATCCGGATCATGTTCGGGCTGGCGCTCGCCGTCGTGTTCGTGGGCCAGCTGGTGCTGCGCTACCTGCCCTTCGGGCGGCGGCTGTACGCCATCGGCTCCAACCCGGACGCGGCACGCACGGCGGGCCTGCCGGCACGGCGGGACGTGTTCCTGGCATTCGCCGCGTGCGGCGCGCTCGCGGGCCTCGCAGGCTTCATGTTCCTTGTGCGCTTCGGCAACATCACGGTCACGGCGGCCCAGGGCCTGGAGCTCCAGGTGGTGGCCGCGGTCGTGGTCGGCGGGGTGTCCACGTTCGGCGGCACCGGCAGCATGGTGGGCGCCTTCATGGGCGTGCTCATGATCGAGATCCTCCAGCAGAGCCTGCTTCGCTGGGCGGAGGTGAGCGAGTTCGTGAAGGACGCCATCCTGGGCATCCTCATCCTTGTCGCGGTGACCGCGGACGCGATCATCATCGGCAGGCTCCAGGAGATGTGGGTCCGCGTCCGGCGGAGGGACCAGGAGCAACGCAACCGCGAGCTGGCGGAGATCGCGAGGCCCACCGATGGCGCATAAGGCCCTCGAGCGGCTGCGCGGCTGGGAAGGCCTGTTGCTGGTGTGCCTGCTCGTGGTCGTGGCCTACAACGTCACGAGTGTGCCCGGCTTCACGTCTGGCCAGAACCTGACCAACATGTTCCAGCTGGGCATCGAGAAGGCGATCGTGGTGCTGGTGATGGCCTTCGTCATCATCAATGGCGAGATCGACCTGTCCGTCGCTTCCATGATGGGCATGTCCGCCGCACTCATGGCCTACCTGTTCGAGCAGGGTGTGGGCATGGAGCTGTCGATCGTGCTGGCGCTCCTGATGGGCGCCCTGGGCGGCCTGTTCAACGGCTTCTTCGTCGCTGTCCTGGGGCTGCCCTCGCTGGCGGTCACGCTCGCCACCTACATCGGCTTCCGGGGCATCGCCCGGCTGCTCGTGGAGGACCGGTCCATCGGTGGGTTCCCGGAGTGGCTCGACCAGCTCGGCCAGCAGGGGCTCATCGGCGGGCTGACGGCCTCCATCGTCATCTACGTCGTCCTGGCTGTGGTCGCCGTGATCCTGCTCCATCTCACCGGCTTCGGGCGGTATACGTACGTGATCGGCAACAGCGCGGCCGTCGCCCGCTTCTCGGGCGTCCGCGTGGCGCGCGTGAAGCTCATCATCTTCACCATGAGCGGCCTGGTGGCGGCGCTCGCGGGCGTGCTCATCGCGGCGCGCCTGGGTGCGGTCCGGGCGAGCACCGCGGAAGGGTTCGAGCTGGACATCATCACGGTCGTGCTGCTGGGCGGTGTGAGCATCTTCGGCGGTTCGGGCACGATGGTCGGGGTGCTGCTGTCCACGATCCTGGTGCTCATCATCCGCAACGGCCTGGTGCTGGCGGGGATCACGGGTAACACCCAGACCGGGGTCATCGGTCTGCTGCTCATCGTGTCCGTGCTGTTGCCCAACATGGCGGAGGAGGTGCGCACGCGCTGGCGTCGGCGGTCCTCCGACCCGGGCGCGCCTGCGCCACCCGCGCCACCCGGGACCCCGGAGACGGCCTCCACCGCCTGAGCCGCATTGCCATCCGGTCACGGTCCGGTGGCGCCTGCATGTCCTGCCGGGTTCCCGGCCGTGCCATCCGGCGAGTACCATTCCCGGACGCCGCGGTGCGCTCTGCGGAGAGCGTGATGGAACCGACGGCACGGAGGAGGAGTTCTGAGTGAGGAAGAATCGGTTCCTGACAGCCAGCGTGAGCGCTGCTCTGCTGGTGGCCATGGTCGGCGGTAGCGCGGTCGCGCAGTCCCCGGCGGCCAGCGGTGGCGCACCTGCGGTCGCTGAGCCCGGCCAGGACGTCAAGATGATGCTGCTGCCCAAGTTCCTGGGCATCCTGCCGTTCGACCAGGCGAACCAGGGCGCACAGGAGGCTGCGGCGGAGCTGCAGAACCCGACCGCGTTCGACTTCGTGGGCCCCACGGCTGAGAACAGCGTCGCAGGTCAGATCGAGTTCATGACCACCGCTCCCACGAGCGAGTACAAGGTCGTGATGCTGTCCAACAACGCGGGTGACCAGATCGCCCCGGCCGCCGAGGCCGCGCAGGCCGCGGGCACGAAGGTCGTGACCTGGGACTCCCCCATCCCCTCCGGCGTGGGCGAGAGCGTCTTCGTCGCGCAGGTGGACTTCACCGAGACGGGCCAGGTCATGGCGGACATGGCGCGCTCGATCCTGGGCCCCGACGGCGGCAACATCGCCATCCTGTCGGCCTCCCCGGACGCCGCGAACCAGAACGCCTGGATTGCCGCCTTCGAAGCGGTGCTCGCGACCCCCGAGTACGCCAACATCGTCAACCTCGAGACCGTCTACGGTGACGACCAGTCCGAGAAGAGCTACGAGCAGGCGCAGGCCCTGATCTCCAAGTACCCCGACATGAAGCTCATCATGAGCCCCACGTCGGTGGGCATCGTCGCGGGCGCCAAGGCGCTCCAGGACGAGGGCCTGTGCGAGGACATCAAGATCTCCGGCCTGGGCGTGCCCGCCGAGATGGTCGAGTACACCCTCAACGGCTGCGCCCCAGAGTTCGCGCTCTGGAGCTTCGTCGACCTGGGCTACCTGACCTACTACGTCTCCTACCTGCTGGCGACCGGCGCCATCCAGGGCGCCGATGGTGAGATGTTCACGGCCGGCCGCATGGGCGACTACACCATCACCGCCGACCCGACGCGGCCGGACATCACGTCGCTACGCGTCCTGATGGGCCCCTTCTCGGTCTACAACGCGGAGAACGTCGAGGCTGCGGCCCAGTAGGCTGCCGACTCGCACCGAGCCCCCGGACGCATCGAGCGGCCGGGGGCTCTTCTGATTCCCGGGGATACCATGCACGCGCCCGGAGTGCCCTCACGCGCGTGCCCGGCCCTGAACGAGGTGGTCCGATGAGCCTCCCGACGGAGGCAACCCGATTCTGGCTTTGTTCCTGCTGCTTTTGCTGGTCGTCGGGTGCACGATCACGCCCGCGTCGTCGGTGGTGACCGGCGGCTCGTCCGCGGCGCCCGTGGTGTCGCCGCCGCCCTGAATCGGCATGCCGCTGCAAGGCGTGGCGGCGCCGTCCTCGTCGATTCGGCAGGCCGCCGACGTGGTGCTCCGTGCATGGACCAGGTCATCGCGGCCCACGAGCGCCGCGTTCGCGAGGGCTACCGGCTGCGCCACTTCGCCATCCTGCGGCTGTGGCGTGGGCTGCGGCGATGGGTGGGCGCCTGAGCGACGAGCCGTCGACCCGCGCTTCCGCCGCGCCCCTGTGATGTGTGCCGCCAGAGACACACTGCGACCGACGGATGCCACCGACGGGACCAGGCCGATCGCCCCGTCGGTCGGATCGTACGGTCGGGCACACGCGCCACCGATGGCCCGTCAGCCCGCGGCCCGCCTGGCACGGCCAGCCGGGTCGAGCGGTGTCACGGCGAACACATGCCACCGGTGGCCCGTGAGCCGAGGGACGCCCAGACGACGCTCGTCGGTGGCAACGTGCATCCAGCGACACACCCGACGGACCGCCCCCGACCGCGCCACGCGCCCCTGGCCGCGCCACGCGCCGCTCAGGCGCAGGGGCAGGCGACCTCGGCACCCTCGAACAGCACGTCGATCTCACGCTCCTGAGCGGACTCGCTCCCGAACCCGCCGCTCCATCCCTCGCTGCCCGCCTGACGCGTGGCGACGAGCGGCTCTGCCGCGCTGAACGGCCGGCGCGCCTCGAACCACACGACGAGTGACCCGTCGGCGCCGCAGCCCGCATCCGCGAAGCCCAGGCGCACCCAGCCATCGATCGCCGCGTGGACCGACGCCCGTGCCGCCTCCACGTCCGCCGCGATCGCCACCGGGATCGGCTTGTCCGACACGAGCACGGAACCTGTCAGAAGTCGATGGTCACCGTGATGTTGCGCTTGGTGGTGAACCCGTCCTCGTTCGGCTTGTAGATGGTCTTGGAGTTGCCGCCGCTCTTGACCAGGAACTTGTAGCGCTTGGGGACGTCGCAGCCGAAGCTCGTGGTGTAGGCGCGCGTCTTCTGGCCGTTCGCGGGCACGGAGATCGTCCCGTCACCGAGCCTCTTCCACCAGTTGGTGCCAAAGACGACGGCTACGGCCTTGGACTTGCTTTCGCGTTCGTTCACCTTCGCCGTGACGTTCTCGCGGTTCACGAAGGTGACGTTGATGCCGCACCCTGCCGCCACAGGTTGTGTCGCGCCGGCGATGGACGTGGCCACGAGGATGGCCGCGGCCAGAGACGCTCGAAGCGGTCGGATCATGGAGGGCCTCCACAACAGCACCCGCCCGGGTGCGGAAGTGGTCATGATGCCGTCATCCACGCGCTGCTGTCAAGGCATGGACGGGAGAAGTGGTGCCGCAGCGGCCGACGTCCCGCAGCCGCGCCGAAGCGTCCCGCGACGGCCGACGCGGTTCGCTATCGTGCCGGAGTGACCACATCGACGACGCGCACCCGGATCGCCTGACCCATGCCGGTCGGGGCGCTCGTGGATGTGGGGCCGGGCGAAGGCTCGGTGCCGGCGTGGGCGCTGCCTGCGGAGCCGGTCGTGGATCGGGCGGCGCTGCTCCGGTTCACGACGGCGTGCTTCCGGTCAGCGGGTGTGCGGGCCGCGGATGCGACGGCGACCGCAGACGTGCTGGTGCTCGCCGACGCGCGCGGGCATCCGTCGCATGGCGTGTCGCGGCTGCGGCAGTACCTGCGCCTTGTGGACGCTGGATCGGTGTCGCCGCGGCCCCGCGTCACGGTCACGTCGCGTCGCACGGCGATCGAGCTGTGGGACGCAGACCATGCGCTGGGTCCGGCGGTCGCGCATCGGGCGATGCAGCGGGCGATCCGGCGGGCACGTCGGACGGGTATCGCCGCGATCGTGGTCCATGAGGCGGGCCACTTCGGCATCGCGGGCGCGTATGCCCTGCGGGCGATGGACGCGGGGATGTGCGCCATCGCGACCTGCAACGGGACGCCCATCATCCCGCCCACCGGCGCCCGGCAGCCGGCCTTGGGCACAAACCCGCTGGCCATCGGCGTACCGGATGGGACGGGCCGTGGCTTCCTGCTGGACATGGCCACGTCCGTGGTCGCGGGCGGCAAGGTGGAGGTGGCGGCTCGCCGGGGTGTGCCGATCCCCGAAGGCTGGGCGCTGGATGCCGACGGACGGCCGACCACGGACGCGGTCGCGGCGCTCAAGGGCATGATGCTGCCGCTCGGCGGGGCAGCAGAGACCAGCGGCTACAAGGGGTACGGCCTTGCGGCGGCCATCGATCTGCTCACCGGCGTCCTGGGCGGCGGCGCGTTCGGGCTGTCCGTGGCGGGCATGTGGGATACCGGGCATCCGAGCACGATCGGGCAGCTGCTGCTGGCCATCGACCCGTCGGCGTTCGGGGACCGGGACGCGTTCTTCGCGCGCGTCCGGGCGTGGCGCGCGGAGATGACGTCCCGCGCCCGACAGGACGGTGTGGACGAGATCCTGGTCCCTGGCGACAAGGAGTGGCGCGCCGATGAGCGGCAGCGCGAGCGGGTCGAGCTGGTGCCTGCCGTCCTGGAGGACCTGGCACAGCTGGCCGTGGAGCGACGACTGGTCCGGGCATGGCGCCCTGTGGTGGCAGCACCGCCCGCGGGATAGCCACCGCAGCACCGCCCGCGGGGTGGGGTGCAGGCGCGAGCGGGGGGCGATGTCTGCGACCATCGTCAGTGAAGTCATCGGTAAGGCACAGCCGCCATGGTGCCGGCATGGCTGTCAACGAACGGCGGACTGACCGCGGCGCCCGGGTCGCGATCCAGCTCCACCGACGGCTCGGTCTGGAGCTTCGGTCGCTCCGTCGCCGGGCAGGGCTCAGCCAGCGTCGGCTCGCGGCGGAGGTCGGTATCGACCATGCCATCGTCTCCCGGATCGAGGCCGGCGGCGACACGGCCACGACCCTCGACGTGTACGCCCGGCTCTTCGCGGTACTTGGCTGCAGGCTCAGCGCCAAGGTCTACCCCGAGGCGGATCCCCTGCGGGACGAGGCGCAACTGCGGCTGATCGAGCGTCTTCGCGCCCTCTTGCACGCTGCGGTCCGTGCGCGGACGGAAGTGCCGCTCGGGATCCCGGGCGACCTGCGTGCCTGGGATCTCGAGCTATCCATCCCCGGGCAGACGGTGACGGTCGAGGCGGAGACCGTCCTCGACGGCATGCAGGCGCTGGAGCGACGCATCGCGCTCAAGGCGCAGGACGGTGCCGTGGAGGTGGTGCTCCTGCTGGTGGCCGTGTCTGGTGTCCTGGGCTCACCAACCGTCGAAGCGGGTCGACCAGTTGGAGTCTTCCTTCCTCGATCGGTGCAGCAGGCTCACCGAGCAGCCGCCGGTGGCCCGGATTCTCGCTCAGGTTCGTCGCCCGTTGCATCGGGCGCAACGTTCGACGAACGGGCCGGGCTCCTGCCATCCGGTCGGTGCGCCGCTTCGTCGCTTGGTGCGGCACCGTCACCATCGCTGAGCGGGACGCCTCTCTCGGGGCGGGCCCACCCTCGGGGATCAGGCCGCGCCGAGCTCCTGGCGCACGATCTTCACGCCGTCCACGAGCGCCTGCATCTTCTGGACCGCGAGGGAGCGTGCCGTCTGGGAGTAGCCGCAGTCGGCCGACAGCCAGAGCTTCTCGGGAGCGCACGACTCCAGCAGCTTCCGGACGCGTGACGCCACGATCTCGGGCGTCTCGAGGTCGCGCGCCTTCACGTCGATGATGCCCGCGACCTGGATCCTGTCGCCGCCGAACTCCGCCCAGAGGTCGGTCTCCCACATGGAGCGGTTGGCGAACTCCAGGCTCAGCGCGTCCAGCTGAAGGTCCTTGAAGTACGGCGCGAACGCGGCGTACGAGCGATAGGAGGTCGCCGGCCGGCCCCGGAAGTTGCCGAAGCAGAGGTGCAGCGACGTGGTCGCGTCCACGCCGTCAAGACACGCGTTCGTGATGTCCACCATCTCGGGCAGGCCGCCGGGCAGGATCCAGAAGGCGGGCTCATCGAGCTGGATGAGCGTGGCACCGGCCGAGACCGCTGCCTTGAGCTCCGCGTTGATGAAGGGCACGAGCGCCCAGGCCAGCTTGCCCTTATCCGGGTACGCGGGCGCAGGGTCGATGCGGAACGCCTGCGTGACGGGGCCCTGGAGCGCACTCACGAAGGGCAGCTTCGTGCGGGCGAGCAGGTGCTCCACCTCCGGCACCATGCTGTAGCCATCAGGAACGGTGACGGGCGCGACCGCCCGGAAGGCGTCCAGCTGGTCAGGACCCGGGTAGCCCAGGCGACGCTCGTAGTCGATCGCCTCGATGCCCACGATCTTGCCGTGGAAGTTACGCGTGAAGTCGGCGCGCAGCATCTCGCCGTCGCTGACGATGTCGTAGCCGGTCTCCTCCGCCTCGCGCAGGGCGAGCTCGGCGCCGTCACGGAGCGATTCGTCGATATCCGAGGGTCCCAGCTTGCCCTCCGCCACGGCATCCCGGACCAGCCACATCCAGGAGGGCACACCAGAGCTGCCGATGGACTGGACCGGGAGCAAGGGCAGGTTCGTGAGCTTGGCCATCAGGATCCTCCGGGCGTGGGCACGACCGGCGGCGCCGGCTGCGGTGGGCGTTGGAACAGTTCGATGTGGTAACCGTCGGGGTCGATGAGATAGGCGGCGCGGCCACCCATGTTGGGCCCCACCGGGATCTCCACGGCGCCTGTGGAGCGCGCGCGGTAGCCGGCGGCGACGGCCCGGGCGTGGACCGCCGCCGCATCCGTGACGTGGAAGCAGAGGTGTCCCGTGCCTGGGTCCCAGGCGCGCGGCTCCGGCGTGGGTCGGGCGTCCGTGCCGTGATACTCCAGCAGCTCCAGGTACACGCCGTCCGCACCGGGGATGCGCAGGTACACGATCCGTGCGTCCGTCATGTCGATGCCCATCACCGCCTTGACGTACGCCACGGCGTCCAGCGTCACATCGAAGTGGACCTCCAGGCCCAACGTGTCGCGGTAGAACCGCAGGCTGGCGTCCATGTCGCTGACCGCGATGCCACCGTGGAAGAAGCCGCTGATGAGCCGAGCCGCGGATGGATGCGGGTCGGTGTCCGGAATCGGTTCCACGTCCGGCAGTGTAGCCACCGATGCCGTCGCCCACCGGTCGGCCCGGGCACGGGCGGCGACCGGGTCGGCCACGTACACTGCGCCGGTCGTGGTCAGCGAAGAAGAGGTCCTGCCGTGAACGTCGTGCCGCGGTCTGCCGGTGGTGGGTCGGCCGTGTTCCATCGCCGACCTGGTGACGACTACCCCGTGTTCGTCCACGGCGAGGGCTGCCAGCTGTGGGACTCGACCGGCAAGCGCTACCTGGACCTGTCGAGTGGCATGGCGTGGGCAGCCAGCCTGGGTCAGGGGCGCCAGGAGATCGCCGACGTGATGGCGACCCAGGCGGCGACGCTGACCTACCTCCACAACGCGTGGGCCTCCACCGACCGCCAGGAGGAGTACGCGACACGTCTGACCGCGCTCGCGCCCGCGGGCATCACGCGCGCGATGTTCACGTCGGGCGGCTCGGAGTCCAACGAGCTGGCCATCCGGATCGTGCGCCAGTACCAGCTCGCGGTCGGACAGCCGGATCGCTGGAAGATCATCTCGCTGGAGCACAGCTACCACGGCGCGTCCGTGGGGGCGCTCTCCCTCACGGGTGCCATCAGCGTCAACGAGATGATGGCCACCGACTACGACCCGTACCTCATCCCGTTCCCGCGGGTGCCGGCACCCATCACGTATCGCGGGCCGTTCGCGAACCTGGCGCCCGGGGAGGCGGCGCGTGCGGCGGCGGCCGCGGTGGAGGCAGGCATCGTGGCCGCGGGCCCGACCACGGTCGCGGCGTTGATCCTGGAGCCGATCATGGGCAACGGGGCCATGACGGTGATGCCCGACGGGTACGTGGCGCTCGTCCGCGAGATCTGCGACCGGTACGGGCTGCTGCTCATCGTCGACGAGGTGATGACGGGCGCCGGCCGCACGGGCAGGTTCCTGAGGTCGGAGGCGCTGGGCGTCGTGCCCGACCTGATCATCATGGCCAAGGCCATCAGCGGCGGCTACGCGCCCCTGGGTGCGGTCCTGCTCCACGAGCGGGTGACGGAGGCGATCCGACAGGCGGGCCGACGGATGGATCATGTGCACACCCACTCTGGACATCCGGTCTCGTGCGCGGTGGGCCTGGCGGTGCTGGACATCCTGGAGCGCGAGGCCCTCGTCGCGCAGGCGGGGAACCGGGGTGCGTTCCTGCGCGCGGAGCTCGAGCGGCAGCTGGGCGACCACCCGGCGATCGGGGATGTGCGCGGCGTGGGGCTGGCCAACGCCGTGGAGTTCGTGGCGGACCGGGGGTCCCGGCGGGCGTTCCCGGCGTCGTCCGGGGTCGCGGCGTCCATCTGGGAGGGGATGCTGGAGCGTGGCTACATCATGCCCGCGCGGCGATACCAGGACAGCGACGTGATCGGCGATTACGCGCTGCTGGCGCCGGCGTTCGTGATCTCCGAGGACGAGATCCGGGAGGGCGTCGCGGCGCTCAAGGACACCATCGAGGTGGCGTCCAGGCGCTGGTGAGGGCCGGACTCGCCCGGCCGGACTCGCCCCTCCGACGCGGAAGCCGTCCGCGTCCCGGGGGGTGCTCTGCCATGCTGCCCGGGGCACATCGAACACGCCGAAGCCGTCCGCTGGTGGGCGGCGATCCCCTGCTGGAGTGGCGCGCCGAGTGGGCGTCGGTGACCATCACGTTCCACATGCACCCGCGCGCCATCGACTGCGGGGGTCCGGGCTGGATCCCGCGGCGATCATCGGCCCCGAAGTGCGGGCGCCAGCTCCACGTGCAGGGCGTCGCCGCGAGCCATGGGCCCGTGCCGACCTGTACGCTCGCGTTGCGCTCGTGTTCTGGATCGACCCGAGGGAGCCTTCTCGCGATGACCACCGCCGCCACGCCGCCCCTGCTCGATGAGGCCGCCGCCCTGGCGCTGGACGCCGCGGATCCTGTGCCGTCGCTGCGCGACCGGTTCGAGCTCCCGGTGGGGCCGGACGGCCTGCCCGCGGTGTACGTCGTGGGGCACTCGCTGGGTGCCCTGGCACGCGCTGCGCGCGAGGCCGTGATCGAGGAGCTGGACCGCTGGTCCGCGCTGGGCGTCGAGGGGCACTTCCACGGCGACGCGCCCTGGTTCACCTACTCGGACCTGTTCGCGGCGCCCATGGCCCGGCTCGTGGGTGCGGCGCCCGACGAGGTCGTCGCGATGAACACGCTGACGATCAACCTCCACGTGCTGTTCGGGTCGTTCTACCGCCCCACCCGTGAGCGCTACAAGGTGCTCATCGAGGACGGTGCCTTCCCGTCCGACCGCTGGGCGGTGATGGAGCAGCTGCGCCTCCACGGCGTGGATCCGCGCGAGGGACTGCTGGTCGCGACGCCGCGGCCGGGTGAGGACCTGCTGCGCACCGACGACATCGAGGCGCTCATCGCGGCCAACCGGGACTCCCTGGCGCTCGTCTGGCTGCCGGGCATCCAGTACGTGACGGGACAGGTGCTGGAGATGGAGTGGCTGACCGCGGCGGGACACGCGGCGGGCGCGCTCGTGGGCTGGGACCTGGCGCACGCGACGGGCAACATCCCGGTCCGGCTCCATGACTGGAGCGCGGATTTCGCGGTCTGGTGCACCACGCCACCAGTTCACGAACCCCGCGCTCACCGACGGAGCGGGTGTCATCCCGGCGAACACGCTCTCGTTGCGTGTCGACCGGACCGTCGCCGGCGGGCTGCA
>Ga0105047_10004069_pt1 | contig 25620 bp, 26 predicted proteins | sample MAT04_FD_78384 | JGI IMG/M metagenome (GOLD analysis project Ga0105047, IMG submission 78384) | Freshwater microbial communities from Lake Fryxell liftoff mats and glacier meltwater in Antarctica - MAT-04 (megahit assembly) | ecosystem: Environmental > Aquatic > Freshwater > Ice > Liftoff...
CAGGTGGTCTTCGGGCAGCCAGTCTTCCACCGAGGGCGGCAGCAGGTACGGTGTCTTGCGGTCTACGGGGCGGAAGCGGCTCATGCAGGGCGATGTTTCGTTGGGGTGGCAGGATTATCGGGTTTCAGGGGAAAGTCCGACAGGCTGCTAGCTGCAACGGGCTTTCCCGAAGACGTATGCGACAATGCCCGAAGGGAAAGAGCAACCGATCCAGGTCGATTTGCTCAGCTTTCCAGGCGATAGGCCACCGGTATGTCCAGGCGGCTGACACCGTAGGGATTCAGCTTGCCGGCCAGCGCCTCCATGGCGTCTTCAAACAGCTTGATGGCAGCCTGATCCAGAGCGGCATGGCCGCTGCTTCGCTTGATACCGGCTTCGGCGCGACCATTGGTCAGAAAGCGGGCTTCCAGCACCACTACGCCTTCCTGTCCCTGGCGACGGGCCAACATCGGATAGCGCTTTAATTCCATCAGTTTTGCGGCAAGCAGCAATTGCCAGCGGCGCTGAGCCTCCGGGTCCGGGCGGGGCGCGGCGACTGGCGCGTCCGCCGGCAAGGTTGCAGCCGCCGGCGCGGCGGCAAGGATCGGAGCAGCAATGGCCGGTGCTGTAACAGCAGGAGCAGGCAGCACCGGCGTCACCGACTGGATCGAATCCGGTTGGCGAACGGGTTGAAACGCCGGTTCAGGCGCCGGCGACCGGACCTGTTGTGGCGGAAGCGGATCAGTAGCCTTTTGAGCGGGCGGGAGGGTACGGCTCGTCTCACCCAGCGACTCGGATTTCTTCGCGGGCTGCGGCGGGGGATTCGTCTTGGATGGCAAGGGCGTCTGGCTGATCATGGACACCTCCCAGCGCATCGGGGCAGGCGGTACGGCATCGGGCCGAACCAGCAGCAGAATTAGGGCCAACGCCAGACCATGCAGGACCAGCGAAGCGCGCCAGCCATGCGCGCCCGGCATGCGTGTCGTCACTGTCGCCTCACTTCCAGACTGACCTGTTGAAAACCCAGGGCCTTGACCCGATCCACCAATTCGACAAAAGCCGTCAACGCCAGAGCGCCATCCGCGCGTACGATCACCGGCGACTTGCGCGATATCGCGGTCAGTGCGCCAGCCAGATCGGTGACCGGCTGGTCGTTGAGATAGAGCAGGCGATGCAGGGTCAGCGTCAGCACCACCGACGCCTCCTGGCGCGGCGCGGCATGTCGCGCTTCGGCCAGATCGATGGAAATGCGGCCGGTGGCGATAAAGGTCGCCGTCGTCAGCACGATGGTCAGCAGCACCAACATCACATCGACCAACGGCACCACGTTGATTGCGTCGATGTCCTCATCCATGACTGGCGGACTCCCGATAGGCATCGAACTCCGCGAGTTTGACCCGCACGCGCCGGCGCAGCGCGTTGTTCAGCGCCACACACGGGATCGCCACAAGCAAACCGGCGGCAGTCGCCTTCAGCGCCAGTGCCAGTCCGGTCATGATGCTTTTGACGTCCATGTCGCCGCTCGCGCCCATGCTCTGGAAGGTCAGCATGATGCCGAGTACCGTGCCGAGCAGCCCGATATAGGGCGCATTGGCCGCCACCGTGCCAATCACCGTGAGCCCCTGAGTGAGGTCGGTTTCCAGTTCCACCCGGGTGGCGAAGTCGCTCGTCTTCACCCGGCGGTAATGCGCGAAGCGCCCCAACGCCACTGCAACCGCCCAGACCGACAGTCCCAGCAGCAGACCCATGACGCCGTAGTCAACCGCCGTCTTCATCGCTTCCATGTCATTCCTTTCCAGGATAATTTCAGAGGAGAAGGTTGGGGACGTTGCGTTTTGCCCGACCTTCAGCGACCTAAGCGAATCAAGGCGGCGGATTCATTTGTCGCCAAAGGTATAGGACAGCCCGACCATGACGCTGCGCGGCGCGCTTGGAGAATAGGTGTTCTGGGTGTTCGGCGTATACGCGCCGACACCTGAATAGGAGCTCGATGCCGAGTAGGAATAGTGCTCGTCGTCCAGATTGAGCACATGCAGCCAGGCCTCCCAAGCCTTGGCGAAGCGGTAGTTGCCGCGTAGATTGAGCAACGTGTGGCTGGTATAGCGCACGGTGTTGGCATTGTTCATCCAGTATCCGCCCTGGTGGACGATCTCCAGCGCGATACGCAGGTCCGGCATCGGTTTGTAGCCGATCTCGGCGGTGGTGATGTCGCTGGGCGCCTGGGGCATCTCGTTGCCGCCGTAGTCGAGCGTCGGAGAGGCCAGGTACTCGCGGAAGCGATGGCTGGTCAGAGTGGTACCCAGGCGCATGTCGACGGCGCCGGCATCATAGCCCAGGCCCAGCTCCAGACCCTGGCTGCGCGTGCGGCCGGCGTTGCGGTTCTCGCTGTTGCCGGGGGCCAGTGCGAAGCTGACGATGGTGTCCTTGCCATCCAGGCGATACAGCGCCGAGTCGAGTTTCAGCGCGCCGCCCAGGAAGGCCATGCGCAAGCCCAGTTCGTAGTTGTTGAAGGTCGCCGGTTTCAGGTCTGGAATACTGGACTTGCCGTAAAGCTGGCTGACGTCGGGCGGCGTGAAGCCCTGGCTGAGGTTGGCGTACAAACTGCCGGACTTGCCCAAGGCATAGGTTGCGCCCAGTTTCGGACTGAAGCGAGAGAACTTGCGGGTTTCGTTGGGCGCGCCGAAATTTGGATCACCGGCAGGTGCGAGATTGTTGACGAAGCCGTAAGTGATCGAATCGGAACGCCCGCCCAGCACCACGCGCAGCCTGTCCAGCGGGGAGAACTCCCACTGTGCAAAGACGGCGGTGTTGTCGATATCCACCTTGTAATCGCGCATGCCGTCGAGCAGCGTCGGCGCCGCCGTGTAACTCAGATATACCCCGGTGAGCGGATCGCGGACGATAGCGATGTTGTCGCTCGTGTACGGGGTGGCGCTCTTGTCCAGATAAGCCCCTGCGATCAGACGCGAAGCCAGCCAGGAGAATTCCTGCGTGTGCTTGAGATCAAGGCCGACGGAATCGACATGGTTGTTGTTGATCGTGCCGCGCCGGCAGTTGGCGAGGTTGGGCGCGCAATTGCGAATCGTGTAGCTGGGCAGCTGGCCGTGGTCGTTCTCGCGTGTGAACAACGTCAGAGTCGACATGCCGTTTGCGACCGTCTCGCCTTCCCAGGCCAGATTCATGCGCGTCGATTTGTCCTTGCGGTAGGTGAAGGTGTTGATGCTCTTGCCGGGATTGTTCTGGTAATCGTCCTCGAACAGGCTGCCAGTCATGTCGGCATCGAGGTCGGTGCGAACCAGCGTCGCGCGCAGAAAGGAAGATGCGTTCAGCGCATAGTCGCCGCGCAGCGTCACGGCATCCTTGCTGGCGCCGCTGTATTGCTGCCAGTTGTCCTGGTCGCGGCGCGAGCTGTAATGCGCCAAGCGCAGACCGAGATCGCCCCAGGTGTTGCTGGCACCAGTGTCGTAGCGCGTGAAACCGTCACTATCGTCATTGCGCGCGCCGAGATGCGCATAGGGTGTGCGCGACGGCCGCGCGGTCAGGAAGTTCACCGCGCCGCCCACCGCGTTGCTGCCGTACAAGGAGGAGGCCGGCCCCTTGACCACTTCCACGCTCTCCGTGCCCACGAGATTGGTTTCGTTCAACGCGTTGTGGTTGAAGACGCCCAGGGGCCGGATCGGAATGCCATCCTCCAGATACTGGTACATCGAGTTCGTGCTGATCGGCTGGCGGATCGCCATGCTGTGCTGCTCGTTGCCGAGATCGTTCCAGTGCACGCCGGGAATACGGTTGATCGCATCGCCCATGGTCTTCGGCTTGTCGCGCTTCAGAACCGCGTCCTTGACCACGCCGATCGCCAACGGCGTTTCCGCCAGGCTGGTTTCCGCGCGCGATCCTGATACCACGATCTCGTCCAGGACGGCGCTTTCGCCGTCCGCATGCGCGCTTGCGTTTATGCCCGTCCCGGCCAGTGCAGCCAGCAGGGCAAGATGGCGCTGGTGGGTTTTCATGTCCTCTCCTCTACTCCAGGTAGATGTTGGAAATATTTCAGCGCTGGCGTTTGAGCCAGTTTTTCAGGATCGACTCGTCCAGCACGCCGGTCACCGTTTCGCGGCGATGACTGGCGTCGTAGAGATAGCTGCGCGGCAATTCACCACGCCAGGCGGGGTCGATGGTGTGACGCAGGCGTTCCGGGACATCGTCGTCGAACACCCAACTTTCCTGCTGCGCCAGTCCAAGGCGCTTCAACGTCGACTCGATGGCGGCGGCGGATTCTGGTGTGTCGGTCGAAACCAGCACCAGCGGCAGCGCCTGTCCGGATTTGACGAGCCGGCCCAGCATGGTCAACTCGGCGATGCAATGGCCGCACCAGTTCACCGACCACAGGCCGAGAATGAAGGGACGCCCGGTATGGCGGGATTTGATGGCCTCCAAGCTGTCAACGCCGAAGGCGGCGGGTTCTCCGGCTGCGGCCGGCATGTTCAACGCCAGTGTGACTAGAAGCGCGGACAGACGAATCATTTCTCCGCCCTCCGGGCTGCCGCCGGCTCATCCAGGGACAGCACCCGGAGGCCCTCCCTTGCGCTGTTCCACACCACCCGGATACGGCTGCCGTCGCTCAGTGGTTGCGGGTAGTCGGCCGCGCCGGCGGACTTGGCCAAGCGTTGTGGTGCGCCCCACGCGACGCCGCCGTCGTCGGAACGCATGGCCCATGCCGCATACGCCATGCCGTCGAATTCGCGCCAAGTCAGCACGACCGTATCGCCCGCCACCGCCACCGCCGGATGCCCGGCCTGGGCCGCCGCATCACCGAAGGACAGCGGCGCGGACTCGTGCACGCCATCGACCCGCTTGTAGAACAGCCCCTGCCGCGTTGCGCCGTTGGTGAACCAGACCAGATGCAATCCCCCCCGAGTATCGGTTGCAATGTCGCCACCGTGGTGCGGGCAGGCCTCGATTCGCCATTGGTCGTCGCTGGCGCGCTTGACCTGTCCGTCGTCCAGGTAGGCCAACGCGAAGTCGCGGATGCTGCCGTCATAGAGATTGCGCCAGAACGCCACCGGACCTTGCGGCGTCCACGTCAGCGCGGTGCGGCAGCACTCGCAGGTATGCCGGGTCAGCGCATGGTTGGCGGAAAAACGCGCGCCGTAGTCGCTGGACAAGGCCAGGTAGACCGAAGAACCGGCAAATTTCCCGCCCTGCTCGCAAACCGCGTCGCGGTCTCGACCATCCAGCCAGACAATAGCCACACGACCGGCGCTGTCCAACGCCATGGAGGCAAAACTGTGGCCGCCGACGCGGCCGTCGTCGTTCAAGGTGACGGGTGTGGAAAATGTCTTGCCGTCATCGGTGGAGCGAGAAAAGCGAATGTTCGCGGTGAAACGCTGCGGTAATGCCTGCACCCAGGCCAGGAGCACTGTGCCATCACGCGCCACGGCGATACGCGGACGGTTCTCGCCGTCGGCCGCGATGTTCTCCGGCTCCGACGTCACCATGATCGGATTGGAGAAACGCACGCCACCGTCCTCCGAACGGGCAACCAGCAGGCGTTGGTTTTCGACCCGAGCCAGCCACAGTCGGCCTTCGCCATCCAGCGCCGCGCCTACCGCCAGGGTGGATTTTGGTGCCCTGGCCTTGGCATCGCTCTGCGGTTCTGCAAGGGGAGAATGGCCCTGTGCTGCGGCAGCGATGCCCAACAACGACAGCAAACTCCAACGCACAGCCCGATGAAATAGACGGAGCATAGATACCTCTCATAACGTCCTTCCTGAGCAATCCACCTGGTCAGGACTGGCAGGCAGTAGCGGCTTGCAGTAAGCGGCGCAGCAGGGGCGAGGCCTTCTCGACTGAGGGCAGGGCTGGAGAGAAAGCCAAGCCGGCTAGAAGGTTAAGAAAGCCGCCTCGGAGAAGCAATGCGACAAAATATCGCAGCGCTCATTCGCCTGGTGTCATTACGCGCAAAGAGATATCGACCTGACTGGTATGGCCGCCGGCATCGCGGAAGGTCAGCGTTATCGGCACCTGATCGCCAGCCTTGATCGGCGCCTTCAGGCCGATCAGCATGGCGTGCAGACCGCCCGGCTCCAGACTGACGGTCTCGCCCTTGGGCAGCTTGATCCATTCCATCTCGCGCATTTCCATGCCACCTTCGTGCATGCGCATGTAATGCAATTCCACTGACTCGGCCACGGGCGTGACGCCGCCGATCAGCGCAATATCGCGGGTCGCGGTGATGTCCATGAATGCACCGGCCACTTTCTGGCCCGGCACCGTCGCCCGTACCCTGGGATATTCGATGTTTATATCTGCGGCTTGCACCATCCCCGTAAGGATGAAGGCGGCAAGCAGTGCGAGGCTGCGCATTAACATGATGTGACTCCTTGGTTAACGGGAAACAAAGACATGCTGTAGGAGCGGGCTTGCCCCGATGCAAGCCGCTGCAATCGCAGGCAAGCCCACTCCTACGGTTGGTTTCAACATCCGGGGTGTCTGATTGGATTCATGAACGTTCACTGTGTGAGTGGCTCAGGGCGTGCCACACCGTAAAGGCATCCACCGTCTCCGCGACATCGTGTACTCGTAGGATCGCAGCGCCTTTTGCAGCGGCCAGCACCGCTGCGGCGACGCTGCCGATCATTCGGTCCCGTATTGGCCGGCCGGTGAGTGCGCCGAACAGGGATTTGCGCGAGACGCCGACCAGCACCGGCGCCTGTAAAATGAAGCGCGACAGCGTATGAAACAGTTCGATGTTATGCGCCGGGTTTTTGCCGAAGCCGAAGCCCGGATCGACGATAAGCCGATTGCTGGCGATGCCGGCTTGCAGCGCTGCATCCAGACGCTGGCGCAGAAAAGTCTCGACCTCGGCGACCACATCGACATAAGACGGCGCAATCTGCATGGTTTGCGGCATGCCCTGCATATGCATCAGACAGACACCGCAATTGGACTCCGCCACCACTTCCAACGCACCAGGCGCGCGCAGCGCGTTGACATCGTTGATCAGGTCGGCGCCGGCCGCCAGCGCCGCCCGCATGACTTCGGTCTTCATGCTGTCGATCGACAGCGCCGCGCCGCAATCGCGCAACCCGGCCAGAACTGGCAACACCCGTTCGAGTTCGTCCTGAACCGACACCGGTGTCGCACCCGGCCGCGTCGATTCACCGCCGATATCGAGGATATCGGCTCCCGCCTCCCTCAGCGCCTGACCATGTGCGATGGCGCGCCCAGCATCGGCGTGATGGTCTCCATCGAAAAATGAGTCGGGCGTGACATTGACGATACCCATCACCAGTGGGCGATCCAGCGCGAAATGGAAGCGGCCGCAGTGCAGCATGTTTTCAGCCCGTCTCGAATTCCAGCAATTCGCAATTGCCCACCCAAACTCGCCACATCTGCACCGGATCGAGCAAGTCGAAATAGCCGCTCACCGCCTGCAACACCTCGTGATGCGTCACCACCAGCACCGCCGGCTCGTCCACCTCGGTCAGCGCGTCCAGAAAGTCATGGGTGCGCGCCACCAGTTCGCGGTAGGACTCGCCGCTGCCGGTTTTCCAATCGAACGGATCGGCAGCCGCGTTCATTGCCTGTAGATAATTGCCGACCGGCCGGCCTTCAAAGCCGGAATTGCGGTCGTCAAGCCGCGCATCGACATGGATTTGCACGCAGTGGCTTGCGTTGACGATGGCCGCCGTTTCCTGCGCGCGTTGCAAGCGTGAAACGTAAACCCGCCGGATCGGCAGGCCGCGCAAACGCGCGGCAGCGGCCTCGGCCTGCCGCCGACCGGCCGGCGTCAACGCCACCGGCACGCCGGGATCGGCATTGCACAGGCCGAGCAGGTTGTAGGCCGATTCACCATGGCGCAAAAAGAGCAGCTTCATGTCGCAACCAGGATTTCACCCTTGCCGCCGAAGGCGAGGTCGCCCATGTAGCGCTGCACGCGCGACGTCTCCGGCAGCACGTCGGGCAGGATGTCGCGCGCCTGCCGCCGCAGCAGGCCGAGATAAGTCAGATCGGCGATGCCGGCAGTGTTGAATGTGGTTGGCATGGCGTGCGGTGCACGCGCCAGGATCAGGCTGCCGCGACGCAAGCCGAAACCGGGCTGCGCGCCACAGGAACCGGCGACGGCGATAGTGCCGGCAAGCAGGCGGCTGGCGCAGTAATCGCCGACATTGCCGCGAATCAGGATCAGGCCCCGGCGCATGCGGTCACCGGCCCGCTCGCCGACGCTGCCGGAGACGGCGACCACACCGCCGGCCATGCCGTTGCGATCGCCGCTGCGGGCCGCGCCCAGGTAATCGCCGGCATTGCCGGCGATGTGCAGCAAACCGCCCAGCATGCCGCTGGCGGCATAATCGCCGGCGTCGCCGCCCAGCGCCAGTTCGCCACCGCGCATGGCCAGCCCGGCGTAATGCCCGGCCGGACCTTCGACACGGAGGCAGCCGCTGCACATGCCGGCGCCAAGCTTGTCCAGCACGGGAAGTTCGGTACGGATCGTCAACTGTTCGGCGTCACCAGCCGTCAGCTCGAACAGTTCGCCCAGCGCGGCGCCCAGACCATCCACCGCAACGTTGAGTCGAACGATCTCGGCGGCACTCAGGCCGGCCAGTTTCTCCGGCAGGATGCCGCTCATATCCACCCGGCCCTGCATACCCGGGCGCAAGGTCAGCGTCAGCGCCGTCATGCCAGAATCTCCCGCAAATGAAAGTGGTACTGCCCCAGCTTGCCGCCGTAATTGCCGGCCGACAGACGCACGATGCCGCCCGCCGCGCCGATGGCCAATACGGCCTGCATGCCGGCTTTCATGCCGGCGGCCACATCGGCCTGGGTGACGCCGTCGAGCACGATCTCCAGCACAGCCTCGACTTCCGACGACAGTTCCGAATTCGCCACGCCGCGCAAGGTCGGGCAGAACGCGTCGTTGGTCGATGCCGGCAACGCCTTGTATTTCGAGCCCACCTTGGAACCGGAACGCACCACGCCGCCGGGAAACGGTGCGATCACACCCGGCAACCCGGCAATCGCCGCCGCCGCCGCTTCGCAGGCCGTCAGCGCCTGGCCGCGCGAACGCGCCAGCACCAGAAAGTTGCCGCCGCCCACCGAGCGCAGCAGGCCGCTGGATTCTTCGGCCAGGAACTCGCCGTCCATCACCGGGATGCGCCAGAAGCGGCGGCCGGCGATGACTTTCGACATCTGCCAGCCGTCGCCGAAATAACGCAGATTCTTGCCCAGCGGCAGTTGCTCCTCACCCGTACAGCCGGCAAACACCGCAGTGGACGGGCAGGTCAGCACGCATTGGCCGACCCGGCGTTCGAGTTGCTTGACCAATTCCTTGGTCGAAACCGCAAACAACAGGCCGGCCACGCCGGGGCGGCCGTCCGGAGTTTGCTCGGGCGTCAGTTCCTGCTCGATCGCCGCCTCGCAGCCACAGGCGATGACCGACGTGGCGAAGCCGAACGCAGCATTGGCGGCGTGTTTCGCCCAGGTCAGGGAATCCGCTGTAATGATGATGCGGGTGGCCTTCATGCCGAACGCTTCGGCATAGGTGTCGTCAATCAGGACGCCATTGATGATCATGCCGACCTCCCCTTGCACCGATGCGGAATCAGCTTGCTGGCGCCGCAGCTGCACAACTCGTCGTCGCTGAGCTTGATGTGTTCCATCTTCACGGTCATATAGCGGTCGAAATAGTCCTTCAGCGGTTTCTCGATACCTTTGTCGTACTCCGGCTTCACTGCATGCACCGCGCCATTGACCACTTTCACCACTTGGCCGTCGCGCACGATCAGCTCGCCGTCCTTGAACACATATTCCGGCTTGGCGAACATCGCTTCGCGGTCGGCGTCATCGCGATAGACCACGATGTCGGCCGCCGCACCCGCGCCCAGGTGGCCCCGGTCGCTGAGTCCGAGCGACCGGGCCGGCGCGGCGCGGGTCATGATGGCGATCTCGTACAAGCTGTATTCCCGCTGCATGCCGCGCAACTGGCTATGCGCCGCCGCTTCGGCATTGATTTCATCGAGCTTGCTGTTGCGGAAACTGCGATCCATCAGCAGGCGGATCAGATGCGGGTAACTGGTGAACGGCGCGCCGTTGGGATGATCGGTGGTCAGGAAGATACGCCACGGGTCGGTGACGCGCAGGAACAGTTCCAGGCCGATGGCCCATTGCAGCGCATTGACGAAGTTCTTGTCCTTGTACTTGAACGGCACCACGCCGCAACCGGCATCGCATTCGATGTCCATCACCACCCACTTGTCCGGGCTGGCATGGCCCCTGTTGCGGTGTTGCGCCATGTTGTCGCCGGAGGCGGTGACGGTCTGGCCGAACAATATCTGGCCGACATCTGCGCTAACGTTGGTCATGCGATTGATGGCATCGGCGATGCGTTCCGCTTCCGAGGAGAACTTGCGTTCGCCTTCCGTACCGTAGCTGTGAAACTGGATATGGGTCAGATGGATCGGCAATCCCTCCGCCGCCGCCATGGTCGCCAGCGTGGTGTCGGCATTGCCGGGTATGCCGAGATTGCTGGCGTGCACATGCAACGGATGCGCCACGCCGAGATCGTGCACCGCGCGCGCCAGCGCCTTGATCACCTGGCGCGGGGTGACCCCGTAATACGGATGCGCCGCCTCCAGTTCGAGGTTGCGGGCATTGAACTTGAACGCGGAAATGCCGCCTGGATTCACCACCTTGATCGCCATCGCCTGGCTGCTGTCCAGGGTCCAGCCGACATAGTCGTTGATCAGGCGCTGGTCGGCGCCGCTGGATAACAGACGCAAGAAGAAATCGTCGCTGCCGAGCATGGCGTAGGCGCCCTTGTCCACCATCGGGGTATCACCCATTTCCAGATGTGCGTGGCGCGCATTGGCCGGCAGCATGGCCGGCTCGAAGCAGGCGGTGTAGCCCATCTCGGCGTAACGGTAGCCGGTGGTCCAGGTCGATGGTGCAGCGTGGCCACAGCCGGCGTGCATCTCGCCGCCCGCGCCCAGATGCCGCGCCGGCGCCGGATCGCGCCGATGGTCTTCCGGCAACAGCGCGCGCGCGATATTCATCTTGCCACCACCAATATGGGTGTGCAGGTCGATGGCGCCGGCCATCACCACGCTGCCGTGCAGATCGATTTCACTGTCGATCGTCGCATCCGGCCGAGGCGTGGCGACGATGTGACCGTGCTCGATGTAGAGATCGCGCAGTTCGCCATCGACGCCGTGAGCAGGGTCGTAAACCCGGCCGTTGTTAAGCCGCAGCATGCGGAATCTCCTGTTGAATGGCGGCCAGCGCCTGCGCCACGCTGAGTAATTCGGCAGGCGCCGGTGCATGCAACGGCAAGGCCACCACCGCATCCATGCGATGCAGAAAACCGCCGTGCTGCACACCCGGCACGGCGACCGGAATGAACACCTCGGGCGGCTGGGCGAAGACCATGTCGGCACGGCCCAATACGATGCTCGGGCAATGCGCTGGATCGGTGACCGGCGGCGTCCGCGCCGGATCGAAGGCCGAGATCCAGACCAGTGCGTCCACCTCGCCCGCCGCCAACAACGCGGCGGTGGCGAACAATTTCGGCTCATAACGCGGGCCGCCGGCTTCGAACGCCATGCGCAACGGATAGCCGGTCTGCCAAGTGCAGACCTGGGCGGCGGAGGTATCGCCATCGCTGCCACCCAGCGGCAGGCCGGACCAGCGCGTGCTCTGGTTGAGGTCTTTGACCAGATCGACCATAGCCTGAATCGTCAGGTCGGCGTTCGGAAAATCCAGCTCGGCCGCGTTCCACACCAGCACGCCATAGCGCGCCGCGCGCAGGGTCTCCAACAGCGCTTCGATCTGCACCGGATCGACGCCCTCGATCGCCGCGTGATCCAGGCGACGGCCCGCCAGACGGGCGCGCAAGGCGAGGAAAAAATCCCCCAGACGACGATTCGGCATGGAGATGGCGAACGCTGCATCGTGCGGCTGTTCCGCCGTCGGGGAAGGTTTGTCCCCGAGCACGATGTAGCGCCGCTGCAGGTCGCCAAACTGGGACGGCTGTTGCGACTGCGGCGGCAGACAGCGCTCGAAAAATCGGGGAAAACGCGAGACATCGACGCCGGCCAGCACGATCAGATCGGCCCGGTTGCGCACTTCGGACAGGGTGGTGGTCATCCAGCCGCCATCCTGAAACACCTGCCAGTTGCGGAACTGCGCGACGCCGTTCATGTGATCGACCACGCCGCCCAGCCGTTCCGCCAGCGCCAGCGCGGCGCGGTGTCCGGTGACATCGCAGGCCAGGCCGCTCAGCAAGGGGCGACGCGAGCGTTTCAACAGGGCGGAGGCGGCGCGAATGGCGGCAAGTGTATCGACCGGCTTGCCGGCGACCAGCGCCTGGCCCGCAGCGGGCACGTCAAACAACCTGGCGGCGCGCGCGCAACCCGCGCTGGCGACACGGGCGCGGCCATCGCGCTGGTCGACTTGCAGGTCATCGCAAAGCAAACCGCAAAAGGGACAACTGACAAAGGAATCGGACACAGGCGGGAGAGCGCAAAAAGGGTGACAGTCACAGCAATAAAGCAGCTTCCATGCCACACCGGATTGCGCGTTCGGTTTTGTCCAGCGAATCAATCGCTTTGCTGGTGACGCAGGTGCGAGCCAATTTCGATTCTGTATCGCGGCCGATGCGCCGGGCGTGACAGATTGTCACGGTCTCAATTCGGCCATCAACGCTAGCCGCATGATTGGACAGGGTTTTTTTCCATGGCATGGAGATTGCTAATCGGGATTACCCAAAACACGCAAACCGTCCAAGCCATGATCCATCCCGCCATTTTCAGCACGACCGTTCGCGCTCCCGCCAGATTGCATATGGGGTTTCTCGACCTCAATGGCAGTCTCGGGCGTCGCTTCGGCAGTCTGGGTTTGGCGTTGGAAGAATTGTCCACCGGTGTCACCGCACGCCCGGCCGACACTGTCAGCGCACGCGGCCCGGAAGCGGAACGCGCCGCCGGTTTCGCGCGTGCGGCGTTGACCCGGCTGGGCATCGACGCGGGCGCCGAAATCGACGTCGAGCGAGCGATTCCCTGCCATGCCGGGCTCGGCTCCGGCACCCAGCTTGCCTTGGTGGTGGCAACCGCCATCGCTCGTCTGTACAACATCGAGTGGCCGTTGCGCGAAATGGCGCGCGAGCTCGGTCGCGGCGGTCGCTCCGGCATCGGCCTGGGCCTGTTCGAACAGGGCGGCTTCCTGGTCGATGGCGGCCGTGGCGGCCAGGATGTCCCACCGACGGTGATCGCCCGGCTTGAATTTCCCGCAACCTGGCGGTTTGTCCTGGTGTTCGATCACAGCTTCCAGGGTTTGCATGGCGATCAGGAAAAACAGGCCTTCGCCAATTTGCCGCGCCTGACCGAAGCCCGCTCCGGGGAACTCTGCCGACTGGCCCTGATGCAGGCCATGCCGGCATTGGCGGAGCGCGATGTGCGTGGCTTCGGCAGCGCCATCACGGTGATCCAGGAAATCGTCGGCGATCACTTCGCGCCGGCCCAGGGCGGCCGTTTCGCCAGCCCGCAGGTCAGTCGCGCGCTGAACTGGCTGACCGCACAGGGCGCCGCCGGGGTCGGCCAGAGTTCCTGGGGGCCGACCGGCTTTGCTCTGACCGACTCGGAAACCTCGGCACATAGCCTGGCGATGGCAGCGCGCTCGGCGTTCGCCGGCGACGGTCTGGAATTCATGGTCTGCGCCGGGCGCAACCAGGGCGCAGAAATCAGCACCCAGACCCGTGCCGCGCTGGCGCGGGCCGGGTAACGCGTAACAAAAACGCCCCAAACAACCACTGGAAGCACGATGGAAAAACCCTTTCTGCTGCATTTCGCCACCCCCGATGTTCGGGTCAGCCCGTTCGACGTCAACATGGCCTACGACGCGGGTTGGAATGCGGTCATCCCCTACACCGGCGTCAACCTGGTAGACATGGCCGGGTTCACCCAGGACGCGATTTTTTCGCGCGGGCCCAAGGGTGCAAAACGCACCGGCATATTCATCGGCGGGCGCGACGCCCTGCTTGCCGACGACATGCTGCATGCGGCTCGCAATGCCATGGTGCCGCCTTTCGAAGTGTCAGTATTTGCCGACCCGAGCGGCGCCTTCACCACGGCGGCGGCGATGCTGGCCAAGGTGGAGCAGGCCCTGCTCAAAGTCCATGCGATGGCGTTGTCTGGGTGCCGAATCGTCATTTTCGGCGGTACCGGGCCGGTCGGCATGGTGGTCGCGATACTGGCGTCCTTGGCCGGCGCCGAGGTCAGCATCCCCGGCCATGACGGCCTGGCACGGGCGCAAACCATGGTCGATCGGATCAATAGCCGCTTCGGCATGCATCTCCACGCCGGTGATGGCAGCAACGAATCTGAAGTCAAGACGCTGCTGGCGGAAAGCGAGATCATCCTGGCCACGGCCAAGGCCGGTGTGGAAGTGCTCACCGCCGCGCATCTCGCCCAGGCGCCGGTTTTGCGGGTGGCGGCCGACATCAATGCAGTCCCCCCGGCCGGCATCGCCGGGATCGGCATGATGGACGATGCCGTCCCGCTGCTCGCCGCCTCCGGCCGCGCGGTCGGGATCGGCCCGCTCGCCATCGGCAATGTCAAATACCAGGTGCAACAGGCGCTGCTGCAAGCCATGCTGACGACAGAGAAGCCAGTTTGCCTTGGTTTTTCTGAAGCTTTTGTCGAGGCGCGCCGTCGTGTCGCTTGAATCGCGCGCCCCTGCCTGGTTGCTCTGCTCCCTGTCCGGGCGCGGTCTGGCCAAGGCAGCCCAGCGGGCCGGCCGGCGGGCCTACTGCATCGACGCCTTTGGCGACCGGGACACGCGCGCGCTGGCCCTGGATTGGGCGCCCGCGACCATGGCCGATGCATGTAGCTTCGATGCGCTCTCGCTGCTCGATACGGCGGCAACCTTTTGCCCGCCGCAGCACTGCCACGGTCTGATCTACGGCTCCGGTTTCGAGTCGCAGCCGGCATTGCTGGCGCGTCTATCGGATGGCCGACACCTGCTCGGGAATTCGCCCGAGGTGCTGGCGCAGACCGGTGACCCGGCCCGCTTCTTCCCGTTGTTGCGGCAGCTCGGCATTCCTCACCCTGAGGTTCGCTTCAGCCAGCCGCCGCAACCACGCGGTTGGCTTGCCAAGCAAGCCGGCGCCTGTGGCGGCGGTCACATCCTGCCTGCATCACTGAGCGGCGATCATTCGGGACGCTATTTCCAACGCCATATCAACGGCCAGGCTGGTTCACTGCTGTTTCTGGCGAATGGCCGGGAAATTTGTCCTGTCGGCTTCAATCTGCCCTTGCCGGCGCCGCCCGAAGCGCCCAACGCTTGGGCATATTCAGGCGCGGCCCGGCTGGCCGATGGTTTGCCCAGCCAGGGCGATGAACTGCTGGTGGCCGCACGCCGGCTGACACAAGCGTTGGGCTTGCGCGGAATCAACGGCATCGACTTCATGCTCGACCAGCGTGGCTGGAAGCTGCTGGAGCTGAATCCGCGCCCGGCAGCCACCCTGGAATTGTGGGACGTCGCGCCCATGCCATCGTTGCTGAGACTGCACGTACAAGCCTGTCTGGGCCGCTTGCCGAACAGCCTGCCCAGCCTACCCGGCAGCCTGGCCATGGCGGTGGTTTACGCCGGGGAACGAATCACCATCCCGGCCGCCTTCGTCTGGCCGGACTGGTGTTCCGATCTGCCCGCTGCAGGCAGCCTGATCGCCGCCTGCGAGCCGATCTGCACCGTCCGTGCAGCCGGCGAGAACAACGCCATCGCCACGCATTGGGCGGAACAATTGCGCAGCAGCATCCTGCATCGCTTGCGCCAGCTGCAACCGGGTGACGTTCGCGACCGGCACGAACACCGCACGGATCAGCCACCGCGACCCCTTCCAACCGCCGCCGAGCCGGCCTGGGCATGAAGTCATGAATATTGACCAAACAATCCGTCTCAACCGTCTGGCCGCTCCGCTGCTGGATGACCTGATCGCCCGCGCGGCGGAACTGCGCCTTGTCGTTTCGCGCCAGGATAACGGCACCCGCATCGTCGATGCGGGCATCCAGGCGCAGGGCGGCATCGAAGCGGGTCGGCGCATCGCCGAAATCTGTCTGGCTGGATTGGGTCGGGTCAATTTGACGCCTTCGGGCAGTGCCGCCTGGCCGTGGGAATTGACCGTTTCCACCGCGCAACCGGTGCTGGCCTGCCTGGGCAGCCAGTACGCCGGCTGGAGTCTGACGCACGGCGAGGGCAAGGGCGGCTTCTTCGCGCTCGGTTCCGGCCCTGGCCGCGCGCTGGCCGGCAAGGAAGAACTGTACCGCGAGCTTGGTTACCGCGACCGCGCCGAAGATACCCAAGCCAGCGCCTGCCTGGTGCTGGAGACCGACCGGTCGCCGCCGCTGGCCTTGCTCGACAAGATCGCGGAGCAGTGCGGCATCGCGCCGGAAATGCTGACCTTGATCCTGACTCCGACCACCAGCCTGGCCGGCGGTGTCCAGGTGGTTTCGCGGGTGCTGGAAGTGGCTTTGCACAAGGCGCACTTCCTCGGTTTCCCGCTCGAACACATCGTCGATGGCATGGGCACGGCGCCGGTCTGCCCGCCCTCACCGGATTTCCTCACCGCCATGGGCCGCACCAACGATGCCATTCTGTTCGGCGGCCGCGTGCATCTGTTCGTCGCAGGCGAGGAAGCGGCCGCAGAGAATCTGGCCCAGCGCCTGCCAAGCGTGGCTTCGGCCGATTACGGCCAGCCGTTCGCCCAGGTGTTCAAGGCAGCCGGTTACGACTTCTACAAGATCGACCCGCTGCTGTTCGCACCGGCCCAGATCTGCGTCACCGCGCTGAGCAGCGGACGTACTTTCCGCGCCGGCCGGCTGGATGCGGAACTGCTGGAGCGTTCGTTCACATGAGTAACGTCAACCAAGGCCGCATCGCCATCTTCACCGATGACCCGGGCTGGCACGGCAAGCGGCTGAAACATGCATTTTCCGCACGCGGTTATCAGGCGCAATACCTGTCGCTGACCGATTGCCGGATCGACCTGGAGAATGGCATCGGCGGCGTCGTGCTGCCCGGCTTCGAACAACGCCTGCCGGATGCCGTGTTTGTGCGCGGCGTGTCCGGCGGCACGCTGGAGCAAGTCATCCTGCGCCTGGATTTTCTGCACGTGCTGCCGGCCATCGGCGTGCCGGTCTACAACCCGGCGCGCGCCATCGAGAAAAGCGTCGACAAGGCGATGACCAGCCTGTTGCTGCATCAGGCCGGCATTCCGACCCCGCCAACCTGGGTGGCGGAATCCGAGACGCAGGCGCGCAGCGTGTTGATGCGCGAAGTGGCACGCGGCCATGAACTGGTGTTGAAGCCGTTGTTCGGATCGCAAGGCGCAGGCCTGCGGCGTCTGGCGCAGCCCGCCGACCTGCCACCGGCCGAGGCATACCGCAATGTGTTTTACCTGCAACGCTATGTAGGCGCCGAAGCCGGAGGCTGGGAAGACTACCGCGTACTGGTGATCGGCGGCGTCAGCCGCGCCGCGATGACCCGCAAGGGTGTGAGCTGGATCAACAATGTCGCCCAGGGCGCGGCATGCGCGGCGGCGCCGAACGACCCGGAACTGTTGCGTCTTGCCGAAGCCGCCACGCGTGCGCTCGACATGGACTATGCCGGGGTCGATCTGATGCGCGACCAATCGGGCCGTCTGACCGTGCTGGAGGTGAACAGCATCCCGGCCTGGCGCGGCCTGCAATCGGTGGTGAACGACGACATCGCCGGCATGCTGGTGGACGACCTGATCGACCGGCATGTCCAAAACAGCGCACAGGAGCGTTGCGCATGAACGCGCCTTTGCTCCACGAACTCGATCTCAACCGCTATGCGGCGGCGTTCCGCGCGGCCTGCGAACTGGACGTGCTGGCGCTCAAGCCCGGCAATGTCAGCATTGAATCCGCCGGTAATGGCATGCACGCGGAGGATTTTCTGATCAGCGCCGAAGTTGCCGCGCCACACATCGCCGATCCGGAGCTAAACATCGGCGAGCGCATCTACCGCGCCGTCGAGGCGACGCGGCGGGCGGTCGCCTGCAACACCAATCTCGGCATCGTGCTGCTGGCCGCGCCGCTGATCGACGCCGCGCAGCAGCGACAACCGGGGGAATCGGCGGCGGCTGCGCTGCATCGCAGCCTGCAGCGCTTCGATCTGGAGCAGACCGCCTGGGTGTATCGGGCCATTCGCCTGGCTGCGCCCGGCGGTCTCGGCAAGAGCCCGCGCCACGACGTCAATGACGCGCCGAAAGTGCCGCTGCGGACCGCGATGCACGAAGCCTCGCGGCGCGACTGCATTGCCCGCCAGTATGCCAACGACTATGCCGACCTGTTCTCGCCGGGCCGCAGCACGCTGACCCAGGCGCGCGCGCGCCGGGGCGTCGAAGCGCAGGCCATGAGCGAACTGTTCATCACCTTCCTGGCGGACTTTCCGGACAGCCATGTACAGCGCAAACACGGCGCGACAAGCGCCGAAGGAGTGCGCCAGATGGCGCGCCAATGCCAGCACGAAGTCCGCCACAGCCCAACCTGGGATGAGGCCCGCAAGCCGTTGGAAGAACTGGACCGGCGGCTGAAAGCGAACGGCATCAATCCCGGCACCAGCGCCGATCTATGCGTCGCCACCTGGCTGCTGGATCGCTTGCTGGGCGAATCAAGGATTCAAACCGAAACGAGTTCAAACCCAACCGAGACCGACATCCAGGATGCGTGCCGTCCTGAAGCGGCTCTCCGGTTTTGAAACAAAGTGGTCAGCCAGCGAACGACTCGGCGCTGACAAGCCACTCTAAATCGACCGAGTCTGTGCAATTCAAGGAGAAAACAATGGCTAAGATCGATCGCGTGATGGTAGGCGAGTCCCTGGTAGGCGACGGCAACGAAGTGGCGCACATTGACCTGATCATGGGTCCGCGTGGCAGCGCTGTGGAAACGGCGTTCTGCAACGGCCTGGTCAACAACAAGGATGGCTTTACCTCGTTGCTGGCGGTAGTCGCCCCCAACCTGCCGTGCAAGCCGAACACCATGATGTTCAACAAAGTGACCATCAAGGGCGCCAAGCAGGCCGTGCAGATGTTCGGCCCGGCCCAGCGCGGCGTGGCGATGGCGGTGGCGGATTGTGTCGAAGACGGCACCATCCCGGCCGACGAGGCTGACAACCTGTTCATCTGTGTCGGCGTATTCATCCACTGGCAGGCCGAAGACGACGCCAAGATCCAGGACTACAACTACGCCGCCACCAAGGAATCGATCAAGCGCGCCGTCGCCGGCACGCCGACCGCAGCTGAAGTCGTGGCCAAGAAGGGCAGCTCCGGCCACCCCTTCGCCGCCCACATCTAAGCGGGAGCGGAAATCGTGCGTTGCCTGGAGTGTGAAACCGCAGTGACTGAACTCGACAACGAGCATCTGTTCGCCTGTTGCGGACTCACCTTGCAGGAATATGCCCTGCGCCATGCGCTGCCGCTCGACCTACTGGTAAACCCGGACAGGATGGCGACAGCGCTGCCGCATGCCGAATTTCCCCTGCTGCCGGTGGTTGTGCCGGTATCCGTACCGGATGAAGCGGCGCGGGCGGTCCTGGCGGGCCTGCGTCTGGCCGGCAAAGTTCACGATGCCGGTACGGTGTGCCAGGTGGAAGGGGGAATTTCCTGGCTGGATCTGCTGTTCTGGGATCTTGCGCAACTCACGTCCTACGCTTTCCAATTCCGTCAGGAATATCACTACGCACCCGGTACGCACCGGGTCGTAGCGAAGAACCGCCTGGTTACCCACAAGCGCAATCTGGTCGGCCCCTGGCTTCCCGCCAGGGTGCCGCCACCGGAACAGCGTCTGAAATACGCAACCTATCTGGCCCATGCCGCCGAACTGCATGCCAGCTACCTGTTTCTACCTTTCGCTGCATCCGATGAAGCCGATGCGGCAGCCGAATATTTATCACGCGAGTTGCACGTCGATACTCGCGCACTGAGCCACGCACCAAGCCACGAAGCAAGCCAGGCCACGGTCGCCGGCGCGCCGCTGTTACGCACCCTGACACAGGCCGACACGCAGCGCCTGCTGGACAGCCTGCGCGACGAACTGGAAGCGATGCCCGGAGTCTGGGCGCGCTTTCATCCCGACACCCCGGAAGTCACGGTGAGCAAGGAAGTGGTGTTCGATTCCGCCCATTTCCTCACCGACCACCCGGCCAAATGCAGCAATCTGCACGGTGGTCGCTACGTGCTGCAGGTCAAGGTACGCGGACAGATCGACCCGGCCACCGGCTGTGTGCTGGATTACGGCTACCTCAAGCGGGTAGTCAACGCCCGCGTGGTCGAGCGCTTCGACCACCACACCTTGAACTACGCCGCACCGGAACTGGCGTGGCGTTCCACCACCGAACTGCTCAGCGTGTTCATCTGGGAACAGTTGATCGACTTTCTGCCCGAACTGGTCGAGCTGACGCTGTACGAAACACCGCAATCCTGGTGCCAGTACAGCGGCCCCGATCTGGCAACCTGGCAGCGCCAGGGCAGCCAGCCGCTGCTGCACCGATTTACCGACCCTGGCCTGGGGCGCTCACCCTGGCGGCAGGACTTGCGGACGCAGGTGCATGAAACGCGGCAAGCTCGGCGCGACTGAGTGCGCCATCGTGCAACGCCGAAGCCAGCAGCACGCCGGCTGCGCCGGTGTCAGCCAGCGCAGCCAGATCGGCGGCATGGCGCACGCCACCGGCCGCATACAGGCGGCAGTCCGGCCGCATTGCCTGCAGTTGCGCCAACCGCGCCATATCCGGCCCGAGACCGGCGCCAACCCGCGCCAAGGTCATCACGATGACCCGCGCCGGCCAGGCTGCGGCCATTTGCAGCAAGCCGGCCGGCCCAACGAATTGATCGCCGCGAAAATCCAGCGAAACAATGCCGTCGCCACGCCATGCGTCGGATTCCGGCACGGCCGCCAGGCTCTCGCTGCCCAGCACCGCCCGGCCCAGCCCGCTGGCTTGCCAGTTCTGCGCGGCCGGGAGATCGGCGAAGCCTGCATCGACCCACAATTCCAGCTCGGGGTGGCTGCGGCACAGACGCTCCAGCGTCGCCCGATGATCGCCGCGCTGCAGAATTGCATCCAGATCGGCGACATACAGCCGCTGGAACGGATAGCAACCCAGCAGTCCATCCAGTACCGCCTCCGGCCGGCTGGAACGGCACAATACCGACTCCAGCGCGCGGTACTCGTCGCGCCGACCGGCTCGGGCGCGTACCACCTGCCCGCCCATCAGGTCGAGTACTGGAATCAGGTGTAAGGGTACGGTCATGAAAGTTTTTGTCTTCGAATATGTTACCGGCGGCGGCTTCGCGGGACAGGCGCTGCCCGACTTCCTGGCCGACGGCGAATTGATGTGGCGGGCGCTGGTCGATGATCTCATCGCCGTGCCGGGGGTGGAAGTCCTGACCTTGCGCGACGTCCGCCTCGACTTGGTGGATGTGCCCGGACTGCGTATCTGGATCACCGATGCGGCGGGTTTCGAACGCGATTTCCAGCGCTGTCTGCAAGCGGCCGATGCGGTCTGGCTGGTGGCGCCAGAGAGCCACCACATTCTCGAAGCGCTGACCTGTGAAGTGCTCGCCGCCGGCAAGCTGCTGCTCGGTTGCCGGCCGGAAGCGGTGCGTATCGCCGCCAGCAAACTCGCCACCGCCCGTTGCCTGGCCGATGCCGGCGTGGCCGTGGTGCCGACCAGCCTAACGGAAGACTTGCTGCGCGGCCGCGTGGTGATCAAACCGGACGACGGCGTCGGCTGCCAGGACACGCTGCTGTGCGCCGATGCCGCCGCCGCGCAGGCCTGGTGTCGCAACCATGCCGATGTCGCCTGGGTATTCCAGCCGTATGTCGAGGGCGAAGCACTGTCGCTTTCCCTGCTCTGCTGCGCCGGCCGGGCGCAACTGCTGAGCGTGAACCGGCAGCAGGTCAGCCTGGAATCGGATGGCCGTTTCACGTTTCACGGCGTCAGCGTCAATGCACTGAGCGATCCCGACGACCGCTATGCCACGCTGGCAGCGCGCGTGGCAGCGACTATTCCCGGCCTGTGGGGCTATGTCGGCATCGACCTGATCGCCTGCGCAGATGGCCCGCGCGTACTGGAGATCAACCCGCGCGTCACCGTCTCGTATGCCGGCCTGCACGCAGCGCTGGATTGCAATCCGGCGCAACGCGTGTTGTCGCTGCCGGACATGCGTCCCTACCACCGCCTGCGAGAAGTCACGCTGGAGACTGCCGATGCCTGCCTCGCCTGAAACCCTGATCGGCTGGGACATTGGCGGCGCACACCTGAAGGCGGCGCGCCTGCGAACCGATGGCCGCGTCGAAGGCGTCTGGCAGGAAGCCTGCCCGCTGTGGCGCGGCCTCGACTATCTGCATGCCGCACTCGACCGGATTCTGCAACAGATACCCGCTGTCGCATGGCATGCGGTGACTATGACCGGCGAGATGGCCGACCTGTTCGCCAACCGCACAGCCGGTGTGCATACCCTGGTCGACCTGCTGCGCCAACGCCTGGGCAACGAATACCTGCGTTTCTATGCCGGCGCCGAGAGCTGGTTCGACGCCGATGCCGCAAAGCTGAACACCGAACCGATCGCCTCCGCCAACTGGCATGCCACGGCGGCGATGGCAGCGAAGCATCTGGGCGAGGCGCTGCTGGTGGATATCGGCAGCACCACCTGCGACATCATCCCGCTGTCCGGCCACGCGGTGGCCACGCACAGCGCCAGCGACAGCGACCGGCTGGCGAGCGGCGAACTGGTGTACAGCGGCGTTGTGCGCACACCCGTCATGGCGCTGGCCAGCGAAGCCCCGGTGGCCGGTCGCTGGACGCCCTTGATGGCCGAACATTTCGCCACCAGCGCCGACCTGTATCGCCTGCTCGGCTGGCTGCCGGAAACCGCCGATCAGCATGACAGCGCCGACGCCGGCCCGAAAACCGTCGCCGCCAGCCAGATCCGTCTGGCGCGCATGGTTGGCCGCGATGCCGAGCAACTGACACCAGCGGCCTGGCGGGAACTGGCCGCCTGGCTGGCCGACGCGCAACTCGACCGAATCGTCCGCGCCTGCCGGCAAGTGCTGTCACGGGTGCTGCCGGCGGCGGATGCGCCGCTGGTGATGGCCGGCGTCGGCAGTTTTCTCGGACCGCGTCTGGCGGCCCGGCTTGGCCGCCCGCTGCTGAATTTTGCGCAACTCCTGCCGCCTGGCTCCGATACCGAGCGCAGCGACTGGTGCGCTCCGGCGGTGGCGGTGGGCTGGTTGCTGGCCGAACGTGTTGCGGGAAAAGGCTCTTGAAGAAAAAGGCTCATAAAATGCCTGCCATGCGTCTGACCCCCCTTCCCTACCGCGCCGACAGCGCCGAGTTGTTCGAGGCGATCGCCGACGAACCCTGGTCGGTGTTCCTCGACAGCGGCCGGCCGCGTTCCACCGCCGGGCGCATCGACATCCTCTCGACGCGTCCAACCACCACGCTGGTGACGCGCGGCGGCATGACCGAAATCCGCCAGTTCGAAACCAGCCCGGCCGGCGCGGTGACCTTGTCCCCCGCCGACCCGTTCGAACTGCTGCGCCACTATCTGGCGGCCGATGCCACGTCTGCGCCGCAGCCGGGTTTGCCATTTGCCGGCGGCGCCATCGGCTACTTCTCCTACGATCTCGCCCGCCGAATGGAACGCCTGCCCAACCGCACGCTGGATGCCGAAGCGATTCCGGAAATGTCGGTCGGCATCTACGACTGGGCGGTACTGGTCGACCATGAACAACAGGCGAGCTGGCTGGTGAGCGCCGGACGCGATGCGCGTACCGCAGCGGCCTGGGACAAACTGGTCACGCTGTTCAGTAAGCCGCCCCTGGCCGGCGCGCAAACCCCGGCGCGGCGGCCGTTCCAGGTTGGCAAGGTAAGCTGCAACTTCAGCCGCCAGTCCTACCGCCAGGCCTTCGCCCGCATCCAGCGTTACATCTCGGCCGGCGATTGCTACCAGGTCAATCTGGCGCAACGCTTCACCGCGCCGGTCAGCGGTGATCACTGGCTGGGATATCAAGCCCTGCGCCGGCTCAACCCGGCGCCCTATTCGGCGTATCTGAACCACCCCGCCGCGCGCATCCTGTCGTCTTCCCCGGAACGCTTTCTGGAAGTGAAACAGGGCCGCGTGGAAACCAAGCCGATCAAGGGCACCCGACCGCGCGCCGCAGCGCCCGAGGCCGATTCGGCGCTGGCGCGCGAGTTGCAGACCAGCGAGAAGGACCGCGCCGAGAACCTGATGATCGTCGACCTGCTGCGCAACGATCTGGGCAAGGTCTGCGCGCCGGGATCAGTTGCGGTGCCCAAGCTGTTCAAAATCGAGAGCTTCGCCACCGTGCATCATCTGGTCAGCACCGTCACCGGCCGTCTGGCCATTGGCGGCGACGCGGTCGGCCTGCTGCGCGCCTCGTTCCCTGGTGGCTCGATCACCGGCGCGCCGAAACTCAGAGCCATGCAGATCATCGAGGAACTGGAACCGAACCGGCGCGGCGTGTATTGCGGCGCAATCGGCTGGTTGGGCTTCAACGGCGACATGGACAGCAACATCGCGATCCGCACGCTGGTCAGTTCCGACGACCGCCTGCGCTTCTGGGCCGGCGGCGGTCTGGTGGCCGATTCCAAGGCGGACGATGAATACCAGGAATGTCTCGACAAGGCGGCCGCCATGCTCAGACTGCTGTGCGACTGCGGTGGCGAGTGGGACATGGACGCTGCGGCACACACCGAAGGAGACGAACAATGTTCCGCGTCGTGAAACTCGGCGGCAGCCTGCACGAAGCGCCCGAACTCTGCGTCTGGCTGCATGCCCTGGCCCGTGCCGGTGGGCGCATCGTGCTGGTGCCGGGCGGCGGGCCGCACGCCGATGCGGTGCGCACCGCGCAGTCACGCTGGGGCTTCTCCGACAAGGCGGCACACCGCATGTCGCTGCTGGCCATGGAGCAATACGGTCTGATGCTGTGCGATCTGGAACCCGGCCTGGTTCCCGTCGCCTCGACCCAGGCCATCGCCGAAGCCGTCGCACGCAGCCAGACGCCGGTCTGGCTACCCTCGGCCATGTGTCTTGGTGCCAGCGACATCCCGGAAGACTGGTCGGTGACCTCCGACAGCCTGGCCGCCTGGCTTGCGCATCACCTTGGCGCGGAAGGCCTGGCGCTGATCAAGCATGGCGAGCCGGACGACTGCGAGCATCAAGCGCTGGCCGATCAAGGCTGGGTGGATACAGCTTTTCCCGCCTTCGCCAAACTGTTCGCAAAGCCGATCCGCGTTCTCGGGCATCACAACCCGGACGTGCTGAATGCCTGGCTTGCTCAACCAGCGGTTTGACCATTGATCTTGCAACCGAGGATGAACATGCGATTCACTGCTTTCCTCAGGCTGACGCAAAGCGCTACAGACCAGACGCCAGCGTTGAACCGGCGCACGGTAAGCGCTACGATTTTCGCTTCACATGGTGCCAGCCCTGCCCATTACCCACAAATACCTCTATCCAGAACTGTAGGCTTTAAGCTCAAACCCGGCACACATCATCATCAGGCAGATGTAGCCATGCCACATTAATTGATGGCCGGGAGGTGGATC
>Ga0105047_10004070_pt1 | contig 25608 bp, 21 predicted proteins | sample MAT04_FD_78384 | JGI IMG/M metagenome (GOLD analysis project Ga0105047, IMG submission 78384) | Freshwater microbial communities from Lake Fryxell liftoff mats and glacier meltwater in Antarctica - MAT-04 (megahit assembly) | ecosystem: Environmental > Aquatic > Freshwater > Ice > Liftoff...
CGGATCCGGGCCGTCCACGCCCGACGGCCCGAGCCGCTCGCGACTCTCGCCCTCGGGCTCTTCGCCGGGGCGGCCGTCTCCGGGTTCGTCGGCGGCACCGTGATGCACGATGCCGGTGGGGTGCTGACGCGGCGCCTGGAGCACCGAACCTGGAGGGTCGACGTGCGCGCACTGACGTGGCAGGGAAGACAGGACGTCCGGGTGGAGACCGTCCCGGACCCGCGGATCGAGCAACCGACCGACGCCGTGGTGCGGTGACGTCCACCGCCATCTGTGGCTCTGACCTGCACCTGTACGGGGTGCTGGGGATGTATCTCGCCAAGGGCGACGTCCTGGGGCATGAGGCGATGGGGATCGTGGAGGAGGTCGGGTCGGGCGTCACCAACCTGAGTCCTGGGGACCGGGTCGTGGTGCCGTTCGGCATCGCTTGCGGTACGTGCTGGATGTGCGGCCACGCCGGGTTCCGGTTCCTGCCCGGCCTGTACGACGTCGCGGTCACCCCCATGATGTCGCGGCTGGGACTGTCGCGAGAACGCGTTGCTGCGCACAGCGGCAACGTGTGGGTGCCTGTACCAGCCGGTGAGGCTGTCCATGGCCGATGGGGCCGGCACTGGCTCCGCTGGTTGCCGCTCGCCGCCGTCGGCGGCGCATGCGCCCTGGTCGGCGCGCGGCGCGCCCGACCCTGATCGTCAGCGCTCCTGCAGCAGGCGCTCCCACGCGGTGCGGACCAGCAGCCTGCGGATCCGTCCAGTGCCGCTCGCCGCACCGAGCGCGGCCCGGGCAGCGTTCCACCCGCAGGCACCGTGCACTCCGCCACCGGGATGGGCGGACGCACTGGCCAGGAACAGGCCGTCGATCGGCGTCTCGGGCCGGCCCAGTCCGGTCGTGGGGCGCAAGATGAGCGCCTGGTGGAGGGCCGACGTGCCCCCGTTCACCGCACCCCCCACGAGGTTGGCGTTGGCCGCCTCCAGGTCATGGGGGCTCTGCACGTGCCTACCGACGACCGCGTCCCGGAAACCGGGTGCGACCCGCTCCACGGCGCACTCCATCCGCTCGACCTCCGCGGCGACCTCCTCACCGGTCCACCGGACGCCCTGTGGCACGTGGGTGTAGGCCCACGCCGACTCGGTGCCGGCGGGCGACCGGGTGGGGTCGGCAGTGGTCATCTGACCGAACAGCATGAACGGACGCTCCGGAGTCCGGCCGACGGACAGGTCGGCCGCGAAGTCGACGAAGCCCGGCCGGTCCACTCCGAGGTGGACCGTCCCGGCACCGTGGGCCTCGGCCGCCGTCCAGGGGACAGGGTGCGCGACGGCCCAGTTCACCTTGAACGTCGGGTGGTCCCACTGGAACCGCTCGAGGTTCGCGCGCAGGCGCGCGGGCAGGTGCTCGCCGCCTACGAGGTCGAGGTAGAGCGCGGGGGCCGTCACGTCCGCCAGCACGGCGCGTCGGACGCGCACCCGTCGGCCGTCCTGCGTCTGCACGCCGACCGCCCGTCCGCCCGCCACGACGATGCGGTCCACCCGCGCGCCGGTCACGAGACGACCTCCGCCGGCGGTGAGTCGGCGGGCGAGCGCCCCGGCGAGCTCTCCAGCACCGCCGCGAGGGACCGGGAAGCCGACGTCCTGACCCAGCATCGCGAGCAGCCAGCCGAAGACGCCGCTGCCCGCAGCGTCCGGAGGGACGTCGGCATGCATCGCGTTGCCCGTGAGGAGGAGTCCGCCGCCATCGCCACGGAAGTTCTCGTCGGCGAGCCTGCGCACCGGTAGCACCCCGAGACGCGCCAGATCCAGGGCGCCTGCCACACCGGTCCGACGCAGCAGCCGGACCACGGCTGCCACCGGTGGCAGGGGCGTGAACAGCGCGTCGAGCAGCGGATCGCGCACCGCACGCCACGTCGCGAACATGCGCAACCACGCCTCCCCGTCCCCGTCCGCGAACTCGTCGAGCCCGGCGGCAGTCTCCTCGGCGCTTCTGTGGAGCACCGCCGCACGACCGTCATCGAGCACGTGGGCCAGGACGGTGGGTGCGTGCGACCAGGACAGCCCGTGGTCCTCGAGCTGCAGCCCGCGGATCACGGGCGACGCGGCGGCCAGCGGGTAGAACGCGCTGAAGAGGTCGGTGCGGAAACCCGGGGCCGTGACCTCGGCCGTCCGGATCGCGCCGCCCGGCTCCTCGCTCGCCTCGAGCACGAGCACGTCCCAGCCGGCATCAACCAGGGCGTTGGCGGCGACCAGCCCGTTGGGTCCGGCACCGACGACGACGGCATCGACCGTGGTGGTCCCCATAGTCAGCCCTGCGGGGACCGCTGGTCGAGAGCCATGTGCCCCCCCAGGTAGCCGCTGGCGTGCTGGAGGAGTCGGCTCGGCGGATCCATTGCAGCGGTGGTCTGAAGGGTGTCCGCGAGCCTGCGGGACAGCCGAGCGGTCGGGTACGAGGTCATCGGTCCTCCAGGCGGGCGCGCCGGTCACGGGACGGCCAGGATCGGGAAGGCAGTGTGCATCACCCTGAATCGAGCATCGCAGCGACGCCGCTGTTCCGCAGCGTGAGGCCCACGCGGCGGGCCCCGTCCGGCGCGCATCCGGGAGGGCCACCGCACTTCCACGGCCAGGTGGGGGACGACCAGGGCGTTGTGAGCCTGAGGTCGGACCGCAGATGCCTTCGCCAGGCGCTCCTTGGCCGGCGCAGGGATACTCCTCAGCGTGTCTGTCGCATCGAAGAACCAGACGACGTCCACGGGGCTGCGCCGCGTCGTGTCGGGCCGCTTGCTGTTCCTGTTCATCCTGGGTGACGTCCTGGGCGCTGGGGTCTACGCGTTGGTCGGGGAGATGGCGGGCACCGCTGGCGGTCTGGTGTGGCTGTCGTTCGCGCTGGCTCTGTCCATGGCGCTCCTCACGGCGACGTCCTACGCCGAGCTGGTGACCAAGTACCCGAGAGCCGGGGGGTCGGCGGTGTTCGCCGAGCGCGCCTACGGCAGCCCGCTGGTGGCGTTCATGGTCGGCTTCGCCATGCTGGCGGCGGGCGTGGTCAGTGCCGCCGGACTCGCCCTGGCGTTCGCGGGTGACTACCTGGGTGCTCTGCTGGAGGTCCCACCTGTGCCGATGGCGCTGGTGTTCCTGGCGCTGGTCGCCGCCCTGAATGCCCGTGGGGTCCAGGAGTCGCTGCGCGCGAACATGGTGATGACTGCGGTCGAGGTCTGCGGCCTCCTTCTGGTCGTGGTGCTGGGCGCCGTGGTGCTCGGCCGCGGGGACGGTGACCTGGCGCGCCTGCTCGAGGCTCCGGCCGCGACGTCCGCGGGAGCTGCGGTCCTGGCGACCGCGTTGGTGGCGTTCTACTCGTTCGTCGGCTTCGAGACCTCGGCGAACATGGCCGAGGAGGTCCAGGACGTCAGCCGGGTCTACCCGCGGGCGCTGTTCGGCGCGCTGGCGACGGCGGGCGCCGTCTACCTGCTGGTCGGCGCCGTCGCCCCAGCGGTGGTGGCACCCCAGGAGCTGGCCGGCTCCAGCGCTCCGCTGCTGGAGGTGGTGCGTGCCTTCGGATCGGTGCCCGACGCACTGTTCGCGGTGATCGCCCTCGTGGCCGTCGCCAACGGGGCGTTGCTGACGATGATCATGGCCAGCCGGCTCGCCTACGGGATGGCTCAGCGCGGCCTGCTACCCGCCTCGCTGGCTCGGGTGCTACCGAGACGACGCACGCCGTGGGTCGCCATCATCGTCACCACCACGGTGGCCATGGCGCTGGCAGCCACCGGTGAGCTGATCGACCTGGCCTCGACCGTGGTGCTGCTGCTGCTGTTCGTCTTCCTCAGCACCAACATGGCGGTCCTGGTGCTGAGGAAGGACTCGGTGGAGCACGCCCACTTCCGCGCCCCGCGGGTCTTCCCGGTCCTGGCGATCGGATCGTGCCTGGTTCTGCTCACCCAGCAGCAGGCCCAACACTGGGCTCTGGCGGGAGCGCTGCTGGTGGTCGGCCTGATCCTGCACCTGCTGACCCGCCGCGCCGGTCACCATGCCCGCGCCGAAGAGGTCGATCCCACCCCGTCCATCACGAGGCCGTGACGAGCCCCAACTCCCGCGCGGGTTCCCGTCGAAGCGGCAGCTGCTCACTCGACGGTCAGCCCCCAACGGATCGGCGCGGGATGATAGAGGCATGCCAGTGCAGATCCTTCAGGGCCGGTACGAGCTGAGGCACCTCATCGGCAGCGGTGGCATGGCTCAGGTCTGGCAGGCCCACGACGCGGTTCTGCAGCGCCTGGTCGCGGTCAAGACCGTGGACCTGAGCGGGGCCGGCGATCCCCTGCTGGGTGAGCGACTGAAGCGTGAGGCGGTCAACACCGCTGTCCTGCAGCACCCCGACATCGTCACGGTGCACGACGCGGGCATCGCGGGGTCGACTGTCTTCTTCGTCATGGAGCTGATCGCCGGGCGCGACCTGGCTGCCGTGCTCCAGGACGGTCCCCTGCCGGTGGACGAGGCGGTCCGGGTCACGGCGCGGGTCTGCGGGGCCCTGGCCGCGGCGCACGCGGCAGGCATCGTGCACCGGGACGTCAAGCCGGCGAACGTGCTGGTCCATGGCGAGTCGGTGACGGTCGTCGACTTCGGGATCGCGGCGCTGGCCCGGGAGGCGGGTGTCGCGCTGACGGCTCCCGGCACAGTCCTGGGCACGGCCCAGTACATGACCCCGGAGCAGGCTGACGGTCAGCCGGCCACACCGGCGAGCGACATGTACGCCGTCGGGTGCCTGCTCATGGCCCTGCTCACCGGACGGCCCCCCTTCGGGGGCGAGGACCCGCTCCAGGTGCTGCACCAGCACGTCGCGGCGACCCCGCCCCGGGTCCGCGACCTGCGCCCGGAGGTCTCCGCGCCGCTGGAGGCCCTCGTCGAGGCGTTGCTGGCCAAGGACCCCGCCGCGCGTCCGAGCGCGGTCCACGCGCAGCATCGTCTGATCGCACTGGGTCCGGCGGGTGCCGCGCCTCCCGCGGGTGCCGCGCCGGTGACCGTTGCGGGGGCCGTCGGCGCGACCCGGCTCCTGCCCGCCGGGGAGGCGACAGCCGTCCTGGCCGCGCACGAGCTGCCTCGCCCCGGTCGGCGTCAGGTGTCGCGCCCGGCGCTGCTCGCCGCGGCGGCCGCGGTGCTCGTCCTGGGTGTCACGGTCGTGGTGCTGGGCCTGACCCGGCCGGACAACGGCGTCGTCGAGCCTCCCGTGGCCTCAGCACAGCCCGATCCGGGCACCGGCGAGGACCCCGTCGTGCCAGAGCCGCAGGTGCAGGCACCTGTCGAGGAGCCGGTCGCCGCTCCGCCGCCGGCGGCGGATGTGCCCGCCCTTCTGGCGACGTTCGACGTCCCGGACCGCACTCGCCGGCAGCTGGCCGACAGGTGGCGGGAGATCACCGACGCCGTCGAGAGCGGCAAGGTGGACAAGGCCGTCGACAAGGCGGCCCAGCTGAGCGAGGCGCTCGACGCCCTGGTCCAGGACGGGACGCTGACCTCGGCCCAGGCCGACCCGGTCCAGGCGGCGTCGGTCGCCCTGCTCGGCACACTGCCCGAGGACGACGACGACCCGGGTGGCCGCGACGACGACTGAGCGGCGACGAAGGCTAGGGTGACGCAGCCTGCGCGGCGCACGGCGGCGGCGAGCTGCCACGGGCCCGGCGTAGGGACGGCCCGGCCCTGGACCGCCTCGCGTTCAGAGCTAGGTGCCGCACGGGTGACGGATGTGACGGTTCGCCGGGTCTGCGCGACCTGGCCGGGGTCGGCCGTCGGTCGTGTGACCGGTCGGCCGTCCGTCAGCGGGAGGGACGGCGGATGCCGAGCCGTGCCACCTCGATCACGCTCGCCAGGTCCCGGCGGACTGCCGGGACCGCGGCCGAGGCGAGTCCGTAGCCCGCCACCGTCGCGGCGACCGCCGCCAGGAGCCGGACCAGCGACGGCTGGTCGACCAGCGCGGCGACCAGACCTGCTGCGGCGCCCGACGAGAACGCGAGCGTGCCGAGGATGCGCAGGGCGCCGAGCACGAGGGCACGGGCAGGGATGTCGGTCCGTCTCGCGAGCCACCAGATGGACAGCGGCCAGGCCAGGGCGGGTGCCACGGCATAGCCGGCTGCAACCCCGATCAGACCCCACTGGGAGCCGACGAGGATGCAGACCACCCTGATCGATGCCGTGACCAGGGTGTACCGCATGAGATCTGCCGTCAGGCTGCGGGAGAGGTACACCCAGTACCCGACGTAGGCGAGGGTCTGGAAGATGCCGGCCACGGCGAGTAGCTGCAGAAGTGGCACAACGGTCATCCACCGCTGCCCGAGGAAGATGGCGGTCACGGGTTCCGCGGCGGCGACAACGATGCCAAGACCAGCCACGAGTGAGTAGCCGAGCGTCAGCTGGCCCCGTCTCAGGAATGCGCCGTAGCGGACCGGGTCGCCCTGCAGCCGGGAGAGCACCGGGAGCGCCACGGTCGTCGAGGGAGCCCGGAGCTGGTTCAGCGGTGCCATCAAGAGGTGGAAGGCACGGTTGTAGTAACCGAGCGGACCGGCGCCGAATCGCAGACCGATCACCAACGTATCGACGTTGTTGCTCGCGTAGCCGATGAGCTGCGAGCCGACGACCTGCCCGCCGAATCGCAGGAGTCCCCGCATCGGTGCCCTCGACGGCAGGCGGGGGACCCATCGGGAACTCGCGACCAGCACCACGAGGACGACGGCCGCCTGGGTCAGGGTCTGGGCGACGAGCGCCCAGTACTCGCCCCCTGAGGTGGCGACCAGGATCGCGACCCCGAGGGCGAGGGCTGGTGCGACGGTCTCCGCGACGGCGAGGTGGAGGAAGCGCAGTCGGCGGACGAGATCCGCGCGGTACTGCGTCGCGATCCCGTTGAGGACGAAGGTCCCCGCGAGGGCGCGGCTGACTCCGCTGAGCTCGGGCCGGTCGTACACCACGGCGACCAGACTGGCTGCGGCGAACAGCGTCCCCGCAAGGGTGAGGCCGATGGCCGTGTTGATCCAGAAGAGGTTGTCCCGCTGGGCACGGGACAGCTCCGGCGCTTGGATGGCTGCCGAGGACAGGCCGAAGTCCCGGAAGATCTCGCCGACGCCGACGATCACGACGACCATCGCCAGCAGGCCGTAGTCCTCTGGTGTGAGCAGACGTGCCAGGATCGCGACGGAGACGACCTGGATGACCATCCGGGCGCCCTGGCCGCCCAGGGTGACGACGGCTCCACGCGCCGCCCGGCGACCCAGCCCGGAGGGCGGGCCCGGAGCCTGCGCAGTCACGTCGTTGACCCGCCGGCGCTCTGCGTCGGCGCGGGCGGCTCCGGCTTCGTCCCGCCCCTCTGGTTGTCGCGGCGGACCCGGGAGTAGGTGCCGCGTGCCGTCCGCAGGGTCACCAGCGGGTTGCCGAGGGCGAGCCGGAGCAGATGGAAGCCGCGGTAGCGGGGTGGTCGGCGGCCCGCCAACCTGGCGGCTGCAGTGCGGCCGAGAAGCGTCTGGCGTCGTCGGCGCTGCAGGGGCTGGACGGCCGCCAGGTCGGCGAGCTCGATCGGCTCCACCTGGATCACACCGTCCTGGACAGCCTGCTCGACGATCCGCCGGCCCCGCTCCGTCCGCGCCAGGAGTGCGCTGATGCCGGCGGACTCCTCGAACTCGGGATAGCCCCGGTCGTCTGTCGCCCAGAGGTCCGCGGCGGAGATGTCGCTGCTCTCGCCGACGCCGTCCGGACAGATCTTGCAGCGCCACTGGACGGTGCGCCCGAGGTGCTGGCCCCAGGACTCGTGGTACGAGGCGCTCACCTCCGTGCCGTCCTCGGTCCGGGCAGAGAACCGGCCCGGCCAGCCGTCACCCCGGTACCGCAGAGCGGTCACACGAGTGTCGCGCCGCACACCCAGCTCGTGCACCAGGTCATCCGTCGCCCACTGGCTCGGCGTGCCGGCGCAGAAGAAGGAAAGGATCAGGGGGGCGTCCTGCCCGCCGGTGGCGGCCAGTGCGCGGACGGCGCTCGCCTCGCACGGCTTGCCGACGAACGCCCCCTCCGGGTCGAGTGCCGAGGGCGCGCCGGCGTTGGACACGGGTCCGTACCGCGACCCTGACGAGGCCAGCGCGTCGGCGCGGCTCTGGATGCGGACGCTGACGGTCCGCCGCGGGTCAACGGGGGCCGGTGCTGCGGCGACCACCTGCGGGACGTCGCCCCGTTCCGCGAGCCACCCGGCCAGGGCCGTCAGCACACCGCCGCTGCTCCCCGAGTGGCGGACCTCCGCGTCCGTCGCCCACGCCCGCCAGGCTGCCAGTGCGGGTCCCATGGTCGGGTGCCGCACGGCCCCGGGAGCTCGGACCGCGGTGACCTGGACGCCAGGGCAGACGGAACGGAACCGTTTCGCCGCCCGTGCGTCCGGGCCCTCGGTCGGCTGCGGCGCATCGGCCCGACGCACCGGGCGCGCGTACCCCTGCCCGTCAAGTGCCATCGACAACCCGCCGTCCAGCTGGCAGCAAGCACCGCAGCCCGAACAGCTGCCTGACCGGACGACCGCGGAGATCTCGCGGTCCAGCGCCGTCGCCGTCATCGCAGACCCCGGAGCGCATCCTCGGCCGGGACGAGGAGGAGCTGGGCGCGGGCGCGGGCCCGTTCCGCCTGCTCCCGCAGGTCCCCGACGGCGAGGAGCTCGAGGACCGCAGCGGCAGGGTCCGGGTCCGTGCGCAGGTCGACGGTGTGCTGCCAGCCGAGGTCCGCGAGCAACGGGGCGAACTTGCGTGAGTAGGCCAACGGGACGGTCGGCGTCCCGACGGACAGCGCATTCAGGCATGCGTGCATCCGGGAGCCGACGACGACCTCCGCCGACGCGACCACGCGGCGGACCTCCGCGAGGTCCTCCGGGACGACGAGCTCGACGCCCGGGTGCTGCTCGGCGAGGCCTCGCACCGTCGGAACGTCGTTGTCCGCGAGCGGCGAGTCGAGCACGTGCGCCATGAGCGTGACCCGGCGTCCGTTCTCAAGGAGAGCGGTGAGCAGGTCCTGAACAGTCCGCCGGTAGCCGAGCGCGTCCACGTGCGGTCCCGGTTGCCACAGCAGGCCGGAGACGTTGAGCACGACATCCCGGGACCGTGCCACCTCCGGCACCGGCAGGGCGAAGACCAGGTCGGTGGTGCGCACGTCCGGCTCACGGCCCAGACCGCGGGCGCACTCGGCGCTGCCACCGTCCCGGACCATGACGGTCGCGGCGCGGCGCAGGGTCCACCGGGCGAGAAGGCGGCCCTGACGGCTGGCGAAGGGGCCGATCGTCTGGGGTGCGAGGACCACCGGCACACCGGCCTGCGCTGCGAGCTCGCCGAAGGCCGTCATGCGCCGCAGCCGGGCAGCTCCGTAGATGTCGGCGAAGCTGTCCCCGGACCGGGTGTCCATGACGACGTCGTACCCCGACAGCCACTCGAGCAGGCCGCGACGACCAGTGACGCGCTCCTTGACCATTCCCCTGACGCGTCCGAGGGGCATCGGCGCGGCGCCCTTGCCGAAGTTCTGGTAGTCGACGGCTACGTCGGGCCACACCCGTTCCAGGAGAGAGCTCGACCCCTGGGCAAGGGCGCGCACGCCTAGGTTGCTGGACGTGTCGTCGGCCCAGGCGACCAGCGCTCGCATGATCACCCCTTCGGGTCGCCACCTTCGTCGGGCGCAGGACGTCCGTCCGCCCTGGACCCCGCGGCGTGCACGGACGCCCGACGAGCGTCGGGCACAGGGACGAATCTACCCAAAGCGGCGCGTCGGTCGTTCCATCAAGCGGGTGAACCTTCGACTCGTCCGCCCGGATCAGCGCGCGGGTCCCCTCATCCCGACAGTGTCTCTCGAGCTCAGCGGCCCGCACCGTCTCGGCGGGGCAGGCTTTCTGGCATCGGGGGAACCAACCGCGTGGTGCCCGTCGGAGGGTCGCAGTGGGTTGTCGTGGACCTGCCCCACGCACCGTCCGCCGGACGCGTCGGGACCTTCGTCGGACTCGTCGCACCGGTGGGTTTGGCACGGTGGATCGACGGGCCAGTGCGCGGGTGAGGGCGTCGGGATGCCTGCAGGTGGGCTGCGGCCTTGGTGCCCGGCGGTGAAGGGGAGGAGCGCGGGTGAGGCGTCGGGTGCTGGTGTGGTCGGGCGTGACCGTTGCGGTCCTGCTAGGGCTCGTGGTGGTCGTGCTCGTCCTGGCCACTCTCGGGACCGGGACCGGGGCCGGGCCCGGGGGCGAGAGGCTGCAGCTGCCGGTGGATCGGGCGGAGAGCTTCGAGGCGTCGATCGATCTGCCGGCCCTGGATGTCGAGGGCCCCGATCTGGTCACCGCTGGCGGGGAGTCGCTGCGGCTGCGCGGCATCATGCCGCCGGACCCTGCCGCCCTGGCGGGGGATGGGCGGTTCAGCGCCGCGCTCTTCGAGGAGATCGCCGCGACGGGCGCCAGCGTCGTGCGGATCGCCGTCCACCCGGAGTACTGGCGCGAGGACCCGGACTACCTGTGGCGCTACCTCGATCCCGCCGTGCGGTGGGCGGGGGAGGCGGGCCTGTACGTCATCATCGACTGGCACTCCATCGGGAACGTACGCACCGGCGAGGCGCCGCTCCGCCCGGATCTCTACTCCCACACCGAGGAGCTCACGCACGAGTTCTGGGCGGCGACGGCGAGGTACTTCGCCGATACCCCGAACGTGCTGTTCGAGGTGTTCAACGAGCCGCAGGGGATCACCGCAGGTGAGTGGCGATCGGCGGCACAGGACATCGTGCGGGTGATCCGGAGCCAGGGCGCCGAGCAGCCGGTCGTCGTCGGTGGCATCGCGTACGCCCGTGACCTGTCCTGGGTTCTCGAGGACCCGGTCGACGACCCTGCCGTGGTCTATGCGTCGCACATCTTCCCGTCCCACGCCGAGGCGTCCTGGCCGCGCGACTTCGGCGAGGTCGCCGCACGCTATCCGGTGCTGCTGACCGAGTGGGGCTTCGCCCCCGACGGGGAGTTCTACCTCGTCGGAACCGAGTCTGGCTATGCGCAGCCGCTGATGGAGTACACCGAGGACGTCGGTGCCGGGTGGGTCGCCTGCTGGTGGGACGACGAGTGGCAACCGGCCATGCTGGCTCCGGGGGACCACGAGGTCGGCCAGTTCGGCCAGTTCGTCCTCGACCAGCTCGCGAACCGCTGAACGCTCATCCAGCGCACCTCGTGGGGCTCGGGGCCTCCTGCCCGGGCTTGAGGAGGCCGGGGTCGCTCGACGGGGTGGCGCCTCGGGCGGGCCACGGGCACGCTGGGCATCGGTTCGTGCAGCGTCGCACTCACGGAACGGGGACGCGTGATGGCCTCGAGGGATCCGCTCGACGAGGAGCTCTCGCACCGTCGTGGTGCCGACGGGGAGCACCGTTGGCCGCCTGCGCTTGCGGTGGTGCTCGCCGCGCTGACCTACGCACTGCTTCCGCAGACGCTCGTCATCGGGCCCCGGATGGTGATCCCGGCCGTCGAGCTGCTGCTCCTCGGTGCCCTCGTCGTCACCAACCCGTGGCGCATGGTGCGTCGGACCCGCTGGTCACGGTGGGTGTCCGTCGTGCTTGCCGGCGTCGTGATCCTCACCAACCTGGTCTCCCTCGGCCTGCTGATCGCGAGCCTGGCCTCACCTGAGGCGCCGGCGACGGGGTTGCTGGTCGGCGCGCTCCAGGTGTGGCTGACGAATGTCATCGGGTTCGCGCTGCTCGCCTGGGAGATCGACCGCGGTGGACCGGTCGCGCGGCGGACCGAGCGCCGCGACCTGCTGCCTCCGGCGGACTGGCGCTTCTCCCAGGACGAGAACGCCGACGCCGTCTCGGAGGTCGCCGTCGGCGCCAGCGTGAACAGCGGGTGGGTGCCGACGTTCGTCGACTACCTGTACCTCTCGCTGACCAACTCGAGCGCCTTCAGCCCGACCGACACCATGCCGCTGTCCTCCCGGGCCAAGGTGCTCATGGGTCTGCAGGCGACCGCTGCCCTGCTGACCTCTCTGCTGGTCATCGCCCGGGCCGTCGGCACCCTGGGCGGAGGGGCCTGACAGACGCCGCCCGAGACGTAGGCGATGGCGCGCACGACCGCGGCGGAGACGTCCCCCGTAGCTCCCACGGCGGCCCAGACCGTGCCGCAGCCAGGCCTCCGCGCAAGCAGCCGGGGGCGAGCTCCGCTCCGGTGGCAGATCAGGCGTGCTCGTCGTCCGCCGAGGGTGGCTGCACGGACCACTCGGCCGGTTGGTCGTCGTCCTCGTCGGCGTCGGCGATCGCCTTGGTCTGGTGGATCTTGCCCGGCTGGTGGTGCTGCGGGGCGTAGACCGTGTAGATCTGCAGCGTCTCCTCGCCGACGTTGGTGACGTTGTGCCAGGTGCCGGCCGGGACGAGCACGCACCATCCGTCCTCGACCAGCTGGTCGAAGGTCAGCTCGTTCTTTGTCGGACCCATCTGGGCTCGTCCCCGGCCTGCGTCGAGCCGGAGGAACTGGTCGGTGTCTGGGTGCATCTCCAGCCCGACGTCACCGCCGACCGGGATCGACATGAGGGTGACCTGGAGGTAGCGGCCGCTCCAGGCGACCGTGCGATAGGCGGTGTTCTGGAGGGTCTGGGCCTCCAGGTCGAAGGACTGGGGACGGGGGCCGATGTCCGCGATGGTCATCTGCCGACGATAGCGCCGCCGCCCGCCGCGCCGAGCCCTTTCGCCGCTGGGGGGCCGCGGCCTCGGCCGCCTCCGCCGCCGCCAGTGCGTGGGGCTGGTCGGCCTGACGCCAACGTGCGGGGGCTCCGCCCACGCTGGGCCGGTCGCCGCCGGGCATGTCAGAATTCGACGAGCCGGTCACGGTCCGACCACGTGGCGAGGCGCCCGGCCGTGAGGAGGACGCCATGTCGTCGCCAAACCACTCGAGCGACGCATGGCCGCAAGACCTCGAGCCGGCCCTCGTCGGATCCGGACGCCTGGCGATGGCCGACGGTCCCCTGTCCGCGTCTGACCATCTCCTGGCCACCGGGACCCCGTCGTGGATCTCCCTCGAGGTCGCGGCGCCGTCAGCGGCGCACGGCGACAGCGATCCCGAGACCGAGGGCGCCAGGGACGTCCTGGCGACCCTGCCGCTGGACGAGTGAGGGGCCGCGTGCCATGGATGCCGGCGTCGCGACCTCCCACCACCTCGTGCCCCCCGGCCGGCTGATCGCCGCCGCACGGCTGGCCGGCGCGTCGCTCGTCTGCGGCTCGGCCGTCCTGCTCTTCGGGCTGCACGTGCGACCGCTGGCCTACCTGCCGCTGGTCGCCGGTGTCCTGCTCGCCCTGTCCGTGGACCGCCGCCTGGGCAAGGATCTCGTGCTCATCGCCGTCGGGATGGGCGTGGTGAGCACCATCAGCCTCGAGGCCGACCTCTCCGACGCGGGGATCGCACGCTTCGCCGTCGCGCTCTCAGCAGCGGTCGCCGTGCCGTTCGCGCTGCAGCGGTGGTGGCTGCGCGATGACTCCATCCGGTTCCCGTGGCGCGTCGGGCGCCCGTGGACCCGGCTGCACTGGACCTATCTGGTGGTCGTCGTCGTCGCCGGGTACCTCGTGCTGCCCTGGTACTTCCTCTCCTCGGGGGTGTGGACGCACTGGCCGGCCCTCGATGGCGGGGGGGAGATCGCCCGGCTGTTCGTCGGCGTCGCGGCCGTGGGCACCTGGGACGAGCTGTTCTTCATCTGCACAGTCTTCGCCCTGCTGCGCCAGCACTTCTCGGTGACCACCGCCAACCTGCTCCAAGCGACGGTGTTCGTCTCGTTCCTGTGGGAGCTCGGCTACCGCAGCTGGGGGCCGTTGCTCACCGTGCCGTTCGCCCTGGTCCAAGGCCTGACCTTCGCACGGACGGCCTCGCTGACCTACGTTCTGACGGTCCATCTGCTCTTCGACGCGGTCGTGTTCGCCGTCCTCGTGCACGCCCACCACCCCGAGCTCTTCGACGTCTTCCTCACCGCCCCGTAGGGGCCCATGGACAACAACCTCTTCCTCGCGGTGGGGAGGGTAGTCGGCCTCGTCCTTGCCGCCTCGGCCGACCCGACCGCCCGTGGTGCCGGGTCGCTCCGATGACCACGCGCACCCCTCGTGGCACTTCCCCCGGTCGTCGCTGCCCCGCTGTGGCCGCGACCCCGGCGAGTGCGGCTGTTCGCCTCCGCCACCGACGCCCAACGCGCCCGTCGGCCCACCGACGCGCTCCTGCTGGTCGCGACCGCGCTCGCGCTGCTGCTCCTCGGCGGGCGGGCTGGTGCGGCTCGTCGAGCTGGCGCTCCCCGGGACCGACGGGGCCGTCTCCTGGCCCGGGCTCATCGCCGTCGGCCCGCCCACGGGAGCGATCTCCGGGCGGCTGGCGCTCGTCGCGGCCGCGACGGTCGTGACCTCGCCGCACCTCACGGCGCCGTTCCGCTCGGTCAGTCGCTGGCTGCTGGGCATCACCGTCGTCGGACTCGTCGTGCTAGCCGCCACGACGCCCGGCGGCGCCCTGCTCGGCGTGCTCGGCGGTACCGCCGCTGCCGCCGCCGTCCACCTGCTGCTCGGCTCGAGCGGCGGACAGCCCTCGCTCGACGAGGTCCGGGACGCCTTGGGCGAGCTCGGCGTGGACGCCGTCGGTCTCTCCCCGGCTCGACGTCAGACCGCCGGCGTGTACCTGGTCGACGCGGTGGTCTCCACCGGGGCGCCGCTGGTCGTCAAGGTCTTCGGCCGCGATGCCTGGGACGCCCAGGTGCTGGCCAAGACATGGCGGGCGCTGTGGCACCGGGACGCGGCGGCCGTGACCCTCACCCGACTGCAGCAGGCGGTGCACGAGGCGTTCGTCAACCTGCTCGCAGCCCGGGCGGGTGTCCCCGTCGAGACCCTGGTCACCGCGGGGCGCAGCTCCGGGAGCACGGCCGTCGTCGTCCTGCGGCACGCCGGGCCGAGCCTGGGGGAGGTGACGCCCGACGCTCGGCGGCGCAGCCTTCCGGCCATGTGGGAGGCCGTGCAGGCACTCTCGGCGGCCGGGATCGGCCATGGCGACCTGGGCTTCGAGACCTTCGTGCTGCGCGGCGAGCAGGTGCTGCTCACCGGCTTGGGCAACGCCTCGGTCTCGGCCTCGGGCGACCAACGACGCATCGACCTGGCCCAGCTCGTCGTCACCGGGGCGCTGCTCGACGGCATCGAGGCGTCGCTGCCCCTGGGCACCCTTCTGGTGATCATCGTCGGCGTCTCGCTGTTCTCCGGACTCATGCCGGTTCCCGGCGGGATCGGCGTCGCCGAGGGTGCATTCATCGTCGGGCTCACCGCTGCGGGCATCGATCCCGCGACGTCGTTCGCCACCGCGATCGCCTACCGGCTCGTCACCTTCTACCTCCCACCGCTGTGGGGGGGAGTGGCCATGCGCAGGCTGGAGCGCGACGGACTGCTCTGATCCGCCGGGGGCCGAAGGGCACCAGGGACCTAGGACCGGGAGAGTCGCCTCGACGCGGAGCTACGGTGAAAACGCCCACGCAGGACATGAGGGAAGCAATGCCGCTGCCAACAGACATGCCTTCCACGAGGCGCGACGACGACGTCGCTTCCTTGGTGCTGGGCCGGTGGCGTCCCTCGAGCCGACCCGGCGACGTCCTCTTCCACCCTGGCACGGACAGGCTCCCATGACTCAGCAGCAGGCCCAGTTCCCCGGCGTCCCCGTCGTGACCAACGGCAACGGCGCCGTGGCCCACGTCATGAAGCATGTGTGCGGGGGAGTCATCGGCTACCCCATCACGCCCTCGACCGAGATCTCCGAGCTCTTCGAGGCCGCGCGTGCCGAGGGCGGGGTCAACGTCTGGGGCAAGCACCCGTTCTTCTTCGAGACCGAGGGCGAGCACTCGGCTCAGAGCGGCGCCCTGGGCGCGGCCCTGACCGGAGGACAGTTCATCTCCAACGCGTCGTCGAGCCAGGGCATCCTCTACGCGATGGAGTCGCACTACGTGACCGTCGGCAAGAAGATCGGCGGCTTCGTGCTGCAGGTCGCCGCGCGCGTCGTCTCCAAGCACTCGCTCAACGTCATGGCGGGCCACGACGACGTCTACGCCCTGCTGCCCTCGGGCTACACCGTCCTGTTCGGGTCCAACCCGCAGGAGGCGGCCGACCTGGCAGCGATCTCCTACCGCGCCTCCGCGCTGTGCCTCATCCCGGTGACCAATGCGATGGACGGGTTCTCCACGAGCCACATGCTCAGCGAGGTCCTGCTGCCCGAGGCCGACCTGCTGCGTACCTACCTCGGCGACCCGGCCGGCCGGATCCCGTGCCCGACGGTGGCCCAGGAGCTGCTGTTCGGAGCGAAGGGCCGCGTGTTCCAGCTCGAGCAGTACCTCGAGCGCCACAGCGACGACCTGCGCTCCGACGACCTCGCCGCCGTGCGCTCGTGGCTGGTGGACAACGCCACGCAGGTCGAGCACGACGGCGCCGGAGCGCTGCTGCCCGCGACGGTCGAGCACCTGCCGGTCGAGCTGCGCGGAGCCTGGCGTCGGCAGTGGGTCAACGCGATGGAGCACGGGACCCGCCAGATGGTCCCCTCACTGGTCGACGTCAACAACCCCGGTCTGACCGGCCCCGTGCAGAACCAGCCCGACTTCCAGGCGGGTGCGGTCGACCACCGCACGCACTTCGCGGCCGACGTCCCGCACCTGGTGCGCCAGGCGATGGCGGAGTACACCGCGCTGACCGGCCGGCCGTACTCGCCGCTGCACACCTACCAGACGCAGGACGCCGACTACATCATGGTCGGGCTCGGCTCGATCACCGACGACGTCCGCGCCGTCGTGCCCTACCTGCGGGCCCAGGGCATCAAGGTCGGCGTCGTCTCGGTCAAGCTGCTGCAGCCGTTCCCCGAGGCCGAGCTCGTCGAGGCGCTGCGCGGCGCCACGGCGGTCACAGTCCTGGAGCGCTCCGACCAGACCGCGCTGACGAGCCTGGTCACCTCGGCGCTGTTCAAGGCCCGGATGAACGCCGACGGCGCGAACCACCGCGGCATCCCGGCCCTGGACGCGCTGCCCCGCCTCACCACGGCGATCTTCGGCCTGGGCGGCCACGACGTGCAGCCGCGCCACCTCATCGCGGCGTTCGAGCACATGACCAACCCCGCCGGTGCGCCGCTCATCTACCTTGGCTCGCAGTTCTTCAGCACCGACCCGTCGCCGCACATGGCGCAGATCGAGTCGCGGCTGCGTGCCGCCTACCCCGACACCGAGCACATGGCGCTCGTCACACAGCCGAACCCGGCGCTGCTGCCGCCGTCGGCCATGCGGATCCGGTTCCACTCGGTCGGCGGTTACGGCACCGTCGCGACCGGCAAGCTGCTCACCGACATCCTTGCCGGGGTGCTCGACATGCACTCGAAGTCGGCGCCGAAGTACGGCTCGGAGAAGTCGGGCGCGCCGACGAACTACTACATCACCCTGAGCCCTGAGACGGTGCTCATCACCAACGCCGAGCTCGAGGACGTCGAGGTCGTCGTCTCGCCGGACCACAAGGCCTTCATCCACACCAACCCGCTCAAGGGGCTGGTCGAAGGCGGGACGTTCATCCTCCAGTCCGACCTCAGCCCGGCCGAGGTGTGGCGCCAGCTGCCCAGGTACGCCAGGGCGACGATCCGCGAGCGGCACATCCGCTTCCTCGTCCTCGACGCCTTCGCTGTGGCCAAGAAGCACGCGCCCACCCCGGAGCTCGAGCTGCGGATGATGGGCATCGCCTTCATCGGTGCCGTCGCCGGTCACGTCGACCGGGTCTCCTCCGGCGCTTCGGTCGAGGCCATCAGCCAGAAGGTCCGCGCCCAGATCGCCAAGAAGTTCGGCACCAAGGGCGAGGCCGTCGTCGAGGGCAACATGGCGGTCATCCATGACGGGATGTCCGCGACGCACCTCGTCGACTACGACGCCCCTGAGCTCGTGGCGATCGACAGCGAGGCGGGCCCGGCCCGCGTGCTGCGCACCGTTGACCTGTCCGCCTCGATGTGTCCGAGCACCACGGCGCCGAGCGCGTCGGCGCTGTTCGACCCCGCGTACTACGAGGACGTCATCGCCCGCCCGTTCCGGGACGGCACGATCGCCGAGGCCCCGGTGCTCCCGGGTGTCGGGCTGTTCATGCCGGCGGGCTCCGCGGCGGGCAAGGACAAGGGCCTGTTCCGGCGCACCGTCCCGAGCTTCGACGCCGAGCTGTGCACCGGGTGCATGGAGTGCGCGATGGTCTGCCCCGACGCGGCCATCCCCAACACCGTGCACGAGATCCACGACCTCCTGCTCACCTCGATCGCCGCGGTCGAGGTCACCGACGGGCAGCGCGAGGCGCTGCGCGCGCTGGTGTACCCGTTGGCCGAGGGCGTGCGGGAGCGGCTGCGCCAGGACAAGGCGCCCCGCCCCCTGGCGGCCGTCGTCGCCGAGGTCGCAGCACCGCTGACGGCCGACCAGCCGACGCTCACTCGGACCGTCGCTCAGGTCGTTCAGGTGCTGGCGACCTATCCGGTGGCTCGGACCCGGCCCTTCTTCGACGCGATGGAGAAGGCCACCCCCGGGACCGGCGGTCTGTACGCCGCGACCGTCGACCCGTGGAAGTGCACCGGCTGCCTGGAGTGCGTCGAGGTCTGCGGGCCCGGCGCGCTGACCCCGGTCGATCAGGACGACGACGTGCTCACCGGTCTGCAGCAGCGCTTCGAGACGATGACGACGCTGCCCAACACGCCCCAGCGGTTCACCGAGGGCGCGCTGTCCGGCGACGTCAAGCGCCTGCTGCTCGACCACGAGAACTACTACGCGACCACCGGTGGTCACGGCGCCTGCCGTGGCTGCGGCGAGGTCACGGCGATCCGGCTCATGATGTCGTTGAGCCACGCCATGGGTGACGAGCGGCGCAGGGCCCACCTGCGTGAGCTCGAGGAGATCGTCGAGCGGCTCACGGCCAAGCTCGTGGCGCTCGGCCCCGACGAGGACGAGCGACGGGCGCGGATCGACGCTGTGCTGGCCACCCTGGAGACCCGGCTGTACCTGTACGAGGGCGGCCCCTCCGGCAACGGCCCGGCCTCGACGGTGATCGCGAACTCCACCGGCTGCAGCAGCGTCTACTCCTCGACGATGCCGTTCAACTCCTACCTCGACCCGTGGGTCAACAGCCTCTTCCAGGATGCGCAGCCGCTGGCCAAGGGCATCTTCGAGGGCATCTCCGCCCAGCTGGTCGATGACATGCGGGCCCAGCGGACCGCTGCCCTCGAGCTCGAGGACGCCTACGACCCGGCCACGCACGACCGCGCTCTGCAGCGCCTCACCTGGGACCGCCTGACCCCCGAGGAGCTCGGCCTGCTCCCCACCGTGCTCACCATCGGCGGTGACGGTGCCAGCTACGACATCGGCTTCGGAGCGATGTCCCGCGTGCTGGCCAGCGACACCCCGATCAAGATCATGGTCCTCAACTCCGGCGCCTACTCCAACACCGGCGGCCAGGCCTCCACGGCCAGCTTCACCGGTCAGGACTCCGACCTGGCGCGGTTCGGCGGGGCGCACGACGGCAAGCACGAGTCCCGCAAGGAGCTCGGGCTGCTCGCGTCCTTCCATCCCAACGTCTTCGTCGCCTCGACGAGCACCGCGCTGCACGGGCACTTCCTGCGGTGCTCGGCCGAGTTCCTCGCCTACAGCGGTGCCCCGGCCGTGATGGACGTCTACACCCCCTGCGGGTCGGAGAACGGCATCCCGGAGGCTGCATCCAACGCCAGGGCACGGCTGGCCGTCGAGAGCCGGATGAGCCCCCTGTTCGTCCACGACCCGCGCCGCGGAGCCACCCTGCACGACTGGTTCTCCCTGGACGGCAACCCCGACGCCGACAAGCTGTGGACCACGAGCACGGTGGAGCACCTTGACGCCGATGGCGCCGTGCAGCTGCTCACCACGCCGCTGACCCCGGCCGAGTTCGCGCTCGGTGAGGTCCGGTTCAAGAAGCAGTTCCGCCGCCTGCCGGCCGAGGCCGAGGCCACCGCGCTGCCCATCGACGAGTTCGTCGAGCTGCCGCCGGCCGAGCGGGCGGGTCGCGTCCCGTTCGTGTATGCGACCGACGACGAGCGGCGGCTCATCAAGGTTGCCTGCTCGACCTCGATCGTCGCCCTGGTCGAGGACCGCCGCCGGTACTGGCAGATCCTGCAGTACCTGTCCGGCGGGCACGAGGACCAGCTCACCGCCCTGCACAAGGACGACCTCGCCGAGCTGCAGGCCCGCTACGACGCAGCTGTTGCGGCGAAGGAGAGCAGCCTGGACGAGATCGTCCGCGCGATGACCGAGCTGGCCACCGCGAGCAAGGCGCCGGTCGGGCTCGGCGGGTGGATCCCGACGCGACCGCCGACCGGCGGCAACGGGACCCCCGCGGCGGCACCCGCACCCGCACCCGCGGCTTCGCCGGTCGCCGTCGTCGACGCGCCGGTGCACCTGGACCCGGCGGACCAGGCGCTGTGCACCGACTGCGGCACCTGCTACCAGGAGCTGCCGCAGATCTTCGAGAAGACGACTGTCGTGGTGGACGGCAAGGCGACGACCGTGGCGCGGATGATCGCCGGTGCGCTCGACACGCTCGAGCTGACGCCGGACATCCTGGCCAGGATCGAGCGCGTCAAGGCCACCTGCGACGCGGAGATCATCCGATGACGACCCTCTCGCCCGGTCCCGGAGCGGCGCCCGACGCCGCCTCCGGGCGGGCCGACCTGCACCGCTACCTCGACGCGTCGAGCACCCTCGAGGCCAGCCGCAGCGAGGTCGCCGAGCTCGAGCAGTCCCAGGACGTCACGGCGTTCCACCACCAGCTCGACCTGCTGCGGCGCCGGCTGCTCACCGAGCCGGACGCGTTCCGCGACATGTTCATCGCGGACGGGGTCGCGGCGGTGGCCTGGGAGTTCAACCAGCCGGAGCTGGGCGCCGAGTTCACCCGCACGATGTGGGCGACGATGCTGCACGGCGACGACACCAGCCGGGTGCTCATGCGCCTGGTCTGGAACCTGCCGCTGGGCCGCAAGCGCGCCTTCGTCCGGGCTCTGGACCGCCACCTGTCCGACCGCTACCCGATGTTCGACGGGCTGAGCATCGACTGGCCCGCGGGCAACTCCATCCCGCCGTACGTCCGGGGGGCCGACGAGCGCGCGGTGGACTTCGGTCTGGTCAACCAGGGCTACCTCGGCTACCTGTCGCTGGGCTTCACCCCGGTCGAGGTCGACCTGTTCGTCTGGCTCGAGGCCCTGCGCGACAAGCAGTGCGCGGAGAAGCCCTGCGAGATCGGCATCCACCTCGCCGGCAAGACCGACACGGTCGGTGGCTGCCCGGTGAAGATCCACATCCCCCAGATGCTCGAGCTCGTCGGCATGGGACGCTTCCGCGAGGCGATGGAGCTCATCGAGAGCGCCAACCCTCTGCCGGACGTCACCGGACGGGTCTGTCCGCAGGAGCTGCAGTGCCAGGGCGTGTGCCTGCAGAGCAAGATGCCGATCCAGATCGGCCAGCTGGAGTGGTACCTGCCCGAGCGCGAGAAGCTCGTCAACCCCGACAGCAACGTCGAGCGGTTCGGCGGGGTGCCCGACCCGTGGCTCGTGGCCGCCAAGCCGCCCGTCGCCATCGTCGGCTCCGGGCCATCCGGTCTCATCAACGCCTATCTGCTCGCCGTCGAGGGCTTCCCGGTGACGATCTTCGAGGCGTTCCACGCCCTCGGCGGCGTGCTGCGCTACGGCATCCCCGAGTTCCGGCTGCCCAACGAGCTCATCGATGACGTCGTCGCGAAGATCACCCTGCTCGGTGGCAAGTTCGTGCCCAACTTCGTCGTCGGCAAGACGGCGACGCTCCAGGACCTGCGCGACGCCGGCTTCTGGCGGATCTTCGTCGGCACGGGCGCCGGACTGCCGCGGTTCATGAACGTGCCCGGCGAGCACCTGCTCAACGTCATGTCGGCCAACGAGTTCCTCACCAGGGTCAACCTCATGCAGGGCCAACGGCCCGACTACGAGACGCCCCTGCCGGCGATCGAGGGCAAGGAGGTGCTCGTCATCGGCGGTGGCAACACCGCGATGGATGCTGCCCGGACCGCCCGACGTCTGGGCGGCAACGTGACGATCGTCTACCGGCGCACCCGCTCGGAGATGCCGGCGCGCGTCGAGGAGCTCGAGCACGCGATCGAGGAGGGCATCGCGCTCAAGGTCCTCGTGGCGCCCTCGGAGTTCCTCGGTGACCCCGCAACGCACTTCGTCACGGCCACGACGCTGGAGGTCATGGAGCTCGGCGAGCCGGACGCCTCGGGTCGGCGTGCCCCGGTGGCCACCGGCCGCACCGAGACGATGAAGGCCGACCTGGTCATCATGGCGCTGGGCAACGCCGCGAACCCGATCATCAAGGACTCCGAGCCGCGGCTGAGCACGACGAAGTGGGGCACGATCTCACTCGACCGCGAGGGCTCGCAGGCTACGACGTTGCCGGGGGTCTACACCGGTGGCGACGCGGCCCGTGGCGGCTCCACCGCCATCCGGGCCGCGGGTGACGGTCAGGCCGCGGCACGCGAGATCGTCGGCAGCATCGACGTCCCGGCGCCGACGATCGCTGCCATGGTCGCCAGTGCCAAGACCTACACCGAGCTCGGTACCACCGCGCAGCGGATCGTCGCCACGTCGACGCTCAGCGAGGGGATCCGCGAGTTCACGGTCTACTCGCCGTTGGTGGCGAGCGCTGCCCAGGCCGGGCAGTTCGTCCGGGTGCTGCCGCGCGCCGACGGCGAGCTCATCCCGCTGACGCTGGCCGACTGGGACGCCAAGGCGGGCACCATCTGCCTGGTGGTCCAGGGGATGGGCACCAGCAGCATCGAGATCAACGAGATGGGGGTCGGCGACGCTTTCACGGGGATAGCCGGTCCGCTGGGCCGCCCGAGCGAGGTCCACCACTACCCGCCCGGCTCGACGGTCGTCTTCACGGCCGGCGGGCTGGGTCTGCCCCCGGTCTACCCGATCATGCGAGCGCACCTGGAGGCGGGCAACCACGTCACGCTCATCGCCGGTTTCCGCAGCGGCAACCTCATGTTCTGGACCGGTGCAGACGAGCGCGTCGGGCGGCTCCAGGCGCGGTTCGGCGAGCAGCTGGACGTCATCTGCACCACCAACGACGGCACCTTCGGCATCCCGGGGTTCGTCACCGGTCCGCTGCAGGAGATGCTCGAGGCCAACCAGCGCGGCGAGGGTCGCCCGGTGGCCGAGGTGGTCACGATCGGCCCGCCGATGATGATGCGGGCGGTCAGCGACCTCACCCAGCCGTTCGGCGTCCGGTGCGTGGCCAGCCTCAACTCGATCATGGTCGACGCGACGGGCATGTGCGGGGCGTGCATGGTGCCGGTGATCCTCGACGGCAAGCTCGTGCGCAAGCACGCCTGCATCGACGGCCCCGAGATCGACTCGCACATCATCGACTGGGACAAGTTCCTGCCCCGGTTCGGCCAGTTCAAGGCCCAGGAGATGGCCAGCAGGGTGGCGCACGGGCTGGCCTGAGCCCGGCGCACGGGCCCGGGGTCAGCGACCCGTCGCCGAGGACAGGCTCACCCCAGGCGAGCGCGCCGCATGCCGCCACCGACGGTCTGCACGACGGGGTCCTCAGTGCGGTCGGGCCGTGGGGTGAGCCCGGGCTCGTCGGTCGGCGCCCCGAGATGCGGACGTGCCCCGACGGGCGCAGGGTGGACCGCACAGTCCACGAGCGAAGGAGACGTCATGACCGACCACCCGAGCACGGAACCGACCAAGGATCCAACGCCCCGGTCGACACCCGGTCCACCTCCCGTTGACCCCGACCGCCCGGTGATGCCCGGGCCGGAGCACTCCACGCCGCGCACGTCCCCGGGCCGTCAGCCGGACGGACCGGTGGTCCGGCCGGACGACGACGTCGTCTGACCGTGCGGCACGCTGCCCACGGGCAGGCTACGGCGTCCCGTGGGCAGCGTTCCCCAGGTCGATGAGGCCCATGGGGTCACCGCTCCGCACGATCACCTCGTCTTGCCCGGACGGGGGATCGTGGCCCTCGTCCTCCATCCCGCCTCTGTCCTGGTGGCGAGGATGACGATCACCGGTACTCGCCGCGACACGTTTCCTGGCAGCTCACGCCGACGATGGCGAGAACCAGCCCGGTTCAGGCTGCGGTGGTCCGCGCCCGCCGGAGCAGCAGGTACAGCTCACAGCCGAGGCACAGCCCGAACGCGGCGTTGAGGAATGCCGCGACGAGGGCGAGCCCGGCAGCGACCGGCCCCGCCACGGCGACGCCGAGCAGGACGAGCACGAGGCCCGACCCGGTGAGCAGCAGCCCCACCGTCTGGGCGAACCGGGGCGGTCGGGGGTCCTCGAGCTCGACGGGGGGTGCGAGGCGCGGCCGGACCAGGCGGCGGAAGACCCAGCCCTGGACGGTGCCCTGCGCGCCGAGGGCAGACCCGAGCGCGAACAGGCCCACGGCGACGGCCAGCAGCACCGTCGCCGCCGTCGAGGTGCCCAGGAGCAGTGTGACCGCGAGCAGCACTGCGCTCAGGCCGGCTCCGAAGCGCGGGCCCCGAGGGTCGATCCCGGCAGGTGTGCCGGGGGCCGCGCCACGAGCGGGCGAGGACGAGGGAATGGGGGAGGTCAGGGCGTCGGTCATCTCAGCTCCGTACGTCGGTGGGCAGCAGGTCGGTGAGCGCGGCACGGGCCTGCTCGGGCTTCATCGGGCCGGAGGTACGCGACCGGAGGGCACCGGTCGCGTCCAGCAGCAGGACCGTCGGGGTACGCAGCACGCCGAGTCGGCGGACGAGGTCCAGGTGGTCCTCGGCCGCGAGCTCACGGACCTCGACCGCCGGGTCCTCGGCGGCGACGGACGCCAGGACGCGGCGCACCTGGGGGCACGTGCTGCATGTCGCGGACGTGATCAGGACGAAGGTCGCCGGGTGATCCGGTGCCGTTCCGAGCACGTCAGCGCCGAGCCGGACCACCGGCGTCCCCGCGGGGTCTGCTGCGATCCGGCGGAACCGGCCGTCGCGCCGCTGAGCGAGCCACCAGCCCAGGCTCGAGACGGCGAGCAGGCCCACGAGCCACCCGAGCTGATCGATCACCGTCCACCTCCGTCGGGGCGGCTCAGGGTGGGCACGAGGTTGACCTCGGTGCGCGTCGTTGCTCCGGGGACGAGCTCGAGGGCCAGCTCGTGCAGGGTCCCGGCCAGGACGAGGAGTTCGGCGGAGCCCGGCCCGTCGTCCGGGACCTCGATCACGACGGTGAGGCCCCGCCGCGCGGTGGGTTCGGGGACCGGCCGCGGGGGAGCCACCGGGAAGTGCGCGGTGACGCTCGGCACAGACGAGCGGCGGCGTGCTGCTGACGAGCTCATGCGATACGTCCAGGTGATCGGGTGCCGCGAGGGCGGCGGGCCGGGGATGTGGGTCGGGCCGGTCAGAGGGACCGGGGACAGCACATTCGGGTCGCGGCGGAGGTGATCGGTGGACGCTGCGCGCGTGCGGCGACGCCAGGCGTCGTCGGACGGATCGCGGTCATGTCCTCGATGGTGGACGCTCTGCCGTCCGGTGCCAACCGGAGGACCACATCGTGGGACGACTCGACGCACTGCCGATCGACCCGAACGGGCGTCGCCGCGACCGAGGGGCGAGA
>Ga0105047_10004071_pt1 | contig 25606 bp, 33 predicted proteins | sample MAT04_FD_78384 | JGI IMG/M metagenome (GOLD analysis project Ga0105047, IMG submission 78384) | Freshwater microbial communities from Lake Fryxell liftoff mats and glacier meltwater in Antarctica - MAT-04 (megahit assembly) | ecosystem: Environmental > Aquatic > Freshwater > Ice > Liftoff...
CCCTTACAATACTTCCGGTGCTAATGAAATAATCTTGCTATACCCACGAGTTCGTAATTCACGCGCAACCGGTCCGAATATACGAGTAGAAATTGGTTCACCGTCTTTGATGATTACTGCAGCGTTGTCACCAAATCTGATGTAACTGCCGTCATCGCGACGATATTCCTTTCTAGTACGAACGATAACAGCAGTGATAACTTCACCCTTTTTTACCATTCCACCAGGGATAGCTTTTTTAACTGAACATTTAATAGTGTCCCCAATAAAAGCAAAACGCTTACGCGTGCTTCCAATAACTTGGATACATTGCAGAGCTTTTGCTCCAGAGTTATCGGCTACTTCTAAATAGGATTCTTTTTGAATCATAGTCTCAACCTATTGTTTATGACTGATTGCTCTGAGCTGACTTAACAACACGCGCAAAGTACATATATTTGGTTTTAGAAACAGGACGACCTTCGAAAAACTCGACTACATCACCGACTTTAGCTTTTCCAAGCTCATCATGCACCTTATATTTCTTCGTCTTGCGCATAACCTTCTGAAAATCCGCATTTTTGAAGATACGTTCTGTCTCAACAACAACGGTTTTATCCATTTTGTCTGAGATTACCACTCCAATATACGTCTTTTTATTAGGCGTTTCTTGATTTGGTCCTTTTGTTTCCATTATTTACCTTTGCTTAATAAATTATAACGCGCGCATGCCGATATATGTCATAACACGAGCAATGCCTTTACGTAACTTCTTAAACTGGGAATTGTCTTTTACATGCGAAGTTGATGAGTTCAATCGCAAACTAAACAACTCGCGTTGCAATGTTTCCAACCGTTCTTTCAACTCAGGCATTCCAAGTTGTTTGAGCTCATTATTCAAATTTGCTGTTTTCATATCACATCAACCCAGTTAAACGGCCACTTCCTGGCCTTTTTTTACTATTCTTGTCTTCATGGGTAACTTATATGCAGCTGAACGCAATACATCACGTGATTCAATATCAGTTAATCCTGATACTTCGCAAATGATACGTCCACGTTTAACTACTGCAACCCATAATTCTGGGTTGCCTTTACCTTTACCCATTCGTGTTTCAGCTGGTTTTTTAGTAACCGGCTTATCAGGAAAAACGCGTAAAAACATTTTTCCAACTTTTTTTAATTTACGAGAAATAGTAACTCGTATAGCCTCGATTTGTTGAGCAGTCATACGAACTGGCTCAAGCGCTTCTAAACCATATTCACCAAAAAAGACTGTTCGAGCACCTTTTGAACGCCCGCACTTTCTTCCTTTTTGGACTTTACGCCATTTGACTTTTTTTGGCATCAACATAGTGGTATTCTTTCCTTATCACTTACGCTTGCTGAAACTCACCCTTACAAATCCAGACTTTAACGCCAATTTTCCCATAGGTGGTATTTGCTTCTGCAAAACCATAATCTATGTCAGCGCGTAGAGTATGAAGAGGAACTGATCCAACACGTGTCCATTCAGTACGTGCGATTTCAGCGCCCTGTAAGCGACCTGCACAACAAATCTTGATACCTTTAGCTCCAGCTTTCATTGCAGACAATGCAGCACGTTTCATAGCTTTTTTGAAGCTCGCACGCTTTTCTAATTGTTCTGCGATGCTCCTTGCTACCAAGGTTGCATCTAATTCAGGAGTTTTAACTTCTTGAACTGAGATTTCAACATTTGGACGCCCGATTTGAGCAGCTATTTGCTGTTTTAACGCGTCAATATCTTGGCCTTTTTTCCCGATTACTACACCTGGACGAGCAGAGTGTAAAATAACACGGGTATTGTCTCCAGCCATTTCAATCTCAACACGCGCAATTTCTGCATTTTTTAATGCGCTGTTGATATGACTACGTATTTTCAAATCCTCTAAGAGTTGCTTACCATATGAGTCGCGAGCAAACCAACGAGAATCCCATGAACGGTATACACCCAAACGAAACGCTTTAGGATTTACTTTTTGTCCCACTTTAGTCCTTCTTCTTAGTGACAGGTTCTAAAACGACACTGATATGACTTAAACGTCGTCTTTGAATGTTTGCACGTCCCATAGCCCCTGGCTTGAAATAGCGAAACATAGGACCCTCATCAACTCTAATGTCTTTAATTATCAAGCCATTGAAATCAACTGACTGCAAATTTTTAGCATTTGCAGCAGCTGATTCTATAGCTTTTTGTAGAGGTACCACACGCTTAACAGCTACTGTTGATAGCCAGTTAAGTGCATAGTCCACTTGCTTACCCCTTACAACATCGGCTATTGGCCTTAGTTTGTAAGGGGAAAAGCGAACATATTTACTTTTCGAAACAAATTGCATCGACAAAACCTCAGGTCTTACTTTATGCTCTTTTAAAAATTATCTATTTAACACTATAATGTACTTCATTTATTGCGTTCCAGCAACACCTTTTTACAGTGTTAGTCAACTGAACCAGCTTTACGTTGACCGCTATGCAACTTGAATGTACGAGTCAGTGCAAATTCCCCGAGGTAATGACCAACCATATTTTCAGTTATAAACACAGAAATAAATTTTTTTCCGTTATGAACTGCGAAGGTTAATCCTACAAATTCCGGGGTAATCATGCTGCGTCGAGACCATGTTTTGATCACTTCACGTTTACCTGAAGCTTTCACTTTCTTAACCTTCAGTTCTAAAGAAGGTTGTACATATGGTCCTTTGTTTGTTGAACGAGCCATGTATTAGTACCTTTCAAATACCTTAGTCACAAACTTATGGTCTGCGACGTTTTAAGATTAATCGATTCTTGCGAACACGAGTTCTGGTACCTTTACAACCCTTGCCCCATGGAGTGGTAGGGTGAGAACCAGACTTCGAACGACCTTCACCACCACCATGCGGGTGATCTACCGGGTTCATAGCCATACCACGAACCGTCGGACGAATTCCCAAATGGCGGGTTCTACCAGCTTTACCCCAGCTAATGTTTCGGTAATCAGCATTACCAAGAACACCTACTGTAGCCCAACAATCAATCGGAACCATACGCATTTCACCTGATGGCATTTTCAACGTTGCATAATCATCTGTTTTTGCCATAAGCTGAATCGATGTACCTGCACTACGAGCAATTTTACCACCTGAATTAGGAGTAATTTCAATGTTATGAAGTATGAAACCAACTGGAATATTGCGCAAAGGCAATGAATTTCCAAGTTTTGCTTCTGCTTGAATGCTTGATAAAACAACTGCTCCTACCTTCAAACCTTCTGGTAGCAACATATAAGATTTAGCACCGTTTCTAAATGAAACTAGCCCCAATCTTACGTTACGATTTGGATCGTATTCAATTGCGACAATCGTTCCCGGAATGTCTTTTTGAATACGCTTAAAGTCTACAATACGATATTTACGGAATGCACCGCCGCCACGATGACGAACTGTGATTCTTCCATACGCATTTCGACCACCCTTTTTACGCAGGCCAAACACTAGGCTGCGTTCAGGTTTTTTCTTTGTAAGATCGCTGGTGTCAAGAAACGTTTGAAAACGTAATGCTGCACTGCGAGGTCTTCTTGTTACAATTGTCATATCGGTTCCTTACCTTAATTTCGCGCGCTTGGTTGCTCAGATGCAACAACCGGTGCACCCGCTTGATCAAAAATATCAAGTGAATAGCCAGGCGCTAAGGTAATAATTGCTTTCTTTGTAGTTGATCCGGTAACTTGCATACGTGCTACACGACGATTTTTGCCTTTACGCACTATGATACTTACCTTTTCAACTTTGACATTGAATAAACGTTCAAGAGCTTGTGCAACCTGATTTTTATTTGCATCAGGATGAACTCTTAGAACAAGTTTTTTTAACATCTTATTCAGCTTATATGCCTTATCAGAAATGATTGGGCCCTGAATAATTTCGTATATAGTTAACTCCATTTGGACACCATTTGCTTAAAATGTTCAAGATCTTTTTGCAAACATACCCAACGCTGACAACTACTTAAATCATAAGCATTTGCATTATCAAAGAAACTAATTCTTACATTTGGAATATTTGCAAATGAGGCATAACTCATAGCATCGCCATATGGTAAGAAAAGGTTAACTTTTGTTTTGTGCAAACCAGCTTGTTTAAGAGCATTGAAAGCTAATGATGTTTTTGGTCTTTGTTCAGAAAGATTCCAATCAAGAGCCATTACATTACCAGCTTCTAAGTAGCTTGAAAGCAATCCATTTAACACATTGTGTTTAATGTTTTTAGTTACTTTAAGCGTACGAACACGTGGTTGAGGTCCAAAAATAACACCCCCGCCTCTCCATAATGGAGAACGAGCTGATCCTGCACGAGCACGACCGGTACCTTTTTGTTTCCAAGGTTTCTTATTTGAGAAAGAAACCTCAGAACGATCCTTACAACCAACTGTTCCTTGGCGCCAATTTTGCATTAACGCACGAACCCAAACAGCAAAACCTTGCGCATTTGGACGCTTTGATGATGCATCAAAATTCAAGTCTTGTGCAGACAACGTACGAACGGAAGGATGCTGTTGTGAATTGGTTTCTTTTGTTTTTCTTGTGCTCATCGTTTACCTATGCTTTGCGTAAAAATACTAATGAGCCAGATTTTCCAGGAACTGCACCTTTAACCAATACAAGCTTCGACTGTTCTTCAACTCTAATAATCTCTAGGTTGCGTACCATGTGGCGAGTTACCCCATGATGTCCAGGTAATTTCTTACCCTTTATAACGCGACCTTGTGATCTCATAAAGCCCATAGAACCTGGTTTTCTACCAAGCTTTGAACCGTGGCTGGCAACGCCCCCTGTAAATCCATGACGACGTACACAACCGGCGAAACCGTGACCTTTTGTAGTACCAACTACATCAACCATATCACCAGGAGTCATAATAGTTGAAAAATTAGCTGGTTGTCCTACAGTTACTTCAGGTGTGTCGTTAGCACATTTAACTTCTTTAAAATAATAAAAATACTTCTTGGGTGATTTTAACCAGGTAGAAGAAAAAGCATCTTGCGCATATTTATTGCGCACACATGCAATTTGAACTGCTTCATAGCCATCTCGTTCTTTAGTTTTGACGTTAGTCACAAACCAATTTGAGATGTCAATGACAGTCACCGGCACTACTTTTTTATCAGTAAATACCTGAGTCATACCTACTTTTTTACCCCATAGTCCTTTAACCATTGAATGACCTTTCTCGCTTATTTAATCTCGACATCAACGCCGGAAGATATATTAAGCTTCATCAGAGCATCCATTGTCTGGTCTGATGGAGAAACAATATCTAAAATTCGTCGATGTATAGTTAATTCAAATTGTTCACGAGACTTCTTATCAACGTGAGGTGATCTCAATACTGTAAAGCAGTGCCTTTTATTGGGCATTGGGACAGGTCCCATCAACTGGGAACCCGTTCTTTTAACCGTCAATACTATTTGCTTAACTGCTTTGTCCAGCAACTGATGATCATATGATTTCAGTGTTAATCTGATTTTTTGTTTTTTCATCGATCAGCCATTATTCGATTATTTGAGTTACAACACCGGAACCAACAGTTCTGCCACCTTCACGGATTGCAAAACGTAATTCCTTATCCATTGCAATAGGAGTAATCAATTCAACATCGACTACAACGTTATCACCCGGCATAACCATTTCACGGCCAGCTTCAAGTGTAACAATACCGGTTACGTCTGTAGTTCTGAAGTAGAACTGTGGACGGTAACCAGTGAAGAACGGGCTATGACGTCCGCCTTCATCTTTGCTCAAAATATAAACTTGAGCTTTAAATTTCTTGTGAGGAGTAATTGAGCCAGGTTTAGCTGCAACCATACCACGTTCGATGTCTTCTTTTTTAACACCGCGTAGAAGTAGACCAACGTTATCGCCCGCTTGACCTTCGTTAAGGACCTTACGGAACATTTCAACACCGGTAACTATTGATTTCAAGCTTTTACCAAAGCCAACTAATTCAAGCTCTTCACCAACTTTAACGATACCTTGTTCAATTCTACCTGTAGCGACTGTGCCACGGCCTGAAATTGAGAAAACACCTTCGATTGGCATCAAGAATGGCTTTTCAATTGCACGTTTAGGTAGAGGAATAAATTCATCTACTGCAGCCATTAATTTTTCAATAGCAAGTGCGCCAAGCTCATCTTTATCGCCGTTCAATGCTTTTAGAGCTGAACCACGAATAACTGGTATTGTATCGCCCGGGAAGTCGTATTTCTTCAACAAGTCGCGAATTTCTTCTTCAACCATGTCGATCATTTCTGGGTCATCAACCATGTCAACTTTGTTCAAGAAAACAACTAGAGATGGAACGTTTACGTTCTTAGCTAACAATACGTGCTCTTTTGTTTGAGGCATCGCACCGTCTGCTGCTGAAACAACCAAGATTGCTCCGTCCATTTGTGCAGCACCAGTAATCATGTTTTTTACGTAGTCAGCGTGACCCGGACAGTCAACGTGTGCATAGTGGCGATTAGCAGTTTCATACTCAACGTGAGTTGTTGAAATGGTAATACCACGTGCTTTTTCTTCTGGTGAATTATCGATCTGATCGTAGGCTTTAAATTGCGCTAAGCCTTTTTCACCTAAATATTTCGTAATGGCAGCGGTTAATGTAGTTTTACCGTGGTCAACGTGACCAATAGTTCCTATATTAACGTGCGGCTTTTTACGCTCAAAAACCTCTCTTGACATGGTTTCTCCTGTGCACTTTGAGAATTAACTATATTTATTTCTTTTCTATCACTGCATCTTGTACGTTCTTTGGTACTTCACGATAGCATTCAAATTCCATCGTGTAATTTGCACGACCTTTGGTCATTGAGCGCAACTCAGTCGCATAACCAAACATTTCACCAAGCGGAACTTCCGCAGTAATTACTTGCTTATCGGCAAGGGCGTCCATACCTAAGATTCTGCCACGACGAGAGCTTAAGTCTCCCATTACATCACCCATATATTCTTCAGGTGTCTCAGCGACAACTTTCATAATAGGTTCTAATAGAACCGGTGATGCTTGTTTCATACCATCTTTAAATGCCATTGAAGCAGCAATCTTAAATGCCATTTCAGATGAGTCAACATCATGGTAAGAACCGTCGTAGAGCGTAGCCTTAAAATCTACTTCAGGATAACCACCCAGAACACCTGTGGTCATCGCTTCTTCAATCCCTTTTTGAACAGCTGGAACATATTCACGTGGAACAGAACCACCTGACACATCATTTACAAACTCAAACCCTTTACCACGAGGTAATGGTTCAAACTTCATCCATACGTGACCATACTGACCACGCCCACCTGATTGACGAACGAATTTACCTTCAACGTCAACAAGCTTTTGGATAGTTTCTTTGTATGCTACTTGCAACTTACCTTGAGCAACATCAATTTTATGATCTCGTCGCAATAAGTCGACTTTAATTTCTAAGTGAAGCTCACCCATTCCTTTAATAACGGTTTGACCCGTCTCATCATCATATGAATATTGGAACGAGGGATCTTCTTGGCTTAGTTTGCGTAATGCAACACCAAGTTTTTCATAATCTGCTTTATTTTTTGGTTCAATTGAAGCAGAAATAACTGAATTAGGAATCGGAATAGATTCTAATAATAAAACCTTACCTTCTTCACACAACGTGTCACCAGTAATTGCATCTTTTGCACCAACAATAGCCGCAATATCACCAGCTCTAACACCTTGGATTTCTTCACGTTTATTTGCATGCATTCTGAGTAAACGACTTACACGTTCTTTTGAACCTGTGCGTGCGTTAACTACATAAGAACCAGCTTTTAATTCACCTGAGTAGACACGAATAAAGTTAAGCACACCTACAAATGGATCGGTCATAATCTTAAATGCTAACGCATAGAATGGACCGTTGGCATCTGCTGTTATTTTAACTTTTTCATCCGTACCAGGAATAAGGCCTTCAATAGCTGGAATGTCCATTGGTGATGGCAAGTAATCAATTACTGCATCAAGCAACAATTGAACACCCTTGTTTTTGAAAGCTGTTCCTGCAAAAGCCGGAACAATTTTTAATGTCAATACGCCTTTGCGAAGCGCTGCTTTAATATCAGCAGTAGAAACTTCTTCTTCGTTCAAGAACTTTTCAGCAATTGCATCATCATATTCAGAAGCAGCACCAACTAATTGAGCACGTAATTCTTCAACACGCGCTTTATATTCACCGGGTACTTCTTCCCATGTAACAGTCCTACCCTTATCTTCTTCGCTAAAGGTAGCCATTTTACGATCTAATACGTCAATAATTGCATGGAAATCTTCAGAGTAACCTACTGGTATTTGCATAGCAAGTACATTGGCACCTAATTTTTCTCTAATGTCTTTTAAGACTTTGAAATAATCAGCACCAATACGATCAAGCTTATTAACAAAAACAATGCGTGGAACTTTCCAACGATTCGCTTGTCGCCACACTGTTTCAGATTGAGGCTGAACGCCATCAACTCCTGAAAAAACAGCAATAACCCCGTCTAGTACACGCAATGAACGCTCTACTTCAATAGTAAAGTCCACGTGACCCGGGGTATCAATAATATTTATGTGGTGATTTTTCCACGAACAAGTAGTTGCTGCTGATGTAATGGTAATACCGCGTTCACGTTCTTGATCCATCCAGTCCATGACTGTTTCACCTTCATGAACCTCACCAATTTTGTGAGATACACCAGTGTAGAACAAGATACGCTCAGTTACAGTAGTTTTACCTGCATCAATGTGTGCTGCAATACCTATATTTCTATATTTTTCTAGGTAACTCATGAAATACTCCTAACTACCAAGCGTAATGAGAGAAGGCACGGTTTGCTTCTGCCATTTTATGCACATCAGCCTTTTTCTTTATTGCTCCACCTCTGCCGTCGATTGCATCCATCATTTCATGAGCAAGACGAGCACCCATGGTTTTGTCACTACGAGCAGCTGCAGCACCGATAATCCAACGCAATGCCAATGCACGCGCTCTACCAGGCTCAACTTCCATAGGGATTTGATACACGCTACCTCCGACACGACGAGGACGAACTTCGATAATAGGAACAACTTGATCAAACGCTCTTAAGAAAACTTCTAGAGCTTTTTTCTTATCGCCTTGTGCTTTTTTAGAAAGAATATCTAACGCATCATAAACAATAATACGCGCTGTTTCTTTTTGACCGCACTTCATGACCACGTTGATAAATTTTTGTACGAGCTCTGAACTATATCGAGGATCTACCCCGATTTGTCTTTTTTCATGCTCTTTTTTATGCCTAGGCATAGGTTAAATCCTTTAAGTCTAAATTACGATTTTGGGCGCTTAGCACCATATAGTGAACGTGATTGACGACGCTTATCAACTCCAGCCGAGTCAAGCGCACCACGAACAATATGATACTTAACACCTGGCAAGTCTTTAACTTTTCCACCACGTACCAATACTACAGAGTGTTCTTGCAAGTTGTGACCTTCACCCGGAATATAAGCAGTAACTTCTATTCCTGTTGAAAGCTTAACACGCGCAACTTTACGGAGCGCTGAGTTTGGTTTTTTCGGCGTAGTGGTAAACACACGTGTACATACACCGCGAGCCTGTGGCTGGCCTTTTAAGGCAGGGCACTTAGACTTGTACGATACTTTTGGTCGCTTAGAGCGACACAATTGATTTATCGTAGGCATATTCCTGATCTTCCCGATAAATGAATGTTTAGGGTATTATTTATTGCATTAACGCGCTCTTTCCTATCGTAAACGAAAAAAAAGAACGCGACAAAGGTTAGTAGTATTTTACACTTTTTGATAAATTTTTCAAGATTTTCTAAAGGGTTTTATACATTTACACACATGAAACTTGCTTTTTACCATTTGTTTAACTGAATTGTTGACGTTTGGTAGTTATTAAACTATGCCAGAGCAACAGACATCTGTCCAGCTTAATAGATTCAAAACCATGGACTAAGATAGCTATACATGCTACCTTTAGAGCAACGTTTCTCTCTATAATAATCATAGTTAACCGTGTTTTAAGGAGCATATGGCATGAACCTATTGTTATTACCTCAAACTCTCTTTTTTGGGATTGCCGGCATTATTGGTATCGGCTTCCTGATAGGGTTTCATGAATTAGGTCATTTTTTATTTTGTAAGTTATTTAACATCAGAACACCCTCATTTTCTATAGGTTTTGGTCCAAAAATCATAGAGAAAAAAATCGGAGAAACAGTTTTCGCTCTTTCTGCAATACCACTAGGGGGCTATGTAGAAATCGCCGGTGCTGCTGAAGTTGGCCAGGGTGAACAAAATGATGCTAAAAGCAATGACGAACAATCATTCGCAAGTAAACCTTATTGGCAAAAACTTTGCGTTATGCTTGGTGGAATAGTTTTTAACCTTATGTTTGCATATGCTGCATTTAGCTTTTTATTCTTTACCGGTATGCCAAAATCTGAATTACTCTATCCTCTGAACGCAAGTTCAAAAATAGCGGCTATAGAACCTGGGTCAGCAGCCCAACTTATGAGACTTGAAGCTGGTGATGTTATTTTTTCAATTGATTCTATGGATATTGTTAATCCAAAATCCGATCAAGCTGCACCTACCATGCTTGAGGTCATTCGTTATATAAACAGCAAGCCAGGCAAGCCGGTGACTATTAAAATTGAACGCCAAGGCATCGTAAGCACAATTTCTGGCACTATGGGAAGTAGAGTCATAGGAAATAAAACAATTGGCTCGCTGGGCATAACCTCGTTTGAAATGAAGCCGGCAACCCCAGTGTCATTTTTTGAATCTCTTAAGCAAGGCTTTTCTCTTACAAATACCATTATTCTAAGCACGGCATATGCATTTAAGAACATTTTTAGCAAACGAGACATGAGCGGAATGGCTGGCCCAATTAGCATAATTACCCAAACGGCTCATGGCGCTAGCTTAGGCTTTAATGTATTTCTTATTTTATTGGCTATTATTAGCGTCAATTTGGCTGTTTTGAACCTGATTCCATTACCTATTCTTGATGGTGGACAAATAGTATTTTATAGCATTGAAGCTATTATTGGCCGTCCAATCAATGAAAAGGTACGCGAATACATTCATATCGCATGCTGGCTACTCATCATGGGATTGATTTTATATCTCAGTTATAAAGATATAGCTCGTCTTATTACCGGACTTATTTCCAAGTAATTTGAAAAAAATTACGCATAAAAAAAGGCACGGAATTTAATCCGTGCCTTAATTTTTTATTATCGTATATCGTTATTCAGCTAATACTAGCTTTTTAACTTGTTGGCCTTCATGAGGGTGTTGTTCACCTGCATAAACCTTAAGTTTTTTGATCAATTGGCGCGCTAGTTTATTTTTTGGCAACATACCTTTAACAGCATGTTCCAAAATATAACCTGGATGTTTTTGTTGATATTCTTTAGCAGTTGTTACTTTATATCCGCCGATATATCCACTGTATCGATCATAGGTTTTATCTTCCATTTTGTTTCCGGTCAATACTAACTTATCGGCATTGATAACTACAACGTAATCACCTGAGTCAGTATGAGGAGTATAGAAAGTTTCATCTTTACCACGCAAAACATCTGCGATTTGTGTAGCAAGACGACCAACAACTAGACCTTCACCATCTACTATCCACCATTGTGGCTTGCGATCTTCTTTTCTTTGAAAGAACGCTGTATTCATGTCCATCATGAAAGAACCTTAATCTTAACGCATTACTTTACATTTAATATTTCTGAATTTGATATACGAACGGGCGTATAGTTTTATCACTTTAGATTAAAACCTAAAAATCGTCAATTGAATTCAGAATCTTAGTAATTAAAGCCTCAATTTTGACCCTTACTTTTAAAGCTTGCATTTATATTATTAAAAATATTACAATTAGAAATAAATAATACTGAGTATTAAGTAAGGGTTCTTATGAATATCCGTTATACTATTGTTTTTACTGGATTATTAGGTTTGATCATACCTGCATGTTTTTATGCAAAAAGCGATATAGCAACTTTTGATCTTTATTCATTCTCAGATCTGGCTTCGCAAGCAACACCGGTAGAATTGAATAATATTGCTCAAGCGGTTTTTGAAAACAATAGAATTTCTGATCAAGATAAACTTACTAAATTAAAAGTATTACGTGCAAAACGAATTGCTGATTCTCAAGAACGAGCTAGATTTAGCAACTCTCTTAATGATTACAAACAAATATTAGAAGATAATATAGCATTAGTGCGCAATATTAGAAGTCCTGCATTAACAGCACAATTAATACTTTCAAGTCCTGATCGCTTTAAGAAATATTTAGTATACGTGTTACAATTTGGTGCTTTACCAAACAATCAAAAGCAAGAGATTGTTCGTTATTTATCGACTATGAATCGCTTATCGCCAAAAGATTTCACCCGTGCACAATTTACTCCTCTTGCACAATTACTAATGTCATTTATTGATAGCCCTACTAGTTCAAGTTTCTTACATTATGTTATTAAATCAAACACTCTTGATAGTGCTCAAATTGTTGCATTCTTATTAAATTACGGCGCTAACCCCAATCAAGCTGATCCTCGAGGCGCTACTCCACTTTTGTTAGCACCAAATCAAGCCATTCGACAATTAATCATAGATAAAGAAGCATCTTTATAATAATTTTCACTTTGACACTTATGAACTATTCATGCTATACATATGGTATGAATAGTTCATTTTTTCATTTAAATAGTCATTATAGTTTTGGTCATAAGCCCTGCGCGGGCACACAAACTCTTTGACCTAGCGTAAGTAAATTTAATACTCTAATAAAAAATTACCTAAAAATATTCCAAATGTATTTGTAAGGACTGTTGTTTTATGCAGAATTCCTGGATTGTATTATTACCACCTATTGTTGTTTTAATATGCTCATTTTTTTCTCGTCGATTAAACCCTTCACTCTTCATGGGGATAATTGTCGGAGTATTAATTGCTAAAGATTTTAATTTATTTGAGAGCATTGCTTTATTAATTCAAAAATTTTATACCCAAATTACTGACATTGATAATCTGTGTTTATATGGATTTTTATTAGTAATTGGCATACTTATTGTCTTGCTTAATCACACTGGTGGCGCAAGTGCATTTGCTCAAGCAATTACTCGCCGATTAAGTTCTGCCAAAGCAGCACAAACTTCTTCTTTACTAATATCAATGATTTTATTTATTGATGATTACTTGAGTAATTTAACGGTGGGCTACATCATGCGCCCGTTAACCGATTCGTTTAAAGTTGCACGCGTTAAGTTGGCTTATTTAGTGCGATCATTATCTGGACCATTAGTTATTCTTATACCCGTATCAAGTTGGGTAGCAATGATTACCAGTCAATTAGACTTAGCTGGTGTTCATCCAAATTCTGCTGCAACAACAAAAATAATGGCCGATCCATTTTATATTTACGTTAAATCCATACCATTTATTTTTTACTCATTCTTACTCATTGCTAGTGTATGGTTTGTCGTGCGTAAATCGATTTCATATGGCCCTATGCATAATCATGAACTTATCGCACAAAATACCGGTAATTTATTCGGTGGAAAAGTTGCATTAGTAGAAGATATTAAACCAATTGAACATACCAATGGTTCTATTGCAGATTTGATTGTACCTATTGTAATACTCATAGCTAGCGTATTTATTGGAATACCATTAGCGGGTGGATTTTATAGTTGTAACCGCGGCTTGCTTGATTCATTTCGCAATAATAATCAAACGTTCTTAGTATTATTACTTGCTAGTATTATTACTGTCCTTGTAGCTACCGTATTTGCATTAATAAGAAATAAATTATCAACCAAACAATTACCACAGATAGTAAAACAGGGATACAGTTTAATGAGTGGTGCTATTATAATGGTATTATTTGCATCGGTATTAGGCTCACTACTCAAAACAGATTTATCGGTTGGAACTTTTGTTGCTAATAATATATTGGGTGCACTTAACCCTGCACTATTACCTGCAATGTTTTTTATAGTTTCTATGATGGTTGCAACTATTACCGGAACTTCATGGGGAACTATTGCACTTATGGTACCAACTATGGTGCAAATGATTACTGTTTATTTGCACATTCCAACTCCAACATGCCCGGACCAATTACCGATTTTATTTCCCATATTAGGCGCTATATTTTCAGGCGCTGTATGCGGAGATCATATTTCACCTATTTCTGAAACATGCATTATGGCATCTACGAGTTGTGGTGCATATCCATTAGATCACGCCTATACTCAATTTTGGTATACTATTCCGGTTATTATTGGAACAACCGTTGCATTTTTAATTACCGGATATGCAATGTCACTTTCGACAATCGCAAATATTGCCCTCAGTTTTGGTAGTGGATTAGTTATCTGTTTTGCACTTTTATATGTTGCTGATAAAATACAACATCGCGTTTAAACATCTTACGTATTTCTAAAAAAGGAACTTTTATGAAATTGGTTAAAACATTAATGTTATGCTCTATCATGAGTGTTTGTTTAGCAGATAGAGATACTCAATTGATGCAATTTCCCGGCATAACTATTCCACCTGTTTCTATGAGTCTTCCAAATACAATCCGTATTGAACCAACAATAAGTTCAACACTTTGTTACCACGCTGGCGGCTTAATGGCTATAGCCGCAGGCCTAAGCATGATCGCTACTGGATTCAAACGTGCTACAAAGGCTCAAAAAATGCTCAATATTACTAATGGGGAGGAAATATATGTTTATCCTAATGCTAAATCTGGTGTCTTATTAGCGTCATTTGGGACAGCACTAGCTGCTGGTGGCATATGGGCCATCACTCGATAACCCTATAAATAAGTCTTTTGATACCTACTCCATTTGACGAATCTATAACAATAATTTATTATATATAATGATATAAAAAATTTATATGTATAAAGTTACAAACTGAAACATTCAGGCGGGGTTTAACATGAACGTATTATCTCTATCATCGTTTGCACATTACTTATTCTAAGTATCCCGGTTCAATCCGGAACTATTGAGCTCTTAGACAAAAACACTCTTGATAATCTAAGAAAAGTAAGTAAATCTCTAGGTGAAAATTTAGGCAGCAATGTTGGTCTCTATTCATCGACTCGAGAAATAATTCAAGGGCTGGGCTATAGTCTTGAAAATACCGCTGGTAAATTATCCGATGCAATTAACCAAATAACTTTTACCGCACAATTATCGGCGCAAACTTCAGCACATCTGAGTAACATTATTAAAGCCGCAGGAATTACTACTGGTGGATGTGCCTTAATGATGAGTGGTGTATATACCGGAGTTTCCGGTATTAAAGATTTCTTTGCAACACCTCAAGCACAACCATTACCTGGAACTCCAACTGATTGGTGGCAAAAAACAAAAACGTTTTGTTCACATCAATGCGTACGCGGATTAGGCAAAGTAACGGCCGGTACCGGAATGTTTATCGGTGGTTTACTTATGGTAACTAAATGGGATAAATTACTTGTAAAGCTTAGTTAATAGCAAGCACGCTCAATTTTTCTTCTTTGATTGGGAAAATAAATATGAAATTATTTTTTTCACTAACTGTTGCTGCATGTTTAGTAGCTTCACCAATAATTGCTGCTAATAGATTAAAAGAAATAGCCGAAACTGTTTTTCCACGAATTTTTTCTAAAGATGCATCTCTTACTCGCAAGAAAAAATTCCAACAATATATTAAAGATATATTTTATGGTACCACCGTACATCATTCTTTAGAAATTGATTCTGATGATGCTTAAAACGTTATTAAAACAGCTGGAATCACTTCAACTGGTGTATTATTAATCGGCACAGGACTGTATACACCTATTAACTCAGCTTGACTCTTATCCTATTGCTGCTTTAACTTGCTGACCAATCGGTGCTGGATTTATATTTTCAGGTCATATATGGATTATCAAAGGTGATGCATTATTTGATCCAGTATCTGCAAAAAGTTAACTAATAAAAAAGGCCGCTTATTACAGCGGCCTTTTTTATTAGTTAACTTTTTGCAATTTCACCATCATCTGATAATTCGCCATCGGTGTCATCATCATCAAATTCATCAGGCTCACTACTTTCTATATCATCTTCTTCATTTTCAACATCTTGAAATGATTGTTGAACCATAGCTTCAATGTCTTCTGCTTTCTTAGGCAGATATTCGCTCAAACATACTGCGCCATCTTTAGCAATCCAGTAGTCATCTTCTATGCGAATGCCAATTTGTTCTTGAGCAATGTATATGCCCGGTTCAATAGTTATAACGTCGCCATCAGCCAGCGGAATAGTATAATCACCAACATCATGTACATCCAAACCTAAGTAATGGCCAATACCATGAATAAAATATTGTTCATAACCAAGCTTAGCAATGTATTTACGCGCTAAATGATTCAACGATTTATCTGCATGATCATTATTATTTAAATACATTCCCGGTTTTGCAATGCTTGCGATGTATTCTTGTGTTTCAAGAACAATATCATATAACTCGCGTTGACGCTTAGTAAATGTTCCTGAAACCGGATATGTGCGCGTAATGTCGGCACAGTAATAATTGTATTCTGCACCAATATCAACTACAACTAAATCGCCCGCTTTTAATTCCTGATTATTAGCATTGTAATGCAAAACGGTAGAATTTTTACCACTAGCTACAATGCTTGGAAATGCTGCGCGAGCAAATGACGCCGTAAAGTTGTATTCAATACTTGCTTGCACTTGAGCTTCAGATGCACCGGGCTTTATAGTTTTAGCTGCGGCTTCTTGTGCCAAGCTCGTAATTTCAGCCGCTTTAAACATATGTTCAATTTCACGCATATCTTTTGTTTGTCGCATTGCGGCTATCAATGGTGAAATATCAACTATAGATTTTTCTAAATCCGGAATGAACGTTTTTAAACGTTCAACTATTAATCTTTGATCAACATACCCATAAGGTGTTATAGGATATGCAGTAAAGATCGATCCACCTTTATCAATAATTTGTTTGATCAGAGCGATTAAATTCTCATATTCTTGCACGGGGAAAAATGGATGAATTTGATATCCCACACATGTTTGACCAAGAGGAACAATTTGATCATACCCAATTTTTTTAGCATTTTCAGTTTCTAGAGTTACTACTGAGTATGCCCATTGTTTTCTAAGCGGCCCACAATTTGGTATAAACAATATCATAGAACGATCAAGCGCCATAACTAAACTGACACCCGGTTCTTCTAATGCCGTAAAATAATAAAAGGTGCTATCTTGACGAAACGCAGCACGATCCTGTTCAAAGTTAGCAAATAAAACTATAATTCCTTGCTGCACATCAGGATATTCTTCTTTAATCATATTTACTAAATCTTTTCTGCGTAGCTGCGCAGTTGAAAAATTATTTTGTGGAGCTTTTACACCAAACATGATCATATACCCTTTATAAAAACTTTTAAAACGGTCGTCGTTCTGAAATGGCTTTAAATACCGTTAATCTATCCATTGCTTCTAACGACGAACCAACCGGCATACCACGTGCTAAACATGATACCGTAATTGAATAATTTTTTAATTTTCTACCAATATATGCTGCCGTAGCTTCACCTTCAGGCGTTTGGTTAGTAGCTAAAATAATTTCCTGAACTGAACCATCCACAACTCGCTCAACAAGCCTAGTAATAGTTAAATCTTCCGGACCTATACCTTCAAGTGGACAAATTACTCCACCTAACACATGGTACACTCCTTGATATCCACCCGTTTTTTCAATCGCAAGTAATTCTTGCCATGTTTCAACAACGCATACTAATGCTTGATTACGCTTAGGCGATGAACAAAAATAGCATGCTCGATCTTTTTCTTGCCATACGCAGCATATTGAACACATATAAACATTTTTTTTTGCTTCAATTAATACCGCACAAAATCGAGCGAGCTTATCAGGCTCCATATATAAAAAATGGCTTGCTACTCGATAAATATTCTTTGATGCCAAGTATGGAACTTGTTGCAACGTTTTAATTAATTGCGCAAGGCTTGGTACTTCAGAAAGCATTGTATTACGCCGCTTTGTAACGAGTTTGAATCATAGTTTGAGCTACGCCAATAATTGTAGTAAGAGCAAAAAATAGCGCTAAACCTACTGAAAAATACATACTTAACGCACCAAACACTAATGCGGTAATCGCTAATGGAACGCGTTGATTAGGCTCTACTACCGTTGCTTGAACGAGCATTGCACCTGCAATAAGAACCGGTAAAATATAATACGGATCAGTTGCTGATAAGTCATTCCAAATTAAAAACGGTGCTTTATACAACTGGAACGTTGAAGATAATACTTTGTTTAGTGCAAAAAATACCGGGATTTGAATCAAGAACGGTAAACAGCCGCTTATTCCGGGCATTCCATGTTTAGAAATAGCAGCTGCACGCTCTCTTACCAACGTTGATGGATCATCCTTGTATTTGTGTTGAATGTATGCAAGCTTCTTTTGTAGCTCTGCTTGCTTCTTTTTCATATCACCTTTATTACCCAATGAAAATGGAACCAATAATAATTTTAACAAGATAGTTAAAACTACAATTGCCAATCCATAGTTGTGTAAGTAAGAATACAAGAAATCAAGAAATGCCATCAACACGCGAGCAATCGGTGCTAACCACCCTGAATAATCAAGGGCTTGCTCTAGTTTTGGATTTACTGCTTTAATAGCCTGTTCTTCTTTTGGTCCAAAATAGAATGAAAGTTTCCACGCTTGGCCTTCTTTAAATTCAGGGCCTTCTAGGATTGAAATCAATTCGTTTTGAGCAACCAACTTATAATATGCACGTTGAACAAAATGATCAGGATCTTTAACTAATGCACTAATAAAGTATTTATCAGTCGATCCAAAAATATCCGGCTTAAACCAGCCACGACTTTCATCAACCTTGGCACGAGCTATTTTATCTAATGCACCTTTTGGTGTAGTAATTAAACCAAAGACAGTATCATCTACACCTAACTCAGGCATTAACGGAGCCGGGAAAAATAATCGCGGTAAGTAGCTTGTTGCAACTTGAGGAGCTATGCGAACTTCTAAATCGATTTGATATATATTGGCATGAACCGTAAATACTTTATCGATAGTAAACTCAGGTGTTTGTGCTCGATAGGTTAATTGTACCTGGTCCTCGGTATTAACTCGCGAAACTAATTGATAGTAATACGGAGTCTTTTCTTCAAATGCAATTAAAAAGCATCGGTTTTCTTTATCAGTTTCTGATGGTGGGAATAATGTTCCCAATAACATAATTTTACCATTCACTAGACGCTTATACAGTACTCGTTCAAGCGTAGCACCGTCAGTTGAAAATACATAATTTGCTAACTGAGTATCGACTTCAGTTTCTTGAGCTCGTGCCGGACGTTTAACGTCAATAAAATCAACTTGCGTATTTAATGGTTTAATTTCTTGTTTATTTTTTGGTGCAGTAAAACTTTGACCAGACTGTACCGCAACTTCATCTTGAGCCGCCGGAAACCATTTACTAATGACAAAATGTTGCAATCCCCAAGTTGTTAAGAAAGCGAAAGAAAGTGCCAAGATAAAATCGCGTATATTCATGCCGATCCATTCGATAGATTGAATTTTACAAGTAGAATGTATGTATTGATATATAAACAGTTATAGAATACCATATAACCACCCATTCTACTAGCTGGTCGCTAGAAAGTAATTTACATAAAGTGATACTTCAGGTATACCTATAGTCGAAGCTAAAACTAACTTTATTTAACCCTCCTCAAAAAAGGACGCAGAGTGAAAATGCAAAAACGGCGCTTCAGAATTGGTGAATTGGCAAAACAATTGAGCCTTGAAAAGTTCGTTATACGATTCTGGGAAAAAGAATTTGGCCTTAAAGGGACACGTTCACCAGGCGGCCAACGATTCTATACTGAAAAAGACGTACAAAAATTCGCTCAAATTAAAGAGCTATTGTATGAACGTGGTTATACTATTTCAGGCGCTAAAAAACAACTTAAAGACAAGTATTCAGATAAAGAAGCAACAATTATAGCTTCATCTACTACTACGTTTGATTTAGAAGAAAAGTCGCCAGAGCAAATCGCTCAACATATTCAACATCTACAAAAACAACTTATGAAATTACGCGAGCTCTTGTAAAATAAGTTTTCTTGTAAAATGCGCCTTTTTTAGCTACATTTAATCCCTACTTTACCTTCTAAAGCTAGGCTAAACAGATGTATAATAAAAAGGCGCATTTACATTTTATGGGTATAGGCGGTATTGGAATGAGTGGCATTGCTACCATTTTAAAATACCAAGGCTATATCATCTCTGGGTGCGACCTTGATTTAGATCAGCACAGCATTAAAAACCTACAAGAAATTGGTTGCCAAATATTCCAAGGAAATAATTCTCTTGAGTGCCAACGTGCATCAATAGATGTATTGGTATATTCATCGGCAGTTAAATTAGACAATCCAGAAATCGTTGCTGCTCAACAACGCGGCATTCCTACTATTGCACGAGCATTGATGCTCGCTGAACTTATGCGCACTAAATTTAGTGTGGGTATTGCCGGCTCACATGGTAAAACAACCACGACGTCACTCATTGGTCATATTCTTATGGAAGCACAGTTAGATCCTACTATTATAGTTGGCGGACATTTAAAAAGTATTTCACATAATGCACGATTAGGAGCAGGTGATTTTTTAATCGCTGAAACTGATGAAAGCGATCGATCATTTTTGCATTTATATTGTACACTCGCCATAGTAACTAATATTGATCTTGAACATTTAGAAACATATAAAGATTTAGATGATATTAAAGAAACATTTAAAACGTTTTTAAATCATCTACCTTTTTATGGCAAAGCGATCGTTTGTAATGATGATGAGAATATTAGATCATTACTTCCATTACCTCATGTTCGTTGTATTAAATATGGTATTGATAATCCCGCAGATATTCGCGGTAATAATGTTCAACTACATCCTGATTATTCTGAATTTGAACTATATTATAAAGAACAATTATTAGGTTCTGTTAATTTAGCCATGCCAGGAAAACACAATGTGCTCAATGCATTGGCTGCTATAGCTTTATCATTAGAATTAGAAATACCCTTTGCAACAATTGCTAAAGCATTAGAAACCTTTAAGGGTGTTGATCGTAGATTCACTTATAAAGGCGTGTATAAAGGCGCAGAGATATTTGATGATTACGGTCATCATCCAGAAGAAATTAAAAATACATTATTAGTAGCACGCAAACGCACTCGCGGTAAGTTGATAGTTGCATTCCAGCCCCACCGGTATACCCGCACTCAAAAGTTATGGCATAATTTTATTGAAGTATTAGGCACCGGTTCTATTGATTCACTTATCATTACCGATATTTACCCTGCAAGCGAAAATCCTATTGAAGGCATAAACAGCCAAAAGCTTGTAACCGAGCTTAAGCAACGATACCCTGAATTAGCTGTAGCCTATCAACCATTAACTGCTGACTTTAACCTCGTCAAAAATCAGCTTGATAATACTCTTAAAAAGGATGATCTGATCTTGTTTTTGGGAGCCGGCAAGATTAATAGCATTATAAAGCAATTAAATTAATTTATTCCCCATTATTTTAATTTAAATGACCTTCTAATGGGACATTTGGATGTTTTACCCATTATAATTAATATATTGCAAATATAAAATATTTTATGGTATCATTATAGAGAGAAAACACTATAGAAAAAGGATGTCTAATGAAACTTACGCAATACCTCTTATTATTAGCATTAATATGCTGCAATGCAGTACATTGCTCATCTATATCAAAGTTAATCCAAGAAGGCTTTGATTTTGGGTATAGATTGCAAGGCAAAGCATGGGATTTATCGGGCCTGAATATCAACTCTCTAGATGGGATTGTCCAATTGGTTCAACTATATCCTCGGTTTGATGCTCCAGGAAATCCGATATTTCCCATCTTTATAAATTTAAATAACAACAAATTAAATGACTTAGATCCGCTTACGAGTTTTCCTGAATTAGCAATTGTGTATGCTGCAAACAATAATTTAGTTGCTCCAAATTTAGATTTTATAAGTGCACTTATAAATCTTGATACCTTGGACTTAAGTGGCAATTTATTATCTGGCGGAACCAAAGATAGTATTAATGCCTTAAGACCAAATTTGAACTTGATAATTGATCGACAACGGAAAACTGGAGAATTTGCAACTCTTATTACCCAAAAAATGGCACAACAGATAAAAGCAGGTGATTACGGCTCCCTGCAAAAAACAGCTCAATTATTGCTACAAACAAATAAGCAAGCATTACAACAAATTAGCAATGCTTTGGGCAGCGAACGTGTAAGAATCAGATCATCGTTATATAACGATCTATCTGAACTTGGAGAGCAATATGCTATACAAACGGGTAAGCCGATAAATGAAATTAGAAACATAGTAACCACTTCATTGCAATTATTAGAACGTGGCTTTTAAAAGGAGAGTAAAATGAAATTACAAAAAATAATAACATTAGCACTATTTGCAATCATATTAGCATCAAATATCGGCTCATTGGATGCTGCACGTAGACGCGTGTATTACAGCGAACCTAATTATGATTACAGTGATAATTATGTTGAAGTATATAATGATTCAGGATCACGCGCTGCAAAAGGAATGTTTGGTGGTGCAGTGAGCGGTGCAGCATTAGGCGGAATTTTTGGTGGCGGTCGTGGTGCTGGAATCGGTGCCGGCGTGGGTGCCTTATTTGGAGGCCTAAGCGGCGGATTATCTGGCAGACGTGAACGTCAAGTAATATATCAAGATCAAAGACCTTCAACAGGTCGAATTATTCAAAGAAATCAGCCAATAGAATATGTCGATGCATCACATGATAATTATTATTACGACGATTTAGATTAATTGTAGTTATCGGAATATATAAAAAAAGGCCACTTTTATAAGTGGCCTTTTTAATTCTTTATTTACTATTGTATTCTGCTTGTTCTAATGCCATAGTGCGAATAAGCACGTGCGACACATATGACAATTCTTTTTTATTTTTTTGCTTCTTTTGCGTGTGTATGGTTATTACACATACTCGAGTCGGTTTATTAAATATCATCACTGATTCAATATCAGCATATGAACCTACGAGCTTCCATCCTTCTCGTTCCATTTCAATTCGATAAAATTCAAGTATTTGCTCATGAGACATTGCAACCGTAAATGCATATAACGGGCCATGTTGTTCATAAGCAATGCTATATCTATAGTCAGGCTCTATTTGTAGTGGTAATGGAATATCAATTAAACGAGCTTCTTGCTGTTTATATTTATTACATTGATTAATCGTAAGCTTTTCTACTGACAATCCATCAACAAATTCATGACGCTTGTTATCTAGCTCTACTTGTATAGATTGCTCTACAGAAAAAGGCGCCTGTTCTACCAGGGCGCCTTTTAAATTTTTTTTACTATTTTTTCCTGATATTGAACACCCGGGAAAACAAGCAATATACACCGAGAGCACTGCACATATTAATTGTTTCATAACGCAATGCCTTTGATAATAACTAATTACTTTTTATTAATTATTTGCTCTTTTTGTTCTCTAGTAAGGATTTGTTCTTCAACACGTGCAGCTTTACCAACACGAGTTCTCATGTAATACATCTTCGCACGACGAGTTTTACCACGACGAACAAATTTAATTGACTCGATTAATGGTGAATACAATGGGAAGATACGTTCAACTGAAACTGAATTTGCAGAAATTTTACGAACAGTGAATGAAGTTGATGCACCATTATTGTGCATTGCAATAACGTCACCTTCAAATATTTGTAAACGCTCTTTATCGCCTTCTACAATACGTAGAGAAACGGCAACAGTGTCACCTACTTGAAAGTTTAAATTTACTGAGTCTTTAACCCCTAGTTCGCGGATCGTTTCGCGGGTAGCTGTTTTAGCTTTCATATGAAGTTCCTTTAAAACCATAATTTTTTCTTTGTACAAAGGTATGTATAACTATACCCCAAAAAAACCGTTTTGCCAATTGATTAGGCTCTTTTCTCATTTAAACTAAGCCAACGGTCTAAGATAACTGCCACGGCACTTCGTACCGATAGGTGATTGAACCTGGTAAGGCCATTTATTGGCCCTAATAAATAATCGCAACGCTGTATAACAGAAGGCGCCAACCCCTTGCCTGTCCCAAAAACCAATACTACAGGTCGTTGATGAGCCCATGCAATTCCTTGGTCAGTATAATCAAGCATAGAAACACCTGGTATAGTACGTGCTGAAGTAGCAATAACTAATGGCTTTTTACCCTCTTTTAACTCAATAGCGGCCAATGCTTCCTCTAGAGATGCGCGTAAGTGTGTTGCCTCAACAGCCATAGCTCGGTTCTTGTTATAATCAAGCCCAACTCCTGTTTGCCAGAAATCGAGTAATGTTTTAACAATTTTTTGCTGATCTTCCAGCGGCGTCACAATAAAAAATTGTTTAATGCCATAGGTTGCTGATGAACGAGAAATGTCATGAATATCAATTGAGGTAACTGAGGTCGTCCCTTCAACTCGCCCTTCTCCTATGAGTACTTGAGAATGCAATAGCAAAACATAATGAGCTGGAATTGTTTGCAATACTTGAACTCGCTCCTCCACGTCTAACTTATGGGTACGCAACCAATCAAAGTGATACAGCACGGTTCTATGCAATGCTTGTTCTTTGCGCCATGCATCTACTGCACCATGGTTACCCGAACGAATAACATCAGGTACTGTTATATTATTCCATACTACCGGTTCTGTATAATGAGGAAAATCAACTAAGTAATTACTAAACGAATCATTTTGAACTGATTCAGTTTTGCCAATAACTCCCGGTAATAATCGCAACAAGCCTTCAATGAATACCATTGCCGGTAAATCACCACCCATTAATACATAATCACCGATAGAAAGTATTTCATCTGCATATACCTGCTCAACGCGAGCATCCATGCCCTCATAGCGTGCAGGCAATAACATTATATGTTTTTGTTCGCTTATTTTCTGTGCAAGTTCTTGCAAGAGATATTGATTTAGTTTTTTTCCATGAGGAGAAAAAAATATTTTAAATGCCGGCCCATGTTGCGCTTCTTTATCTTCAATAGCTTTTTGAATAATCTCAGGACGTAATAACATACCCGCACCATGACCAAAGGTAGGTGCATCAATACGCTCTTTAGGCAGAGCATAAGAAAATAAGGGGGCAAGGTCGAAAGAAACTATTTTTTGTTCTTGAGCCTTGCCTACCAAACTTGTTTGCAAAAATGAATGATATAATTCAGGAAAAACTGAAAGTATGGAAATGTTCATTACTGGACAAGAGTAATTTCAATTTGCTTATTATCAGCAGCTACAATGCTCACAAAGGTGCGCAATGCTTTAATAGTGCCGCCTTTTTTGCCAATAACTTTTCCGCGATCTAATGGATCGACTTCTATTGATAGAACATTTTTACCATCAACAACA
>Ga0105047_10004072_pt1 | contig 25606 bp, 19 predicted proteins | sample MAT04_FD_78384 | JGI IMG/M metagenome (GOLD analysis project Ga0105047, IMG submission 78384) | Freshwater microbial communities from Lake Fryxell liftoff mats and glacier meltwater in Antarctica - MAT-04 (megahit assembly) | ecosystem: Environmental > Aquatic > Freshwater > Ice > Liftoff...
GCCGTAGCTGAGGTTGGCGGCCCAGGTGGTGGCAGCGTCCCAGTTCATCAGGCCATCGGTGTCGTAACCACTGGTCTTGGCGTAGTTGGCGTCTTGCAGCCAGGTGATTTTGAGCACGTCGTCGTAAATCAGGCCGCCGCCGCGATCGATCAGGGTGGCTTGTGCCGCGCCGGATAAGGATAGGCCAGCCAGAAGGGCCAGAATCAGAGGTTTGTGTTGCATGGTTTGCTCCCAGGGTGGTTGTGCAGGACCTCCCCGCACTCCTTGCGAGATTTAGCAATTTCCACGCCAAACGCATGGGTAATTTGTTTTTCTGTTTTTATTCAGACACTTGACAACACGGCAGGCAGGCAGGCAGGCAGGCAGGCAGGCAGGCAGGCAGGCAGGCAGGCAGGCAAAAGTGTAAGAATTTCCGACAAAGGCGCAAGCCAGGTTACCTGTTGTTCGCGCCGCAAACGGGCGCTCTTACCCGCTCTCTGCGCGATGCGGGTTAGATCGGAAGTGTCACCCGAACGACGAGGAAACCACCCCTTCGCTCATTCCGCCGGAACAGCAAACCATCAGCGCTTGATGGGAACGTTTTGGTGCTTCTGGGAAGCGTAAAACGGTCATTGGCGAACGGCGGGAATCGGGTCGGTGCGACTGGCCGCTCAGGCCGAGAAGCTCTCAGTCAGTTCCTGCTATGTACGGCTGCACTACTCAAGAAACCTGCCTCAGCAAGGCGCGGTCATCCCTACCCCTATCAGGAGTCACGCAAGCGATTGAAATTTCACAACAATCAACGCCAACTGCAGTATTCAAGTTAAATGTTGTCGCGTTACGCTAGGCTAGCTCCGCAACGCCGCAATATCTTTCAGCAAAGGCGTTATCACCGGTTCGATCCTGCGCCGCATCAACGAGCCGATGGCGGTGGAGCGGGCGAAGATCGGCTGTACCAGACTGTCGTTGCAGCGCGCCAGGCGGGCGGTGGCTTCGAGTTTTGGGGCGAAGGCCTGGCAAACATCGCTGCGCGGTTGTTCAGCCTGATTCCAGTCGCTGGCACCGGACAGATAGCGGCCGATGGCGTTCACCGTGCGACTGACCACTTCCTGTGTTTCCGGGCGTTCCAAAATATCGCTGGCAGCATCGAGGAAGGTCTGTCCTTGGGCGGATAAGGCTCGTTCCAGTGCTTGGATCAAGGGATGGCCGGCGGCCAATTCGTTGGCCAGCGCCGCGCTGGCCGCGCCATGTTGCGCATGCGCAGCCAACGGCAACGGTAACCGTCCGGCCGCCATTTCAAGAAAGGCGACGAAATGGGAATTGCTGCGACGGCCGAATTTCCACATGGTTTCCACACCGGCCGGCGTTACTGCTTTGGAGTGAATCAGCACGGCGACGGTGTCGATGATGCCGAGGTGGTCGTCCTGAAGAAATGGCAGGTGCTCGACCAGAAACTCGGCCAGAACCGGCCCCATCGGCCCCTCCGCGACGGCTTCGCGGCTGAGCATCAGGCGGGCGTTTTCGATGGTCGGCAAGGTCCACCAGGCGTGGCGGGCGAGTTCGTCGGTGAGTCCGGGCGAATGCACCACTGCAACTACCGCCTCCGGCTCGCCGGTGAGCAAGAGTTTGCCCAGATTGACGCCGGCCATCTGACCATGCCGCGTCCAGCGCGTCAGAAACACCGGGTAGCCGCCGGGCGAACCCAGCGCGTGGCCGGACAGGACTTCGCGAATCAGGCGAAGATATTTATCGGTCCGGCAGTTGGGCGACAGCGGAATACTGGCTTCGCCCTTGTCGGTCAACGCGTGCAGCGTCAGCGTTGATTCGTCGATCCGGATCGTCTTAATGTCCTGCGCCAGCAGGACTTGCAGGCGGAAGCTGTCTTCCGGCGAGAGGCTTTCACTCATTGCAATGCATGCTCCAGGCAGGGTGCGCCGTGCGCACCGTTGCACGCTAAATGGTGGGTATGGCGCACCCTACATGAACTCATGCCGCCAGTTTCTCGAAACACTTCGCGGCGGCGGCGATGGTGGCGTCGATGTCGGCGTCGCTGTGCGCGGCGGAAACAAAGCCGGCTTCGAAGGCGGACGGCGCCAGATAGATGCCTTCGTGCAGCATCAGGTGATAGAAGCGGTTGAAGCTGTCTTTGTCGCTGTCCATCACTTCGGCGTAGGAGGTTGGCGGCGTGGCGCGGAAATAGACGCCGAACATGCCGCCGACCGAGTCGGCGCAGGCGAGGATGCCGGCGTCACGCGCGGCGGCGGTGATGCCGTCGCACAGGCGTTTCGTTTTTGCCGTCAGCGTTTCATAGAAGCCGGGGGCGGATATCTTCTCCAGCGTCTTCAAACCCGCCGCCACCGCGACCGGATTGCCGGACAAGGTGCCGGCCTGGTAGACCGGCCCGAGCGGCGCCAGTTTGTCCATGATTTCGGCTTTGCCGCCGAATGCACCGACCGGCAGGCCGCCGCCGATCACCTTGCCCAGCGTGGTCAGATCCGGCTTGATGCCATACAGACCTTGCACGCTGCCGGCACCGACGCGGAAGCCGGTCATGACTTCGTCGAAGATCAGCACCGCGCCGTATTGGGTGCAGTTTTCGCGCAGACATTCCAGGAAACCGGGCTTGGGTTTGATCAGGTTCATGTTGCCGGCGACGGCCTCGACGATGATGCAGGCGATCTCGCTCCCTTTGGCGGCAAACAACTGGTTGACCTGGTCGATGTCGTTGTAATCGAGCACCACGGTATGGCCGGAGCAATCGGCCGGCACGCCGGCGGAACTTGACTCACCCCGGGATGGCTGGCCGAAAGTCAGCAGGCCGGAGCCGGCTTTCACCAGCAGGCTATCGGCGTGGCCGTGGTAACAACCTTCGAACTTCACCAGCGTGTCGCGGCCGGTGTAGCCGCGCGCGACGCGGATGGCGCTCATCGTGGCTTCGGTGCCGGAGGACACCAGACGCAGTTTTTCCAGGCTGGGCAGCATCTCGACCAGCTTTTCCGCCATCCGCAGTTCCATTTCGGTCGGCGCACCGAAGCTCAGACCGAGCGCAGCGGTGTCACAAACGGCCTTGACCACGTCGGCGTCGGCGTGGCCGAGGATCAACGGTCCCCAGGAGCCGACGTAATCGAGATAGGACTTGCCGTCCGCATCCCAAACCCGGCTGCCGGCGCCCTTGGCGAAAAAGCGCGGCGTGCCGCCGACCGAACGGAAGGCGCGCACCGGCGAGTTGACGCCGCCGGGGATGAATTTCTGGGATTGTTCGAACAGTTCGTCGTTGCGCGAGGTCATGCGGCTTCCTTGTGGGTGAATTCGGTGAAGGCCGTAGGGTGCGGCGTGCACACGATTGAATGTCTGATGGTGCGCGCGGCGCATCCTACGGAATCAGGTTTTGAAAAGTTGCGAGAATTTTAAGGCAGCTTGATGCGGGTCGGGGGCGTCGTACAGCGCGGTGATCACCGCCAGCAGGTCGGCACCAGCGGCAACAAGTGCGCCGGCGTTATCAAGCGTGATGCCGCCGATGGCGCAGACCGGCAGGCCGGTTTCGCTTTTTGCTGCGTTGATCAAAGCCGGGTCGGCACGCTTGGCCTGTGGTTTGGTCGGCGAGTCGAAGAAGCTGCCGAAGGCGAGGTAATCGACGCCGGCGTTCGCCGCGGCCAGCGCCAGCGGCAGGCTCTGGTAACACGAAGCGCCCAGAATTCTGCCCGGGTCGGCAGCATCGAGCCGCTGACGCGCGGCGGCAAGCTGGCCGTCGTCTTCGCCCAGATGCACGCCATCGGCTTCAGAGAACAGCGCGAGGTCGATGTCATCGTTGATGATCAGGCGGGCGTCGAATTTGCGGGTCAGGCCGCGCAGGGCGACCGCCTGTTCCTGGCGGTGACAGTCGGAAGTCTGCTTGTTGCGGTATTGCAGGACGCGGCAACCCCCTGCGAGGAGGGCTTCGGTGGCGTCCAGCAGCCGGCGGGTATCGTTCCAATCCGGCGTGATGGCATACAGTCCTGAAAGTTTCAATTCAGTCTTCATCGTCTCCGCGCACCCAGTACAAGCGATCAGGAATGAATTGGCCCATGCCGGGACGGTAAGCGTTCTTCAGTGTCTGGTAGGTATATTCCTGCGCTTCCTTGACGGCTTCGGCGACATCCTGTCCAAGGGCGAGGAGTGCCGCGACGGCGGAAGCCAGCGTGCAGCCGGAACCGTGATAGGAGCCAGGCAGTCGATCCCAGTTCAGCCGATGCACGACACCGCGCGTGTTGTACAAGGTGTTGGAGACCTGAGCGCCTTGCTCGTGCGCGCCGGTGATCAGGATGTATTCGGCGCCCATGTCGATCAGGCGGCGGGCGCATTCGGAGAGTTCCGGATCGTCGGCCTCGGCATCCGGGTCTTCCGCCAGCCGCCTTGCTTCCAGGCTGTTCGGCGTCAGGATGGTGGTTTGCGGCAGCAGCAGGTCGCGCAGGGCGTAGAGCAACTCCTCGTTGGCGAGCGGGTCGCCGCGACCGGAAGTCAGCACCGGGTCGAGCACGAGCGGGATATCGGGGTAATCCGAAACCACTTCGGCGATCGCGGCCACCGCTTCAACGCTGCCGATCATGCCGATCTTGATCGCCGCCACCGGCATGTCTTCCAGCACGCTGCGCGCTTGATCGGCAATCCAGTCGGGGTCGATCGGAAAATAATCGTCGACGCCAACGGTGTCCTGCACGGTGACCGCCGTGACCACCGACAACGGGTGGCAACCCATGCTGGCCAGGGTCAGGATGTCCGCTTGCAGGCCGGCGCCGCCGGTTGGATCGGTGCCGGCAAAGACCAGCACGGCGGGAATGGGCGCTATGGACATGGGGAAAACCTTGGCGTGTGAGAGAAGAATGGGCAGAATCCATTTTTACATAAGTCATTTGTGCCTGCCCGGACTGCGCATGGAATATAAAACCTGGATGTGTTTACTATGTGGCTTCATTTATGACGAAAGCCAAGGCTTGCCCGATGAAGGTATCGCGCCCGGAACGCTTTGGCAGGATGTGCCGGTTAACTGGACTTGCCCTGAGTGCGGGGCGCGCAAGGAAGATTTCGAGATGCTGGTGATTTAACCTGCGTCAAGTTTTTTGAAGACACATGGGTGAAGACACAGGGTTGAAGCGACATCGGCGACCCGAAATTGGCGAAGCCTGGTTTCAACGCTTCAGCCGTCTGATTTTTCCGATCTGCGGTGTGGTGGAGGGCAAAAATTGAAAAATCGTTGGTTTGCAACCGTGCTCGCGGCCTTGCTGGCTTTCAATGTCCAGGCGGCAAGTGATCTGGTTCTGGATGTGACCCTGGACTATGACCAGAATCGCGATCACCTCGCTACCCAGACCGCCTTCAAGGATCTGGCCAAGCATCTTTCCGGGGCCATCGGGCAGCCGGTCAAGATGGTCATGACGCAAAATGCCGAACGAGTCGGCGAACGTATCCGCACCGGCAGTTATTCCATCTTGCTGGCGCCGTCGCAGTTGATCGGCCTCGCGATGCGCAGTGGTTACAGCCCCATCGTCAAGACCAAGCAGAATGCGCGTGTGATGCTGTTGGCCACCAAATTCTCGAATGTGAAGAATTTCGAATCCGCGCGCGGCAAGCGGATTGCGTTGCCGCACCGCGAGTCGCTGGTGAGTTTTCTGGTCAACGGCGAGATGAATGCGCGAGGTTTCTCCGCCAAGCAATACTTCGGCCAGGTCAACTACATGAATCAATATGCCGCAGCGCTTTACGCCATGGAAATTGGCCAGGCGGATCTGGTGGCGGCGAAGGAAGATGTCGCCAATGACTGGATGTTGCGACGCAGAGATATCGTGCGAGTACACACCTTCCCCAACGTGCCGGCTGCCGGCGTGGCGGTGAGCGACAAACTCGATGCTGCGACCAAAGACAAGCTGCGCGTGGCGTTTACCAGTATCAACAAGGATCTCGAAGCCCGCCTGATGCGGGCCCATATGAGTGCGTTCAAAGCGGCCGACAAGACGGATTTCGAATATGTTTCGACGCGTGGTTTCTACACCCCGGAAATCTCCTCTGGCGTCACCATTCCGACCGCGGAACAGGTCAAACAGCTGATCGGGCAAGGCGTCAAGTTGTTCGATGTCAGGCCGCAGGCGCATTATCGCGAGGCGCATATTCCTGACGCGATCAACGTCACCTATCAAATGAACAGTCCGAAGGATATCGAGTACGATGATTCGGTCGATGCTTTCGATATGTCCAAGCTGCCCGCAGACAAGAAAACCCCGATTATTTTTCAATGCAATGGCGCCGAGTGCTGGTACAGCTACAAGGCCGCGCGCTATGCCTTGAAGCGTGGTTACACCAAGGTTTACTGGTTCCGCACCGGATTGCCGGCCTGGAAAGAGGCGGGTTATCCGGTGCGCAAGGGCAACTGATCCGGACCCGGCATGCATGCAATGAACGCGCTGTGCCTAGGCAAAATTTTCGCTGGCCGCAATGTCCCGCGCGGGGATCGGGTAAATTCGAGGTATATCCCGTCTGGGCGCGGGTAAACAAACAGGATGCAAGGAGGCGATTTGAATACTTCGACTACCGATGCCGGTGACCTGGCTGGGGCCAGAGTGATGGTGATTGACGACAGCAACACAATTCGTCGCAGCGCCGAAATCTTTTTGCTCAAGGCGGGGTGCGAAGTCATTCTTGCCGAAGATGGTTTCGATGCGCTGGCCAAGATTACCGACCATCAACCGGAAGTGATTTTTGTCGACATCATGATGCCGCGTCTGGATGGCTACCAGACTTGTGCGTTGATCAAGAAAAATCCTCGCTTGCACGAGATTCCCGTGATCATGTTGTCCAGCAAGGATGGCCTGTTCGATCGCGCCCGCGGTCGTCTGGTCGGCTCTGATGAATACCTCACCAAGCCCTTCACCAAAGACACACTGTTGGAAGCGGTTCGGCGTCATCGTCCGCACATCAGCTGAGCCAACGTTCAGGAATATCCATGCCTGTAAAAAAAGTGTTGATCGTTGATGATTCGCCCACCGAGCGTTTTTATCTCACTGACGTGCTGCGCAAGAATGGTTACGAGGTCATTACGGCGGATAGCGGCGAACATGGGGTAGCCGTTGCCAAGATGGAAAAACCGGATTTGATCCTGATGGATGTCGTGATGCCGGGTCTGAATGGATTCCAGGCCACGCGCCAGCTTTCGCGCAACCCGGAAACCCAATCGATACCGGTCATCATGTGCACCACCAAAGGCCAGGAAACCGATCGCGTCTGGGGAATGCGCCAGGGCGCCATCGACTATCTGGTGAAACCGGTGGTGGCGGAAGAGTTGATCACCAAGGTGAAGGCGCTGGGCTGATGCACGAGAAACCAAGCTTGCGGGAATTCCAGTCTCAGCTGGCTGAAAAGCTGAAGCTGTCCGAGGTATCACGCGTTGTCTCAAAGCTGGGTTTCATTGCCGGTGGCCGCCACTGGCTGGTTGACCTGGATCAGGTCAATGAAGTGGTCACCGTTTCCGGTCTGACCGAGGCCCCCTGGGTGCAACCGTGGTTTGTGGGTGTCGCCAGCGTTCGCGGTGTGCTCTATGGCTGTATCGATCTGGCTGCTTTCATGGGTCTGGACGAGCCGATGCCGGCGGGCGAATCGCGTTTGCTGCTGATCCATCCACGTTTTGGTCTCAATGCGGCTTTGCGAATTGATCGCCCGTTGGGGTTGCGGGTGTTGGCTGGTCTGCAAACAGAGCCGCTGTTGCCGGATGCCGATGCCTGGCTGATCGCACGCTGGCGAGATGCCGATGGGCAGGTGTGGGACGAAATCAGTATGCAGATTCTGGCCGCGACGCCGGCTTTTCTGGATGTGGGATTGTCGTAATGGCCTCTCCATTTGGCGCTGACAAAGTTCGTCTATCGGTTCGTCTATCGGTTCGCCCATTGATTGAGCAGGGCGATGCTTATTTCACAGGGGTAGCGCAATGGCGATGAGCAAGCCGGGCAATGTTCTCGGCAAATTATTCCATCGGATGTCGGGCAAGGTCGCGTCGGGTCGTTTGGGGAGTGGAAAAGCGTCCCAGCGCTTGCAGTCGCTTGATCCTGATCAGTTTCCCCTGCTGAAGTGGATCAAACCCGAGAACCGGCAGCAGGTTCTGGTCGTTACGCTGCTGGTTTCGCTGTTACTGGCTGCGGCGTTGCTCATCTGGAACACGATTCAGGTCGGTAATCGCGCCGAGTACATCGAGATTGCAACCCGTCTGCAAATGTTGTCGCAGCGCTATACCAAGACCGCGCAGCAAGCGGTGCTGGGAAACAAGTTTGCCTTTGGCCAACTGGATGACAGCCGCAAGGCATTCGCCGAGGGCCTCAATACCCTGATCGATGGCGGCGCCGGGGTGCCTTCGTCGCCAGGCTCCATTCAGGGTGATTTGGCCGAGTTGAAAAAGCGCTGGAATACGTCGAAAAAGAACATTCAGTATCTGGTCGAGCAACAGGCCATGCTGGTTGATTTGGCGCAGGCACTGAATGAAATCAACCAGCGCAACAACGAATTGCTTGATTTGACCGAACAGGTGGTGGCTCTGTTGCCGGCTGCGTCGAGAAAGCAACTTGCTTTTGCCAACCAGCAAGCCTTGTGGACGCAGCGGATGGCAAAAAATGCCAACACTTTGCTGTCATCCGATGTGATCAATCCAGAAACCGCGTACCAGCTCGGCCAGGATTTGATGACTTTCCGTGAGGTGCTCGACGCCTTGCTCAACAGCAGCGCCAATTTAGGCGTTCTGGCGATTGAGGATCCGGATGCGCGGGAAAAATTGCTTGAACTGGCAGAAGTGTTCACGCGCTTTGAAACGCAGACCAACCAGATTCTCAAGCGCATGCCGCAGTTGGTTGAAGCGAAGCGCGCGTCACGTGAAATTTTCGATGAATCAGAGCAATTGCTGACCTTGACCCAGAGCGTCACCGAGCGCTATCAAGGTCTTGGCAGCGCCCAATATCTTATCCTGACGGTGGCTTTCGGTACCCTGGCACTGATTTCCTTGTTGTTGCTTGGCCTGCTCAACGTGCGAACGGCACAGCGGCGCGCGGAAGAGGCAGCGCAAGAAAACCAACGCAACCAGGACGCCATTTTGCGTTTGCTGAATGAAATGGGCGACCTGGCGGAAGGTGATCTCACCGTGCAGGCGACGGTGACGGAAGACATTACCGGCGCTATCGCCGATTCGGTGAATTACGCGATTGAAGAATTGCGGACGCTGGTGCAGGGCATCAACCGTGCCGCCGTGCAGGTGACGCAGACCACTTCCGAGGCGCGCGCCAGCTCCGAGAAGCTGCTTACCGCCGCTGAACAACAAGCCAAGCAGATTGGGGAAACCACGACTGCGGTGACTCAGATGTCGAATTCCATCGTGCAGGTCTCGCAAAATGCGGCCGAGTCGGCGCGGGTGGCGAACCAGTCGCTCGATACCGCCCGCCGCGGCGGCGATTCGGTGCGGGGTGCCATTGCCGGCATGAATGCGATCCGCGACCAGATTCAGGAAACCTCGAAACGGATCAAGCGTCTGGGCGAGTCATCGCAGGAAATCGGCGAAATCGTCGGCCTGATCTCGGACATTACCGAACAGACCAATATCCTGGCGCTCAACGCCGCGATTCAAGCCGCCGCGGCGGGCGACGCCGGACGCGGATTCAGCGTCGTGGCGGAAGAAGTGCAACGCCTGGCGGAGCGCTCCGCAAAAGCGACGCGACGGATCGGCGCCATCGTCAAAACCATTCAGAGCGATACCCAGGACGCGGTCAACGCGATGGAATCTTCGACCCAGGGTGTGGTGGAAGGCACGGTGCGTTCCGATGCGGCGGGCAGTTCCCTGGCGGAAATCGAGTCCGTCTCCGACCAACTGGCCGGGCTGATTCAGAACATTTCCCAGGCTACGCAAGCGCAAGCCAGCACCGCCGAGCGAATCGCCAACAACATGCAGCAGATTCTCGAAGTGTCGGAACAGGCATCTGCCGCCGCGCGCGGCAGCGCCAGTTCGATTGGCGAGTTGGCGGTGCTGTCGAATGAACTGAAAGTGTCTGTATCCGGCTTCAAGCTCTAACGCCGGTTGCACTGAATGTGGCGAGAAACAGGCTGTGTTCGCTCAACCGCAAACCCGCAAAACCCTATTACACGCAGGATGAAACAACATGAGCGCTGAGACAGAATTTGATCTAGGTTCGCTCACCTGGGTAAAAGGTGAGCTCGATAACGCACTCGACGCGGCACGACATGCGCTGGCCGACTGGAATGGCGAAGACAGCAACCCGCTCAAAGCGGCTGCCGCGCATCTGCACCAGGTCTATGGCGCGCTCCAGATCGTTGATTTGCAGGGGGTGTCGCAAGTCGCCGGAGAGACAGATCGCCTGTTGTCCGAAATGGTGGCGCGGGAGGAACTGCGCAACCAGGATTCGATAGACATCGTGTTGCGTGCGATTGCTGCTTTGAAGGGCTATCTCGATGCCTTGATGGCGGGTGCGCCGCATATCGAGTTGCGCCTGGCCGCGATCCTGAATGAATTGATGACGCGTCGAGGGGCTGCGGCGCCGGCGCCGAGCGAGCTGTTCTATCCCGATACCAGTGTGCGTGCGCCGCGTCAGACCCCGGAATTGGCGCTCGACGACGAAGCTCGCAGCCGCGCGCTGCGCACTTCGCGTTTGCAGTATCAGAAGGGACTCCTCGCTTTCCTGCAGAACAAGGATCCGCTGGCTGGGTTGCAGAAGATGCAGGATGCCATCGGCATGGTTGAAAAGCTGTCGCAAGGGGCTGCGCAATACACTTTCTGGTGGACCGCCGCCGGTCTGATGGAAGCGTTGCGGCGCGGCGGTGTGCCAACCGATTTCTGGCTCAAGCGGCTCTGCGGCCGCATCGATATTCAGATGCGGCGGCTGATGGATGGCTCGCGTCAACTGGCTGATCGACTGTTCCGCGATGTGTTGTATTACGTCGCGAAGGATGCCGCGCCCAAGGGGCGCAATGAACAGGCCAAAGCGCTTTTCGATCTGGCCCATTTCTTCCCGGCCGAGGAAAGCAGCACGGATGTATCAGCGCGGGCATTGCTGTCTTCGTTACGGGAAAATCTGGCCAGCGCCAAGGATCATTGGATTCGTTATTGCGCCGGTCATGGCGACAGCCTGCCGCCGTTCCAGCAAGCCGCGCAGGCGGTATTCGAAGCAGCGACGCATTTGCCGAATCCGAACATGCAGGCTTTGACCCGCATCGTTCAGGCGGTGGCGAAACGTTTGCCAGGTGACGCCGACGCCACCCAAAACGAGGCGCTGCAACTGGAAATGGCAACCGCGCTGTTGCTGGCGCAGAACGCCTCCGAGCATTACAGCGAACTGGGGCAGGAGTTTGCCGACCAGGCTCATGCCCAGTCCATGCGCCTGCAAGCCTCGATCGATCCAGCGTTTGATGTTTCGCAGATTCCTGAAGTGGCGATGCTGGATGAAATTTCCCGCGCGGCGCAGGAAAAACTGGTGGTGGCGCAGGTCACGCAGGAAGTCCAGGCCAACTTGAACCAGGTCGAGGAAGTGCTCGATCGCTTCTTCCGCAATGCCAGCGACCGCGCCGGCATGCCGATGCTGCCCAATTTGCTGAAACAGATTCTCGGCGCATTCAATATCCTGCAACTCAATGTCGCAGGCGATCTGGTGCGCGAAACCATCCAGCGCATCGAACATTTCACTGCGGCGGATATACCCGGAGAAATCAATTACATCACGCCGGAAAACCTCAACTGGGTGGCGGAAGCGCTGGCCACGTTGGGCATTTATCTGGAAGCGATGCGGCATGGTCGTGACGACACCAAGACCTTGACCCGTTTGCTGGCGCAGCCGGAAGTGGTGATCAAGCCGGAAGTCTCGGTCGAAAGCCAGATTCAGGCTGATACCGACCGGATCAAGGAGTCGGTGCAGCAGTGGGCCGCCGAAGGGGGCGGCGAGCAGACGCGGGTTGTGCTGAAAGCTGAGCTGGACCAGCTGGCGAGAGATGCTGATCTGGTCGGCAACGCCGAACTGCGCAGCCAGGCTGATGCGGCGATGAAAGCGCTGGCGGCAGCTCCGCAGACAGAAGCGATGGCGGCGCCGGCACAGGCTGTGCTCGAAGCGATCCAGAGCATCGGCACGAGCGCGCTGGAAGCGCCGGCGCCAAGCGCCGAAGCCATGCGCCTGGCCGCTGCCTCGGATGAGGATGTTGATCTGGAAATGCTCAGCACATTCATCGAAGAAGCGCAGGAAGTGCTCGGCAATATCATCGCCCAGGTCCTGCGGCTGAATGTCAGTCCTTATGACGCTGAAGCGTTTACCTCGATCCGGCGCAGTTTCCACACCCTCAAGGGCAGTGGCCGCATGGTCGGATTGACCGATCTGGCGGAACCCGCCTGGGAAATTGAGCAGACACTGAATATCTGGCTGCGCGACGAAAAAGTGCCCAACTCGGAAATGCTGAATTTCCTCGAATCGGCAGCTCAGGTTTTCTCGGTTTGGGTCGAAGAACTGGAAGCGCAAGGCAAGGCGCGCGTCGAGTCCTCCGCCCTGGTCAATAGCGCACGCAAACTGCGGGGCGAGACGGCAACAGTCAGCGCCCCGGAGAGTCCGCCCCCAAAGCCCGAAGCCGGCGTTGTGGCTGAGTCAGGTCCAATTGCCGGCGAGAGTTCAGACGAAAAATCTGACCAGAATACGGACCACAATGAATCCGCCGAGCCCGACGATCTGCTGGAAATTGAGCCGCCCGCGTTGGAAATGCGCGAAGCGCCGGTTGCGGAAGAGCGTGCCATGCCTCCCGACGAGGTGGACATCGAAGGCCATCGTTTGCCAGCCGAATTGTTCGAGATATTCACCGATGAAGTCACGCTTCGGATTGGCGAGCTTGATGCCGCGTTGACCGAGATGGCCAGCGGCCAGCGTCCGGTGGCCTGGGAAACGTTCATCCGCGCATCGCATACTTTGGCCGGCATTTCTCGCACCACCGGCTTCCTGCCATTGGCTGAGGCGGCGCATGAAGTTGAGCTTTGGGCCCGTCAATGGCCTGACAAAAACGTCCCGCTGAGTGCCAATGTGGTGACTCATGTCACCGCCGCGCTGACACCGCTGCATGCCTCGGTGCGCGGCATTCTGACCAAGCGTTTCCCGCTGCCGATGCCGCAAGTCGCGGCCGCGTTGGGGCAAACGCTGGCGCCGGAATTGACTGTGGGCGAAAGTGAAACGACGGCGGAATCACTGCCGATTACCGATCCAGAGGTGGACCAGCACCAGGGCCAGGACCAGGATCAGCAGTCGGAGTTCGTGCCCATGCCCGAGCCGGTATCACCGCCACCGCCAGCGCCGCTCCCCGCGCATGATGAGCTGGATGATCAATTACTGCCGGTCTTCCTGGAAGAAGCGGCTGAATTGTTGCCGCAAGTCGGAGGGATTCTTCGACAGTGGCGCGCCGAGCCGAAAGATCATGTCGTGCGCGATGCGCTTAAACGAACCCTGCACACCCTGAAAGGTTCCGCCCGGATGGCGGGCGCCATGATCCTCGGCGAAGCCGTGCATGGCATGGAGACGCAAGTTGTAGAAAGCGGCGATCAGGCCGCCACAACGGCTTTCCTGGATGGTCTCGAAACCGTATACGACTACCTTGCCGACTTGGTTGATCGACTCAAGCCTGGCTATGTCGAACCGGTGGCGGATATGGCTGAAGCAGGGGCTGAAGCATCTGATCAGGCCAGCCCGACGGCGGCGGAGAAAGGACACGCCGCCGCGCCGATTCCGGCCGCCCGTCTTGAGGCCGAGATGCACACCCGGCAATCATTGCGCCTCAAGTCCGACATCATGGATACCTTGCTCAACGAAGCGGGGGAGGTGGCGATCGCCCGGGCGCGTATCGAGAACGTGCTGGCGTCCTACAAGCAGACCACGCAGGAACTCGCCGCCAACGTCGACCGTTTGCGGTCGCAGTTGCGCGAGCTTGAAATCCAGGCCGAATCGCAAATGCATTCACGCCTGTCGCAAGTCGCCGAAAGCCAGTTCGACCCGCTTGAATTCGACCGCTTTTCGCGCTTGCAGGAACTCACCCGGCAAATGGCGGAAAGCGTCAACGACGTCGCCACGGCGCAGGACAATCTGCTTTCCGGCCTCAACGAAACCGATAACGCACTGCAATTGCAGGCCCGCATGACGCGCCATTTGCAGCATGAACTGATGCACATCCGCATGGTTCCGCTGAATACCCTGGCCGAGCGTCTGTATCGCGTGGTGCGTCAGACGGCGAAGGAAACAGGGCGCAAAGCGCAGCTGGAACTCGACGGCGGCCATACCGAACTCGACCGCGCCGTGCTCGACAAGATTGCCGCACCGATGGAACACCTGGTGCGTAACGCTGTGGCGCACGGCATCGAGATGCCGGATGTGCGCAACGAGATGGGCAAAGCGGAGTATGGCGAGTTGCGCTTGTCGGCACGCCAGGAAGGCAACGAAATCGTCATTGCATTGGCCGATGACGGCGCCGGTATCGACCTGACCGCGGTTCGCCAGCAGGCGGAAGCGCGCGGTTGGCTGAAGCCGGGCGAAGTGGTCGAGCAGGAGCAACTGGAACAAATGCTGTTCCGTTCCGGTTTTTCCACCGCCAAGCATGTGACCGAGATTGCCGGGCGCGGTGTTGGCCTTGACGTGGTAAAGAATGAAATTGCCAGTATCGGCGGTCGTGTCAAATTGGAAACTGAAACCGGCAAGGGCGCGCGTTTCACCATCCGCCTGCCGCTGACGCTGGCGTTGACCCAGGTCGTGCTGGCGCGCGCCGGCGGTCTGACCTGGGCGCTGCCGGCCTCGCTGGTCAAACTGGTGCGCGAGTTGAAGGTGGAACAGATCAACGCCTTGCATGAAGCCGGCCAGATGGAAATCGATGGCGAAGTGTTTCCGCTGCGCACCTTGGCTGACCTGGTGGGCCGCAAAGCGCTGCCGGAAGAAGGCCGTTTTCGCAGCGTGCTGTTGCTGCGTGCGGGAGAGCAACGGCTGGCGATCCGGGTCGATGCGATGGAGGGCAACTATGAAGCGGTGGTCAAGAATATCGGCCCGCAACTCGCCCGCATCGCCGGTATCAGCGGTGCAACCGTGCTCGGTGATGGTCGCGTCGCCTTGATCCTGAACCCGTTCCAGTTGGCCGAGCGGGCGCACGTGCACGAAGTCGAACATGAACTCGAAGTCATCAATTTGGCGCCGCTGATCATGGTGGTCGATGACTCGTTGACGGTGCGCAAGATCACCTCGCGTTTTCTGCAACGCGAAGGCTATCGGGTTACCACTGCACGCGATGGCGTGGAAGCCCTGGAGTTGCTGCAGGAAGAAATGCCGTCTGCGATGCTGCTCGACATCGAAATGCCGCGCATGGACGGCTTTGAAGTGGTGCGCAATGTCCGTTCCAAACCCGCTACACGCGGTCTGCCGATCATCATGATTACTTCGCGCACAGCCGAAAAACACCGCAGCCATGCGCTGGAAGCTGGTGCCAATGGCTACATGGGCAAGCCGTATCAGGAAACCGAGTTGCTCGCCGAGATCCAGCGCCTGACCGGGGAAACCGTCGCGGCCTGATACCCACTGATGGTCTGAAACCGATCCCTGCCGAAGCGCGCAGACATCGGTTTCATGTCATGGGTTTGACCCGGCGCTGAACTAGAATGGCGGCCAGCCGTTTGGTCAGCCCGCCCCCCAAAAAATCTTGAAAGTACCGTTGTGGATATTCCTCTCCTGTTCAAAGCCTTGCTGCTTGGCATCCTCGAAGGCCTGACCGAATTTCTTCCTGTTTCCAGCACCGGCCACCTGATCATCGCCGGCAGCCTGCTGGGCTACACCAACGAACAGAGCAAAGTGTTCAAGATTGTCATCCAGCTTGCCGCCATCCTGGCGATTTGCTGGGACTATCGCGCCCGCCTGATGCATGTCGTCGGCGGCCTCAACAGCGACCCCGCCGCACGCCGCTTCAGCGGTCACATCCTGCTCGCCTTTCTGCCTGCCGCCGTGCTGGGCGTGCTGTTCCACAGCACGATCAAGTTCTACCTGTTCAACCCGATCACTGTCGCCGGCGCCCTGATTGTTGGTGGCCTGGTCATTCTGTATCTGGAAAAACGCACTTATCACCCGTGTATCAATGACGTGGAGCAGATGTCCTGGCAGGTCTCGCTGAAAGTCGGCTTCGCCCAGGCCGTGGCCATGTTCCCCGGCGTCTCGCGTTCCGGTGCGACCATCATGGGTGGCCTGATCTTCGGCCTCAGCCGCAAAACGGCAGCCGAGTTTTCCTTTTTTCTCGCCATCCCGACCATGCTTGCGGCCACGGTGTATGACGTCTACCGAAACTGGGCGCTGCTGCATCTGGAAGACCTGCCGGTCTTCGCGGTCGGCTTCGTCGCCTCGTTCTTCTCCGCCATGCTCGCAGTGCGTGCCTTCATCCACTACGTCTCCAACCACAGCTTCGTGCCGTTCGCCTGGTACCGCATCGTGTTCGGCGGCTTGATCCTGATGACCGCCTACTTTGGCTGGATCGATTGGTCGGATGCGTGATCGATAGCGTGTCTTTCACGCCTTGAGCTGGTTCCACCCCGTTGTCTTTCCCGCGCCTGCGGGAAGCCGGATTCTTCAATTCTTTATACGTGCCTGCCATGTGGTTCAAAAACCTCTCCGTTTATCGCCTTTCCCCCAATCTCGACCTCGATCTGCCCAAGCTGGAAGAAAGCCTGTCGCGCCAAGCCTTGCAGCCATGCGGCAATCAGGACATGGAAAGCCAGGGCTGGGTCTCGCCGCGTGGCGATGATCGTTTGCTGCATGTGCTCAATCAGCAAGTCCTGATCGCGCTCGGTGTCGAACAAAAACTCCTCCCCGGCAGCATCGTCACCCAGTTCGCCAAGGACCGCGCCAGCGAAATCGAAGAGCAGCAAGGCTACAAACTCGGCCGCAAACAGATGCGCGAACTGAAGGAGCAGATCACCGACGAACTGTTGCCGCGCGCTTTCGTCCGCCGTCGCGTCACCTGGGCCTGGATCGACCCGGTCAATGGCTGGCTGGTGGTCGATGCCGCCACCCCGCTGAAAGCCGAAGAACTGCTGGAACGGCTCAACAAGACAATCGACGACCTGCCGGTGCGAACCCTGCACACCGAACTTTCCCCCAGTTCGGCAATGACTGACTGGCTGCTCGCCGGCGAAGCCCCCGCCGGCTTCACGATCGACCGCGACCTCGAACTGTGTGCCGCAGACGACAGCAAAGCCACCGTGCGCTACGTCCGCCACGCGCTCGAAGGCGAAGAAATCCAGCAACACATCGCCGCAGGCAAAACCGCCACCAAACTCGGCCTGACCTGGAACGACCGGATTTCCTTCGTGCTCAGCGAACAGCTGCAACTCAAGCGCCTGGCTTTCCTCGACATCCTGAAAGAAAACACCGAGCAAGCGGATAACGCCGACGAGCAATTCGACCTCGACTTCACGCTGATGACCGGCGAGGTGGCAAAACTGCTGGCCGATGTGGTGGAAGCGCTGGGCGGGGAGAAGGCAAAGGCAGTTTAAGCGCTGTCCAGAGCACGGGTAGGATTTGCGCGATAAAAAGGAAAAGGGCCTGCGTTTCCGCAAGACCTTGTTCTATCTGGTGCGCCCGGCAGGATGATGGTGGGCACTGGGTTGAGTTAATACCTCTACCTACTCACGCAGCACAAGGCGTGCGAAGAGTGAGTCGCATTGCACCAAGCAGTGTCAAGCCTTCAGCCTGATGGGATTGAGAATGGTCGGACCATCTCTTGAATCCTTGGCTGCGCAGGTCTTTTTCCTATGACTGATATTAAACGTAGAAGAGACACTCACCTTGGCATCATGGCGGTCAGCTGTTCGGCCATAGGTGACGTACAGTAGAAAACCCCTGGCAGGTTTCCAATGTCTGCTTTCCGGAACCATACCCCGACTGCTGTCGCCGGCCAGGATCTGCCGGCCAGAGAAATCTTCGAGAACATCGATTGTCTGCCGATAACAGACCATCGGGTGAGAGTGAATCGATTTGCTTCGCTCGGAGCGTGCCTTCTGGATTGCCACGTCGGCTTTCGCCTCCTCGCAATGACGGTGAAAGGGGCGTCATTGCGAGCGATAGCGCGGCAATCCAGACGTGGGGTGGAAGCGCAGCGATCTATTGTTTGTTCAGCGCTTATCTATACGAAGATGATTTGCTGGCAAGGCGATGGGTTTCTCTCGGCCCAGCAGGGTGAGGAGTACCACAACCCTTTTTTCCGCCACTTCCGAAACGATGCCGGCGAGGCCCTTGAGGGGGCCGTCGGCAACTTCTACTTGTTCGCCTACCTTGAACGGCATCGCTTCTGCCTGTAGGGCCTGATTGCCCTGCTCGGCCAAGGTACGTATTGCGTTTACTGTTTCAGCATCGAGCAGGGCGAGGGTGGTGCCAAAGCGAACCAGATCGGATACACCCGGCGTGCTGTGGATGGGGCTGATGCCTTGCTCGGTTCTACCGCAACGGACAAAGCTGTAGCGCGGGAACATGACCAGTTCTGACCTGTGCCAGGCGCTTTTCTTGCGCTCCCATTTGGTCAGCATGGGCAGAAAGACTTCATAGCCTTGTTCCGCCAGCTTGCGCATGGCCACCTGCTCCTGCCGGGGCTTGGTTTGGCAGACAAACCAGGGGCGTGTGTCTTGATGCGCTGAGCGCGGTGTCATGTTGCTTTCTCGCCGACTGGGTTATAGGTCCCGCATCCTCTTCGCCGCGAGCGGGGAGTAGTTGCTTTGCGAGGTCGGCGTTTTTTTCATGCGCAGGGCTGGCAACGATATCAGCGGTTGTCTGATTATTTCCGGCTCAGGATTTCTTGTAGGAGTAGTTGTAGACATAGCCGTGATAGCCGTAGCGATAGCGCTGGCGCACGGTGTCCATGTCGTTGAACACAAAGCCTTTGACCTGAACGCCGGCTTGCGCAAGCCGTTTGACGGCCTGTTCGATTTCGCGGATGGGGTGCATGCCGGCGCGGGCGACCATCAGGGTGGCGCCGGTATGGCGGCCGATGATGGCGGCATCGGAGACGGCCAGGATCGGCGGCGCATCGACGATAAGAATGTCGAACAGGTCGCCGAGTTGTTCGAGCAATTCGCCGAAATGCGGATGCATCAACAGTTCGGAGGGATTCGGCGGACGCTGGCCGGTGGTGACGACGAACAGGTTGGGCACGGCGGTTGGTTTGACGATTTCGCTCAGGCTGGCTGTGCCGCTGACGAATTCGGAGATGCCGATTTCGCGCTGCATGTCGAATTCGCGATGAATGTGGCCTTTGCGCAAGTCGGCATCGACGATGGCGACGCGTTTTCCCGATTGCGCCAGCACGGCGCCGAGGTTTTTCGAAATGAAGCTCTTGCCGATGCCCGGACTCGGGCCGGTGATCAGCAATGAGCCTTTGGCTGCATCGAGCAGCGCAAAATGAATGGTGGTGCGCAGGCTGCGCAGGCTTTCCACGGCATCATCTTCCGGATAGTCGATGACCAGTAGTTCACCTTTTTTCTTGCCGTTCTTGATGTCACGTGCCAGCGCGATTTCGGTCTTGCTGTGCGGGATGGTGGCGTACACCGGCAAGCCGAGCTGCTTTTCGATCTTGTCGGGGTCTTCCACCATGACCCGCAGCGAGCGCAGGACCCAGATCAGAACGACGCTGAGCAACAACCCTAGAAGCAGCGAGACCGCCAGGATCAGCGCGCCCTTGGGCGAGACCGGTTTGCTGGCGACGATGGCGCTATCGATGATGCGAGCCTCGCCCACGGTGCCGGCCTTGGATATGCGGAGTTGCTGAGCGCTGTTGAGCATCTCCGTATACAGCTTGGTATAGAGCTCAAGGTCACGCTGGAGGCGCAGCGCAGCCTGCTGTTCGGCCGGCAGGCTACCAACTCGGCCGTCCAACTGGCCCCGTTTGCCCTTGAGCCGTGCAATCTGGGAATCCAGAGATTGCATGCGCGGATGTTCCGGTGTGAATTGCTGGCGGAGTTCGTCGCGTTGCTGCTGCAACTGGATGGTCAGCTTGTCGACATCGACGATGGAGGTCAGTACGCCCTGGGTCTCGATGGCGAGGTCAGCGGACCCCTTGCTCTGCCGATAATTCTTGAAGGCGGAATCGGCGTTTTCCATCTGGGTCTTGAGGTTGGGGAGTTGACTCTCCAGGAACTTGAGGGTCTTTTCAGCCTCGGTGGAATGGTATTCGACGTTCTGGCGCACATAGCCGTTGATGATTTCATTGAGGATGACAGCCAGCAACTCGGCATCCGTATGCTTGAGCGTCACTTCGATGATGCCCGATTGCTTGCCGCTTTCCTTGGCCGAGAAGCCGCCATTTCCCTTTAGGAGGCCAATAACATCCTGTTCGAGCAGTTTGACCAGCGTGAAACGGGTTCCCGGCCTGGCCATCAATTGCGAGACGAACAGTTGCATGTCGCCTCTGGCAGCGGGCTGCCCGACGCGTCCCTCCAGCAGTTTGTTGTCTTCCTCGTCGAATACCTGATATTGCCCCGCCGTGCCGGCGACCAAGATCAGCGCTGTGTTGACGAGCGCCTTGGGCACATTCAGGGTTTCCACCTTGATTTTCTCTCCACCCCAGGCAAAGCTGGACATACTCAGCAAGGGGCTCGCCAACTCGCTGGCGCCATAGCGGCGCGCCATCGCTTTGCCAATGATCGGGAAGTATTTGGGTTCAGCGACGATATCCAGCTTGAGCTTGCCCACGACCGGGCCGAGCACCATGCGGGAATCGAGAATTTCTGTTTGCGCCGCCGTTGCGGAGGCGGCGCCACCGAGCAACGCCGACATGTCCTTGAGGCCGCTGAGTCCGCCGCCGCCGACCATCTTGTCATCCCATTGCAGCATGGCATCTGCCTGGTAGACGGGGGTAGCGATATAAAGATAGAAAGCGCCCAAAAAGGTACACAAGAACGTGACCGCCGCGATCAGCCACTTGTATTCCAGCAGCGTGGCGAGGATTTCGCCCAGGTTGATTTCGTCGTCGCCCTCCTCCTGAATGGATTGCGCCGGGTTGGGAATAGAGACTGCGGTCATCGGGTCTGCGGACATAGGCTAACTTTCATGATGTGATGGAACAGCGCCCCTGAGGATGAAACCGTTTGCCCTGAGCCTGTCGAAGGGCCTTTCGACAAGCTCAGGGCGAACGGGGTGGGTCACGGTTAAGGCGGGCTGATCAAACGTTAAGTTGGCCGGGTCAGGCCTGTTGCCTGACCCGCGACGGATTACGGGCGGCCGCCAAACAGGGGGTATTGGGTGGTGCTGATGCTGTTCAGCAAGGTGGAGGTGGGCTGGATATTGGTGATGACGCGGTTCCAGCGCGCGATATCGGCGGCGTCGACGAAAACGATGTCACGCGGCCGCAGCGGAAAGCGGTCGGCCAACAAGAGTGAATCGGGTGATTTGCCGTCGAGGTGATACAACTCCGGGTTATCGCTCTGCCCGCGCATGACGAAAATATATTTCGGATTGGACGTCATTTCGTTGACATAGCCCGCTTCGGCCAGCGCTTCGGCCAGCGTGATGCGCTTCTTGTTCATGTACATAGAGCCGGGTTTCTGGACTTCGCCCAGAACAAACACTTTGTTCAACGAACGATCCGGTACGTTGACGATATCGCCAGGCTGAAGCTGGACATTCTGCGTCACGTCACCGTCTTCATAGAGCGATTGCAGGTCGACCCGCCAAGTGGTGTTGTCGCGGGTGAGCAAAACCTGGCTGTGGTCGGCATCCTTGGAAAAACCGCCAGCCAGGCTGACCGCTTCCAGGACAGTCATCGGGATATCGGTAATCGGCTGCTGGCCAGGCTTGTTGACTTCGCCGACCAGATAAACGCGTTTGCTGCGATAGGAGATGACGCGGACGTCGATCTGTACCTTTTCGATGACCTTGGCCAGCCTCTGTGCCAGGATGGCGCGCACTTCGCGCGTCGTTTTGCCGGTTACCGGAACGATGCCAACGTAAGGATAAAAAATCGTACCGTCTTCGGTAACCAAAGTGCCGCTCGCTTCGGCGGAACGGAAAGAGCCCGCCGGGGTGGTGAGTTCGGGATGATCCCAGACCGTGATGGTCAGAACGTCGCCGGGCCCGAGTTTGTAGTCATGCATCGCCAGCTCGGTCGTTTTGACGGTATTGCGGCTGCCGGCAGTTTTGCTTGCAGCGGCGCTGGCGCTGGCTTTGTTTTGTTCAATGATCAATTCGGCGGTAATGGCTTTGACCTTGACATGCGCCGGCACCACCTCGCCGGCCTGGTTGATCGGCAAAGTCACCGAGGATTGTTCGCGCATGCCATAGGTTTGCGTGCCTGGCATGAGGGCGCAGCCACTCAGCGCAGTGAACAGCGTGGCAACGACCAGGTTACGGCATTGGGCCATTGTCCGAAACGATGCAAGACGGGATTGGAAAGGGGATTTCATGTTGAATACTCCTTGCTGCGGGTTGGAACCACGGCAGTAATTTCAAACGGATCAGTAACGACCTGGAAATTGATTAAGGCGGTCAAGGAAGCACTGATTAAGTCCTTCAACAAGCTCAGGACGAACGGTCACTTGTTGATTCCGTTCGTGGTGAGCTTGTCGAACCACTGCCACATTTGAATTAATCAGCACTTCCTTAAGGCGTGGATTGAGCCCAAACAAACCGGATCCGCAGACAACGCGCGCGGATTGTAGTTGCCCAGCCTCCGCGACAGCAAAAATGCCTGGATCGGTTGGGTAGGTTGGGGTGATGACGGACATCAAAGTTTTTTCATCCATGCGGCCAGCGCTTCGTCGATCAGATCAAGCACCTGGATATAGACCTCTTCAGGCTGCTTGTAGGGGTCGGGCACTTCTTTACCACCGATCCAGTGTCCAAGCAGGAATGTTTTGCCGCGCGCAGCCGGTTCGATGTCCAGCACCGCTTCGCGATGTGTGGCGTCCATGACCAGGATGAGATCGGCCCAGCGCGCCAGTTCCGGGGTGAATTGCCGGGCGCGGTGTGTTTCGAGTTCCAGGCCACGGGTCTGCATTCGTGCCTGCGCAGGCGCATCGGCAGGGTAGTTGACCAGGGCGCCGACGCCTGCCGAACGCACTTCCACACTGCGCCCGGCCTGTTGCAGTTGTTGTTGCAGCAGGATTTCCGCCATTGGGCTGCGGCAAATGTTTCCGGTGCAGACGACAAGGATGCGATCGAACATAAATAGGTTCTGCTTCTGTGCTCAGGCAATCACCGCATCAGGCTGGCTGCTGCCATGTGCGCTATGGATCAATATCTTGCTATGTTTTGAGCGGCGGTCGGAAGCTCGTTTATCCATCTGGATTTTTTTACGTCCGACTCGACGGTCATTGACGTGGTTGCGAACCAGGAATTGCCGAATGCGGATGCCCATATGGCCATGGAAGCGATTTTTCAGCTTGTTGACCAGGCGCCGTGCCTCTTCCTTAGAAACCTCGTTGTCCTCGGTCAATAGCTCGATGACGGCGTAGATGTATTCGTCCTTGCGGCCCTCGCGCCGAGCTTTATAAACAGCCAGTTGAAAGTCATCGCAGGTCTTCATTTGTTGCGTCAAACCATCAATTAGAAAAGTAGCTCCTTCAAGAGAGCAGCCACCCAGAAAAACCCCTTGGGTCTCCGGCGAGGACAGCCCGAGCCGGGCGTGTATTTGTCTCAACGCCGGCACGCAGCGCCAGGGCCGCACGATCAGGTAGAAATAAACCATGAATGCAATCAGAAATGCCACGAACATCGAAAGCTCGGATACGCCTGCCTGGATTGCCAAAAAGCCAGCCACCCCGAAGCCAAGTTGAATCAGTGCAATCGTATAAACCGTGTCCCGGATACGAAAACCTGCCCGGATGAAGAGATGGTGCAGGTGATGGCGATCTGGACGGAACGGCGATTTGCCCAGCCAGATGCGGCGCAGGGTGACACCGACGGTATCCATCAACGGCACGGCGAACAGCCACAAACCCAGCACAGGCGGCATGGCGCGCGGCTCACCTTGTGACAAATCAAACAGCAACCAGGCGAACAGAAATCCCAGCAGCATGCTGCCGTTATCGCCAAGAAATACACGCGCATGCGGCTGGGTGGGGTAGCGCAGGTTGAAATAAAGAAAACCCACCACGCCGCCCATCAGCGCCGCCAGCAAGACAACATAGGCATTCGCCCCGGCCGAAAACGCGACCAGGGAAAGCAGAAACAGGCTGACCAGCGAGACGGTTCCGGAAAGGCCATCAATCCCGTCAGTCATGTTCAAAGCGTTGATGATCCCGACAGCGGCAAACAGGGTGAAGGGAATGGCAAACCAGCCGAGTTCAAGTTGACCGTGCCAAGAGAGTTGGCCCAGATCGTCCAGCGCCACACCGGCCCAGAAAATCATCAACAAAATGGCAATGGCCTGAATGGCAAAACGGAATTTGAAGCTGAGCCGCCAGACATCATCGGCAAAACCGGTCAGGAAAACGATCACCCCGCCCACCGTCAACGCGCCGCAATGACCGGGGGGCAGCATTTGTGCGCTGTAGAGCAGAAAAAGCGCGCACAGGAATGCTGAAACTATCCCTACGCCACCGACAAACGGGGTGCTGTTTTTATGCAGTTTATGTCCACCGGGTTGATCGACCACGTTGAAGCGATGCGCAAGCACCATCGCGCCGCGTATCGCAACCCCGGAGAGGAGCAAACCCAAGACAAACCACCCAATAATGACCATGACTTTTGATACCTTACCCTGGCAAATATTGTTATGAAGGACTGGTTTCCAGCGTCAATTGACCCGCTTTCTTTGTTGCAGACGGAGTTTATCTTTCTCTTCCTGGCAATGAAATGGATAACGGTTTATCGCGGCGGGGACGCCGATTCTACTGTGACGTAGGAGGCCCGTCCTCGGGCCGATGTGATAGGGGCGGTATGCAAGCTTCATCATGACGAAGCAATCGAAGCGGAAATGCAGTGTAAAAAAATCCGACAAATCAGGGCGCGGGGAATCGCAGGCGAAAAAAAACGGCGGCCGAAACCGCCGTTTTTATATAGCGCCGAGTCAGGAAAAGATCAGGCGGCGCGGCGGCGACGCGCAGCGGCCAGACCCAGCAGACCCAGACCCAGCAGGCCCAGGGTGGCGGGCTCGGGTACGACCTTGACCTGTACATTGCGCAGGGCGAAATCGGTGGAGATGGAGTTGGGGGTGGTAGCGCCGTATAAAGCATCGGCGGCAGGCAGCAGCGAGCCGAAACCGGCCCAGTTCAACCCGGATTCGATTACGTCCATCTTGATGCCATCGGAATACACCGTACCGGTCACGGCCAGACGACCAGCACCAGTCGGGTCCGAGAAGGAAGTGCCCAACAGCGTGTTGAGGAACATCAGCGTGGAGGGGGGCATGGCGCCGTCATAATCGATGCCGAAGTCCAGGGACGCACCAGGTCCGTCATGGGCGCCTGATGCGCCGGGGGTGAAAGCGAAATTGTAAACAGGCAGGCTCAACCCGCTCAAGGCCGCATAGCCGCCGTAAAGCACCAAGGGGTTGGCGGAGGGGATGCTGATCACATAGGGAAATGTCACGGCCGGGGGAGCCACAACGCCGTTCTGATCGAAATCGGTCACTATGTCGCCAGACA
>Ga0105047_10004073_pt1 | contig 25606 bp, 19 predicted proteins | sample MAT04_FD_78384 | JGI IMG/M metagenome (GOLD analysis project Ga0105047, IMG submission 78384) | Freshwater microbial communities from Lake Fryxell liftoff mats and glacier meltwater in Antarctica - MAT-04 (megahit assembly) | ecosystem: Environmental > Aquatic > Freshwater > Ice > Liftoff...
GTTCATCCCGAGAGAAGTGCCGTTCATCCCGAGAGAAGTGCCGTTCATCCCGAGAGAAGTGCCGTTCATCCCGAGAGAAGTGCCGTTCATCCCGAGAGAAGTGCCGTTCATCCCGAGAGAAGTCGAGGGACGCCGAGCCCTGACTGAACGGGCGGCTACTTCGGCTGCGCGAGCACTTCGATGCCGGTCATCTCATCGAAGAAGATGACCTGCGCGCTGTTGCCGATCGAAATCTTGAGCTCAGTCTTGTTCTCTTTCAGCACCTCGCCGATCCACGTCGCGCCGTCCTTCAGCTTGACCCGCACCAGCGTGCCCTTCGCGTAGCCGCGACGAATCCCATCTTCGGCAGTGAGCAACGGAGCAGGCCCCGGAGCAGGGGTCGGATAATCCTCCGGCTTGAAGCCTTCGGGCGCAGGAGCGGCCGTGAGCGGAGGCGGAGTCACCGCGCGACCGCTGCCCGGCACCACGATCGGCACCGGCAACGGCGCAGGCGTCGCGTACCGCAGCTTCCCCGGCGTCCCGACCTTCGAGTGGCCATCGGTCTGCGCGAGCGTGTGCTCCGTCAGGTCAGGCCCCGCATACTTCCGCAGGCGATCGTTCGCGTCCGACACCACCTTGTCGCGCCGCTTCTCAGTCTCGCCCGCCATCTCCTTCCGCGCCGCCACCGCGTCCACCCGGTACTGCGCCGTGCCTTCGAGCCACGCTTCCTTGAACGGGAAGAGGTTCGTGCCCCGCGCGCTCGCCTTCAACGTGAACCGCGGCGGCCCTGACATCACCGGAGTGACTTCGACGAAGTAGACGAGCCCTGCGCCGAGGTCGGCGACCAGCGCATCGGCGAGGTTCCCGGCGAAGACGATGAACTGCTGCCTGCCGGTGGGGCGGACGACCGAGAAGTGCGCTCCCGAGACGACCGAGCCGAGGAACTGGCCCTTGTCGTCCATCACGTGGGCGGCAAGGTCCGACTGCTCGAACGACGGGCGCACGAAGACGACCAGCGATTCTTCGGCCGGCGCCTTCAGCTGCCGCACCGGGTCGACCGCGCGCATGTAGTCGGGCACGGGGACGCTGCGGCAGGCCGCCAGCGCCAACGCGAGAATCGAGACTGCCAGCCGCAGCTTCATGGGGTGCCAGTTAGCATAGGGTCCCCACGTGATCCTCGAACTGATCCGAAACGGTGGCCCGCTGGCGCTGGTGGCGGTGGCGATGGGCGGTTTCGGCCTCTTCCTCGGAGTGCTCGGGCTCGGAGCCCGCCGGACACCGCTGGCGATTCTCACGCTCCTGCTCGCGACGGGCGCAGCCGCCGCGGGAATCGGCAGCACGCTTCACGGGAAGCGCAGCGTAGAGCAGGCGCTGAACAGCGTCGGCCCGGTGATGGGCGATCGCATTCGCCGCATCGGGTACGCCGAGGCGCAGGGTGCGTCACTGGTCGGGTTCGCGGCGGCGCTTCCGGCCTTGCTGCTCGGCACGCTCGCGCTTCTTTCCGCCCGGGCGAAGTCGCGCAGCGCGGCGCCCGTCGTGGCGTCGCTGATGCAAGTGCGGGTGGAAGACACGTCTGCTGTCAACCTGTCGGGGTTCGCCTTCGTCGGCATCGCCGGCCTCGCTGCTGCTGGCGCCCTCGTGCTCTCGCGGCAAGCGATCCCGGCCGGCAGGTACGACTTCGACGTCGAAGATCGCGAAGCCTGGGATCTCGCCACCGCGCTCGCGGAGCTTCCGGAAGAGACCCCAGACGGGTGCGGTCGGCTCGACCAGGCCCTGACCCCGTACTTCAACGTTCCTCCGCGGCCGATTCCCGCCTCGCTCATCTGGCGACCGGCCGCGGACGCCTGCATCGATCGATGGTTGCAAGGCAAAGACTCGTTGGGCCTGACCGAAGAAGGGCTGCTCACCTCCCCGCTGCTTCAAGACGAAGGCCGCCGCGCGCAAGTGAAGCTGCGACTGTCGCCGCCCGAAACGATGAAGGAGCTCTTCAAGGAAGAGCCGCCGGGGCTCAGTCCGCGCGACGTGGCGCCGGTGGTGAAGAAGTCGAGCGCGGCGATTCGCCGTTGCTACGAGCGGGGTTTGAGGAATAACCCGCGGCTCGAAGGGAAGCTGACCGTGCAGTTCATGATCGCGGCGAATGGATCCGTCTCCGAGGCGCTCGCCGCAGAGCCCTTCCTCGACGACTCAGTCAGCAGCTGCGTGCTCGCTGAGTTCAAGCGCCTGAAGTTCCCGGCCCATGGCGGCGCACCGGTGAAGGTGAAGTACCCGTTCGTCTTCAACCGCTCGAACTGAATGCTCTGGTTCCTTCGCGATCTGCGCCGCAAGCGCCTCGGCAAGCGACCAATGCCGGACGCGTGGGCGCCGATCATCGAGAAGCGCTTCCCGTTTCTCGCGCATGTCGCCGCCGAGGAAGCCGACCGCTTCCGTCTGCAGCTGAAGATCTTCGCCTTCGACAAAGCCTGGGTCGGCGCGGGCGGCCTCACGGTCACCGACGAGATGAAGGTGGTCGTCTCGGGCCAGGCCGCGCGACTGACGCGGAACCTCGACCTCGCGCTCTACGACAAGCTGAAGACGATCATCCTCTACCCGAGCCACTACAAGCACCCCGACAGCGACGCGTTCGTCTTCGGCGAGGCGCACCACTGGGGCCAGGTGGTGCTGAGCTGGAACGCGGTGTTGTCAGGGCTCGCCAACGCGGGCGACGGCCACGACACGGCGCTCCACGAGTTCGCCCACGTGCTCGACTCGGCCGACGGCGCCTTCGACGGCACGCCCGAGCTCCATGAGCGCCGCGACTACCAGGCGTGGACGCGCGTCTTCTCGCAGCGCTACTTCGCCCTGCGCGAACGCCCGAACAAGAACGTCTTGCGCCCTTACGGAGCGACCAATGAAGCCGAGTTCTTCGCCGTCGCCACCGAGGCCTTCTTCGAGAAGCCCGTGCAGCTGAAGCAGAAGGCACCCGACCTGTACGAAGAGCTGCACCGCTACTACCGGGTCGACCCATGGTCGCGATAATCCTCGCCGTCGCGTTGGCGCAGGCGACGCCCCCCGTTCATCCGGAAGAGAAGTCGAGGGATGAGCCACCTCGATGCCCCTGATGTGCGCCCGCTGAAGTGGAGCCTGCCCATCGACCTCACCGCCACGGGCCTGCTGGGCGCGGGCTGGTTGGTCTCGGAGTACGGGATCAAGAAGCAGCTCGCTCCGGCGAAGTGCATCTGGTGCGAGGGCAACAACCTCGATCGCTCGTTTCAGACGCTCTTCTCGCCGCGCGTCGGCCCCAGCGGTGGCTCGACCGCGGACGACGCGAGCAACGTGGTCTGGGTTGCGGGAGGCGTCGCGACGCTCGGCATCCACGCCCTGCTCGCCTACCGCGACGGAGCGATTCGCGAGTTCCCGATCGACGCCCTCATCATCCTCGAGACGGTGTTCGCCTCGATGGTGGTGAACCAGACGGTGAAGTTCCTGGTCGCGCGCGAAAGGCCCTTCGTCGGGCACCTGCCAGCCGATGAGAAGGGAACCACTGCGAACCCCGACGACAACAACCTCTCTTTCTACAGCGGGCACGCGACCTTCACGACGACGCTCGCAACTACCGGCTGGGCTGGGTGGTCTTCGCGGTCGCGGTGCCGATGTCGCTGGCGACGTGGTGGTGGGGTGAACGCGCGGGCGTACAACGTCGAATCGAACCCCCACGCGCTCAGTCTCGTCCCGGCGCCGGGTGGCATCGGACTGGCGGGACGCTTCTGAATCTGGCAGGAGTCGCCCCCGTGAAGCTCCCCAACCGCCTGCTGCTGCTCTTCATCACCCTCGGGTTTTCCGTGGGGTGCGATCAGGCGACGAAGCAGCTCGCGAACGCCACGCTGAAGGGCGCTCCGATGCGCTCGTACCTGGGCGACACGTTCCGGCTCGCGTGGGCGACCAACGAAGGCGCATTTCTCTCGCTGGGCGCGAACCTGCCCGACGACCTTCGGTTCTTGATTCTCACGGTCGCGGTCGGGCTGCTGCTGCTGGGCATCGTCATCTTCACCGCGGTCAGCGCGACGCTGAACAACGTCCAGGTCGCTGGCTACGCGATGATCGCCGGCGGCGGCCTGTCGAACTGGGTCGATCGCGCGCGCAACGACGGCTCGGTGGTCGACTTCATGAACCTCGGCATCGGGCGCCTGCGCACCGGCATCTTCAACATCGCCGACCTCGCGATCATCGCGGGCATCCTCTTCCTCCTCTACGCTGGCTGGAAGCAGGACCAGGCAGAGAAGAAGCGCAAGACGCTCGAGACGCCGTCCTAGCGACGCAGGGCGCTCTCGAACGCGTCGACGAGCTCGAAGAGCCCGAGCGCTTCCCAGACGCGGTTTCGCTTTCCGACGTTCACCCGGCCGAGCACCTTGCCGGCCTCGAGCTGCGCGAGCGCGAGCCGGGCTGCCTGGTTCGAACAGCCCGCCAACCCTTCTGCGGTCGCGACGTCGAGCACGGGAAAGGCGGGAAGGCGTTCGATGATTCGATTCGCGGCGGCATCCGCGCGCGGGTTGCCGGCCTGCTCGCGCCAGCGTTGCTGAAGCTTCTCGACCTTCGCGGCGAATCGTTCGCCCGACAGGCTCGCGACCCGTGCGGCTGAGCAGAACGCGCCACACCAATCCATCACCCGCCCTGCGCGGTAATCGCCAAGACCGCCGACGTAGGCCTTTGAACGGGAGCCGAGCACCAGACTGATCGGCGGCACGTAGTTCGGAGCCACCCCTCTGCGCCGCAGCACCACGTGAATGAGACAACGGCCCACGCGGCCGTTGCCATCGGCAAACGGGTGAATCGTCTCGAACTGGGCGTGGGCGATCGCCGCCTGAACCACCGCCGGCAGGTCGTCACGCTCGAGAAACGCGCAGAGGTCCTTCAGCAACGCCGGAACCCGTTCGGGCGGAGGCGGCACGAACTCCGCGTCGCGCGGGCTGCTCGACGCGCCGCCAATCCAGTTCTGCTCTTCGCGCAGCTTGCCGCCCGAGTGACCTCCGAAAGCCTCGAAGAGCACGCGGTGCAACTTCTGAAGGCCCGCAACGGTCAGCGGTCGGCGGGTGGTCGACAAGCGCACCGCCTCTTCCATCGCACGCATGTTCGCGATCACCGATGCAGCGGTGACATCGGAGCCATCGTTCGAGAAGGCGACCTTCGCCAACCGCCGGTGCGACAGCGACAATCCTTCGATGCGGGACGATGCAACCGACTCGGCGCGCAGCAACTGGCGGGCGAGCGACTCCAGTGAGCCGTGCCGCGCTGGAACCCGGTTCAGCGCGCGAATCGCTTCTTCCGCCTCGGCCGAAATCTGCGCGATGTCGTTCGGCAGGTGAAGGTCGAGGCCCGCGATCGGGTCGGGGACGTAGGCGTCGTAAAAGAAACCCTGGCGTGCCCGGCGGCCTCCGAAGGCGCCGAGATCGGCCTGCCAGTGCTGTCGGACGAGCGTTGACACGGCGTTACTGTATCAAAGCTTTGACCCCTAAGCTTTGATATGGAATTTCAGAGCGCCGACTCGGCACGCACCTGAAACTTCACTTCACCGAGCACCCGTTCATCGCCCGGTGAATGCACCGACAGCACATGCGCGCCGCGGCGGGCGGGGATGCGGGTCGTGAAGGGCGGCTGCAGCACCTGGGCGACGATGCCGTCGACGCGAAGCTCGAGTGCGCCCTGCCCCGGGTTCGCACGCACGCGAACGGGAATCGCCTGGTCATTCAACGGCAGGTCGGACAGCAGCACGAACTCGTCACCGTTGCTGGGGAAGAGGATCCGCGGTGCTTCGCCTTCCGCCCCACCGCCGCGGCACGCTGCCGCCAGCCACGGCTCATCGGCCAGCCCCTGCGCCTGCGCCCAGTCGTAGTACTCGACGCCCAGGTCGACCAGCCGCCCCTGCCGCGCCTCGAGCTGCAGACACTTCACTGCCAGCTCAGGCGGCAGCCTGGGCGACGACGCGTCGTGCATCTGGCACCGCTCGGCCGGCTCGGTGCCGCGCGTGAAGTGCTCTTCCATCTGCGCCGGGCAGTGTTGACCCGCAAGGCGCCCCGACAGCGGGCAGATGTGCGCGGTGGTCAGCCCCCGTTCATCGACCAACGGCGCGGCAGTGACTCCTTCCATCGCCTCCGTCATCACGCGCCTGAAGATGGGCCCCGCCCCCGTGATGCCCGACACCCGCACCATCGGCGCGCCGTCGAAGTTTCCCGCCCAGACCGCGACCGTGCGCTCATGCGTGAACCCAACCGTCCAGTTGTCTGAGTACCCCTTGCTGGTGCCCGTCTTCGCCGCGGTGGGAAACGGCAGCCGCAGCGCGTTGTCGAGCCCGAAGGCCCGGGCGCGCGCCGCGTTGTCAGCGAGCACGTGCGTGACCAATGCCGAGGCCTGCGCTTGCGCGAAGCGCCGCGGCTTCAACTCGTCCGGCACCTCGAGCTCCGTCCCGTCGGCCCTCCACGCCTGGAGCACCGGGCGCAGCGGCCGCACGACTCCGCCCTGCGCGAGGCCGCGGTACGCGCGCGCGGCTTCCCACAGCGAGACCTCTCCATTTCCCAGCACCAGCCCCAGGCCGTAGTGCTCGGCGGTCGCGGTGAGCGAATCGAACCCTGCGCGCCGCAGCAGCTTCAGCAACGGCTCGGCGCCAATCGCCTCGGCCACCTTCACCGCTGGTACGTTGTAGCTGTTCGCCAGCGCCTCTCTGGCGCGCACCGGCCCGTGCGTCTTGCGGTCGTAGTTCTTCGGCGACCAGGTGCCCTTTGGGGCGGTGAAGTGCGTCTCGAGGTCCGCGATGACGGTCGCCGGCGTAAAGCCGTGCGCGAAAGCCTGCGCGTAGACGAAGGGCTTCAGCGCCGAGCCCGGCTGCCGGTGCATCTGAATGCCGTCGTTCTGCCCACCGGCCGCCGACTCGAAGAAGTCGATGCTGCCCTGGTACGCGAGCACCTCGCCCGTCTCGTTGTCGATCACCACCGCCGCCGCGCTGCCGACGCGCCTCTCGGAAAGCCGCGCCAGCTCTTCGCGAATCAGCCCTTCGACTTCCGGCTGCAGCCGCGGATCCAGCGACGTCTTCACCACCGTCGCTTCGCTTAAGCCCCAAGCCTTCAGGTGCGAGCTGACGTACTCGACGAAGTGCGGCGCGCGGAAGGTCGACTCGAACGCCGACAAGTCGAGCGCAGTGACCCGCGCTTCCTCTACCGCCGCCTTCGTCGCGAGCCCCGTCTTCTCGAGCCGGCCCAACACCCAGCTGCGGCGCTGCTCGAGCGGGCCCGGCTTGCGGTACGGGTTGTACGCCGTCGGCCCACGCGGAATCGCCGCCAGCAGCGCCGCCTGACCCAGCGACAGGTGCGCTGCCTTCCGCGCGAAGTACAGCTGCGACGCCGCCTCGAGCCCGAACGTGTTGTTCCCGAAGGGCACGCGGTTCAAGTACTGCACCAGCAGCTCGTCTTTCGTCAGGTGCGCCTCGAGCCGCAGCGCCCAAAGCGCCTCCTGCGCCTTGCCCGCCAGCGTCCGTTCGCGCGGGACAAGCGTGCGCGCCAGCTGCATCGAGATGGTCGAGCCACCCGCGACAATCTTCCTGGCCTTCACGTCCTGCCAGGCCGCCCGCACCAAAGCGACCGGCGACACGCCCCAGTGCCCGTAGAAGCGATGATCTTCCGCGGCGAGAAACGCGTCGCGCACGTGGGCCGGAATCTCTGCGCTGGCGAGCGGAGTGCTTCTTCCATCGGCGTCCGACTTCAGCTCGCGCAGCAACCCGCCCGCGCGATCCAACACCCGCACCGACGCGACCGGCCGGTAGTCGACGAGGCCTTTGGGCAGCGGCGCCGCAATGAACGCCGCCACCGCGCAGAGCGCGATCGATACCCCCGCCAACAACGCGCGCAGGCCCTGCCGCACCATCGGCTACTTCGCGCTCACCGGCGTCGGCAGCACCACCTCGAACGAACCACCTTCGCTGCGGCCCCAGACCTCTGGCTCGTACATGAGGGTGCCCCGCGCCGGCTTCAAGATGAACGTGCCCGGCGTCGTCGCGCGCGCCACGAAGCTCGACGTGTGCACGCCCGGCGGCAGGTGGTCGGCGAACAACACGACCTTCGTGTCCCGCGTCTCGGTGAAGTTGAAGGGCGTCCAGAAGCCCATCGCCCACGGGCCCAGGTCTTCCGACTCTTCCGCTTCACCGCCGTACTCGTCGCCGCCGCTCTCGGACTCGTACTCCATGCCGCGGCCTTCTTCGTTTGGGGACGACTGCAGCTTCGCGGTCGTCGCCAGCGACGTGTCGACTGGCTCGAGCCCCGCGGGCAGCGGAACCTCGATCGCCGCCCAGTGCCTTTCCTGATTCGAGCCCACGCGCACCCGAATGCGCACCAGGTCTCCCGCGTAGAACTTCAACGTCTGCCCGCCACCCGCATACGGCTCGAACCACCGCTGCACGAAGAGCCCGTTGTCGAGCGCCGCCGTCGGCATCGACTTCGACGCGTACTTCATCGTCGCCGAGTAATAGAGGACGCCCGCGCCTTCCTTCTTGAAGGTCAGGTTCTGCGGCTGGCCCGTGCCCAGCTTCAGCAGCTCGGCCATCGTCAGGTTCTTCACTGGCGTGTTCAGCGAACGCCCTTCGAACTTCTGTTCGATCACCGGCGTCGTGCCCATCGCCACCGTGGCGTTGAAGTTCGGAGTGTCCTTCTCTTTCGTCCGCAGCACCTCGGTGAGCGCCATCAAGGAAAAGGCCGCTTCCTGCGTCGACCGCCACTTGCCATCGCCCTGCCGCACGCCGGTGAGGTAGCGCGACATCTTCGAGACGAAAGGATGGTCGGGGGTGATGTTGGTCAGCGCCTGCAGCACGGCCCCGGTGGTGCGCGTGTCCGACTGCCACAGCGTCGCGTAAGTGCTCGAGCTGGCCTCTTCGAAGTGAAGGCCCTTCGCCGACTCCTTCGCGTAGTTCAGAATCTCGCCCATCAACACGTTCGCCTGCTTGCGATCTCCCCCCGCGGTGAACATCGCGTTGGCGAGCAGCGCGCGAGAGAACAGCGAGAGCTTCTCTCGCCGCGCGAAGAACTCGGGGTACACGCTGGCCTTCGGCTTCTTGCTGCGGCCCAGCACGTAGGCCGCGAACACCCGCACCTCATCAGGGCAGGTCAGCTCGCACGGGTGGCAGGTGCCGCCCACCACCTTGCCCAGGTACGCCTCGGCCTTCGCCAGCTTGTCCGCCGGCACCGCGAAGCCCACTTCCTTCGCGCGGGCGAGCGCCATCGTCGCGTACGCGCTCTGCCAGCTCGACACGCAGGTCGACGACGGCCAGTAACGGAAGGAGCCGTCGGAGTCCTGCAAGTTGACGATCGAACGCACCGTGCTCGCGATCACCGCGTCGGGGTTCTTCTCGCCGCTGACGTCTAGCGTGTCGAACAGGTACGTGCGCATCAGCGCGTTGAACTCGTCTTCGCGCGCCTGCTTCTTCGCGTTCGAGCCCGGCCACGGGATGCCGAACTGCCCCGCGATCTCGCGCATCGCCACGAAAGGCACCAGCCGCGACGCTTGCTGCTCGAGACAGCCGTACGGGTACTCGACCAGCTGCTGGAACCCCTTGCCGAAGTTGCCCAGCGACGTCGACGCCAGCGTCACCTCGAGCCCGCCCATGTCTTCGTAGACGTCCTTCGGCGGAGTGATGCCTTCCACCCGCGTGTCCGTCGTGTCGCCGTACGTCGCCACCGTCTCGATCGCCACCGGCAGCTCGATCGGCAGCTTGTGCTCGACCCCATCGCTCTCGGTTCCCTTCGCAGCCTTGAACCTGAACTTCGCGGTGCCCGCCTTGTCAGCGACGAAAGTGAACCGCACCTCGCGTGGCGCAGTGGGAGACACCGTCACCGTCTGTTCGGCCGGCCCCTTCACCGTCGCGCCTTCGACGCTCGCCGTCACGGTGACCTGCGCCGCCGTCGTGTCGCCCTTGCCCGTGATGTCGTGCAGGTGAACCACCACTCCCGCTTCGAAAGAGTCACCCACGCGCGCAAACCGCGGCATCGCCGGCAGCGCCAGCACGGGCTTGTTGACCAGCAGGTCGCTCTGCCCCGAGCCGAAGCGTTCACCTTGCGTCACCACGACGGCCATCAGCCGGAAGGTGGTGAGGTTGTCGGGCAGCTTGAACTTCGTCGTCGCAGTGCCACCCTTCGTCTCGAGCCCCGGCAGCCAGAGCGCCGTCGTCTTGAAGTTGCTGCGGAAGCCCGCGCCTTCAGAAGCGCCACCGCCACCGCCCTGCGTCTCGCCCTTCTCGCCGTAGTTCCGCTGACGAACCAGATGCAGCAGCGGCTCGCCGAGGCGAACCGACAGCGGACGCTCGGGGTAGATGGATGAGATGGGGTCCGGCGTCTCGTACGCGGTCAGCCGCAGCACCGCCTCGTCGACGGCGTACAGCGTCACTTCGCCGTCCTGCGCCTTGCCCTTCGAGTCCTTCACGTTGACGGTGACCGAGACCTCCTCGCCCGGCCGATACGCCGCGCGATCTGCCTTCACCTCGACGGCGAGGCGCTTGGTCTTCTTCTCGATCGACAGCTTCACCAGGCCGATGCGCGCCGCGGGACGACCGGGATCATCGCCCGTCTCCTGCCCGCCCTTCGCCACCCGCGGGTGCACCAGCACGACGCCGGCGAATACGTTCGGCACCATGTCCTCGGTAATCGGAATCTCGACCGCAGTGACGCTGCCCTTCAGCGCCAGCGGCCGCCGCTCCAACACCCCTTCGCGTTCGACCGTCAGCACGCCCGCCGCTTCGGGGTATGGCGACTTCACCAGCACGCGCGCGACATCGCCCACGTCGTAGCTCGCCTTGTCGACCACCAGCTCGATGCGGTCGGTGTCGTTGCGCTGCCAGGCCACGAACGCATCGCCCGTCGCGTACACGCCCAGCGACGACCGGTGCCGCCGCCCCGCGTCGTCCTTCACCGCCGCCGTGACGATGAAGAAGCCCGCGCTCGCCGGAGTGAACTTGCACGGCACCGCCGCGTCCGCGCTCTGCAGCGTGCACTTGAAGACTTCTTTTTCTTCCGGCTCGCTGACGGTGCTGAAGCCGCCCGTCGCGTCCTTCTTCTTCACCGACTTCCACGTGCGCGAGGCGATCGTGACTTCCAGCGCGCGGCCCGAGACCTTCTTGCCTTCGACGTCGGTGACGACCGTGTCGAGCGCGACCTCGGTGCCGACCTTCATGAAGCCGCTGCTCGACCGAAGGCCCACGTAGAAGGACGCAGGGTGAACCGTCACCTCGGCGCGGCCGGCGACCGACTGCCGGTTCACGTCTTCGACCTCCGCCTCTATCGTGTACGAGAAGGGCTTCTCGCCCGGGGCCTCGACCTGCCCGGCCTTGATCGCCAGCTCGCCCTTTGCGTCGACGCGGCCTTCACCAGCGCCGAAGAAGCCCGACGTCTGCTCGGGCTCGCGGTCGTCCCACCACCAGGTCTCCTGCGCGAAGGTGAAGTCGGGCGCCGCGCTGCTGGTGAACATCGTCGAGCTGCGGTTGGCCGACCACTTCACCTTTGCGTCGCTCATCGTGCCGCCGAACAGGTAGCGCGCGAACACCTTGCCCTCGAGCGTGTCGCCCATCACCAGCTGCTTCTTCGTGGCCTCGACGTCGACCTTGAACTGCGGCGCGCGGTACTCCTCGACCCGGAAGCTGCCGTTCGCTTCGAGCGGCCCACCCGGGGTCACGCCCTGAACGCCGACACCCCAGTAGCCCAGCGGCGATTCCTTCGGCAGCACCGCCTCGATCGCGAAGGTGCCGTACTTCGACACCTTCACCTTCTGCGTCTTCACCTTCTCGCCGTGCGAGTCGGTGATGGTGACCTGCAGCTCCGAGCCTTCGGCGGGCGCGCGCAACTCACCGACGGTGCGGTAGCGAATGACGCCCTTCACGTACGCCGTGTCGCCCGGCCGGTAGATGCCACGGTCGGCAAAGATGAAAGACGCGTTGCTCGGCGCTTCGCCTTCCCAGCCCTGGCTCAACCCGAACTCGTACGGCTCGACGCCGCTGCTCCATGTGTTCGCGGTGAAAGACAGGTCGCCGTCCTTCGCGGCGGTGATCAACGCGAAGGGGTACTCCCACTGGTACTGCGGGTTGCTGAGCTTCATCGCGACAGTGCCCGGCGGGTCCGCGAACCCGTTCGCGTCCGTCTTGCCTTTCCACTTCACGACGCCCGCTTGGTCGTAGACGGTGATGTCGGCGTCGGCGACTGCGGCGCCGGTCGACAGCCGCGTCACCCAGACCAGCGACTTCTTCGGGCCGACCTTGATGTGGGCCGCGAGGTCCGTCACCTGCGCCAGCTGCCGGGAGCCTTCCTTCGGTTGGTACTCGAGCTGATCTGAATTCACGCTCACCAGGGCGACGCCCGTCTTCGAGTCGCCGAACAACTTCTTCAGCTCCAACGGGTGAACGCGCGCGTGGTTCTTCGGATACTTGAGGTCCTGCCTTTCGCTGAAGTCCGGAGCGCGCGTCAGCACCGCCGACTCGTCGTACGCGTTGCGCGACACGGCCTTCACCAGCTCTTCGGTGCTCAGCTTCCACATCTTCACGTCGAGGCTCTTCAGGTTGCTGACTTCGACGGGGAGCTTCGGTGCGTCGGCCGTCGCCTCGACCAGCGCGAGGTAGCCGCCGGTGACGAGCGCGGGGTTGAGATCGCTGAAGGTGACGGTCTCGCTGTACCCGGATGAATCGGACTGGCCGAACTCGTCCTTCGAGCCGGCGGCGATCTCGATCTTGTACTTCGTGCCCGGGCGCCACTTGCCTGAGAGCTGCACCGCCGGGTCTTCACCGCCGCCGCCGTACTTGTACGCGCGCGACCCGTCCCAATCGATCTCTACCGCGGGGGTCACCTTCAGCTTGTCCTTCAACGTCGCCAGGTCCAGCTCGTTCGAGGTGCGCATGCGCAGCGGGCCCCACGGGCAGCGGTCGCCCTGGCTGCACGCCGAGATGCCATTGATCTTCATCGGGCCATACGTGCGCCAGCTGATCGGCTCGGGCGCCCGCATCTTGATTGGGCCCTCCTCGCCGTGAAGAAGCTCGGGGTCGAGCCGAAGTGCGATCGCCGCGCCCAGCGGAAACGGCTTCTCGGGCGCGAGCGTGTAGCGCCACTGCTGGTTCTTGTAGCCGCGCTGCTCAGGGTCGATCGGGTCGTAGCGGCGGCCTTCCTTCTTTGCCTTTTCCAACAGCTCGCGGCGCTCCTCGGCGATCGACACCTTCTTCATCACCTGCGCCTTCCACACCGCGCCGTCGACCTCGAAGCGGGTCGCGGCCAGCAGGTCGGCGTCCTTCACCGGCTGGTTGAAGAGCAGGTTCACCGTGTCGTCCGCCTTCATCCAGCGGTAGTCGCGGTTCGGAGCGACCTGCTGCAGCACCAGCGGCTGGGTCGCGAAGTTCCACACCACGTCTTCCTTCAGCTCGCTGCCGTCGAGCGCCTTGAGGCCCTTGAAGACGGTGACGGTGTACTGGGTCGACATCGGCACCAGGCCTTCGGGCACGAACTCCGCCGAGGCTGAGCCGAGCCAGCGCCACTCGCCTTTGAGCGCGGGCTCAATCTTCGCGAACGGCTTCGCGGCGTCGCCGGCACGCTGCGCTTCGACCTGCTCGAGGCTCTTCACCGGGCGGGTGAAGGTCACGGTCGGCCTCACCTCGCCGGGCACATCACCCGTGGGATGCTTGGCGGCGACCGCGAGCTCCTGGCCGGCCCCCGGCAACGACTCCGGAGCGACGTCCAGCGGCGGAGGCACCGGCAACGGCTTCAAGTTCATCGGCGGCGGCGGTTCCCCCACCCCGAGCTTGTCGGTGGGCGTCTTGTCGTCTTTGCCGCAGGTGCAACCGGCGAAAACGAGCGCAGCAGCGCAGAGGACTGCGAAGTTCTTGTGGCTCACTGAACAACCCCCGAAGCGTGGAAAACCGCCGCGGTCTTATCCCGCTACACGGCCAGCGCAGCGCTGAATTCCTGCAAACGCGGCGCCGTGGTGTGGAACCGGAACAGCGCCAGCTCGCGCTTCGGAGCGATGTACAGGTGCGCCGTCTCTCGCAGGTACGCCGAGAGGTCGAGGCCGAGTTCGACCACCCACCGCGTTTCCTCTTCGGTGCTCTTCGCCACCGACAGCGCGAGCTCCTCGCCGTGGCCGCCTCGCCACGCGAACGCGTCCGTCTGGCCACTGAGCAGCGGCCCCACCATCGTTCCGAGGGCCCGGATGCTCTGCAGGTGCAGGTGCAGCACCGGCAGCTGCACCAGCGGCCAGAACTTCTTGTCGCGTGCGTCGTAGAACTCGATGCCCGCGCTCGCGAGGTCATTGCCCGCCGGAGTGAGGGTGAAGCGCAGCGACGCCGCGTCGTTGGTCAGCTCAGCCATGCGCCGAACCTGTCATGGTCTGCCGAGTGCGAACATTTCGATTCTCGATCGCGTTGCTCCTTGCCGCGTGTTCGGGCCCGACGTCGCCGGTGATCGATGCGGGGGGCGGTGGCCCCGGCACCTCGGGCGCGCCGTGCAAAGCGGCCAGCCAGTGCCAGACCAGTGCGGGCTTCAGCTGCACGCTCGGCGTCTGTTCACGCGCCTGCAGCGACACCCAGCCGTGCGGAAACAACGAGGTCTGCGGCGAGCTTGGCGGCAAGAAGCGCTGCCTCTCTCTTTGCGACGGCGACACGTGCGCCGCCGGTTCCGCCTGCCAGACCTTCTGGCCCACCCGCCAGCGGGTCTGCGCCCAGGCCCCGCTGTTCGGCGCGTGCAGGTCGGTGATGAACGTCACGCCGTGCACGACGACGACGTGCAGCCAGTCGAACTTCACCTCCATCTGTGAAGACGGCCGGGCGTGCCCTTCGAACAGCACGTGCGGAATCACCGAAGCTGGCGGTTTCGGATGCTACTGCGAGCCGGGCTTTGACAGCTTTCTCTGCGACGGCACGCGCTGCGCACAGCCCAACGGGTCGACGGTCTGCGACAACAACACTGTCTATTCCTGCAACGCAACCGAGCTCATCGCCGAGACATGCACCACCGAGCCTCACGGCAGCGCGGGCACCTGCCAATGCGCCGACGGGCGACTGTTGCCGTTCATCTGTGGAGAGACGGATTCGTGTGAGCAGCGCTGCGCGACGGGCTGCAACTACGCGGCCTCTGACTGCCCGGAGCAGACCAAGAAGTGCGGCCTGGCCTTCGACGTTCCGGGTGACACGATGCCCACGTCGCTGAAGCGAGATCGTCCCGTGTGCACCGACCTGCTCGGGAACCGGCAGCGCGGAGAGACGTGCAGGCGGGTAGCGGCGGCCGACGGCGGATTGATGAGGGGGCGCGATGACTGTGGCCTGGGCCTCGTCTGCGACACCGCTGGCGAAGTCCGTGGCGAGCCGCGCTGTCACAAGATCTGCTCGGCGCTGACCGTATGCGCCGCCGGCGAAACGTGCGCGTATTCGGGCCTGACTTTTCCTCCCGCGGGCGTGTGCGTGAAGTCACCAGGCTGCACCATCGGCGGCACGGAGTGCGGACCCGGCAAGTCGTGCACGCCAAACAAGAACATCAGCCGCGACAGCTTCAGCTACTGCAAGTTCGACGGCATCGAAGACGCCGGCTCGTCCTGCACGAGCGGCTTCGAAGACGCGGGCTCTGGTTGCGGCACCGACCTCAGCTGCCGCAGCGGCAAGTGCAAAGCGACCTGCTCACCGCAGAAGCCCTGCATCAGCGGCACCTGCAGACCCTATGGGTGGGGAGCCAACGACCCGGGCTCCTGCGAGTGAATCAGGGTGCGTTCGCGCTGAGCCACTTCGAAGCCTTTGGCCAGTAGGTCTGCTCGGCGGCTGAACGGAAGAAGCCGAAGTGTCCGACCGGCGTCGGCGGCACGACGTGCTCGTGCGCGGTCTTCGCGTTGGTGAAGAAGCCGAGCAACGCGTCGATCGTCTCCTTCGGCGCGTACGTGTCGTCCGAGAAGCTCAACGCCTGAATCGGAAAAGTGACCCGGCCGTACCGTTCGCGGCGCGAGGCATCGTCGCCCATCAAGTAGCCCTTCGTGCGGCACCACCGCGCCCACTCGCCCGCGACGGTGTGCGGCAGGTCTTCGCCCATTCCGAGCTTTCCCGGCACGTAGCCCAGCGCGCCGCCGACGACGGGAAGCATCGCGTACATGTAGAGGACCATCTTTGCCTTGCCGCCGAGGGTGGGCCACAGCCGCCAGTGGCCGCTCTGAGAGGCGACGCAGAACGCGGCCGCGACTTTGTCGACGTTGTCCGCGAGGCCAAGCAGCTGGCCGCCGACGCTGTGTCCGACGAGCAAGACGCTTTCGACTTTGCGTTCACCGCGAGCCCAGTCGAGCACCGCCGGAAAATCAGCCTCGCCCCATTGCCTCAGCGAGCCCTTGAAGTTCCGCAAGCCGTCTTTCGGCCGCGAGCCGCCGATGCCGCGGTTGTCGTAGGTGACGACGTCGAAGCCCTGGGTGGCGAGCCACGTCGCGAACTTCGCGTAGAACGAACGCTTCACCGCCATCGCCGAGTTGATGACCACCACGCCTCTGCGCGCGGCCGCCGTCGACTCGAACAACGACGCCGCCAACGGGTAGCCATCACGCGCGGGAATGGTGAAGTCGGTCGCCATCCGCGCGGTCTATGTCGATCTGGGGTATCTGCGCGAGCATGCAGAACCGCGTCGTCCACCAGACCGACGGCGTCGCGTGGCTCCGCGAGCACCCGCTGCCGCTGCAGCACGCGATCATCACCTCGCTGCCCGACAGCTCTGAGATTCCGGTGCTCGGCTACGAAGGCTGGCGCACCTGGTTCGTCGGCGCGGTGAAGGCGTGCATCGACGCGTGCCCCGACGACTCGGCGGCCGTTTTTTTCCAGACCGACGTGAAGCGCGAAGGCGCGTGGGTCGACAAGGGCTTCCTCGTCCAGCTCGGCGGCGAAGCGGCAGGGGCGCGTTTGCTCTGGCACAAGGTCGTCTGCCGCGCGCCCGCAGGAACCATCACCTTCGGGCGCCCTGCGTACGCGCACCTGCTCGCGTTCTCGAAGGGGCTCAAGGCCGACCTCGACAGGTCGACCGCCGACGTGATTCCGCAGCTTGGAAAGATGACGTGGGCGCGCGCGATGGGCATCGAGGCGTGCGTCGTCGCGTGCCGCTTCCTGCTCGACAACACCACCGCGCGAACCGTGGTGGATCCGTTCTGTGGGCACGGCAGCGCGCTGGCCGTCGCCAACGCGCTGGGGATGTCGGCGATCGGCGTCGAGCTCTCACGCAAGCGCGCCGAGAAGGCCCGCGAGCTCGTCGTCAGTCTTCTCTGAAGGGATCGCCGGTGGGCGCCTTCTCGATGCGGGGCTCTGCCGACAGCGGCAGCTTCTGCTCTTCCGCCTCGGCCTTCAGCTTCGCGTAGAGCTCAGGAGCCAGGCTTGCGGCCATTGGCGCCCGTGCCTTGGCGCAGCGATACCGCGTCGTCGGAGGACTGCTTCCTGCGGGAGTTCCGTCACGTCATGCAGTAGCCCGTCATCAGATTGCAGGTCGTGCCGGGCCAGCACGTGAAGCCCGGCGAGTCGCACCGCGGCAAGCAGATGCCCTGCCCCGCCACGCTGCCGAAATCAATCTCGCAGACGTAGCTCGCCCGGCAGCTCGACTGGCCCGAGCGCGGCCCGACGCAGCTCTTCATGCACAGAAAATTCGGAGCCGCCACGTCGTCCGACACGTTCAAGCACGAGCTGCCCGCAGCACACGGCGAGCTCCCGCAGCCCTGCGAGCAGTAGCCGCCTGGCCAGCCCGTCTGATTGCCCACCACCGTCTGCGGAATACAGACGCCGTTCGCCGGAGGCTGACACTGGCCGTCGAACTGACACGCCGAGCCCGTCGAGATGTTCATGCCTGCGTCGACCACCGACGGCTTGCACGTGCCCGACACGCAGGTGTTGTTGTTCGGGCACTGCGCGCACGTCGCACCGTTTGAGCCGCAGCTGAACTGGCTCTGAAACTGAAGCCCCACGCAGATGCCGAACGAACAGCAGCCGTTGCAGCTCATCGCGTTGCAGCCCGTGCTTCCTCCGCCGCCGCCGACACCTGAAGGTTTGCACGACCCCTGGATGCACAGCTGATTCGGGGGGCACGCCTGGCACGCCGCGCCCATCAGCCCGCACGACGCGACCGACTGCAGTGGTGGAGCGATGCACCCGCCGTTTGCGCAGCAGCCCCCACAAGACACCCCGTTGCAGAGCCCCACGCCACCGCCTCCGCCGACGCCTCCGCCGACGCCTCCGCCGCCGAAGCCGCCTCCTCCGAATCCACCGGTGCCGACCGAACCACCCGTGCCGACCGAGCCGCCCGTGCCCGTCGAGCCGCCAACGCCCGCCGAACCGCCAACGCCGCCGCCGGCTCCGATGGCTCCCCCTGCGCCGCCCACCAGGAACCGCTCATCCACGGGCTGGAAACACCCTGCCGTCATCACCAGAACAAAGGCCACGAGCGCGCGACGGATCATCACGCAAGCTTAGACACCGCAGGGCCCAGGAACACAAAATGGCGGACCCACTCATCGCGGGTCCACGGGTGAAGCTTTGAAGGTAGGTTCCTCAGCGCCAGGCGAGGAAGTTGGCGAAATTATCGCGAACGTCCTTCGGCAGTTTCTTCGCTTCGGCAGTCGTTAGGTACCCGTCGCCGTTCGCGTCGGCCTTTTGAGCCTGCACCGCGACGTAGTCCCCGGACTTCTGGACGAACTTGTTCGCCGTCACCGTGGCGTTTCCGTTGCCCAGCACGCGGTGGTTCGCGAAGTTGTCCCGCAGATCCTTCGGCAGCGCCTTGCCTTCCGTCTTCGTCAGGTAGGTATTCCCGTCCGCGTTCGCCTTCTTCACGTTGACCGCGACGTAGCTGCGAATCGACTTCACGAAGGCGTTGATGGATGAGCCCGCCATGCTTATCTCCAGTGTGCAGCGAGTGGGGAAGTGCAGCACCTACCGAGGCATGAATCGTCCGACACCGCTTTTTCGAAGTTGTTTCCCATCCTATTGATTTCATTGCTCTTTTATCGGACTCCGAGAAAGAGATTCGTCCGGGCCTGAACGTCCGTGCGGTGTTATTGAGGCGGCCCCATGTCTGAACCGGAATTCCTGTCGGTCCGCGGTGCGCGCGAGCACAACCTCAAGGGCGTCTCGCTCGACATCCCCAAGAAGAAGCTGATCGTCTTCACCGGCGTCTCGGGCTCCGGCAAGAGCAGCCTCGCCTTCGACACCCTCTACGCCGAAGGCCAGCGCCGCTACGTCGAGTCGCTCTCCAGCTACGCGCGCCAGTTCCTCGGGCAGATGGACAAGCCGAAATACGACACGCTGCGCGGCCTCTCCCCGACCATCTCGATCGAGCAGAAAGCGGCCAGCAACAACCCGCGGTCGACCGTCGGCACCGTCACCGAAGTCCACGACTACCTGCGCGTCCTCTACGCGAGCATCGGCGTCCAGCACTGCAGCAACTGTGGCCGCAAGGTCGGCAAGCAGTCCGCGCAGCAGATCGTCGAAGAGATCATGAAGTCGCCGCCGGGGGCGAAGGTGCAGCTGCTCGCGCCGATCGTCAGCAACCGCAAAGGCGAACACAAAGACCTGCTGGTCGAGGCGCTCAAGCGCGGCTTCACCCGCGCGCGCATCGACGGCAAGGTTCGCGGCCTCGACGAGAAGATCGAGCTCGACAAGAAGAGCAAGCACGACGTCGAGCTGATCATCGACCGCCTGGTGCTCAAGCCCGACCTGCGCCCGCGCCTCACCGATTCAGTCGAGGCAGCGCTGAAAGAAGGCAAAGGCGTGTTGATCGTCACCGACGAGACCGCCAACCCCAAGTCCGACCGCGCGATGAGCGAGCTCAACGCCTGCCACCACTGCGGCCTTTCTTTCCCCGAGCTCACGCCCGCCAGCTTCTCTTTCAACAACCCGCTGGGCATGTGCACCGACTGCAACGGGCTCGGCACCCGCCCCGAGATGGATCCGGATCTCATCGTCCCTGATCAGACCCGCACCATTCGCGACGGCGCCGTCGAAGTCTGGGCGTCCGGGATGGCGAAGGGCGAAGGCTGGACGGCAGACCTCGTCGACCAGCTCAGCAAAGGTTTCAACATCGATCTCGACACCCCGTGGGGTCAGCTGCCCAAGAAGTCGCGCGACGTCATCCTCTACGGGGCCCAGGGCGCCGAGCTGAAGATGAAGTGGGGCGACTACAAGTTCCGGATGAACTGGGAAGGCCTCGTCGCGAAGCTGATGAAGAGCTTCAAGACCACCGGCTCCGAGCCGATGCGGCAGTACTACCTGAAGTTCTTCTCAGACAAGCCGTGCCCCACCTGCAAGGGCGAGCGGCTCAAGCCCGAGTCGCGCGCGGTGAAGGTCGCCGGCAAGACGCTGGTCGAGCTCTCGCGGCTCACCATCGGCGAGTCGCTGAAGTTCCTCGACGAGATGCCGCTGTCGGCCACCGACGCGAAGATTGCCGCCGAGCTCGCGAAAGAGATTCGCAGCCGCCTCGGCTTCCTCGAGAACGTCGGCCTCACCTACCTCACGCTCGATCGCACCGCGTCCACCCTGAGCGGCGGCGAGAGCCAGCGCATCCGCCTTGCCTCTCAGATGGGCAGTGAGCTCACCGGCGTCATCTACATTCTCGACGAGCCCAGCATCGGCCTTCACCAACGCGACAACGGCAAGCTGCTCGCGACGCTGAAGCGCCTTCGCGATCTCGGCAACACGGTGATCGTCGTCGAGCACGACGAGGAAACAATGGAAGACGCCGACTGGTTGGTCGACTTCGGCCCCGGCGCCGGCGAGCTCGGTGGGTCGGTGGTCTCGGCCGGTACGCCCGCGCAGGTGATGGCGGATCCGAAGAGCCTCACCGGCGCCTTCCTCTCGGGCCGCGAAGAGATCGAAGTGCCCGCCAAGCGCCGGCCGATCGGCAAACAGAAGCTGCAGATTCTCGGAGCGAAGGCCAACAACCTGCAGAACCTGAACATCGACATCCCGCTGGGGATGTTCGTCGCCGTCACCGGCGTCTCGGGCGCAGGCAAGTCGACGCTGATCAACGAGATCCTTTTTCCCGCGCTGAGCCGCGCCCTCTACAACTCGCGCGAGGTGCCCGGCGCGCACCACTCGATCAAGGGCCTCGAGTACCTCGACAAGGTGATCGACATCGATCAACGGCCCATCGGCCGCACGCCGCGCAGCAACCCGGCGACCTACACCAAGGTGTTCGACCCGATTCGCGAGGTGCTCGCACAGACCGCCGAAGCGCGCGCGTACGGGTACCTGCCCGGCCGCTTCAGCTTCAACATCAAGGGCGGCCGCTGTGAGACGTGCCAGGGCGACGGCGTGCGGCAGGTCGAGATGCACTTCCTCGCCGACGTCTATGTGCCGTGTGAAGTCTGCGGCGGCAAGCGCTTCAACGATGCGACCCTTCGCGTTCGCTACAAGGGCAAGAACGTGGCCGAGATTCTGGATCTCTCGGTTCGTGAAGCGATGGGCGTGTTCGAGCTGCACCGCGACATCAGCCGCGTGATGAAGACCCTCGACGACGTCGGGCTCTCGTACCTTCGCCTCGGCCAGCCGTCGCCCACCCTGTCGGGCGGTGAAGCGCAGCGCATCAAGCTGTCTCGCGAGCTGGCGCGCGTCGCCACCGGCCGCACCCTGTACATCCTCGACGAGCCCACCACCGGCCTGCACTTCGAAGACATTCGCAAGCTGCTCAAGGTGCTCAACCGGCTCGTCGACGCTGGCAACTCGGTGCTGGTGATCGAGCACAACCTCGACGTGATCAAGAGCGCCGACCACCTGATCGACCTGGGGCCCGAAGGCGGGTTCGGCGGCGGCCAGCTGCTCGCTTCCGGCACGCCGGAAGAGGTCGCGCAGGTGAAGGGCAGCTTCACCGGTCAGTACTTGAAGCAGGTGCTCGAGAAGTCGCGGCGCCTGCGCGTCGGACGCCGGGTCGCGGGCTAAGGCTTGTAGACGTGCCGCAGCACGCGGTCGTCCCAGAACAACAGGTGCGTTCCCATCAAAGCCCGTCGCGCAGCTTCCTCTCTTCGGCGCGCGCGAGCCAGGCGGTGACCATCGCCGGCCCCGCAATCAATAACCCCCCGAAGAACAGCAGCCCCGGCCCGAACGTCCCGACGAGAACGGCTGCCGCCGGGCCCAGCAACCCCAGCCACGCCAGCGCGCTGTAGACCTTCTGCTGCGTGCGCGGCTTCCCCACGAAAGATGTGATCAAGGCGGTCAACCCGTGCGCCGCTGCGATCAAGAACGGTGCGCTGACGAGAAGCCCCCAACCGAAGAACGGGCCCGGGGCCTGCTTCGCGATCATCCCTATCCACCCGAAGCTCCAGACCATCGACAACACCGCGGCACCCCGAAGCCACCCGACGCCCTTGACCCCAACCCACTTCGGGGCGTGCTTCCGGGCGAGCTGTAGATCATCGGGGCTCACCTCGAGCGCATACGGAAAGCCCAGCGCGAGCAGCGCATTCACCACCGCGACGCGGCACGGCACGCCAGCGCCGTCGACGAATCGATCGAGCTCTTCCGTCGAGAGCAACGCATCGAGCACATCGCGCGTGTCCTGGGTCGGCGCTTCCCGCGCGAGCGCGTCGAGCTCCGCGGCAAAACGACCAGCCGCTTGCGTGCCTTCAGGCCCATTCGCCCCGGCGAGAATGCTGCCCTTGAGCGAAAAGATCTTCGCCACGCGATCCGCCACCGACGGCGTGGCTTGATCCGGATCCACCCTCTTCTGTTCGGTCGTCAGCATCGCAGGGTCAGCCTTCGTCCGGAATTTCAGACGCGTGGTAGACGACGCCCGCGCACGTGACCATGAATGGAAGTGCGAGAAGGAAGGCGATCGGGACGACGTCGACGCCACGAACCACGGACGCGATCCCCGCAGTGGCCGGGCCGAGCAGGAACATCCAGCCGAGGAGCTGCAGGTTCCTTCGAAGCGAACGCCTGAATTCCCGAGTCGAGGTGCGCGGCACAACCGTCAACGCGATGAACGCAGCGACCGCGTGCGCAGCGGCAACGACGAAGGCGCCCCCGGCGAACATCCCCCACAGATCGAGGTGGTACTTGTCGTCAGAGAGGAAAAAAGCGACCAGCGCTAAGAGTGCGTTCCACAACCCAGACACCGCCGCCAGCAGCCGAACCCCGATGGTTCCCTGGATGCCGGTGGGCACCAGCTTCTCGATGCGGGTCAGCCTGAGGTCGTCCGCCGAAACGTCCATCGCGTGCGGGAAGCCCATCGCCAGCAGGGCATGAACGACCCCGGCGCGGCACGAGATGCCCGACGAATTGAGGAATCGATCGAGCTCTTTCGACTTAAGCAGCGCGTCGATCAGCGCGCGGGTCTTGGCGTTCGGTGACTCCGTCGCCAACGCTTCGAGCTCGAAGGCGAGCCGGTCGGCCGCGCGCTTGAGCGAGTCGATTCGCATCTCACGTTCTTCGATGGGTTGCATCAGTCGGCTGCCGTCACTGCCGGATACCCGGCCTTCGGGTCTTTCTGCCGGCCCCACTCGATCGGACAACCCAGGGTGAGCAGCATCGCCTTCCCCGCCTCGGTGAGGCAATTGTCGTCGACGTTCAGTGAAGCGAGATGCGCGAACGCCCCCGCCCGCTTCGTGAGCGCGCGGGCCCCGCGATCCGTCATCATCCCCATCGACAGATCGAGCACCTCGAGCTGCGGCAGGATTCCCGCGTCGGGCATCGCCTCGCACAACGCGTCCGTCAGCTCCGCATTCCGAAGACCCAGGTGCTTCACACTTCGAAACGAACCGCCTTCCAGAATCCGCGCCAGGTGCTCGACGCCCACGTCACAGCCCGCCGACGAAGAGCCGAACCACAGCTCGAGCCGTTCGAGCGAAGGCAGCTGCGCGTGCGTCACCGCCCTCAGCCGTTCCTTCGACAAACAGCACGTCTCGATCTGCAGATCCTTCAGCGCCGGAAGATCCAGCGGCCCGACCGTGAACTCCCCGCTTCGTAGCCCCAACGCCTGCAGCGCCGGAAACGCGCGGGCGATCATCGACACGTCTCCAATCGGGTGCGGAAGCATCTCGGCCCCATTGAAGTGGCCCAGCTGCAGTGCGCGCAATCGCTTTGCCCACCCGTGCTTCGCCGCCTCGCGCAGCATCGACGGCAGATCGAACGCCAGGTTGTCCCACCGCATCATCCCCACCGACACCTTCTCGATCACCGCCGCCATCGGCATCTGAAACACGTCGCGCGCGAGGCCCGTCGGGTCGAAGTGCAGGTCCACCGGGTTCTCGTGCCGGAAGCTCGCCTGCTGAATGAACCCCCACCGCCACCGCAGCTTCACGTGCGCCAGGTCCGGCAGGTTGAACGCCAACAGCAACTTGCGCTCGCGCGCGCGCAGCTTCGCGTCGGCGGGATGTTCGGCCTGCGCGTGCTGCACGGTGATCAGCTCTCCGCGCGGATCACCGTTCTCGTTCAGCGCGTCGGCCAGCACGAGGTACGGCGCGGGATCATCGGGGTTCTGCTCCACCAGCTCTTCCAGATGCGGGTCGACGTTGCCGCGCGGGATGATCGGCAGCTGCCCCGGCGCCAGCTGATACCCCTTCGTGAGCAGCGCCGACATTCGCGTTTCGTATGCAGCGCGCGCGGCCGTGGGCGTGGCGAGCTCTTCGACCTTCACCTCGCCTGCAGTGCCGAGCCGGCCCGACCGCGTCGTGAGCCGGCATCCATCCAGGGTGAAGTCTTGAAAGCGGGCCACCCCCGGGGTCTTGAGCTCGAGCCGCATCGCAGGGCAGATCGTACGGCGGGGGCGTGCAGTCGGGCCCGCTTTTGGGTAGGAGGCGCACCCATATGTTCAAGAAAGCCATCGTCCTCGCTTCCGCCGTCGCGCTGTTCGGTTGCAGCAACGCTACCCAGAAAGGGGACACCGGCCCTCAAGGCCCCGCTGGCGTCCAGGGTGCGAAAGGCGACGTCGGCCCGATCGGCCCGATCGGCAGCGAAGGGGCGAGCGGCATGATGGGCGTCAAAGGCGACGCCGGCGACAAAGGTGAGAAGGGAGACAAAGGCGACAAGGGCGATCGAGGCGATGTGATTGTCGTCGACGGCGGCACCATCGTCGGCCCCAAGGGTGACAAGGGCGACGTCGTCGTCATCAGCGCGGCCGACGGCGGCCGGGTGGTGGTCGATGGCGGCGTGGCGATCGTCTTCGGGCCGGTGGGTCCGCAGGGGCCTGCGGGTCCGACTGGCGCGACGGGAACCACTGGCGCGACGGGAACCACTGGCGCGGTGGGTCCGGCTGGAGCGACCGGCGCCATCGGAGCGACTGGACCCCAGGGCGTCGCAGGCCCCACGGGCAACACGGGAGCAACCGGAGCGACCGGCCCCATCGGGCTCACCGGACCGCAGGGCCCTGCTGGCCCGACTGGAAACACCGGCTCGACCGGCGCAGTCGGCCCGCAAGGTCCCGCCGGGCCGACCGGCAACACGGGAGCGACCGGCGCCGCTGGCCCGACCGGAGCCACGGGCGCAGTGGGGCCTGCGGGTGCGACGGGCGCGGCAGGCACCGCCGGCAACTCGGTGATCGGATCTTCGGTCGCCGTCGGCAACGCTAATTGCCCCACGGGCGGCGTGCGGCTCCAGCTCGCCGGCCAGACGGATCGCTACGTGTGCAACGGAGCCACAGGAAACACCGGCGCGACGGGCAAC
>Ga0105047_10004074_pt1 | contig 25596 bp, 18 predicted proteins | sample MAT04_FD_78384 | JGI IMG/M metagenome (GOLD analysis project Ga0105047, IMG submission 78384) | Freshwater microbial communities from Lake Fryxell liftoff mats and glacier meltwater in Antarctica - MAT-04 (megahit assembly) | ecosystem: Environmental > Aquatic > Freshwater > Ice > Liftoff...
CGCTCGTCTGGCAAGGCGCGCCGTCCGACGGCATACTCTGCGTCTGTCGAGGCGGCGCAACGCAGCCAGGCGAGATGGATCGGCGGCCTCAACCCTTCAACTTCACTGTGCAGAGCTACTAGACGCGCGTGACCCGCATCAGCATCGCCGGTCCGTCGAGCGTCGTGACCAGCCCGTTCGCGCTGAACCCGGCCTTTCGATAGGCCGCGATGGCCCGCGCGTTGGTCGGCTCGGGATCGGTCTGGATGGTCGTCACGCGCGCGTCGAGGAGAAGGAAGTCGACGAACGCGCGCAGCATTCGCGTGCCCAGCCCCTGGCCAAGGCGCTCCTCGAGCCCGATGAGCTGGTCGACGCCGAGGGCGAAGGGATCGGTTTCGTCGGGCCACCAGCCGTCCGCCTGGTGCGCCATCACGCGATAGGCTTGCGCGTAGCCGAACGGCACGCCGTCTTCGCAGGCGAGGTACTGGACGACCCCTGCGGGCGCGTCGAGCGCGCCGACGGATTGCGGGGCGAGGCGCGGGAGATAGTCGGCGCAGACTTCTTCGAACGTCGGCGCCTCTTCCCACCATTCGGTCACGTGCGGACGGACCAGCCACGAGTGCAGCAAGGGGAGGTCAGCCTCGGTCAGCGCGCGAAAGACGATCGACGGCGCCACAGCTCGATGGGTGCCGCGGAGCACGGTGGGCGTCAATGGCGCGCCTGGGGGAGCTCAGCCCAGGTCCACGTTCGCGGCGTCGATCGCGGCCGCGAGCGCGTCCTGCTGCGCCAGATCCAGCCCGTGGATCCCGGGCGCATCGGTCTGGATCGCCTGCGCCGCGCCGAGCAGCATGATCGCGCGCGTGAGCTGGATCGACTTCGGGGGCGTCGGGTTCGGTCCGCCGCTGAAATTGATCGGGAAGCCGTTGTGCAAGACGATCAGATCCTTGTCCTTGAAGCGCCACAGCCGCGTCAGGAAGCGATCGTCCCCCGGCCCTTCGTGCGCGAGGATCATCGTGCGGACCGCGCGCGACGCGCCCAGGCGCATGTCGATCTCGATGTCGCGCGACGAGCCGCTCGCCATCACGGTGCGGCTCTTCATGCGCGCCATCTCCGCGCGCCCCATCGTCCGGTGGCCCGTGCACCCGATGATCACGTCCTTGTCTTCGACCGCTACGCCCGATTCCACGCGAAAGCCGTCGCGCACCGCCTGATCCATGCGCCGCGGCTGCGTATCGAACGCCGAGACGACCGCGCCCTGCTCGGCGAGCTTGAGCGCCACGCCGCTGCCGATCATCCCGTAGCCGATGACGAAGATCTTCCGATCGACGACCCCCTTCATGCCGATGCGCCGCAGCTTGCGATCGATGCCCGATGCGATCTCGTGCCCGATCTTCCGCGACTCGTGTCGCTTCAGCTTCGAGCGCGCGACGTCGACCACGGGAACGAGGCACGGCTCGAGCGCCGCGATCTCGGTGACGCCGCGCGCGGTCTGCTCCACCGCGAAGAAGCGCTGGGCGTCGCGCGCGAAGTGCCGGTGGATCGTGCGCACGACCAGGCCGCCGTCGTCGAGGATGAGGATCTTCTCGCGCGCGCTCTCCTTCAGCGCGACCCGCAGCGCAGCGGTGACGAGCTCCTCCGCGAGATCCTCGAGCTCGCGGCCTTCGGTCAGGCGCGGCGTGTCGACCCGATATCCGCGCGCGCGCAGCGCTTCCTGGGTGATGAAGCTCGTGGAGTAGGGCGCGCCGATGATCTGCGTCCGGCGGGCCTCCAGGCCCTTGTTTTCCAGCGCCGCGAAGAGCGCGACCTGCGTCCCCAGCACGTGCTGCACGCACACCGCGGACGCACCGGCGAATATTCCGTCGGGCACGAGCGACGCCGCGATATCGATCGCCGGCATCGACAGATAGATCGAGCTCAGCGCGACCGCCCGCGCGAGTGACTCGGCGGACATCGCCTCGACCTCCGCGCGCGTGGGGGGAATGAAGTTGTCGAGCGAGGTGATCGGCAGCTTGCAGCGCGCGAGCACCCAGTCGAGATCGCGCTCCTCGGGGACGTGCGCTCGCCACGCCGTGAAGAGCTCGCGGCCCGCTTCGCCGTGCTTTTCCGCCATGCTCGTGCCGGAAAAATCACCATCGATCGCCGCGGCGCCGGCGATCTCGAGGAGGGTCGTGGATAGTAGCCCGCTCTTCGGCTCGCGGAGCGCGCTCGTGTCCCGTCCCTCACGAAACGGCATCGGCGCAGCGCGGTTGGTCGCGATCAATGCGCGGAGGAGCAGCGCTCCCAGATCGGATCGAACACCCGACGCCCCGTCGAGCCGCGGGCCCGCCGCCACGATCTCGTCGATCGCGCGGTCGACGACCGGCGAGGTCCCGTAGCGCGCGAGCCCGTGATCCTCGATGTCCGTGACGCTGAGATATTTGCCCGGATAAAGCACCGAGCGATTCTCCAGCAGCTCCGAGCTTCGCTTGAAGCCGTCGCCCGGCAGGGGAATGATCACACGTTTTTGCACAACCGGAAGCCGAAGTTCGTGAACACGATGTGCGGCAAGTATCCGTGGCGGAAGGCCACGCGACAGAACGATGGGTTGAAGTACCAGGCGCCGCCGCGCAAGATCCGCGTCTCGTGGCCCTCGTCGAAGAACGAGTCGCACCACTCGCGGATGCAGCCCGCCGCGTCGCGCATCCCGTAGACCGACTCATCGACGGGGAAGGTGCCGATCGGCTCGGGCAGCGGACGTCCCGGGCGGCTCAGCGCCATCTTGCAGAAGGTCGCGTCGAACCCGTTTCCCCACGGGAACCAGCGCCCATCCGCGCCGCGCGCTGCCTTCTCCCATTCGTACTCGGTGGGTAGCCGATAGATGACGTTGTCCCGCTTCGATCGCCAGTTGATGAAGGCGATGGCGTCGTCGAAGCTGACCCCCATGATCGGAATATCCAGCCGATAGGGCGCGCCGTCGGCGTCGACCTTCGGCATGCGGCAGGTGCCGTCCGGGTTCTGTTCCCACTCGGGAAAAGTGCGGGGGAAATAGCTCTTCACCCGGTGCGGCGCTTCGATCGCCGTACCGTCGAGGAACTCCAGATACTCACCGCAAGTCACCGCATACTTCGCGATGACGAAGTCCGGGAGCGTGATCTCTTCGCGCTCCTCGCTGTTCACCGCGATCGGATCTCCGCCGTAGAAGAAGGGCCCCGCCGGGACGTGGACCCAATCATTCAGCGCCGGTGAGTCCGGGTAGAGCTTCGGCTGGAGCGTCAGGTTGCGCCCGCGCCCGAGATAGATGTGCACGTTGGCCGGCTTCGCCCCGGGCGCCGATAGTTTGAAGAGGTAACTACCGCTGTCGAGGCTCAGGTTCTCGACGATGCCATCGGGCAGCGCGAGCCTCTCGTCGGGGAGGATGCGCTTTCCGTGCTCCACCAGGCGGAAGCCTTCGACTGTCACGCCCGGCCGATCGAAGCGCAGCGTGATGAGGCCCTTGCCCTTGAGCGCTGCGCGGTGGCGACCGCGATGGAACTGCTCGACCTGCCGCTTGTGGAGGAGCTGCGCCTGGCGATCGCCGCGCGCCTCCGCCTCGAGCATCAATTCGAGCTGCAGGTCGGCGACCTTGTCCGTGACCAGCAGGTGCGAGCTGTCGATGTTCGCCGCCTGCCCGAACGCGTTGAGCGTGTCGGCCAGCGCCTCCTGCGTCTCGAGGCGGTTGGTGTGCAGCTCGTCTTCCAGCGCCCAGAGCGGCTTTTTCCGCTCTTCTCCGTCGTAGGGCCGGATGTGCTTGGAGAGCTGTTTGACCTCGGCCTCCATCTGCCGGCGGCGCGCGACGAGCGCGCGATACTTCGCCTCGCAGACCTCGCCCTTGGCGAACCACTCGTTGGCCTGCTCTCGCCGGCGCGTGCCGGTTAGGTGCGCCTCGATCGCCTCCTTGAGGCTCGCCGCGGTCTGGTAGCGCTGCGCGGGCTCGATCTGCAGCGCCTTCAAGCACACCGCCTCGATCTCCGCGCTGATCAGCTTGTTCGGGCTCTTCTCGCGCGGCGGCACCGGCCCACGCGACAGCTCGATCTCGAGCTCGGCCGCGGTGCGCCCGGCGTACGGCGGCGATCCGGTGAGGAGCTCGTAGAGCACGACCCCGAGCGAATAGATGTCGCTCCGCGGATCGAGCGCGACGCCCCGCATCTGCTCGGGCGACATGTACGGCGCGGTTCCGCCCGAGGTCTGCGAGCGAAACTCATCGCGGCAGGTCGGTCGCACGCGCGGCTCGGTGCCGCTCGTGTCGGCGCCCACGAGCTGCGCGAGGCCCCAGTCGGTGACCAGCACCTCGTCGTGCTCGCCGAGCAAGATGTTCGAAGGCTTGATGTCGCAGTGGAGCACGCCGCGCGCGTGCGCGTACGAGATGGCCTGCACCACCTGCAAGAACACGATCTGGAGCCGCGTGTGGCTGAACTTCTGGGTGAGCTTCGGATCCTGGATCTGGAGCCCGCGCAGCACCTCGCCGAGCGTGTTGCCCTCCACGCGCTTCATCGTGAAGAACGGGATGCCGCCTTCGAGCGAGCCGATGTCGTGGATCGGGATGATGTTCGGGTGCTCGAGCTGCGCGGTGATCTGCGCCTCTTCGATGAAGCGGTGGATGATCCGCGGCTCGTGCGAGAGATCCGAGCGGACGCGCTTGAGCGCCACCCGCCGCCCCAGATCGACGTCGTGCATCTCGAAGACTTCGCCCATGCCGCCGCGCCCGAGCGGCCGCGAGGTCTGGTACTTCTCGAGCTGCGGCTTGAACCCCGCGACGAAGCCGCGATCGATCCCCTCGAGCGACGTGTCGTGGTCGGCGAGCGTGAACAGCATGCTCGGCCGCTGCTCCACCGCGATCGTCTCGATCTCCGAGTCCATCGGCGCCAGCACGCGCGCGCCCGCAGGTGGCGCGGACGCCCGCAAGGTGTTGCGGCCCTCCGGCGTGACGAAGCCGAGCTCGAGGAGCAGATCCTCGAAGTTTCCCGACTCCCGCGGCGCGAACTGGAGAAACGCGGCGCCGAGCTGCGCGTCGGTCAGGCCGAGCTTCTCGCGGGCCTCTCGGGCGATGCGGAGCGCGCGCATCGCGTGACCATCGGCTGCGGGTCTCATGACCGAAAGCTAGACCACCAGGAGGCGAGATCGAAGCCCGGGGGGTGCGATCCGTGGTGCGATCCGGCCCGGAAAGTATCGGCGGTGAACGGCGGCGAGCACAGACAGTAAAATCGCATCGGTTGATCGGAGTCGTTCTGGATCGCCTGAGCCACGCGCGCCGGGATGTGCACGACCGAGCCCTTGCTCACCGGGTGCTCTTTCCCGTCGAGGAACATCGTCCCCGCGCCCTCGAGCACCAGATAGCGCTCGTTGATCCCGAGGTCGTGCTCCGAAGTCCGTACGCCGGGCGGGACGATCACCTCCGCGACGTTGAACTTGCCGTCGAACGCGTACGGCGTCCCCGGCGCGACGATGATCTGCTCCGCCTCGAAGGGCGCGAGCTTCAGCCGATCGAGCAGCTGCACCGGGGGCACGTCGTCACCGAGCGGCGTGTTCATCCGCGCGACGAACACCTCGAGGCCGTCTTTTCCCGCCTTGAGCGCCTGTTCTTGCCCGGGCTGGAGCGTCAGCACCTGACCCGCGGTCACCGGCTTCCCGTCCAGCACGCCCGAGCCCTTGCCGAAGACGCAGACCATCGACTTGTTGCCGCTCGACGCGAGGAAGCGCTGGTCCGGCTTCAGCGCCGTGAAGGTGATCTCGGCCTCGCTGTCCTTGTACGCGCGGCCGACGGCGCTGGTGACGCCGGGCTTCACACCCATCGGCTTGGTGCCCGCGGGCTTCGTGCGCGCGCGAGAGATCTTCGGTTCGGCCTCGACCGTGATCGCGACGGACTTGAGCTCGGGCGCCTGGGCGAGGAGCTCGTCCTTCTTCTGCCAGGCGCCGGGCGCCTTCTTGGCGACGACGGCGGCAGGCACCGGCGCGTCGAGCACCGGCTGGATCGCCACCGCGTCTGTGAGCCGTTTCACCATCTGGAGCGCCTCTCGTCCTCGAAGAACCCGCCGGTCTCGACCGCGCCGGCCTCCGACGTCGCGAGCCACACGGCGGTCCTCGCGCCCTCTCTTACGCTCTTGGGCGCCTGATCTCCCCCGAGGCTCGTCTTTACCCAGCCGGGGTCGACCGCGTTCACGGTGATCCCGTCGGCCGCGAGCTCCTTCGCGAGCAGCACCGTCGCGACGTTCAGCGCGGCCTTGGAGATGCGGTACGCCGGGAGCCCGACCGCGAGCGACTCCTCCCGCGCCAGGAGCGACGAGATGTTGATGATCTTCCCGCCACCGCGCGCCTTCATCAGGGGCGCCATCGACTTCGCGAGGTTGATCGGGCCGAGCGTGTTCGTCTCGAGCGTCGCAGACATCTTCTGGGGATCGATCGCCAGCAAGCCGCCGCCGTCCCGATCGCCCATCTGCGCGAGCGGCTCGTGGAGCACGCCGGCGTTGTTGATCACCACGTCGACCCCGCCGTACTTCGCCTTCAGCTTGGCCGCGACGCGATCGGCGTCGGCCGCGATCGTCACGTCGAGCTTCTCGAACGCGACGTCGAGCCCCTCGGCCCGCATCGCCTCCGCCAGCGCCTCGCCCTTGGCCTCCGAGCGGCCGGTCATCACCACGCGATAGCCTTGCTCTGCGAGCTGGCGGCAGGTCTCGAGGCCCATCCCCGCGGTCCCGCCAGTGACGAGCGCGACGGGATGCGCGGGCGGCGGCTTGGTGCGCGAGATCTTCGGCAGCTCGACGGCGGCGATCGAGGGCTGGACGGCGCCGTGCGCGACGAAGGCACCGCTCGGGATCTCCTCGTTCGCGAGCCACGCCACGCTGTCGTTGGTGGATCCCACGTCGAGCGTGTTGATCTTGATCCCCGCGTCCTTCAGCTCGTCGGCGAGGATCGCGGTCATCGTGTTGATGGCCGCTTTCGCCATCTTGTCGGCGGGCGAGCCGAGCTGGAGCGCGTGCATGCGCCCCTGCTTCGACGACACGTTCAAGATCTGACCCGACTTGGCCTTCTTCATCATCGGCCCGAGCGCCTGGACCACCGCGAGCGCGCCGAGCACCTGGCCTTCGATCGACGTCTTCAGCGCTTCGCTCGAGCTCCCGGCGATGCCGCCCGAGCTCTCACGCACCGGCGGAGGGTGGTTCACCAGCAGATCCACGCGGCCGTAGGTCTGCTCGATGTAGCCCGCGAGCGACTTCAGCGACCGCGGATTGTCGACGTCGAGGCGCTGGAACACGACGTCGCCGCCCTGCTTGCGCAGCCGCTGCGCGAGCGCCTTGCCGGCGGCTTGATCGCGGCAGGTCAGCACCACCGTGTAGCCGGCCTTGGCGAGCTGATCGCACATCGCGAGCGCGCTCGGATCGCTCGCGCTGGTCACGACCGCGACGCTGCGCGGGTGGCTCGATCGCGTCGGCTTGTCGTTCAAGCCCACGACGTGGCGGGTGGCGTCGTCGGGCACGTAGATGCCGTCGGTCTTTCTGGGCGCGTTCGGCGCGACGACCGGGGCGTCGATCTTCGGAGCCCAAACGGGCGCGAGCGGCCGCAGTCCCGCCTTCATCCACTCAGCGTCATACACGCCGGGGTCTATCCGGGCAACCGAGAGTCAGCGCCCCGCGAGCTCGGCGACCAGCTCTACCAGCTGCAGCGGATCGATCGGCTTCGCGACGTGCTTCTGGAAGCCGGCGGCGAGCGCCTTTTCGCGATCCTCGGAGCGCGCATACGCGGTCAGCGCCAGCGCAGGCAGCGCGCTCGCTGCGGAGGCGCGGATCTTCGCGATGAGCGCGTAGCCGTCCTCGCCGGGCATCCCGATGTCGGAGACGAGGACGTCGAAGGCGCTCTCCCCCAGCGCTTCGCGGGCCGCGGGCGCGCTGTCGGCCTGGGTCACGCGCGCGCCGGCGTCCTCGAGCGCGAGGGCCAGCAGCTCGCGTCCGTCCTGGTGATCATCGACCACCAGGACGCGCAGCTCGGCCAGCCGCGCAGCGCGAGCTGCGCAGTCGGGCGGTGACGCGGCGGGCGCGCTCCCCGAGCTGACGATCCGCTGCTGAACGGAGAGGATCGGGATACGGACCTCGAAGGTCGAGCCGTGGCCGAGGCCTGCGCTCTTCGCCGTGACGGTGCCGCCGTGCAGCTCGATCAGGTGACGGACGATCGCGAGCCCGAGCCCGAGCCCGGGGTACTGCTTGCTCGCCGAGCTGTCGTCCTGCCGGAACCGCTCGAACACGTGCGGCAGGAACTCCGCTGCGATCCCGCGGCCGGTGTCGGCGACGCTGATGACGATGGACGAGCCTTCGGCCGTCGCGGCGATGTCCACCGCGCCGCTTGCGCTCGTGAACTTCACCGCGTTCGAGAGCAGGTTCCACACCACTTGCTGGAGGCGATCCGCATCGGCCACCAGCGCCGGGATGTCGGCGGCGATGCTCGCCGTGAGCGTCACCTTCTTCGCGTTGGCCTGCGGGCGCACGGTCTCGATCGCGGCGGTGATCACCGCGCCCGGATCGATGCGGCGCATGGTCATGCGGATCTTGCCGGAGACGATGCGCGAGACGTCGAGGATGTCCTCGATGATCTGGGACTGCGCGCGGGCGTTGCGCTCGATCACCGAGACGCCCTTCCGGAGCCGCGCCGGCAAGCCTTCCTCGTCGAGGAGCCGAGCCCAGCCGAGGATGGAGTTCAGCGGCGTCCGCAGCTCGTGCGAGACCGTGGCCAGGAACTCGTCCTTCGTGTGGTTCGCGGCCTCGAGCTGGGCCAGCAGCTTCTCGCGCTCCTGCGTGGTCTTCTCCAGAGCCCGGCGCGCGGCCACGTGCTCGGTGATGTCGACCGCGACCGCCATCATCCCGTAGACGGCGCCCTGCGCGTCGCGCAGCGGCTCGAGATTGAACTTGTAGTAGCAGTCCTCGAGCGTCCCGCGGCCGCGCCGATCGAGCGGCACGTGGTACTCGTGCGTCACGAACGGCTGACCGGTCGCGTACACCGTGTCGAGCACCCCCTCGAGCGCGGTGCCGGCGATCTCGGGGAAAGCGACCACGTACGGTTTGCCGACGATGTCGCGGCCCCCGATGATCTCCAGATAGAGCGGGTTCACGAGCTGGAAGACGTGTTTCGGTCCGGTGAGCAGGGCGGTGGCGACCGGGGCCTGCATGAGGAGGTTGCGCCGCTCGCTCTCCAGCTCGGCGCGGGCGCGAAACGCCTCGAAGCGCGCGACCGCGATGTCGACCGTCTCGGTCACCTCCGCCAGGAACGCGCGATACGCCTCGTCGAGCTCGAGGCGCGGGCTCACGCCGAAGACGAACGCGTCGCTGGTCGATTGGCTCGGCGCGAACAGGAGCGCGGTGTTCACGGGCTCCGGCCACGCGGCGTCGTCGGGCGCGATCTCGACGGCGAGCATCGCGCTCTCGCGTCGCTCGAGCGCAGCGGCGACGATCGGCGCGATCCGCTCGCGATCCGCTTCGGACAGGTGCTCGGATCCGGTGAGGCTCCATCCGCGCTTCGGATCGCGGCGATAGCTGACGACGAAGGGGATATCGAGGCGCGCCGTGGCGAGCACGCGATGCACGGTCGCGGTGACGTCGGCGAGCCGCTCGCAGCTCGACAGCGCATCGGAGAGCTGGCGGAGGATCGCGAGCCGCCGGCTGGCGATCACCCGGCTCGTCGTCTCGGAGCACACCACCAGGGTGCCGCCGACCGCGCCGGCGTCGTCGAACACGGGCGAGTAGCCGTAGGTCCAGTAGACCTCCTCGATGCGGCCGTTGCGCTCGATCGGCACGAGCGCGTCCTCGTTCCAGCTCGACGTCCGGCGCGCCATCACGTCGTCGATCTGCGGCCAGATGATCGGCCAGATCTCTTGCCAGCAATCGGCGCCTCTCTGGCCCATCGCGGCGGGGTGCTTGCCGCGGCCGAAGCTCGGGACGTAGGCGTCGTTGTAGAGCTGCACGAGCTCGGGGCCCCACCACAGGAACATCGGGTGGCGCGAGTGGAGGATGAGCCCCACGGTCGAGATCAGGCTCTTCGGCCAGGTCGAGGGCGGGCCGAGCGCGGTCTGCGACCAGTCGGTCGCGCGCATGAGATCGCCGGAGTCACCGCCGCCCGTCGGGTACGGGAAGGATTCGCGGGTCACGAGCCCGTTGTAGCGCAGCGCGCGGCGGCCCGGGAGACGAGTTGCTCGATCGACGCGAATCGCAGGCCGCTGTACCGCTCAGACATCGGCCCTAATCCACCGGGATCCCGCACTGGATCATCACGTGGCGCCGCGCGCCCCTAGATTCTTGCCCAACCGCGACCTCCCAGGTGTCCGACGCCCGGATGAGCTCGTCCAGAACGGTCTTGCCGGCGGCGGTCACGGCAGTGATCGTCCCCGAGCGGCGAGCGCGCGAGGCAACGCGGTTGGAAAAGAACGAGATCGCCGCGGCGTTCGATCGCCACTCCGGGCTGGTGTTCCGGCGGGCGCGGGCGATCCTCGGCAGCGATGACGACGCGCGTGATGTCGTCCAGGACATCTTCGTGCGGGCATTCCTCGAACAGCAGCGCTTCGGCGGACGGAGCGAGCTCTCCACCTGGCTCTATCGCGTGACCACCAACCACTGCCTCGATCGCGCTGATCGCAGCCTCGCTCCTGGTCGTGCTCGGCATCGGGATCGGCATCGATCGCGACGTGGTCCGGCCCAAGGGCGGGCTCTCGATCGCGCTGATCCGCGAGCACCGGGGCGAGGTCGCGCGGGTCGAGAGCGGCGAGACCTTCCACCCCGGCGATCGGGCGCGCTTCGAGATCACGCTGCCGGTCGCCGGCCACGTGCGCGTGATCGGAGTGGAGGCGGGCGGCGCGATCTACCCGTGCGTGCCGGTCGATCTCGCCGCGCCGGCGCCCTGGATCGAGGCGACCACGAAGCCGCTGCTCCTCGACGACACCGTCGCCTTCGACGCCTCGCTTGGCCGCGAGCAGATCTACGTGGTGCGCTGCCCGCGACCGTTCACCGTCGATGATCTCCACACCCGCGGCGCCGATCTCGATCTCCCCGCCGGATGCGAGAGCGCGCGTTTCAGCCTGGAAAAAGCCGCTCCATGAGGCGCTCGCTCCTCCTCTGCGCGCTGGTCTCGTTGCCCGCGGCGGCCGACACGCTGCTCGTGGCCGCAGGCAACAACAAGGGGCGAGCCTCCGACGTGTCGCTGCGTTTCGCCGAGCGCGACGCCGAGCAACTCACGGGCGTGCTGCGCGGCCTGGGGCGGGTGCGCCCGGATGACGCGATCCTCCTGCGCGGTGAGGACGCCGCGACGTTTCGCCGCGTCGTGCTGGAGATCAACGCGCGGCTGCGCGGTCGCGCGGCGGTCTCCGAGGACACGCTGATCGTCTATTACTCCGGCCACGCCGACGCCGACGGCCTGCATTTCGGCGAGGACGCGATCCCGTTTCGCGAGCTTCGCGCGATGATCGAGAGCTCACCTGCGCGGATCCGCGTGTTGATCGTCGACGCCTGCCGCTCCGGCGGTGCGACGCGGAACAAAGGCGCGGTGTCCGCCGAGCGCTTCGTGGTGACGGTGGAAGACACGCCGAGCGTGGAGGGCCTGGCGATCATCACGTCCAGCGCGGAATCGGAGCAGAGCCAGGAGTCGCAGGCCCTGCGCGGCTCGTTCTTCACGCACCACCTGGTGAACGCGCTGCGCGGCGCGGCCGATCGCGATCGCGACGCGCGCGTGACGCTGGACGAGGCCTACGGGTACGCGCACCAGGAGACGATGCGATCCACCGGACGCACGCTGGCGCTCCAGCACCCGTCGTATCGCTACGATCTGCGCGGTGCGGGCGCGGTAGTGCTCACCAAGCTGGTCGACGCCGGCGATCGCGCGGGCGCGCTGCTGCTCGGCGAGCCCGGTGCGTACCTGCTGTACGACGGCGACGATCAGGGCGCGATCGCCGCCGAGGTGAGCGTGCCGGAGAACGGAGCCCGACTGCTGCTCCCGCCCGGGCGCTACCTGGTGCAGCGGCGCGCGCGGTCGAGCTACCACGAGCTCTCGATCGATCTCGCCGCAGGAAAGGAGCGCGATCTCACCGCCGAATCGTGGCGGGAGATCCGTTATGCGCCGCTGGTGAGGAAGGGCGCCGAGGATCTCGCGCAGCATGCTTTCGCGATTGCCGGCGTGCACGGGCCGCTGATCGACGGGCAGCGCCTGGGTCCGTCTGCGATCGCGGGCTACGGGCTCGATCTTTCGTGGGTGACCCTGGCGATCGCGGCGCGGCTCGGGACCAGCTCGGCGCTCTCGGTCGACGGCGCGATGGAGACGAACCAGCTCGAGCTCGGCCTGCGCGTGAACGGCGAGCACGCATTCGACTTCGGCGCGACCACGCTGGCGGTCGGCGCGTCGGTGGAGGGGATCTTGTTTCGGCAGAGCTTCGTGACCACCGGGGCTGCGCCGGGGCGGACCAGCTTGGGACTCGGGCTCGGCCTGCTGGTCGCGGTGGAGAGGTGATTGAGTCGGGCGAGACCGCTGCGTCGGCTGCGGGCATCGCAGCGTCGGCTGCGGGCGCGGCGTCGCGTGCCGCGGCATCGGCGCGCGGCGCAGCGTCACTGGCGATCAGGGCGGCGTCGCGGGCGCTGGCGTCGGTCGCGCCGCCATCTGCGCTGCTGCAGGCGGCCGCAAGCGCCAGTAAAAGAGAGCTCATCCGGGACGGAGTCGTGGTCATGGCCGTTCGACACCCGAGGGCCATCGAACGGGCAAGTTACGCGCGCGAGTCGTGCACCGGCTCGAACACCGGCTCGGGCGGCTTGCCCCGGCTTGCCTCCCCGCTTCGCACCAAGCCCAGTCGGTAGAACGCCGGGCTGATGATCTCGTTGATCGCGACCACCGCTAGCACCAGCGCCGGCGCGCTCTCGCCGAGCTCCGGGAAGGCCTTTGCGAAGACCTGCGCCAGCGCGATCGCGAGACCGGCCTGGGGCAACAGGCCGAGGCCCGCGTAGCGCACGACCGCCTCGTCGGCGCGAGCGAGCCGCGCCCCGATCCGCGCGCCACCGAGGAGCGCCGTCGCCCGGATCCCGACCAGGATCGCGGCGAGCAACCCGACCACCGGCATCACGCTCAGATCGATCTTGGCGCCCGCGACGGCGAAGAAGATCACGTACACCGGCAGCGACGACTTCGCGATCTCGCCCTGCAGTCGATCGCCCGCGTCGGAGAAGTTGCGCACCACGATACCCGCCGCGAGGCTGAGGAGCAGCGGATCGAAGTGGATGCGCTGCCCGACCTCCGCCACGGTGAAGCACACCATCGCGATGAACATCGCGGCGCCGCCCGGCACCTTTCGCAGATAGAGCGTCAGAAGCAGCCCGATCACGCCGCCGGCGACGATCGAGCCGAGCAGCTCCCAGGCGAGGAGGAGCACGGTCTGGACCATGTCCGCTGATCCTCCGATCGACGAGCGCGCCACCGCGGACGCGCCGGCGAAGAGCACCAGCGTCAACAGATCGGACACCACCACCACCGCGAGCACCGTGCGCGTGACGGGACCGTCCGCCGCCAGCTCGCCGCGCAGCGCGAACACGACCGCCGGTGACTTGGCGGCCATCGCGATGCCCAGCACCACGGACACCGCGATCACGCTCGAGCTCGAGAGGCCGACCATGAACGGGAGGTCGGCGCGCAGCGCGTACACCGTGACGGCGAGGAGCGGCATCGCCAGCAGGTTCGCGACCAGCGTGATGAGCGCGATGCTGCGGAACAGGGGCCGCATCGAGCGGACCTCCAGCTCGACGCCCGCCGAGAGCGCGATCATCGCGACCGCCACGCCGTTGAAGATCTGCAAGCTCGGCAAGATCGATTCGTGCACGTATCCGAGCGCGGAAGGGCCCACCACGACGCCCGCCACGATGTAGCCGGTGAGCTTCGGGAGCCGCAGCATCCCGAAGATGCCGCCCGTGAAGAAGGCGGTGAGCAGCAGATAGCCGAAGGTCAGCGAGACGCTCGGCGCCATCGCCGGATCCGCGGAGAACGAGCGGGCGGCCTCCATCAGGGCCGCGAGGACGAGCAGGATGACGACCTTCATGCGCGCGTCCGCAACGCCGGCCAGCGCGAGATCTGGACGATGAGCTCGGTGACGATCGCGCCGCCGATCACCGCGGTGACGAGCCACGCGGTGTGGCCGGTCGGGTAGAGGAGGATGGCGTCGACGACGATGGCGATCGACAACGATCCCATCGGCGCGACCATCACGCTGCGGAGATCGAACGGGACCACCGCGCTGCTCCGGCTCGCGAGCAACGTGCCGAGCATCTTTCCGCCGAGCCGCGCGACGACGAAGACCGTCATCAAGACCCAGCCCGAAAGATCGGTGGGGTCCCAGAGCGCGCCGACCACCAGCAGGAACAGCAGGTAGATCGGCCGCTTCAAGCGCTCGAGCGCGTCGGTCAGGCGCTGCTTGTAGGCGCCGGGGAAGTTCACGAGGAGGACGCCCGCGACGAAGCAGGAGGCCACCGGCGAGAGGCGGACGTTGCCGGCCATGCCCGAGGCAAAGGCGATCGATCCCAGCATCAGGACGAGCGAGTCGGCGCCCGTCGCGGGGACGCGCATGACCGCGTAGACGACGAAGCCGATCGCGGCGCCGAGCCCGAGGCTGACGAACAGCCACGCGGTGCCGGGGAGCTGCCACTGCACGACCTCGTCGGGCCGAAAGAACGACGCCAGGCACATCAGCCCGGCGATCGCGCCCAGCTCCTCGAGGTGGATGAGCTTGCCGACGGCGCTGCCGGACCCCACCGTTCCGGCGGTCATCGCGCTGGCCGTGCCGAGGATCAGCGCCTCGCGCAGGAAGCCCGGGCCGCTCGCGCCCCCGAGATAGAGGCCGCACAGCACCACGACGGTGAAGAAGGGGACCAGCGTCCGCAGCCCGATGAGCAGCGCGCTGCCGCTCGGCAGCGTGTCGAGCATGCGCACGTCGAAGCGAAAGCCGACGGTGAAGCCGATCCAGCCGAGGCCCAGGCGCAGGAGCGGGCTGAGATCGGCGAGCACGCGGTCGGTGAGGATCCCGATCTCGGGCCGGCGCGCGATGATCCCCAGCGCGACGAACGGGAAGCCGGCCGTGACCAGCTGCGAGATCCCCAGCCGTGCTTCCAGCGCCCGCACCCGCGCGTGACCGCCGAGGTACGCGAGCGCGAGGAGGGCGAGCAACCCGACGATCGTCTTGATCAGGTAGCGCGGCCGCTCCTTGTTGGGCAGCGGCGCGACGGGCGCGGCCTCGCCGGCGCGGGTGCCTTCGATCACCGCAGGGAGCGCCGAGGACGTCGCGGTGGCGGTCTGCGCGACGGACGCCGTGATCGTGTCGTCGGCCGCCGCCGGCCCACCGAAGGCCAGGGCCAGCACGATCCACACCGCTACCCGTCGCACCGCGGGAGTGTATTCGGGCGCTGGCGGCGAATCGACCGTCCGTGTTCGATGTTACCCTTCTGCTCGTGCTCTTTTGTTTGCTGGCCCTGGTCGCCGAACCGGCCCTCCTGGCCCGCGGGCTGACCGCTCCCTCGGCGATCGCGGTCGACGGCCAGACCGTCTTCGTCACCGAGTCGAGCTCGTACTTCTTCCGCACGTTCTCGAAGCGCGTGCCCGCGAAGGGGCTCCCGCCGGCGGCGGGATCGCTGCAGATCGAGTGCACGCATCCTTCGCAGATGCTTCTCGACGGGAGCACGCTGTATTGCCTCGACGCCGAGTACGGCACCGTCGCTGCGCGCCCAAAGGGCGCCGGCCGTCCGTCGAAGCTCGCGACGTTCACGCAGGGCTATCGCAACCCCGGATACCTCGCGAGCGATCGCGAGGCGATCTACGCGACACACCAGCTCTTCCACACCATCACCCGCGTCGCGAAGAGCGGGGGCGCGAAGAAGACGCTCTACACCGACCCTGAGCAGGGTGGGCCGGGGCCGATCGCGGTCGATGATCGATCGATCTACGTGCACCGTGCGCGCGACGGGAGCCTGGTGCGGCTCTCGAAGAAAGGCGGAGAACCAAGCGTCCTCGCGCGCGGCGAAGGGCGCGCCTTTGCGCTCGCGCTCGACGCGACGCACGCCTACTGGGGCGAGTACGACGGCGGCCGCGTGCTGCGCGTGGCGAAGGACGGCTCGCAGCCGCTCGAGGTGCTCGCCGAAGGCCAGGACGGGCCGCGCGGCGTGGCGGTCGATCGCACCCACGTGTACTGGGTCGCGGCGATCGACGGCTCGCTGTGGCGCGTGGACAAGGCCCACCAGAGCCCGCCGGAGGTGCTCGCGCGCGGGCTCGACCACCCGATCGCGATCGCGCTCGACGACGCGGCGATCTACGTGATCACCGCAGGCGACGGCGGCGACCTGAAGGGCGCGGCGTTCCGGGTCGAGAAGCGCTGAGAGTTCCCCCGTTCGAAGCCCACCCGCTGTAAAACGTCGGACGTGAGCTCCAGGATCCTTCCCCCGTTCGCCTTGCTGCTCGCGCTCTCCTGCGGGAGCGAGCCGCCCGTGCCCGCCGAGTCGTGTCCGGCGCCCGGCGCGGGCAGCGATCATCCCTTCGCGGTGGCCGGGACCGAGACCTGGACCGCCGCGAATAGCCCGCATCGCGTCGCGAACGGGCTCTCGGTGGCCGGGACGCTGACGATCGAGCCGTGCGCGACCGTGCTGGTCGACGGGCAGATCTCGGTCAGCGGTCTGCTGATCGCCGAAGGCGTGAGCGACCGCCCGATCGTCTTCGACGCGCTCGACGCCCAGAAGAAATGGAGCGGCATCCTGATCGAGCAGGACTCCGGAGGCTTCGCGCGCTTCGCCTACGCGGCGATCAGGAACGCGGGCCTCGAAGCGAACCCCAACGTGCTCGGCGCGATCGACGCGCGAGGCAAGTCGGATGCGCCCCTCCTGCCGCGCCTGAAGGTGGACCACGTCACGATCAGCGGCGCGGGCAAGTACGGCGTCGTCGTGCGCGATGGTGCTCTGTTCAGCGCTGATTCGCAGGCCCTGACCATCACCGGTGGCGCGTCGTTCCCGATCCTCGCCGACGCAACTCTGGCGGGGAGCGTTCCCGCGGGCACGTACACCGGCAACGCCACCGATCAGATCTTGCTCGACTGCGATCGGCAGATCATCGCCGACCTCACGCTGCGCGATCGCGGCGTTCCGTATCGGCTGGGTGATGGCGCTCAGGCGGGCAACGATCTGGTGGTCGGCGTCTCGGGGCCGACGCCGGTGCGCGCGGTGCTGACGGTCGAAGCCGGCGTGACGATCCGCGCCCACGCCGCGGGCCGCATTCGTATGGCCAAGGACGCAGCCGGACCGAACGCGGTCGGCGCGCTGGTCGTGGCCGGCACCGCGGCGAAACGCGTGATCTTCAGCTCCGCCGCTGCGACGCCCGCCGCGGGTGACTGGCGCGGGCTGGTGTTCGAGGCTCCGGATGCGACCAACGCGATCACCTACGCGCGCGTCGAGTTCGCGGGCGGAGCCTCGGCGGCCAACGGCTTTCACTGCGAGGCCAACGGCGCGTTCGGCGAGGACGAAGACGCCGCGATCGCGCTCTACGGTGAGCCGAGCTCGAGCTTCATCACCAACACCGAGATCGTCTCGAGCGCCGGCGACGGCATCGGCCGCGCGTGGTCCGGAGCGCCGACCGACTTCCTCGCCACCAATACGTTCACCAGCGTCGCGGAGTGCAACCAGAGCTTCCCGCGAGACGCGAACGGCGCCTGCCCGGCCAACTCACCTTGCCGTTAACATCCACGGCGCCATCCACGGTGGTTCCCACGACCGTCTTCACTCGTTGGGCATGAAAGCCAACAACACCAAGAAGACCATCAAGACCGTCGCGCTCCAGGACCTCGCGCCCCCGAGCGCGGACAAGGTCGTCGGCGGAAGGGCCGAGACGCTCGGCGGGAAGACGTGCACCCCGGTGTGGCAGGACCCGCGCCTCCGCGTCGTCACGCCGGTCTGATCGACTCCTAGCGCGGGTAGCCCGAGGCCTTGTCGATCGCGAGCAGCACCATCTCCGCGCCAAGATCGCCCTGGGCACCCGCGAGGTGCGCCGCTTCGTGCACGATCGAGCCGGTGATCGCGCGCTCGCCCTGCGAGAGATGGAAGTGTCGCAGCCAGATGTCCGAGCCGTTCTGGAAGCTGAAGGCGCGCGTGCGCTGGAACTGCTTGTCGGTCTTGGCGTCCTTGTCCTCGCCCTGCACCTCGGCTCGCACGATCGCGTTCTTCGTCGTGTCGGCGTTGTTGATGACCATCTTGTCGAGCGCCCGCTTGTAGGCGTCGGGCGCGGGCTTCTTGCCGGTCAGGCCCTCGAGCGTCTTGTTGAACTCGGCGACGAACTTCGGATCGTCCGCGAGCTTGTACGCGCGGGCAAAGGCGCGATCGACGACCTTGCGGTTCTTCTCGGGGATCGCGCCATCGACGCCGTACTTCGGCTTCGGCACCTTCTTCGGCCCTTCATAGCGATCGACCGACGCGGCGTTCTTCGGCGCGGCGGTCTTCGCAGGCGCAGGCGGCGGGGGCGGAGGAGGAGGCACCTTTGTGATCGGCGCGCGTGCGGGGTTGACCATGCCTTCTGCTCAGCAAGGACCGGCCCGCGGCCGGAGGACCGCGATCGGCGCGGATCCCGGGGGTGTCACGGCGTGACGTATCAATGCGGCTCGCGGGCGCTACTTCGCGCAGCGAAAGCCGATCTCCGGGGACTTCTGGTCGGCGAAGTGCCCCCGCCGGCTCGACGAGCGGACGAAGTACGCGCTCGTCTCGGCCCAGCTCACGCCGCGCGCCATGCGGCCCTCGCCGCAGCCGGGGACGGAGAACGGACAGATCTTGTCCGAGGTCCACTCGCTGACGTTGCCCGCCAGATCGATCACCCCGAAGGGGCTGCGATCCTCGAGCATCGCGCCGGCGGGGCAGCTCCCTTGGCGCTCGCGATTACGCTTCCAGCAGAGCTGTTTCTCGGGCAGCGCCTCGCCCCACGGATAGACGCGCCCGTCGGATCCGCGCGCCGCGTACTCCCACTCGATCTCGGTCGGCAGGCGCTTCCCGATGAACGCGCAGTACGCATCGGCGCTCGGCGGCGGGAGGCAGTTCACCGGGTGATCGCCGCGATCGGGCCAGTTGCACGCCAGGCCGGCCTCGGGGAGCGGGCAGCGCCCGGCGTCGACGCAGACGCGATAGCGCTCGACCGGGACCTCGACCAGATCGAGCTCGAACGCGGCGACGTCGCGGCGCTTCATCGGGCGCTCGGCCAGATCGCCGTTCTCGCTGCCCATGAAGAAGCTGCCCGCGGGGATGCGGACGACGGGCGAGGTCGGGGGACGCGGCACCATCACGTTCGGTACGCAGCGCGATCGGGCGTCGACGTGCTCCCCGCGTGGGCACACGCCGGCGTTGGGATCACGGGCCGACGGTGGGGCCTCTTGCGCCTGCGCCGCGAGCGCGATCGCGGCCGGCGAGATCGGCGCGAGGACCACCCGCACCAGCCCCTCGCACGCGGGGCCCGGGCAGCGCGCGACGTCGCCGTCCCGCGTGATCTCGTTGTTGCCAGCCCGCACCACGAACGCGCCGATCGTCGCGCGGGAGACCTCGTGGGTCGCATCCCGGCAGCGCCCGATCGGCGGCTGCGCGTCGGCCGCGACATAGTTTCCCGCGGCGGCGATGTCGATCGTCAGGTTGCCGTGCTCGGCGATCAGGCGGCGCGCGCGATCGGATCCGATCAGCGTGGCGAGATCCGTCTCCTTGTTCAGCGTGGTGCTGGTGCGCTCAGTCGCCCCCGACGCGAGATCGAGGCGACCAGGCAGCACGCACTCCGGCACGAACCGCAGCTCACCACAGCGATCGAGGCGCAGCGCCACGCGCTCGCCGGCCCGCACGTGCGCTTCCAGGATCGCGCGATCGCTCGACGACCAGAACACCAGGTTCGCGGTGCGCGCCTCCCCGATGACGGGCGCACAATCGGCGGCGAGGATGAGCAGCGCGAGCGATCCGATCACGGCGTCCCCGCCGTCCCCGTGACTTCCGGCGTCCCCGCGCAGCGAAAGCCGAGAAATGGGCTGCGATCGGAGGGCAGACCGCCGGTGCGGGTCCAGGCCTGGAGCTCGGAGACCGATCGCGAGCGCCAGCTCCCGCCGCGGATCGTTCGCTCGCGGGTGTTGCAGGTCGGATCGCGGTACGGACAGAACGGGCTCGCGGTCCACTCCTCGACGCTGCCGGCGAGATCGCGCACGCCGAGCGCGCTGACGTCGGGCGCGATGCTCTTCACCGGGCACGTGCCGTCACCGGATCGCGCGACCGCGTCCCAGCGCTTCCAGCAGGCGCGCTCGCCGCTCGGCTCGGGACCGAACGCGTTCGGCTCGGTGGTGCCCCACGGGAACGGTCGCCCGTCGTCGCCGCGAACGGCGCGCTCCCACTCTTCTTCGGTCGGGAGGCGCCGCGACGCGAACGCGCAGTACGCCTGCGCCTGGTTCCAGTCGACGCAGTTGACTGGGTGGCTGAGCTTGTCCGGCCAGTTACAGCCGGGGCGCGTCTCGGGTGCGGTGCAGCGGCCCGCATCCACGCAGCTGCGATAGCTGGCCACCGACACCTCGGCGACGTCGATGCTGAACGCGCCGACCGCGATCATGTGGATGGGTGACGCGTTCGGCGGATAGCCGGCGCCGATCGAGAGCGATTTCGTGGCGGGGATGGTGACGATCTCGGCCGCCGCTGCGACCTCGTCGCGCGCGCAGCCCACGTCGATCACGAAGTGCGTGCCCGCGGGGCAGATGCGATCGACGCGCGCGACACACGCGCTGCCGTCCCATTTCGTGCCGGCCGGGCACTCCGGCGCAGCATCGGGCGCGTCGAGGCGCGCGAGCTCGAGGCGGACGAGCGCGCGACACTCCGGTCGATCGGCGCCCGCGGCGGCGCAGGTGAGATCGCCGTCCTCGAGCAGCGAGCGCGTGCTGGCCTCGTTCGCGACGGCGAACGCACCGGCCGTCATCGCCGCGACGAAGTGGGTGGCGCGCGCGCAGGCGGGCGGGATCTCGGCGGACGAGAGGTGGCGGCGGCTCGCCTCGAACGTGCCGTTGACCACCAGATCGACGCGGACATTCGTGGCGTTCGCCGCGCGCAAGGTGAGCAGCGGGAACGTGACGCTGAGGTCGACCTCGGAGCGGATGCTCTCCTGGTAGCGTTTGGGCGCGGTCGCCGAGAAGCGATAGCTGCCGTCGATCGCGCAGCCGCGCAGGAGCTCGATCTTCCCATCATCCGACCGCACCAGGACCAGGCCGTGGCTCGACTCGGCCGACAGCGCGGCGCGATCGGCGGCGGGCCAGTCGAGGATCAGCGGTCGATCGGCGCTCGGGACCACGAAGCTGCGCGGCGAGCCGAGATCGGGGCTCGAGGACGCGCACGACGCCAGAAGCAAGAAGATGAGACGTCTCATGGGCCGCTCTTGGCGCAGCGCACGCCGGCGAGGATGGGGTGGATGTTCGCGGTGCGGTTGCGATGGCTCCCGCGCAGATCGTCGATCAGGTGCGTCGGCCACGTCCCGCCGCGCATCACGTACGTCCGGTAATGCAGATCGCACGAGGGCTCCCAGTACGGGCAGCTCGCGTCCTCGATGTACTCGAGGATGTTGCCGGCCATGTCCATGACGCCGAACGGGCTCTTGTCGGCGGGTGATGCGCCGGCGGGACAGGTGCCCTGACCGCCGGTGATCGGACCGTCGATGTTCGATCGCGACCAGCACACGCCCGACGCGGGGACGTCATCGCCCGCCCACGGAAACTCGCGTCCGTCGGCGCCGCGCGCTGCGAGCTCCCACTCCAGCTCGGTCGGCAACCGCCGGCCGACGAAGCGGCAATACGCGATCGCCTGGTCGCGCTCGATGCAGTTCACCGGGTGATCGTCCTTGTCGGGCCAGTTGCAGAGCCGCTCGGTGCTCGGCGCAGGACAGGCGCCGGCCTGCACGCAGCTGCGATACGCGGCGACGGTGACCTCGAGGCGATCGATCGAGAACGGGCGGACGCGGCGGCGGTGCACGGGCATCGCGTCGAGATCGCCCTCGCGGCCCACGTCGATCACGCCGCCGGGGATAGCGATCATCGCCGGGCCCTCGGCGCCGACCTGGCGATCGGTGCGCAGGCAGAGCCCGTTCTTGCGCTCCATCTTGGGGGGGCAGGGGCGCGCGGGGACCAGCGCGGAGAGGCGCAGATCGGTCGGCGCGCTGCAGCCGGCTGGTGGGGTGGCGGATCGTGTTTCGCCGGTCGGGCAAGCGTCGAAGCGGCCATCCTCGATCGTCGCTCCGGGCTTCGCGCCGGTCATCGCGACCGTTGATCGGAAGGCGCCGAGCGCCATCGCGCTGACGACGTGGCTGGCGCCCGCGCACTCGCCTTCGAGCTCGGCGATCGAGACCTCGGCGCGATCGAGGAGCCGCGCACCGGAGATCATGCGGTCCGGGTCGCGCTTGGTGGTCACCGCGCTCCAGCGATACGCGCCGCGCGCCGAGCAGCGCGGGAGGAGTCGCGTCTTGCAGCTCTCCACGGCCATGAGCACCGGGCCGCGCTCGGCCAGCGCCGCGAGGGTGGTGCGTTCATCGGTGGTGAGCGTGGCGGCGGAGACATGCGCGAGATCGCAGGTCTCGGCGGCGAGGAGCAGGAGCAAGATCACTCGCGCTTCCCTTCGACACTCTTGCCGTCGAGGCTGCGCGCGCAGCGGATCCCGAAGTCGACGAGCGCCATCGTATTGGTGAGGCGCGTGCGCTTCGCGAGGAGGAGCTCGTCGGGGCTGTCGTCGGTCCACGATCCGCCGCGCAGGATGGAGTCGCACGTCGACGACTTGCCCGAGCAGTGCGTGGTCGAGGTCCACTCCGCGGCGTTGCCGGCGAGGTCGAGCGCGCCGCTCGGGCCGCGATCCTCGGGGTGCGCGCCGACCGCGCAGGTGCTCTTGGTCCGCCAGCAGGCGCGCGTGCCCGGCTCGGCGGTGCCCCACGGATAGCGCTTCGGGAAGCCGGCTGCGAGCGCCCACTCCTCCTCGGTCGGGAGCCGTTTCTTCGCGTATTCGCAGTACCAGGCAGCCCGCTCGAGGTTGATGCAGGTGACCGGGTGATCGGGCTGCGCATCCGGTCCCCAGCTGCACTGCGACGCGCCGTGCACCACCGGGGGCGGGCACTTGCCGTCCGCGACGCAGCGTCGATAGGCGGCGACCGTCACCTCGGTGCGATCGATCGCGAACGCCGCCACCGCGACCTTGCGCTCCGCGAGGCCCATCACCTTGTCGGCGGGCATGCTCACGACGCCGGCCCCGATCTCGACCATCGCGCCAACGCCCTGGGGTGCGGCGGCGTCGGCGACGCAGCCACGGCCGCCCTCGAAGTGCATCGCGGTCGGGCACTGGGTGTCGACGCGCGCGACGCAGACGCCGGAGACGAGCTCGGTGCCGGCGGGGCAGGCCACGGTCTGCGCGGTGACGGGGCGGGCGCAGACGAGGCCGTCGAACACCAGCCCGCTCGCGCAGCGGCCAGCGCCGAGCGGTGCGGGCGCGCCGATCCGCGCGATCTCGGCCCGCAGCAGCGCGCTGCAGCCCACCGGAGCCATGGTGCTGGCGGGCGCGGCGCAGGCGGCGACCTGGCCGTCTTGCGCGAGGACCTCGCGGTTCTCGGTGACACCCACGCCGACGCCGACACTGAGCGCGCTCACGCCGCCGCGTACTTCCTCGCTGGATCCAGAGCGCATCACGAACGCGCCGACGGTGAGCGCGGAGATCACGTGGGTGGCGCTGGCGCAGTCGCCGTCGAGATCGCCGCGGGAAACGAAGGGCTCGGTCGCCTGGTACGTGCCGGAGACGTCGAGCTCGATCTCGAGCGCACCGGCCGAGGCGAGCTTGGTCGAGAAGCCGATCGCGCCGATCGGCACGCGCGCCGAGAGATCGCGCTGATCGCCGATGCGCACGATCTCGCGCTTCGGCTCGCTTCCGACGAACGCGAACGCTCCGGGGGCGCGGCAGCGCGAGAGCACCGTGATCTTGCAGCCCGCGACCTCGACCGCGACGCCACCGGACTTGGCGAGGGTCTCGAGCGACGCGCGATCCGCCGCCGGCCAGTCGATGAGGAGGCGCGCGGCGTCGGGCTCACAGGTCGCGACCGGCGGATCTTGGGTGGCTGTTTTCTGCGTGCCGCTGCATGCGAGCGTGAAGGCGCAGCAGAGGAGGAGACGCCGCATGGACGACCCAGAGCGTAGCGAATCCATAGCCCACGTCCAGTGACGGCTGCCTCATCCACTGAACGGCCGCGGAGCGTTGTGGCCGCACCGGTCGCGTGCGATCGTCCGCGCCATGTTGTACGAGTGCGCCAGCGAGATCAGCGGCGTCGTGGTGTATGCGCGCGGCGCGGTCGTCACGCGCAAGGTGGTGGTGCCGGCGATCGCCGACGGCGACGCGGACGTTCGCGTGAGCGGGCTGCCGTTCGTGGCCGAGGCGGGCACCGTGCGCGCGCATCTGGTGGCCGAGGGACGGCGCGTGGTGTCGGTGCAGAGCTCGACGGTGGTGCCGGCGGACAAGGCGCTCGCGCCGGTCAGCGAGCAGCCGGTGATCGAGGCGCGCGCGGCGCTGGATCGCGCGCAGGCGGAGCTGAGCGAGCTCGAGCGGCGGCGCGGAATGCTGGTCTCGATGGGCCTCAATCCCGGCCTCGCGCCGCGATCGCACGGCGACAAGATCGCCGAGCGCACGCGCGACGCGATGGTCGCGCACGCGGTGGTCGCCGGATCGCTCGAGGGCGCGGACGCGCGGATCGTCTTGCTCGAGACGCGGATCAGGAAGCTCCAGCTCGAGCTGCGCGCCGCGGAGGTCGCGCGCGAGAGCCACTCCACGAAGAACCGGCGCGGCAGCGGGCATCCCGAGCGCGCGGCGATCGTGCGGCTGGAGGGCAGCGGCGCGGTCGGTACGCTCGAGATCTCGTACGTCGTCCCGCCGGCTCGCTGGTGGCCGCTCTACACGCTCGACATCACCGGCGGCGGCACCGCCACCGTGCTGTGGCTGGAGGCCCTGGTGGCGCAAAACTCCGGCGAGGACTGGAGCGGCGTGACGCTCGCCCTCTCGACCTCCGATCTCGTCACCGATGCGCGGCTGCCCGAGCTCGCGTCGTTGCGCTTCGGAAAGGCGCAGCCGCCGCGCCGCGCCGGATACCGGCCGCCGCCCGCCGGGCTCGATCGGCTCTTCGCGGGCTACGATCGCGCGAAGCTGTCGGTGAAGGTCACGATCCGCACCGAGGCCACGGTCGAGGTCAACGACCAGCAAGCACTGTCGAGCTTCGACGAGGACGACGAGCACCTGAGCACCGGCGAGAGCGGCGCGCCCGAGGACGGCTGGGACGATCGCACCGACGCGGGCGAGGCTCTCGAGGAGATGATGCCGCAGGGGGCGATGCGCGCTGGCGACTTCGGTGGCGCTCCGCCTGCGCCTGAGGCGATGAAGCGGATGTCTCCGCCCGCCAACGCGCCGATGGCGGCGATGTCGCCGGCCGCTCCCAAGAGCGCCCCGATGCGCTCGCGCGGAATGGTCGGCGGCATGCAGGGCGGCGGCGGTGGCGCGATGGACCGGCTCTCCGAGAGCGCCTCCACGACGCCGATGGAGGCCGCGCGCGCCGACGAAGGCATCC
>Ga0105047_10004075_pt1 | contig 25595 bp, 22 predicted proteins | sample MAT04_FD_78384 | JGI IMG/M metagenome (GOLD analysis project Ga0105047, IMG submission 78384) | Freshwater microbial communities from Lake Fryxell liftoff mats and glacier meltwater in Antarctica - MAT-04 (megahit assembly) | ecosystem: Environmental > Aquatic > Freshwater > Ice > Liftoff...
ACCGCCCGCAGCATCATCCCCGCACCATCACTTGCGAAGGCCAGACCATTCTGGGACGGTTGAATCAGAGAGGATTCAGAATCTGTCTTCAGTCGGGACAGACAAGAATGTCCGTCCGACTTTAGAACAGCAGACATCCCTGTCTACTGTTCTCACTGAAAACGATTTATGAATCTGCTCTCGTGTCGATCCGTTTTCCTGTTCTCTTTTCTTGAGCACGAAGGCCATACCCACTTCGCCTACGTTCTGGCGAACGTGGCTATGGGGCGACCACGGGGTTCAGAAACTGCTGGATCAGCTTCACCAACCGGTTCGGGTGAGTCAGGTAGGGGTAGTGACCGGCCGAGTGCATCCACTCGGTCTGGCAACCGGGCAGGTCAGCTGCGAACTGTTCGCTGAGTTTGGTGAGCGTGCCGCCCTCGCCTTCGCAGCGGACGACCATGACCGGAGTGCGGATGGTGGGCACGAGATCGCACCAGTCGCACTGGCTGGCGGCCATCAAGCGTGTGGCCACCTGCCCGACCGGCGTGGCTCCCAGCATGTCGATCAGGAACTGGTAGCGGGTGGGGTCGAACGGGGGAAAGTACCGCAGGTGGTTCTGCTCCTGCACCTTCATCCAGCCGGGCAGGCTCGACATCGGGCGGGTGAGCCGTTGCCCGATGCGATAGAGCAGCCGTTCTCGCATGAGCGTCGGTTGCCTGAGCACCGGACCTTGGAGCAGCACGTGCCCGATTCGATCGCTGTGCTGCTCAAGCAACGTCAACGCCACATGACAGCTGAACCCCGCTGCGTAAATGTCGAACTGCGAGTGCCCCAACGAATCGGCCAGACGGCAGAGAGCCTCGGCGGTCTGATCCAGCACATTGGGCGGCGACTTCGACCAGACCGGCGAGTCGACCAGGATGCATGTGTACTGCTCTCTCAAGAGGTACGCTGTCAGCGCGAACAACCGCGCCGAACCGGTCGCCCCTCCTAGAAGATAAAGCGGCGGCCCCGCTCCATACACCTCGGCCCGCATCTCTCCTTGTTGCAGCTGGACCGAGATCAGCTGGGATTCGGCCACGACCGATGTCACGACATCGACCCAGTTCAGTGGTGCCGGGCACGGCTCGCGAGCGGCATCGACAGCGGGATCAGGGACAAGAGAATTGGGACTGGTCATGGAGACTCACGGACCTCATTCAGGATGGGATCGATAGTCTGATCGGAATGCACGGGACTGACAACCAACAGGAATTCGTTAGGATCATCGCCAAGGCGATCGTCCTGTCCGTCGCCTGTTCTCTGATCCGTTAGTGCCCCCATCATGCCACCAGCTCGACCGATCGTCATTGCCCACCGGGGAGCGTCGGGGTATTTGCCCGAGCATACACTGGAGGCCAAGGCTTACGCCCACGCGCTCGGGGCCGATTTCCTGGAGCAGGACATCGTGCTCACTCGCGATGGGGTCCCGATTGTGTTGCACGACATTCATCTCGACACGGTCAGCGATGTCGCACGGCAATTCCCGGGTCGACAGCGTCAAGACGGTCGTTTCTACGCCATCGACTTCATCTGGGACGAAGTCCAGCAGCTTCGGGCCAGCGAACGGTTTAAAGCCGATTCGGGCAAAGCCGTCTTCCCGTCCCGCTTCCCCATTGGACAATCCCATTTTTCGATTCCATCTCTCCAGCAGGAGCTGGAGTTCATCGCCGGACTGAACGCCAGCACGGGCCGTACGACCGGCATCTACTCCGAGATTAAGCAGCCCGCGTTTCACCGAGCGGCAGGCCAGGACATCTCGCAAATTGTTCTGGAAACGATTGACCACACCGGCTGGGCACGCGACAAGTCCCGTGTTTTCATCCAGTGCTTTGAACCGGTAGAGACCCGGCGGATTCGAGAGGACCTCGGGTGCGAGTTGCCGGTCATCCAGCTGCTGGGAGAGGACGAATGGAAGGAGCTCGTGAAAGCCGGGCGGCTGGCCGATCTGGAAGCGGAACTCAAAGCGGTCCGCGAGTACGCCGACGGGATTGGGCCTGCGATCTCGCATCTGTTGCTGGCTCGTAACCCAGATGGAACTCGACGAACATCGGCACTCGTGGAAGCGGCGCATCAACTGCAACTCAAGGTTCATCCCTGGACGATTCGAGCGGATGACCTGCCAAAAGAAGTTGACGCGCTGGAAACGCTCCACCGGGTGTTGTTCACTCAGCTGAGAGTCGACGGAGCATTCAGCGATTTTCCAGATTTGACGTTGAAGTACGTCCGCGAGTTGAACGCAGGATAGTGGCGATCCAGTGAGCGGCCCGGCGTTCGCTGGCTCTGCTCAGGGAGCGGTCTGGGGAGGCAGCGGCGAGCGCCTGGCCGCTCACATTTCAGCATCCCGGTCAGCGCTGGACGTTGTCTTTGATCCACTGTGCGGCTCTCTGGCCGGCTTGATCGCTCGCCACCCATGTGCCGACGCCAGCGATCGCGCCCACGGCGACTCCGAGGGGGCCGCCGATCGTACCGGTCATCGCTCCGACACCGATGGAAGCGACTAAGCCCACCCGCCGACCGAGTTGCTCGGCCTTCTCGGGGGCGTGCGGATTCACTTTGGCAGCGGCCAGTTCGGTCACTCACTGAGCACCCTCGGCGGCCAGCAACCAAGGCATCGCGCCGCGTGAAAGACCTCTCATTCCGATCCGTGCGGCACGGGACACACCCAGTCGGGCGGCCACTGCTGCGGTACGCTGAACAATCCGGTGGGCCATCCAGACTTGCGCACTGTGATGGCGACCGGTCTTGCACCAACTGGCGAAGTGTTCGCAATTGTTATCGGCCAAGTGGTCGCCCTTTTCGCCCAGGCGAGACAGTGCTCGGGTCAGGACTTCATCCGCCGCGTGTCCATCCCGATAGACCCGGACGGACACGCTGAGATTCCGTACGAACTCCGCCAGGCGCTCCTGACGGATCGTTCCGTTCTGCTTCGCGTAGAGCTGATCCGGGATGGCGTCTTCAACACCCCGCCAAATTCCGGACCAGTGGATGACCGTTCCGTCACCCATGTCGATCGCATGGTGCGTAGTCCCGCAGACCAATGGAACGAGGAGATGATCCCCGCGAGCCATGTCTAACTTCCTCTTGAAGCGCGGACCCCAGTTCAGCATTCCGCTCGGCGCGATTGTACGCGGTTTTCGGGGAGCTGGATCAACAGATTCGAGATTTGCGAGGAAGATTGCAGAGAGACAGGTTAGACGGTTCGCTCAACTCTGTCGCCGTGAACCCGCGTTGTCGGGGGGCGCGTACCCGACGCGCCCGCCGGAGCTTCACGCCGAACGAGCCGCCCTTTGCCAGGAGTATGGCAAACCATCCATCCTCCGCAGCTCTCAATATTAAGCAGCTGGGACGTTGGATTGTGGCTGGAAAGGCGAGGTGGGAGGCGATGCCAAGGCGGTTTGCGCTTGGCACACGGCGGGCACGTCGGAAACGTGCCCCACGACAACACTGCCCCAGAGATATTCATTGCATGGGCTTCGCTGTCCTCATTATCGGTTTCCTCGAAAAGAGAGAACAAACAGCTCCTCTTGCGGCCTATAATCGAACGTCGCCGTGATTCTCAGAGGGGCACATCGCGTTCCTCTTCGAGCGGTTCCCGGATACGATTCCAGAGAATTTCACTCGCTCCCCCGACGGGGGCTCTCTAACCCTCGGCACGATCGCGGACATCAGACATCATGGAATGTGTGCCACACGCCTGCCCCGCGGTCCGAAAACCCTCCGCGTACGGTCCGCTCCGAATGGTCTGTGTCGCCACCCTCTGGGCCGTCATCGGCAGCTGTTTCGCCGCGTGGGCTGGTGCGGCCGTCGACGAAGAGCCATCGACGACACCACCCAACGCCTCAGCCCGCAACATTGCGGTCTTCCTCACTCTCGACGGGTCGATCACTGACAGTGTCACAGCTGGAGTCCGCCGTGCCGTACTCGACTTGCAATCGCAAGCACTTCAAGAGCAGAAGCAGGCCTATCTGGTGCTTGAGCTGTCGCCGGGGATCAGCGAGTTCCACCACGTTTACTCATTGGCGGAATTCCTCACCTCGGACGCCACCGCGAACATCACGACCATCTGTTGGGTGCCGAAGACGGTGTCCGGTACGAACGCATGTCTCGCGCTCGCCTGCTCCGAGATTGTGATGCACCCCGATGCCCAGTTGGGCGATCTTGGACGGGGGGATGCTCTCCCGCAGAATGATCAGCTGATCATGAAATCGATCGTGGGTAAGCGTCGCAACCGGCGGGTGAACGAGTCATTGGCTGTGGGTTTAATGGATCCTTCAGTTGTCGTCTTACAGGTCACCCTGGAACAGGCACCGGGCACTGTCGAGAAGCGGGTGGTCACTGAATCGGAAGCTCAGCGATTGCGTGACGCGAATGTAGCGATCCGCGATTCGCAAACGTTGAAGGCTGCGGGCCAAGCCTGGTTGATCAGCGCGAATCAGGCCCGCGAGTGGGGGGTGTTGCTCTCCCAGAGTGTTTCATCCCGGCGAGAACTTGTAGACGCGTACTCTCTCCCGCTCGACTCGTTGCGAGAGCGACCTCTCTTAGGGGGTCAGTTGAAGGTCGATCTGATTGAGATCAAAGGGATAATCGAACCGGTTCTCGCTTCGTTCCTGCAACGGCAGGTCGAACGAGCTGTGGATGAAGGGGCGAAGATGATCATCTTCGAAATCGACTCACCTGGGGGATTTCTGTACGAGAGTGAGGAGTTGGCCCTGACGCTGGCGGGGCTCAAGGACCGGGGCGTCCATGCGGTCGCCTACATCCCCAAGGGAGCGTACAGCGGTGCAGCGATCATCTCGTTGGGATGCGATGATATCTATATGCAGCCCGAAGCCAAGATCGGGGATGCCGGAGCGATCCACGAGACAGCTGAGGGAGGTGCATTTGAACGCGCTCCGGAGAAGATCCTGAGTCCGCTCAAGCAGTTGTTGGGAGAACTCGCCCGCCGCAAGAATCGCCCCGTCGCTCTCGCACAAGCCATGTGCGATCTCGATCTGGAGGTGTTTCAGGCCACTCACAAAACCAAAGGGACCATCAGCTACCTGTCCGAAGTGGAGTTGCACGCTGCGGGTGACGAGTGGATCAAGGGGCCGCTGGTCGAGGAGTCAAAGAAAGGGTGGCTGCTGACGGTGACGGGACGCCGCGCGAACGAACTGCAAATCGCTCAGCCCCCAGTGGCCAGCCTCGTTGATCTCAAGTCTCGCCTGGGGATTCCCGCCGAGCAGCCACTCGTGGCCATGCAACGCACTTGGGTCGATGATCTGGTGTTCTGGCTCAACACACCGGTCGTGATGGGTCTGTTATTCTTTCTGGGTTTCGTGTCGATCTATCTCGAACTGCACACGATGACTGGGATGTTTGGGCTTTTGGCCGCCCTGTGCTTTGGATTGTTCTTCTGGAGCAAGGTGTTGGGCGGAACAGCGGGGACGCTGGAGATTGTGCTGTTTGTGCTGGGTGTGGGCTGCCTGATGTTGGAGTTCCTGGTTCTGCCGGGGTTCGGAGTCTTTGGCGTCACAGGTATTGTGTTGACGCTGGCCTCGATCATTATGGCGTCTCAAACATTTGGCCATCTGGGACCGAACATGAGTGACGCCGACCAGACCCTGCAGACACTCAAGATTTTCGGCAGTGCTGTCTTGGGGCTGGTCGTCTGTGCGGTGGCGTTGGCTCGCTTCCTGCCGCAGATTCCGCTCTTTAGCGACATGATCCTGACTCCGCCCAGTGCCAACTCCTCGATGGCACCCCGGCTCAAGCCCGAGTTGGTCGGGGGGACTACTGGCCTGGTTGGTCAGGCAGGGGTCGCCCTCACTCTGCTCCGGCCCAGCGGCAAGGCCGAGATCAACGGTCAGCTGTTCGACGTGATGTCGGAAGGGACCTTCATCCCCGAAGGAACACCGGTTCAAGTCGTCGAGGCGTCTGGAAAGCGTGTTGTGGTCCGCAAGGTTTGAGGACTGCCGAGCGGTATCGACCACCCCGGCGAGCGGGGTGGCGGGGGCATTCACTCCTGTCAGCTGAGGCGCTGGCCGCGTCATTCCGGCTTCAGCAATTCGACCATATGCTTCTTGATTTCGGCGTGAATCCGGGGGTCCCATTCGGCGGCGATGTGGGCTTGTGGATCAAATGTGGCGTCGTATTTTGGGCCGCCAGCGACCTGGAACCCATGTTTTGCGTCCCCGAGATCGATATTGACCAGCCGCTCCTCGCCCGGCCATTCCCGCCAACCGAAGAAGTTCCGGGTGTAGTAGTTGCGAGCCGATTTGATGCAGGGCGGGAAAGGAGCGGGGCGGGACGTCTTGGCTCGTCCCGCCGATGAGGGATCGAGAAATAGAGCCAAGTTGATCGGGATCTCTGGCTCTTGAAGAGCCTGACATACCTCCCAGGCTGTGTGACCGCCCCAACTGTTGGCGACAATCGCCAATCGTTCGTTGGGTCGTTCCGCGTGACGTTCAGTGATGAATTTCGCGATCCCCGGGGCGAGTGGTGGCTTCTCCTTGATCTTCCCAGCACGGGTTCCATTCCAGTTAAAATACTCGGTCGCCAAGCCTGCCTGAGTGAGGTCGCCCGCTAATTGATACATCCCGCTTTGACCCTGCCCGCGCGGGGCTGTGCCCTCAATCTGCGGAGGAGTGGGGTCAGAGTCGATACCACCGATGAGAATCACGCAGAGCGACGGGGGGCGATCATCTGCTTGAACCCAGCTCGCTCCGAGCAGGACGAGGACGAGCGTTTCGCAGGAAAGAAAGGGCATCTGCTGATCCGGATGGAGACGGAGAGGTGGAGGGAATGGTCGGTCCAGCTGTCCCTTTTCCGGGGATCGCGTGGCCGAATGGGCATACTAACCCCACGCGTCAGCAAGGGCGACCGGAGCTGAGACGTGCGGCAGATGAAGCAATACCGTAGGATCGGCTTCCAGCCTGTCACTTCCTCAAAATGCACACAGGGGCTGGAAGCCCATGTCACTTTTCGACATGCTGTTGTGTTGGTGCGAGCGACATGCAGAGACTTCATTCGTCGACGATTCCGCGAATTCTCCAGCTGCTGGTGTTGTTACTGATTGGTAAGGTGATCGTCGCGACCTGGATCAGTTATCGTGATTATATGCCGCCCGATTTTGAATCGGTGTTTCTGGACGGTCGGGAGGGAGACTTCTGGCAGGGGTATCACAGGGCCTTTTACGTCCACATCATCTCCGGTCCGATCTCGCTCCTGCTGGGGATGCTGCTGGTGAGCCAACAGTTTCGCCAGCACTGGCCGAAGTGGCATCGCAGCCTGGGGCGGATGCAAGTGGCTTGTGTGTTGCTGGTGGTCACTCCCAGCGGGCTGTGGATGGCCAAGTCTGCGGCCTTTGGACCCGTCGCGGGTGCCGGGTTTGCGGCGTTGGCCCTAGCCACCGGATTGACCGTGGCGCTCGGCTGGAGAGCTGCTGTGCAGCGGCGATTTGAGGTGCATCGCCGCTGGATGCTGCGGTGCTTTGTGTTGCTCTGCTCCGCTGTCGTGATCCGGATCAACGGCGGGATGGGGTCAGTCCTGGGGATCGAGGCGGAGTGGTATTACGTGCAGTCGGCCTGGACCAGCTGGATCGTGCCGTGGTTTGCGCTGGAAGTGTTGGAGATTGTGAGGAGCAGGCGCGCCGTTCGCTTGTGGAAGGTGACCTGATGAGCGCTAAGGACACGGCCCAAAACCACTTCCCTGTATCGCTCGCCAGTTTGGTTCCAGGCCGACCGCCACGGGGTCTCGCCACGTAGCCGAGGGTTGGCGACTGAGGAGCCGACCCTGGGAAATGAGGATCAGCTCTCATCAACTCCAACGGGGTGGCGTCCGGTTCGAGGTGAGACGTGGCCTTGTCGGAACCCCGTTGGGGTTCGCTCCACACGATGCCTTGGCCCCGGGGTTTCTCCCTGCGTTCGGAACCCTGGGTGAAGGGACGCGACCCCGTGGGGGTCCAGAGAGCGATGTCGGGGAATTGTTCTTGACCATCTCCTAACGAAGGTTCGGCTGGCTCACCGAGAGTGTTTAGAACTCCCCAATGGGGTCATTGGCGGCGATGGAAATCAAGGCCCGCCAAGTCGTGGCGGGGAGAGTCGCAGCCAAGTGACGGACGCTCCCATCGGCCAGCAGCCCTTGGATTCCTCCGGTGTGTTGCAGGTCTTTCACCTCAGCCCCGATACCCAGTATCAGCGTCTCGTCGGTGTCTTGCGGGGACATCCAGTGAACTGCGTGAGCCTGAGCCACATCGACCACCATCAGTGTATTGCCCATGCCATCCGTGATCTCGGTCAGTGTTCTCGACTGGCCGGGAGGAAAGCAGCTGTGCTCTCCGGTGACTGCGAGATAGGTCGTCATCTCTGGCGGGTTGGTAGTGCTGGGGCAGTAATAACAGTTTGGCCGATTCGACTTGAACGCCTCAGCATTCGCCGGGTCATCCCAGGATTTCGAGAGATCGATCTGTTGGTAGAGGGCTTGCTCGTCCAGGTATGGCAGGAGTAACGTCCGCCAGCTGTGGAGGGGTTTGCCGTGTTCATCGACGGTGTAAGCGGGCGGAAAAGCGTTGTAGGTCTCGTGGTAGTTGTGGAGCGCCAGACCGATCTGCTTGAGGTTGTTCTTGCATTGGGCACGCCGCGCGGCGCCACGACTGGACCGCATTGACGAGGGGAGTAAGAGAGCCAGCAGCACCGCAATGATGGCCAGCACGACGAGGATCTCGACTAACGTCAACGCGGTTCGTCGCTGCTGCGCCGACGGGGCAATCATCGTGGTTCGCTGGGCGAGCATGAGCGGACTCCGTGCGGATGGGATGGAACCGGACTTTCGCTCGTTTATACGTTATTAGCCACGACTCATGTGAACGGAATCGGAACTCCTCGCCCGGATGGATCAATCTCAGTCGCGTAGGGGCGGTAGCGCCGCCTCCACAACCACTTCACAGGAAGGGGCTATTCGCAATGCATCAACACGCCGCTCATGTCCCAACTCGTGCTCCAGTCAAGGCTCGATCATCGGGTTCGAATCGATCGGGAGGGCGAAGCCAGTGCTGTGCAGATGTTCGGGTCGCGAGGAATGAGTGAAAAACCAAGCGGGTCGCCGTTGGATCGTAGCTACGTTCGCCAGAACGTGGGCGAGTGTCGAGCGACTATGAACTGTCAACGGACCTTCCGATGGAGAGCTGTCGAGCGGGGCAGACCAGCAGAAATCCATGCGTTTTGGCAGTTGCCCACCTTCTGGCGAAGGTCGCTACCCGGGAGGGACGCTGTCTGGCACAAGCGGCCCCGCAGGAGCTTCGCCCTCCCGGCCTTCCGCTTCGCGGCTTGGTCAACCGGTCAGCTTCACTGTCGCGGATCGCTGACTATCCGCCAGATGCGAACATTTCAACAGCCCCGAGCAATGGTGTCGGAGAGTTCCAAACTGCCGGACTCGGAGAGTCGATCGACTTCGCACGGTACACCGCCATTCCCGTACGCCGACCATTCCGAAGACAGAGAATTCCCGCCCCTCCGCTCGGACTCGCGCGGACTGTCGTTTGAAGCGTGACCATCCGGCCCTATACTCTTGGGGCTACTGATTCGAGAACGATGCCACCCGTGTCATTGCCACTTCGACGAGAAGAGACAATGACACATTGCTGAAAGAGGAGCGGACCTTGAGCTGGCTGCTCGCCACGTTGCGATCATCGGTCGGGAAGAAATTCGTCATGGGGGGGACAGGGCTATTCCTGTGCTTCTTTATCACGGTGCATCTCGCCGGAAACTTCTTGTTGTACGTCGGACCGCAGGCGTACAACACTTACGCGGAAACCCTGCACAAGAATGTGGCTCTGCTCGTGGTGGCTGAGATTGGCCTCTTCGGTGCCATGCTGCTGCACATTTACTTAGCGGTGACGACAGCCGCGGAGAATCGAGCGGCTCGCGGCGGCCAAGGCTACGCAGCCAAGCAGACCAAGGTTCCGGGCCGGGTGATCAATTTGCTGGGGATGTCGCCGGACACGACGATGTTCGTGACGGGGGCTCTGATCTTCGGCTACCTGTGTATTCATCTTTGCGACTTCAAGTTCGAGGTCTTCGCTGACGAAGCGATGCGAGCGGCTGACCCCTTCACCAAGGCCCAGCGAGTCCTCGGTAGCACGTCTCGCAAAGTCATCTATGGGATTGCCGCTTTGGTCGTCGGCCTGCATGTCTCGCATGGATTTTCGAGTGCGTTCCAGTCTCTCGGACTGAGCCATCCGAAGTACACGCCCACGATCAAGCTGCTCGGCAAAGTGTTTGCCGTGTTTGTGACTGTCGGCTACGGCAGCTTCGTCTTCTGGGATGCTGAACGAGCTCGCCGCAACGAAAGCGCGAGTCCACATTCAACGAGCATTGAATCGCAGGGTCCGACTGCTTTGTCAACATCCGTAATTGCCGAACCCGCTGCCGCCACAGCCCGTCCCTGAGTGTTCCGTCGAGACCTGCCACGGCCCCCTTTCGACCCACGATTTTCGCGACCCCCTCGTCGCCATGAGAGTCACCCGATCATGAGCTCCGACTCGTCCACTCTCTTAGATCCACGCATTCCGAGCGGTCCCGTCGAACAGAAATGGGACAATCTGAAGCGGGACATCAAGTTGATCGCCCCGAACAGTAAGAAGAAGTTCGAGGTCATCGTCGTCGGCACGGGACTCGCAGGGGCCTCGGCGGCGGCATCGCTGGCCGAACTGGGGTACAAGGTCAAGGTGTTTTGCTTCCAGGACTCCCCCCGCCGGGCTCATAGCATCGCGGCTCAGGGGGGCATCAATGCGGCCAAGAATTACCAGAACGACGGCGATTCGGTCTGGCGGTTGTTCACCGACACCGTGAAGGGCGGCGACTTCCGCTCCCGAGAATCGAACGTCTATCGTCTCGCTCAACTCAGCGAAAACATCATCGACCAGTGCGTCGCGCAAGGCGTTCCGTTTGCTCGCGAGTACGGCGGCACACTGGCCAATCGCACCTTCGGCGGGACGCAGGTCTCCCGCACGTTTTATAGTCGCGGCCAGACGGGGCAGCAGCTGTTGTTGGGAGCCTACCAAGCCCTGATGCGGCAGGTCGCTGCGGGCAAGGCCCAGATGTATGCCCGGCGCGAGATGCTCGATCTGGTCACCGTCGACGGGGTCGCTCGCGGGATCGTCTGCCGCAACTTGGCTACGGGCAAGATTGAATCGCACGCGGCTCATGCCGTGCTGCTGTGTACTGGCGGGTACGGTAACGTCTTTTATCTGTCGACGAATGCCAAGGGCTGTAACGTGACCGCTGCGTGGCGGGCCCACAAGCGGGGGGCGTTCTTCGCCAACCCCTGTTACACGCAGATTCATCCGACCTGTATTCCGGTGACGGGTGATCACCAGTCGAAGCTCACGCTGATGAGCGAGAGCCTGCGAAACGACGGTCGCGTGTGGGTTCCGAAGCAGGCCAACGATGCTCGCTCAGCTGTGCAGATCCCCGAGGCCGATCGCGATTACTTCCTCGAACGCCGCTATCCCGCGTATGGCAATATGGTCCCGCGCGATGTGGCCAGCCGCGCGGCGAAGGAACGCTGCGATGCGGGTTTCGGCGTGGGGAGTAGCAAGAAGTCGGTCTTTCTCGACTTCGGACAGGCGATCAAGGATCAGGGCGAGGCCGCCATTCGTGGCAAGTACGGCAACCTGTTTCACATGTACAAGAAGATCACCGACGAGAACCCGTACCAGTCGCCGATGCGGATCTACCCCGCTGTCCACTACACGATGGGGGGCCTGTGGGTCGACTATCACTTGGAGAGTACGATCCCCGGCCTGTTCGTGCTGGGTGAGGCGAACTTCTCCGACCACGGCGCGAATCGGCTCGGAGCCAGTGCTCTGATGCAGGGTCTGGCCGACGGGTACTTCATCGCTCCTTACACAGTCGGTCACCATCTGGCGACGCGCGAGCTGCCCGAAGTGACCGATGCCCATCCGCGCTTCCGCGAGGTCGCTGAGGAAGCTCATTTGCGGCTCCAGCGTCTGTTGAACGTCGATGGGAAGCGGTCGGTCGACAGCTATCACCGCGAACTCGGGCACATCATGTGGGACCACTGCGGGATGTCGCGGAGTGCAGCGGGGCTCAACACGGCGATCACCAAGATTGCGGCTCTGCGGGACGATTTCTGGCGGAACGTCAACGTGCCGGGTGCGGGCGAGGTGCTCAACCAGAGTCTGGAACTGGGCGGACGAGTCGCCGACTTCCTGGAGTTCGGCGAGCTGATGTGCCGCGATGCCCTGGCCCGCGAAGAATCCTGCGGGGGGCACTTCCGCGAGGAACATCAGACAAAAGAGAACGAGGCCATGCGCGATGACGAACACTTCGCTCACTCCGCGGCGTGGGAACATCTGGGCGACGGAGTCACTCAGAAACGCCACGTCGAGCCTCTGAAGTTTGATGCCTGTCCGTTACAGGTGAGAAACTACAAGTAGCAGAATTCGTAAGAATTCTGCCGTCCGCAGCATCTAGTCGCAGTCACATCAGAATTCTCACGAATTCTGCTACGGGACCATCCGATGAGCCACTCCAACGAAAAACTCCTGAACCTCAGCCTGCGTGTCTGGCGGCAAAAGGACAACGCCTCGCGCGGGGAGTTCCGCGACTACGAGCTCGCCGGAATCTCCACCGAGATGTCGTTTCTAGAGATGCTCGATATCCTGAATGAGCAGCTGGTCCAGACTGGCCAGGAACCCGTCAATTTCGACCACGATTGTCGCGAGGGAATCTGCGGCTCATGCAGCTTGGTGATAAACGGCCAAGCTCACGGCCCCGACAATGGGACGACCGCGTGCCAGTTGCACATGCGGCGCTTCCACGATGGGCAGACGATCGTGATCGAGCCCTGGCGGGCGAAGGCCTTCCCCGTCATCCGCGACCTGGTGGTCGATCGCTCAGCGTTTGATCGCATCATCCAGGCGGGCGGATATGTCTCCGTCCGCACCGGCCAAGCCCCCGAGGCCAACAGCGTTCCGATCTCCAAGAACACGCAGGAGCAAGCCCTCGATGCAGCTGTGTGCATTGGCTGCGGAGCGTGTGTGGCGGCCTGCAAGAATGCGTCGGCCATGCTGTTTGTGGCTGCGAAGGTGTCGCATCTGGCCCAACTTCCACAAGGTGATCCGGAACGCGCGAGCCGTGTCCTCGGCATGGTGGGGCAGATGGATGCCGAAGGGTTCGGCAACTGCACCAACACCAGCGAGTGCGAAGCCGCTTGCCCGGCGGGCGTGTCGGTCACGCATATTGCCCGCTTGAATCGTGAGTATGCCAAAGCGCTGTACACCTCTCCGCTCGATCTTCAAGGCCAGTTGCTGACTTCTAATGGAACCGGTGGGGACTGACTTTTTCCGAGTGTGATGATGTACCCCCAGTCGCTCGCCGCGTGAGCGAGGGGAGTTTGCCACTCACCCCCGCCGCTGACTCGCTGCCGGTTTGGAGGCGGGTTCGCCTATAGGTCGCTTCTTCGCGTACGCCCTTGCTGACGCTACGGGTTACTGGGGGTCCAGACTACGACGGGCGGCTCAGCAAATCGCTGATGCATACCCGTTGGATTGGTGAGTTCTCTTCGATCCCACTACAGTGTCTGGATCATGAAAAAGACCAGACAGAGTGGCACAAGCCAGCCGGTGGAACTCGCATCGACGCCGCGGCGGCGGTATCTGGTGAGCTTCGACCCCAAGCGGGTGCCGCACCGGTTTGCGGATGTCCTAATTATCGGATCGGGAATTGCCGGAGTTCGGGCGGCCCTGGAAATTGACCCTCGACTGAAAGTCGTCGTGGTCACCAAGGACCAGTTGGAGCTGTCGAATAGTGCCTGGGCTCAAGGGGGAATTGCCGGAGTGCTCGACCCCTCTGACAAGGTGAGCAACCATGTCGAAGACACTCTCGTCGCGGGAGCCGGGCTGTGCGATCGGCAAGTGGTCGAGTCGGTCGTGAACTCGGCGCCGGAACTGATTCGCGAGTTGGTCCGCTACGGGGCGCATTTCGATCAGCGCGACGGCGAACTGGCTCTCACGACCGAAGGCGGCCACAGCCACCCGCGCGTGGCCCACGCCCTCGGCGACGCCACGGGCAAGGAGGTGATGCGGGCGTTGATCGACCGGCTGCGCGAGCACAAGACCTGCGAGACGTGGGAGAAGACGTTCACGATTGACCTACTCACGCACGACAACACGTGTCGAGGAGCGCTCGTCTGGCACCCGGGGCATGGCAAGACATTTGTGTGGGCCAAGCAGACAATCCTCTGTACGGGCGGGGCGGGTCGGCTCTACCGCGAAACGACGAACCCCGACATCGCGACAGCGGATGGACATGCCGTGGCGTTCCGCGCCGGGGCGACCGTGCGCGACATGGAGATGATGCAGTTTCACCCGACAGTGCTCTATATCGCCGGGGGCTCGCGGCATCTGATTTCCGAAGCGGTGCGTGGCGAAGGAGCCCATTTGATCGACTGCCGTGGGCACCGCTTCATGCCCGATTATCATCCGCTGCTGGAGCTGGCTCCGCGCGACATCGTGAGTCGGGCCATCACCGACCAGATGGAAAAGACACGGCACGCCTGTGTGTATCTCGACCTCAAGCACATTCCCGAAGCCAAGGTAATCGAGCGCTTCCCACACATTCGCAAGGTGTGCCAGGAGTTCGGGCTCGATCTGGCCCGCGACCCGATTCCGGTCCGTCCGGGAGCCCACTATATGATTGGTGGACTGACCGTCGATGTGGAGGGGAGAACCTCGCTTCCGAATCTCTGGGCTGCGGGCGAGGTGACCAGTACCGGCCTGCACGGAGCCAACCGCCTCGCATCGAACAGCCTCCTCGAAGGGCTGTTCTACGGAGTCCGCTGCGGACGCGGAGCCAGCCAGGCCGCCCTCGCGATCGCCGACGACTTCTGCATTACGCCTCTCGCGTCCGCAGCGCTCGCCTCCGCGGCTTCGCTCACCGACGAGCTCAACCTTGTCGACTTACGGAACTCTCTCGCCAGTCTCATGGGCCGTCATGTCGGGATTCGCCGTGACGAAGAGGGCCTCTCCGCAGCTGCCGAGCAAGTGGAGTTCTGGGACCGCTATGTTTCCCAGCGAGAGTTCCACACCGTGGAGGGGTGGGAGCTGCAGAACATGTTGCTGGTCGCGAAGCTGATGATCCAGTCGGCCCGCGCTCGGCAGGAAAGCCGAGGCGTCCATTTTCGCAGTGACTACCCTCAACCGATCTACGAGCCGCAGACGCATGTGGTGACCCGACGCGGGGTGATGTAGCAGAATTCGTGGGAATTCTACTGACCTTCGTCTTCGCTTCGCTCGTCAGAAGTCTCACGAACTCCGCGATAAAGTGAAGCCCCTACTTCGCGGCCTGCGGAGCGTAGCCCGGTGCGGCATACCAGTTCTTCAGGCTGGCTCCATCTTCGGTGTTCCAGATGCGCACTTCCCCGTCGTAGCTGCCGGTGGCCAGGCGGTTGGTGGCGGGACTGAAGCTCAGGGAGTAGACCCAGTCGGTGTGACCCGCGAACTGCTTGATCAGGGCGGCATCGTTCGCATTATGAACGCGAGCGACCTTATCCGCCGAGCAGCTGAACACTCGGTTGTCGGGAAGAACTTGCAGGCGGAAGACCGCACCGCCGAAGCCGCCGATCTCGCGGACTTGGGCGGCGTCGTCCGACTTCCAGACTCGCAGCCGGTTGTCGGCACCGCCGGTGATGACTTGAGCGTTATCACTCAACCAGCCCACGGTGTAGACCACTTCGGCGTGCGTGTTGAACGTCGTCTGGGCATCGCCAGTCTTGGCGTCGAAAACCTTGGAGGTCTTATCTCGGCTGGCACTGGCGAGCTTGGTTCCATCGGGAGACCAGGCGACATCCATCACCCAGTCGGCGTGATCTTCAATGACCAGTTGCTCGGCATAGGTGGCCGCGTCGAAGACTCGAATCGTGCGGTCGGCGCCAGTCGCTGCCAGACGGGTTCCGTCGACGCTGAAGGCGACCGAGAAGACCGCATCTTCCATAGTCACCAAGTCAGCGAGCAAGGCTCCATCGGCCACATTAAACACCTTGACCTCGCCCACTTGACCGGGGGTTCCACCCGCTATCGCGATCCGCAGACCATCGGGAGAGAAGGCGATGTCATGGACGCGCTCCGCCACGTTCGTGATCCGGCGGATCATCGCTCCGTCGGCGGGGTTGTAGAGCAACACCTCGTGATACCCCGATGTCGCCAAGACAGTCGCATCAGTGTTCAACGCTACCGCTGTGACTGGCACCGCGATGGGATATGTCTCGGGCGCCGGTGGCTGAGTCTGCTTGGGCATGATCTTGATGAGTGGTGCATTCGGATCGATCCCCGCATCGAGCTGAGCCCCGAGTTGGACCCACTTGGTGATCAAGTCGATCTGTTCTTTGGCCAGAGGATCAGCGTCTTTGGGCATTTCACCGTCGCTGATCTGGGTGCAAAGCTCGCTTTGGACATTGCCTGCTTCCACGACGGAGCCCGACTCGCCCCCTTTCATCAGAGAGGCGTAGGACTCCATGTTCAAACGCCCCTTGGCCATACGAGCGTTGTGGCACGCCAAGCATCGCTTGTGGAACACATGGGCCACCTCTTTATTGAAGGAGACCCATTGCCCCATTTCAACCAAAGTCGACTCCACGAGTCGTTGCTTGCCGAGCCAACCGTCGCGAGCCGTCGCCAAGCCGACGTTCGCGGTGTCGTACTCGACACGGATCGCAGCCAGCGATTGATCGATCGGCGGCAGAGTGGCCATCGCAGTAGCCATCAGTTGTTTGGTCGTGTTTACGGTCTCGGTGGTCGCTTTGACCGCGGCATCGGCGTCGACCGTGACCTTGGTGGCGGCCTCAGCGGCGACCTTGGCGGCGTCGGCCTTGGCCTGCGCATCGACCAGCACGACTGCGGCATCGGTGTTGACCTTGTCGGCAGCGACTTTCGCTTCGTTGGCCTTGGTCAACGCTTCCGTTTGAGCAATGAGCGTCTTTTCGGTATCAGCCAACGTCTTCGTGGCTTGCTCGATTTCCCGCTTCAGCTTGAGCAACTGCTGCTCGACATCGCTGAGCTTAGTGTTGGCAGCCGCGGCCTGTTGCTCGGCTGCGACACGCTGTTGCAGAGCGGCTTCGGCTTCGGCCTTTTGCTCAGTCAGTCTGAGATCGACCGGAGGAGCAGACGGAGGAGCGGGCTCGGCAGCAACCTCAGCCGCGGGCGGAACAGTCTCTGCTGGGGTGGCCGCAGCCGGCGTTTCCGCGGCAGCTGGGGCGTCGTCGGCCCGCAAGGATCGCTGTGTCACTCCGCAGAGTGAAAGGCCAACGATCAGTCCCAAAGACCAAGGAGAAACACGCATGCGGCTCATGGATCGAGCTTTCAGCAACGGGGCAGGAGGACGTTCGTCTCAGGAGCATAGACGCGCCGAGAGACAAATCATCCACGAAGGAGGTAGGAGCGTCCAACTCATCGAAGTCCGCCGATCCATCAGAATCGTCACAGCACTCACCAAAGTCAAGTGGGGAGGGCTAACGAAACTCTGCGGCTTGTGATTCTTCGGCCAGCTGGGGTGACCGGGACAACAAAAAAGCGACTGTTGATTCGAAAAGGTGAGTTGTAGGCAGAAGCCGCCGACAATATCATTCCTCCCCACCGATGACGAAGGTTGTCGGCGGAACGTGCAGCCCACGTGGCGGAATTGGCAGACGCGCTAGCTTCAGGAGCTAGTGTCAGTAATGACGTACAGGTTCAAGTCCTGTCGTGGGCACTCCAAGTGGTGAAAGGACTTACGGCAAATTGCCGTGAGTCCTTTTTTCTTTGGCGTAAGGGGTTGGTGGGCAATTTGGTGGGCAGAATTGGATTTACGTTGGACCTGCTGTGCCGCTTGCCGTTCGGACGAAAATGTCGAACCGAGGTAGAAGCAGGGCCTGGTCGGAAAAGAAAGGACAACGTTTCCTGTTGGTCTTTCGATTGAACGGAGCACGGTACAAAAAGCTCCTTGATTTAATGGACCGTCGGGAAGCGGACGCAATCACTGCGAAGGTGGAACGCCGCATTGAAATGCGGGAACGCGGCGAGTGGCAGCTGCCCGATCCGTCGCAGGTGACGGATTCTCTGCTCGGAGAACTCGCACCGCGACCGGTGGTTCAGCTTTCCCGGGGAAGGACTCTGGGAGCGATGATTGACGAATACATTCCGTCCGTGCCAAACGGTCGCCTCGAATCGAACACCGTGGCGACACTGACCATTCACCTCAACCATGTCCGACAGGTGATGGGCCGGACTCTCCGCGTGGAGTCGACAACCTTTGCCGCACTCCAAAAGTACGTCGATATCGGTTCCAAAGCTCGGGGACGACGTGGGTTGATGAAGGTGCGGATAAACTCCCCGGCTTCATCGACAGTCTTCTCAAACTCGGAGGGGTCGTACTCCACCGTCTTCTCCCCTCCCGCCGATTTCGAGACGCGAGTGAGTATCAAGACTTCGTCTTCGATGAGAAACTGTGCGCCGGGATGTCGGCGAATGGTGATTGTCGACTTAGACTTAAAACTCGACCTCCGTCTCATTCCCAGCAGTACTGTGGAAGCTGACCCAGACTCCGCTGTCGATGTTGTCGCTGGCAAGGCGGACAGCACCGCTGGCGGTTAGAACGTGAACTCCGCCGGAGTGCTGACTTCGCGATCCGGCGAAAGCGTTGAATTCCATCGGCTCATAGCTGCACGGCAACCCAGCCTCTGGTTGACAGGTGGCCGGAAACGGCATCTGGTCGCCACTGCCGGGGCCGTTGGAAGGTGTTTGGTCATAAACGTCTGTTTGACTATTCGGAGTAAAACGAGACATATACAAGCTACCGCCAGGCAAGGGAGTGGCGAAGGCTCCGCGACCATCGATCTTGTTTCCTTGGCGGACTTCTCCGATCAGAGCCGTCTGTTCCATGCCATCCGTGATACTGCTAAATCGGAGCGACTTCGCGCGTGAGAACGGTGCCCCGAGGAACTTGATGCCGGTATCTGGCACGCCATCGCCGTCGAGGTCGGCGTCCTGTTCCCAATTCGTGTTCCCCCAATTGGCCGCGTAATTACTGCGGGCGCACTTCAGAACCGGAATTCCGAGTGGTGCGCCCAGCAGTGCGTTGACATCGTAGTCGAAGTATCGCTGAGCATCACTCGGACAGCGAAGTAGAGGAAGTTCGATCACTAACACCTTCGCGTTCGCATTGAGTCCTGATAAGTATTGCGGCGGCTGCAGATCGACTACACCAAAAGTCCCCTGATTAAAGTCGAACTGGTTGTACGCAGCTGCCTGGTCCATCTGCGGCAGAATCTGAAACACCCACGGCGTCTCCGGCGTCGACTGCGCGGGGTCGAGGAAACCTCCTTGATCGATGAGGACGCTGAACGCCTGCTTGACCGACGGAAATCGAGTAATCGCTCCCGGCGGCAAGGCCCTATGCGCATCGTGGTAATTGTGCAGCGCCAGCCCAACCTGCTTGAGCTGATTCTTGCACTGCGTCCGCCGCGCCGCCTCCCGTGCCGACTGCACCGCCGGGAGCAGCAGTGCCGCCAACAACCCGATAATGGCCATGACGACGAGGAGTTCGACGAGTGTGAAGGCGCGACGTGTTTGATTGCTATTCTGACTCAACGCCTCCTGTCGGACTCGACTCATCCTGACTTGTCTCGCAGAGAATTCGGCAGCAAGACAACAGGCCATCACAATGGCCCATCGAACTCCGGAACCGTATTGCCAATAAATGCTAGCATCTTGTCCAAGTGGTAGCATGGCGGTGATGGCTCCATGGGTTTTTGAGGGTGTCATTCTATCAGCGATGATTTGGCCAGTCGGTGAAATCACCGCCGAATCTCCACCTGCGATGGAACGCACCATGCCGATTCGAGTTTCAATGGACCGAAATCGACTGATCGCCAACGTCCTTCTCCGGCACTCCATGCCTAAAAAACGCCGTTCGCCGCCGATGACTACGAGCATACTTGGACGACGCAGCAACTTCATGTCCGAGATCCACTCAGGGAACATGACATCAAAGCAGACTCCGACACCAGCGACAGTTCGATTGTTGAGGTGGCATAGCTGCGGCAATACAGCACTTTGGGTCACGATACCCAAAGATGGGGCTGGCATAATCCATTGCAAAGTCGAGGGAACGTGTTCTACAAACGGGCCAAGAAATCGCTTATCGGAGAACGTAACATCCCCACTGTGACGGATACAAGCCGCACAGTTGTATATTTCGCACCGCACGGTGTCATATCGTTGGCATCCGATGATTGCTGTGCCCCCGATCCGATTCACGTCCTTCACCACGCTGGCGAGTCCTTCATCATCGATTCCAGCCACGCAATCCGACGCCCCCTCCGGCCAGACTGCGAGTTCGCAATTTGGGTTCAACGACGCGAGTTCATCGATTCCCGCAGGGAATTGATCTGACAGGACCGCAACTCGAATCGAGTAAAACGGTCCATCGATTGGGCGGTTGTCATGCCAGATGCTATACGACACGACCCCGCACAATCCAAGAAAGACGAGAGCTGAAACCCGATGCTCTCCGACGAGCCATAGATCGACAACAGACCCACTTATTGCAACTCCGACAAAGGACACAAGAGGTGCTCCTCCCCACGATGCGAACAACGCAATCGGGCTCGAAACCAGCGGGATTGCGAATCGGGCAGGATCGATAGTGCATTCGACTAACAGACGCAATATACCGTCTGCCACGGCTTCGAAGGTAAAACATGATGCAGCAATGGAAGTCCAATTTGGCCAGAACCGAGACTGCAATCGCCGCGATAGAGTGGCAACAAGAGCCAACCCGACTGAAAAAAACAGCAGGAGTGCGATGCGGATGGCAAACTTGCCAATACTTGAATTCGCTACATCGCCGAGTGAGAACGAAGGGAGAAAGTACGATCCGACTCCGAAAGCGAGCCCAACCGTGAATGCTTGTCGATCGGTCTCTGCCATACGAATTTGATAACACCAAGTTGACAAAGCGAGCAAAGATAGTGGCCAGAGATTCGAATGGGAGGCTGACAAGTTCATGATAGCGCCAGCCATCAATGAGATCCCATCGCTACGGCGGAACGTCCGCGGCCGAGCGATCTTCACAAGATTCCCTGAATCAGTCAGTGACATTGCCATGCAGATTCAGCTCGACTGGAGGAAGCGTTTTGTCCTGGAACGAGACGAGAACTTTCCCTTGAAATGGCCCCTTCGCGATGGGAGCGATCCCTTCGATGTTCAACCAGCGTTCCTTTTCAATCGTGACCGATCCGGACAGACTTTGAAGAATCATCGAATCGATTTCCAGTGCTGGTTTAATCTTGACGAGAACGCGAGCCTTCCAAGACTCACCCGACTGGCATTGACCGCAAGAGATTTGCTTCAACACAGGAGAAAATGGATGTTGAATTCGAATGCGTGTCAGAATCCGCTTGTGTGTCCCATCCGTAAAAACGAGCTTCATCTGCGAAGTGTGATCGCCGTAATCACTCAATTCTGTCGCTCGCAGTTGGACAGTGGTGCGATCAATTACAACGAGTTCATCCGGCTCATCACCGGTTGGAACTCTCTCGGTCTTCGTTTCCACCGCTGTCAGTGTAAATGGCCCGGACTCCGAGCGATTTCGGTCCAATAGAATTGCCTTATCCGACTCTCGTCGATAGCGGGTGATCTGAAACTCTCCTTCGGGGCGTACTCCCTTGGGGGCTTCAACGAGTAGTTGATCAATCGAGACCTTCGGGGGATCGAGTCTTCGGTAGCGGACTGCCAATGTAATCGGCGTCGCAGAAGCTGGCTTAGTCACCAGCGAGATCGTTCGGACAATCGCTTCCCCACCGCTCATCGGTTCACCCGTAATCGACACTTTGAGATCATGCTCTGATCCGCCCGCCAGGGGGACGCCGACCACCTTGTCATCGGGCAGTGTGCAGTTACAGCTGCAAACCGTGTCGACGATCGTGACGGGCTCACCTTCTGAGACTTTAAGACGAAAGACCGTTTCAACTCGACCGTCACCACTCACGACGCCCATTTGCTTGACGGGTGTATCGACCGAGATTCGGTTGACAGTAACCGCAGGCTCCTTTTGGCAACCTAGGAAACCGCAGAGGAGAAGTGTCGCCGATATCCTCCCCCTACGAGAAAAACGACGAGCCATGATTGCAACGATAGAAGGCCGAGCCAACCACGCAGCAATGCCAAGCGCGACGAACACAAGGATCTGCCTTGGGTAGGGATTCGTATGCGGTATGATCGCAACTCCATCCCACAGGTTGACCAAAGTCGTAGTCTCGACTCGGCCGTAAGGATCAGGATTCTGCCAGTCAAGCAGCGCCGTATGGAGATCATCCACGTTCTGAATCATGACGTAGTGGCCTTGCTTTCCACTATTCGGCCAACGTCCGACATCGAAGTACAAAATGGCCGGCATGGGGAGCTGGCGAATTCGATCAGGTCGAACTGAGACTGCAACCGTGCGGCACCCATACGACTCTAAGGCTTGTCTAACATCCAGTATGGACGCTCCTTGAGAAGATGTCTTTAACGACCGCTCGACTGCGGAAAGCGGGACATCGATCCCCGCAGCTCTAAGGTAGCAATACGCAGCCGTAACCCCGCACTGAGGGACCGGCTTCTCTGGAATCTGTCCGTAAGTCGTGAGCAGCAAGAGCATCCAAGGATACAAGTTTAGGCCCTCCGCCGAAATCGTCTCACACCGAGCAACACCAAGGGCACTATTGCCGCGCTCCACCACAGCCAATTCCATGATGTAAGGGGCTTTGTCCCTGCCGCAATTGGGCGAGTCACCAGCTCGCCGATATCATCCATCTCGCCGGTGAGCTTGTTTTCATTCGTAGACTGGTATCTCACGAGAGTATTCGCGGGGAATTTGGCTTCAAACATTTCATCCGACATGGGCTTGTTCGGCTCGACACGGAAAGTGGACCACTTCGTCGTTCGCATCGCATGAACTTCTTTGGCGACACCTTCAACCATACTGATCGCACCCATCTCTTGAACTTCACCTTCACCGGGATAGAAGAACGCGGGAGAAACCTCGACCACTTTGACGCTTACCACGAGCTGTTGAGGAAACGGCGGAGCAAGTCCATCACACAGGCGGTCCGGAGGCAAACCACAGATTAATTTGGAATCTTCATCCGTAAAACATTCGTACTTTTCAATTCGAAGGGGAATTGCTCCGCGGGCAACGTCCGAGAAGATACGGTGAATCAGGAATGTCCCTTTCTGATTTTTCACTCGGTCAACTCTCGTGATGAGAGTGACAGGGCGACCATCAATGACCGTCGATCCAGACTCTAAAGTCAGAACGTCGCCACCGATGAACGCGATGTCGACTGGATGCATAAGCCGATATCCATCGCCATTGAGTGCTTCTCCAATCACAGAAAGCGGAGGCAAAAGATCACCAACACCAACCATCATCGGGTAGGACTGCTCTTCGCTACCCCGCCACGTCGACTGACCATTAGCAGTTCCCCACCAGACACGGTAACTGGAACCGTCTGCGAACGTGATCGTGTTGTATTTCGAGAGAGCGCCTAAAAGGTCGGCAGGAAGCGACTCAGAGTCAGGATGGCTGGGATGGTTGAAGTCATCAAACGTCTGGACTTGATTCAGCGACAGAAATCTCACTTGATGTTTAGATCGGTTGGTCCAGTAATCGGTCATGAAAGTGACTGGTACACAACCTCGTTTCAACGATTCGCTGATGCCAAGAAGATTCTGAGCTGATTGCTCAGCCACATTAGGATCGATCGCTGACAGCCGTTGAATCTCCTCAGCATCAAAACGCAAGCTGGTCAAGTAATTGTCTGTTTCACTCCGTGTAAAACGCCAGTCTACACGGAGTGTCTCGGCCATCATTGCGTTCTGGCGAAACGCGTCAACAACAGCACCTGAAGGATTGTCAGCAAACGCGGAAGCGATCAGCACGAAAGCCCAGCATGGTGCAAACGAAAGACAGACCCATAATCGCATCAAGACACCTCACGCGGGAATTAGATCGGTTTCAGGATCGGTTGGAATAGCCAAGAGAAGCGGGACTCCAAAAAAAGCCCTACAATTCCACACAGAATCAACAGTGGCCGAAAGCAGTTCTCCCAAAAATAAAAAAGGCAGGCTTGTGTGGGCCGTCACTCTCGATTAGGGCTGGAGGCTTGTGGCTGCGATCTCCTGGCATGATCATTAAATGCAATTTGTTCCACATGAGACCGGCACTGTCGGGACAACACATGCTTTTGGATCACACCGTGCGAGAGCGCCAGTCGATGGATCAATGACTCTGGTACAGCCAGCGGGTACCGTGGCGTGCGAGCCACAAGATCCAGCCGCCAGCACCATGCATCCATTCCCACCCCACTGTGTCACACAGGCAAATTGCAATCCACTGGTTGAACAGCCAGCCATACCGCCGCCTCCCTGGCAACTCGTCGATCCATACAACGTGCAAGGGCCAGGAGTACACCGAATGCACGCGGTGGAACTAACACGAGTAGGTTCAGAATAAGGATTTAAACGGCCACACGCTCCTTGCTCGTGAACCGACAGGCGGGAAAACTCACCGAGCGATAATGCGCCGATGCCAGCAATTATGAAACTCATGGCCGTGCGAAGCAACATGGCAATTTCCTTCAGATAAGCAGATAGGCAGACAGCCTCTTGAAATCCTCACTCCCACCGATCACGCTAGCCGATTTCCCCCTAGATCCCAATCCGCGTTTCTGACTTTTCGCCCCAGATTTCCGAAATACCTGCTTGGCGTGGACTCCGCTTGAGACGGCCTCGACGGTGAGGCCCAGCAGTTGGGCGATCTCGGCTTGGGATTTCTCTTCCAGGTCGTACAGCACGAGCGGGGCGCGGCTGACCTTGTCGGAGTAGTCGTCGGAGAGGAGGCGACGCACCATCGCGCCGATGTTGATGTTTTCCTCGACGCAGCCTTCTTGAAAGCGGTTGAATTCCTCACGCGTCTGGCGGTCGAGGTCCTTGCGGTCCACGACGAAGACGCATTTGTGAATGCGGTCGTTCTCCTTGAGCAGCGTCGAAGCTTTGAATGAGGTCAGCGTCTTACCGCTGCCGGTCGTGTGCCAGATGTATCCGTTGCCGCTGTCGTCGTCGATGTACTCCACAATCTGGTGCACGGCATAGACCTGATAGGGCCGCATGATCATGAGCTTTTGCTCGCTGACCACGAGGACCATGTAGCGGTTGATCGTCTTGCCGAGGTCGCATTTTCTAAGGAATCGCTCCGCGAAGGAACCGAGGTGGGTGATCTTCTTGTTGTCCTCGTCCGTAAACTCTTAGACGGGCAGGAAACGCTCGTCGGCGTTGAAGGAGAAGTGGCGCGCGTTGGTGTTGGCAAAGTAGTACGTGCGGTCGCGGTTGCTGACGATGAAGAGCTGCATGAAGCAAAGCAGCGTTCTGGTATAGAGGTAATGGAGATGGTGAACGATCAGATCCGATTGAAGTCGTAACTGTCTCTGAGATCCAGAGTGTTGGCAGCACGTTTTTCTATCCACTTTGCTGGGCAGTAGAAAGCCGCCGAGCCTAT
>Ga0105047_10004076_pt1 | contig 25592 bp, 22 predicted proteins | sample MAT04_FD_78384 | JGI IMG/M metagenome (GOLD analysis project Ga0105047, IMG submission 78384) | Freshwater microbial communities from Lake Fryxell liftoff mats and glacier meltwater in Antarctica - MAT-04 (megahit assembly) | ecosystem: Environmental > Aquatic > Freshwater > Ice > Liftoff...
CGAGGCCACCAGGGTGTTGAAGGCCATGGCCAGTTGGAAGCGCTCTTTCTCCGGGTAGAAGGTGTCGACGTCGAAGACGCCCATCTGGCGCACCGGTGGTTTCTGGATGGACAGAATCAGCTTGGTCAGGTCCAGATCTTCGGGCTTCTGCCAGTAGAATTCAAAAATGTTGGCGAGCAGAATCCCTTCGCGACTGCGCACGGGGTCGGCGTTGATGCCGGCGAGGCCAAGCAGGGCGGCGACCGTGCCGCTGATGCGTTCACGGATGCTCTCGGCTTCGCTGGCCCAATCCAGCTTGGGCGCGGCCAGGCTGCCCAGAATGTTGATCGGGACGCCCATGTCGGAGCCGGGCGTAAAGATCGTGTAGTTGACTTCATTGTTCAACTGGCGGATGCGATCGCCGGTAATGCCCCAGTCGGTCAGGCCGTTGCGCCAATTCTCCGCCGTGGACGCCGCAAACTCATCGACTGTCTTGTTCTTGCGCCGGGCGTCATCCTCGTTAATCCACGGCTGGAAGTCGGCCGGCTGCAGGTCGGGGAATTGGAGCAGGAGGTTGGTGATGTCGCCTTTGGGGTCGATAAAGATGCCCGGCACCTTGTCCATGCCCGCTTCTTCGAGCAGGCCGATGCAGAGGCCGGTTTTGCCGCTGCCCGTCATGCCGACGCAGACGGCATGGGTAACGAGGTCGCGCGCGTCGTAGTTGACCGGCGCGTCCTTGCGTGTGCCGGTTTGTAGATCATATTCGGCGCCGAGGTAGAAGGAGCCGAGTTGTTCAGGCGGTGCTTGCATGCGTTCTTCTCCCGTAGGGTGTCAAAGCTCGATCAAATCAACATCTGGCGCAGGTGGGCATCTTCAATCTGGCGCCGCGGCTGGATGGCGCGCCGCTTGGCCAACTGGCGGGGCAGACCCAGCAGCCCGGCGATCTGGCCGCGCAGCCGGGCCTGGGCGGCGGCGCCGCGAATATTGCACAAGGCGCCGAACGCAATCTTGGCCTGCGCGACGGCGATTGCCACCCCGTTGCGTAGCAGCAGGCTGCGTGGCATGTTCTTGGCAATCACCCAGATCGTATTGCGGCCGACGTAGTAGCTGGCCAACGTGTCGCCGCCGGAGGCGCTCAGCCGGTGGTAGACACGTGCCGCCGGGGCAAAGATGGCGCCGAAGCCAAGCAACTGGGCGCGGAACCCGAAGTCTACATCTTCCAGGTACATCCAGAAGTCGTCGTCGAAGCCACCCAGCGCCTGCCACACATCTTTGCGATAGGCCGAGGCGCCGCCGCAGCCGCTAAAAATGGCGGTGGCGCCGTCGTACTGGCCGTGATCGGGTTCCCAAACCCCGCGATTGCGCGGAATGCCATCGCGGCCGAGCAGATCGCCCGTCGTGTGCAGCGTATCGCGGCGGTCGAACAACAACAGCTTGCTGGCGATGATGCCGGCCTCCGGATTGGCGACGATGGCTTTCGCCAGCTCCGCCAGCCAGGCCGGGTCAGGCTCGGTGTCATTGTTGAGCAGCACGAGGTATCGCCCGTGTGCAGCATCGGCGGCCGTGTTGCAACTGCCCACAAAGCCAAGATTGCGCCGATTGACGATCAGCCGCACGGCGGGATAGCGATCTTCGACCAGTGACGCCGACTCGTCGGTGCTGGCGTCGTCGATCACGATTGTCTCATAGTCACCAAAGGTCTGGGCGCGCAAAGCGTCCAGCACCCCGGGCAGTAACTTTTCGGCGTTGAAGGTGGGCACGATCACGGAGAAAAAAGGCGCGTCGACTGCCTGCAGGGCCGGATAGGCGCGTTGCGGCCGCGGGTCGAAGTCCGCCGGTGCGGCACGAAAACTATCCAGATTGAGCGCGATGGCGCGGCGCATGACCACGCGGTTGTCATCGCGCAGTTCGCTGTAGGTCTCGTCGAGCGTGATGGGATTGGCGTTTTTGCCGCCGCTGTCGGCCTGCGTCAGCCTGGCCTTGGCCATGTCGACCTGCGCCTGCCGCTTTTGCGCCGACTTGACCTGTTCGGACTTGGCTGGGTCCGGCGTGGGTTTCAATTCTTCAGTCATGCACTTCTCCAAAACAGTCTAGCCCGCGCCATTTCCGGCGGGTGCGATCTCCTGCTGGCAGTACTCGGCGATTGCCTCCTGCCAAGGACGCAGGCGGATGCCGAGCGCGGCCGCGGCCTGGTTGACGAGCACCGCGTGCGCCGGCGGCGTGGTGGGGCGCGGCCAGTCGGCCGTCGCGATGGAGGTCAGCGGTACATGGCTGCGCCCGCTGTGTTCCAGCACGCTGCGCGCCAGATCAAAACGACTGCACCAGCCATCGTTGACCAGATGGTAGATGCCGTACCGCCCGCTCTCGACGAGGTCGGCCATGGCCGCTGCGGCATCCGGCGCATAGGTTGGGTTGCCAAATTCGTCGTCGACGACGCGCAGTGCGCCCCGTTGATCGGCCACGGACACGATCTTGGATGGGAAGTTGTTCCCGCCGGGGCCAAAAAGCCACGCAATGCGGGCAATGTAGAGACGGTCAAGCATCTGGGTCACGGCGCGCTCACCGGCGAGCTTGGTGCGCGCATAGACGCTGGCCGCCGTGGTGGGGTCATATTCGTGATAGAAGGCGCCTACGGCGCCCGCAAAGACCTCGTTGGTGCTGACTTGCAACAGCGCGGCGCCGCAGCGCGCGCAGCCCTCGGCCAGATACTTGGGCGCCAGCGTATTGGCGACATAGGCGGCGTCGGGGTTCGCCTCGGCCCCGTCCACATTGGTCCAGGCCGCAGCGTTGATGACGGCGTCAGGTGCCAATGCGGCGACCCAATCGGCCGCATTGGGATTGCCGATATCGTGGTCGCCGATCTCCCACAGCGTAAGCCGCGTGCCGGCGCGACCGGCGTATACCCGCTGCAGTGCGCGGCCCAACTGGCCCTGTGCACCGGTAATCAAGATATGCATCAAGCAACCTCCGCCCACATTCGTGAGTCGTCCAGCAGCGGCGAGACCAAAGGAACAAAGCGCACGCCGCCCATCCGTTCGATATTGATTGCACCGTCAAGTTTGCGTACCAACCACAACTCCTGATCCGCTTCTACCCGGCCGACGGGAAGAATCATGCGCCCACCTTCGGCCAGTTGCTCCCAGAGCGGCAACGGCACATGCGTAGCGGCCGCCGACACGATCATCGCCGCAAAAGGCGCCGCTTCCGGCCAGCCGCCCGCGCCATCGCCGACGCGTAGATGCGGGGCATAGCCCAGCCGGTGGAGCACGGCTGCCGCCGGCTCGGCCAGCGTTGCCCGTCGCTCCATCGCGTACACGGCTGCGCCCGGGAGTTGGCCAGGGCTGGCGGTCAACTCACAGAGAATCGCGGTCTCAAAACCGGAGCCGGTGCCGATCTCCAGCACCTTCTCCCCCGGCAGCAGCGCCAATGCCTGCGTCATCAGCGCGACCACGTAGGGCTGGCTGATCGTTTGCCCTTCGCCGATCGGCAGCGGCTCATCACGGTCGGCAAAGCCACGCAGTTCATGCCCGATAAAGTCAGCGCGGTTCACGGCGGCGAACGCCGCGCGCACCCGCACGTCTGTGATTTCTGGCCAGGAATTCTCCCAGGGAAATGAGCGCACCATATCGGGGCGATTGTACCATTGGCGGGCAAGCGCGTCGAATAGGAATCCACGTCACCGGTCAAGTTCGGCCATCACCAGTTCCGGCATGCGGTGGCGCAGGGGCAGCACATCCATGAACCCACAGTGGCCGCCGGTGGGATGGATTTGGATATCCAGCAGCGGGTGTGTGGCGAGCGCATAGAAGTCCACGACCGGGATGACGGGGTCGTTGGCGGCGGCCAGGATGGTGGTGGGCACGCTCAAGTGCGCGAAACCGTCGAACGGGACGGCGTAGGCCTGGAAGTAGTCGTCCACGCTGCGGAATTGGCCATGCACCAGGTGGCCGTAGCGTTCGATGATCCAGGCGGTCATGTCACGCACGAGCGGAATCTGCTCCAACGGTGTGAAATCGTATAGGTCAGGATAGAGATGCTGTTTGGCGCGCAACGAACGCAGCCAGCGCGCACGAAAATAGCGCCGCGTGGCGGGATGGCTGTCCAGCGCGTCGGTGGCCCGGTTGGGGTTGACGGCGGGACAGACGGCGATCACCTTGCGCAGCGCAGCGAAGGGCTGCTGGCTGTGGGCGATGGCGAGCCGCAGCGCAAAATTGCCGCCCATGGAGGCGCCCATGATGTAGAACGGGCCGTCACCCGCCAATTCGGCGACGCGGTGGGTGGCGGCAATGGCTTCCTCGACCAGCGACCCCATGAATAACCCGCGATTGAGCGTGTAGGGGTTGACGTGAAGATGCGGTCCGTGGTCGCGCAGGTTGAGGCGAAAGACAGCATAGCCGGCCTCGACGAGCGCCTGGGCGATAATCACGTTGTAGTTGGAATGGCTGCACCCTTCCCAGCCGTGCAGGATCAGCACGAGGCCGCGGCTCGGTTGCGGTCGCCGGCTGGCATTGTAGTAGCCGATCATCCGCACGGGATGGCCCTTGCCCAACCCGGTGTAATCATGGCCGGCATCCAGCACGATCGGCCGTTCGTCGTGCATGACGTCGATCCCGCGTGGGCGCAGCATGGCCAACAGGGTCTGCGTGCTGGCGCCGTGCACCAGCGCATGCGGGCGAAAAGGGACGGCGGGTTGGCGATGGTTGCTCATCGTGTGCATTATCGCCAGAGCGACACACCACGCAAGTTGCCGGTGCGACGATGGACACCAACGCCGGCCCTTTGCGCCATTCACGCCGGTTGGGCTACAATCCTCGCCAGCATTCTACAGAAGGAGCGTGGCATGACGGTTTCCGTTCTATTTATTTGCGCTGGCAATATTTGCCGTTCGCCGATGGCCGAGGCGGTTTTTCGCAACAAGGTGGCGCAAGCGCGTCTGCAAGACCAGGTGCGCGTCGACAGCGCCGGCACGGGGAGTTGGCACGCCGGCGAGACGCCGCATCGCGGCACCCAGGCCATTTTGCGCCAATACGAAGTGCCGCTGATGCCCCACACGGCGCGGCAGTTGGGTCGCGAAGACCTCCGGCGCTTTGACTACCTGGTGGTCATGGACGCCGAGAACGAAGATGACGTCAAGGATCTGGCGACCTACGCGCAACAGCGCGGTGTGCTTGTGCGCTTGCTGGATTTTGCCGATCTGTCCCGCGCGCAGGGCGTGCGCAATGTCCCGGATCCCTACTACGGCAACCGCTTTGAAGAAGTCTATCAACTGGTCGATGCGGGATGCGACGGCCTGCTGCGCCATCTTCGTCAAGAACATCAGCTTTAGGGAGGACAAATGGCGACGACACTCATTCATCGCGCCACGATGATGGTCACCATGGACGCACAGCGCCGTGAACTGCGCGACGGTGCGCTGGTGATTGAAGACAATGTGATTCAGTGGGTTGGCCTCACCGCCGATCTGCCGGCGGGCGCCCGGGAAGGCGCCGGCCAGGTGATCGACGCACGCGGCAAAATCGTGCTGCCCGGCTTCGTCAACACCCACCATCATTTCTACCAGACGCTGACGCGCGTCATCCCGGCGGCGCAGGATGTGGTACTCTTTGACTGGCTCAAGACGCTCTATCCGATTTGGGCCGAACTGACGCCGGACGACGTCTTTGTGAGCACCCAACTGGCGCTGACCGAACTGATGCTTTCCGGGTGCACGACAACCAGCGATCATCATTATTTATGGCCAAACGGCTCCCGTTTGGACGATCAATTTGCCGCCGCCAGCACGATCGGGCTGCGCTTTCATGGTGCGCGCGGCAGCATGAGCCTGGGCGAGAGCCAGGGGGGGCTGCCGCCCGACCGTGTCACCGAGCCGGCAGCGGTGATTCTGCGCGACTGCCGGCGCGTGGTGGAGACCTTTCACGATCGCGCACGGTATGCCATGCGCCGCGTCGTGCTGGCGCCGTGTAGCCCGTTCAGCGTCACGCCGGAGCTGATGCGCGAGACGGCAGCCCTGGCGCGCAGCTTTGGCGCGCAGGCCGATGTACATTTGCACACGCATCTGGCAGAGACCCAGGATGAAGAACAGTTCTGTATCGACCGCTTTGGCTACCGCCCGGGCGACTTCGCCCAACACCTGGATTGGACGGGCGCCGACGTGTGGCATGCGCACTGTGTTCACCTCAACCAAGCCGAAGTCCAGCTTTTTGCGCGCACACACACGGGGGTCGCCCATTGTCCGACCAGCAATATGCGGCTGGCGTCAGGCATTGCCCCGGTGCGCGCCCTGCGCGACGCCGGTGTGCACGTCGGCCTGGGGGTCGATGGCAGTGCATCCAACGACGGCAGCCACCTGCTCGGCGAGGTGCGCCAGTGCCTGCTGCTGCAGCGGGTGATGGGCGACCCGCGCGCGATGACGGCGCGCGAGGCGCTGGAGATTGCCACGCTGGGCGGCGCGTCCGTGTTGGGGCGCGACGACATCGGCGCGTTGGCGCCGGGCATGGCGGCCGATATCGTCGCTTTCGATCTCAACAGCTTGGGGCTTGCCGGCGGCGCCGTGCACGACCCGGTGGCGGCATTGGTCTTCTGCCAGCCGCAGAACGTCGATTTTGTATTGGTGAATGGGCGGCTGCTGGTGCAGGACGGTGCGCCGCTGCACATCGAGTTGCCGGTGCTAGTGGAGCGCCACAATCGGGCGGCGCGCCAACTGCTGACGCGATCGGGCAGGCTGTAGGTACGGGCTGCCTGCCGGGTTGTGGTGTACAATTCGTTCATGCAAACCCGCGACTTCGACATCATCCTCACCCACGAACGCACCGATTTCGACGCTGTGGCGTCGATGTTGGGTGCGGCCTTGCTGTTCCCGGAGGCGCTGCCGGTATTGCCGCGCGAGATGAACCGCAATGTGCGTGATTTCTTGGCGCTTTATAAGAACCACTTTCGCTTTGTGACGGTCGACGAACTGCCGCGCGGCAAGGTGCGGCGGGCGATCGTGGTCGACACGCGTGCTGCCAATTCCCCTAAGGGGACGCAACCCGACACCGAGTACATCATCATCGACCATCATGCGGCGCCGGCCGAGACGACGGCCACCAGTGAGACGCGCAAGCCGCTGCCCAACGCGCGTGACCTGTGGTGCGACGCCACCGGCGCCAACACGACCTTGTTGGTCGAAAAGCTGGTCGAACGCGGCATCGTGGTTTCGCCGGTCGAAGCGACCCTGCTCGCCCTGGGCATCTACGAAGACACGGGCAACCTGACCTATTCCTCCACCACCTATCGCGATGTCGCCGCGCTGGCGTGGCTGTTGGAGCCGGACCGCCGCGTCAACCTCAGCGAGGTCAACGAATTCTTGCACCATCCGATCACCGCCGAGCAGCGCGCCCTGCTGCAAACGCTGATGGATCACTGCGAATTTCTCGATATCCACGGCCACAGCATCGTGATCAGCACGGCGGTTGCGCCCACCTTCAATGGCGAGTTGAGCACGCTGGCGGCGCGCCTGCGTGACTTTCACGAACCGGATGCCCTTTTCGTGTTGATCGACCTGGGCGACGTGATGCAGGTTGTGGCGCGCAGCACGACCGACGCCGTCGATGTGGGCAAGATCGCCGAGGCGCTGGGCGGCGGCGGCCACAATCGGGCAGCGGCGGCCCACCTGCGCGGCGTCACCTTGGACGAGCTGCACGACCGTGTGGTCGTCTTGATCAAGGAGTATAGCCGTGAAGCGGGCACCGTGCGCCAGATCATGAGCGTGGGCCGGCCGCAGATGCTGGCGCCCGACCTGCCCATCGTCAAGGCTGGCGAGCTGATGCGCCGTTGGGGTCACGAAGGCTTTCCCGTGGTGGCGATCGCCGATGGCCACGAACAGTTGCTCGGCGTGCTCACCCGTCGCGAGGCCGACCGCGCGCTCGATCACCACCTCGGCGACCTGCCGGTGCACCGCTTTATGCGCACCGGGCAGGTCAGTGTGCGGCCGGACGATTCGATCGCCACCCTGCGCAAGGTCATGATCGAGAGCAATTGGGGCCAGATTCCCGTGATTGGCGAGAGCGGCGCGATCGTCGGCATCGTCACGCGCACCGACCTGATCAAGCTGTGGGATGAAGCGGCGTCGCCCAACCGATTGGCGGCCGAAACCGCGGCCCGTCTGAAGCGCGTGCTGACGCCCGTGCAACACCAACTGCTGCAGGTGATCGGCGCCGAAGTGGATCGCATGAACTACGCGGTCTATGTGGTCGGAGGCTTTGTGCGGGATCTCATGCTCGACGCCGCCGCCCCCCGCGCGCTCGTGAGCCGCGACAGCCTGTGGGATTTTGATATCGTGATCGAAGGGGACGCGATTGCCTTTGCGCAGCGCCTGCAGGCGTTATACGGTGGGCGCGTGGTGGATCACAAACGCTTTGGCACGGCCAAATGGCAGTTGGATCGCAGCGACGCACCCGTCGATCTGGCGCGTTTGCTGGGCGACGTGGTGATGAGCGAAGGCACGTTGACCTTGCCGATTCACCTGGATTTTGTCACGGCGCGCACCGAGTTCTACACCGAGCCGACCGTGCTGCCCACGGTGCAGCAAAGCAGCATCAAGCTGGACGTGCATCGCCGCGATTTCACGATCAACACATTGGCGCTCTGCCTGAACCCAAACCGCTGGGGCGAGTTGATTGATTCGTGGGGCGGGTTGGCCGACTTGCATGCGGGGTTGGTTCGTGTGCTGCACAGCCTCAGCTTTGTGGACGACCCGACGCGCATCCTGCGTGCGGTGCGCTATGAGCAGCGCTTTGGCTTCCGCATCGAGACGCGCACGCTGGAACTCCTGCGCGACGCCTTGGAACTGCTCGACCGCGTGACGCCGGCACGGATTCGTCACGAGATCGAGCGCATCCTACAAGAAGGGTTGCCGGAAAATGCCCTGCTGCGGCTGGATGAATTGGGGGTGTTGAACCAATTGCACCCGGCATTGCACATGGATGCGCTGGCCGCGCAGCAGTTTGCGCGGCTGCGCACGGCGCTGGCGGCGCCGGACGCCGACCCCGAGTTGAACCGTCACCCACTTGCCTTGCTCTATTGGGCGATCCTCACCTACCCCGTGTCGCGGCCGGCGCTGCGCGAACTCGAAGCGCGCTTGGGCTTGCGCAGCGAGACACAACGGCTCATGGACAGCATGCACGTGCTGTATGCGAGTCTGCCGCTGCTCGCCGCGGCGACCACGCCGCCCAGCCAGGTTGTGGCGGTGTTGGACGAGGTTGTGCCGGTTGCGCTGGCCCTTATGCCGGTGGTCTGCGCAGACGAAAAGGTGCTGTCGGTAATTGCGCAGTACCGGGCACAGTGGCAACATGTACAAGCGGACCTGGATGGCCACGACCTCCACGTGCTGGGCGTGCCACGCGGCTCGATCTATCGCAAGATTCTGGCCGACCTGCGTGCCGGGCGCCTGGATGGGACGGTCGGCAGCCGCCAAGAGGAAGTGGCGTTGGCCAGGCGCATCGCCGGGCTGGTCTGATCGCGTGCCAGGGATCAATTTTCTGTCTGGGGGTGCTGCCGCTTCGGCTGCACCGAAGGCTTCTGGTAGAATGGCTGGGGCGGCGACTGTGCCGTTTCCAGCGAAAGGAACTGCCGGTGGATCTCTCCTTTTGGACTGCGGTTTCCATAATCTGGTTGTCGTTGCTGGCGTTCATTATGGGCATTGTGCCCATGGTGCTTCTTTATTTTGCGGTGCGCGGGATGACGATTGTCAACCGGCGACTCCCGCGCTATTTCAAGTTGGGCCAATACTATAGCGGGTTGATGCGCGACCAGACCTACAAATACAGCGCCAAGCTGGCGGATCCGATGGTGCGCACCTATGGTGAGGCCAACCGCGTGCAGACCGTCGTGCGCGCCCTACAGCCGCGCTCAGAATCTCCCAGTGGGGAGCACAAGGAGGAGCAAAGATGAATCATAAAGTACGCGCGTTGATCATCGGCACGGCGAGCGGCGCGATCCTGGGCGCCGCCTTTGCGTGGATTGCCAGTTCCATGACCGATGATGACCCCGATACGACGGCGATGACGGCTATCGCTAGCTTGGGGCCGATGGACTATTTTTCTTTGGGCATTGCCCTGTTGACGCTGGCACGCCAGTTTGGCGGCATGCTAAAAAAAGTATAGTCAACCCACCCCATGAAGGAGCATTCCTGTGGCAGACCAATTGGCGACGCCCGCGCGACCGCTGCGCGCGGCCGTGATCGGTGCGGGACCGTCGGGGTTCTATGCGGCGGCGGCGTTGTTGAAAGAAGCGGAGCACACGGTGACGGTCGATATGTTCGATCGCCTGGTGGCGCCCGATGGCCTCGTGCGCTATGGCGTCGCGCCTGACCACCAGAACATCAAGGCGGTGGCCAAGATCTTCGACCGCACGGCAGCCGATCCGGGCTTTCGCTACTTTGGCAACGTCGAATTCGGCAAAGACATCAGCCATGATGAACTGCGCCGGCACTATGACGTGGTCGTCTACGCCACGGGCGCGCAGTCGGATCGACGGCTGAATATTCCGGGTGAGGATCTGCCCAACAGTCTGTCGGCCATGGCGTTTGTGGCCTGGTACAACGGCCACCCGGACTTTGCCGACCTCAACCCGGACCTGAGTTGCGCGGCGGCCATTGTGGTGGGCGTAGGTAATGTGGCCATGGATGTGGCGCGCGTGTTGGCCAAGTCGGTGGACGAGTTGAAGGGCACCGACATCACCGATTACGCCCTGAAGGCTCTGGCCAAGAGCAATATCAAGGACATCTATATCGTGGCGCGGCGTGGGCCGGCGCAGGTGAAGTTTACCAACGCCGAAGTCCGCGAATTTGGTCACCTCGAACTTGCCGACGCCATCGTGCTGGATGACGAATTGAGACTGGATCGCGCCAGCAGCGCTTCCATCGAAGGTGACACGAGCATGCAGAAGAACCTGGACTATCTGCGTGCCTATGCCGAGATTGGCTTGCAGGGCAAAGCCCGCCGCGTGCACTTCCGCTTCTTGCTGTCCCCGGTCGAGATCATCGGGGAAGAGGGCAAGATTGTGGCCGTCAAGATGGAGAAAAATCAACTACGCCCGGTAGCCGGCGGCGATATCTCGGCGAGCGGCACCGGCGTGTTTGAGACAATCCCGGCCGGCATGATTTTGCGCGCGGTGGGCTATAAGGGCGTCCCGCTGCCCGGCGTGCCCTACGACCGCCGCAAGGGCACGATTCCCAATCACCTTGGCCGCGTCGTCGAACCCAGCACGGAAAAAGAGGTGAGCGGGGAGTATGTGGTTGGGTGGGCCAAACGCGGCCCCACGGGTGTGATCGGCACCAACAAGCCAGACAGCATCGAGTCCGTCAACAGCCTATTTGAGGATCTGCAAAAGGGCAAGCTGGCTGGGTGTGTCGAACCCAGCCGCGAGGCTGTCGTCGACCTGCTGCAGGCGCGCGGCGTGCGCTATGTGACCGAGGCAGAGTGGCAGGTGCTCGATGCCGCCGAAGTCGCGGCCGGCAAGGAAGCAGGCAAGCCACGCGTCAAATTTGTGCATACCGCGGACATGCTGGCTATGTTGGAAAAATAGGCTTTGGGGGATCGACCGCTGACGACGCGGTCTATTCCCCGATTTCCGCCGCGACCTGATCGACGACGCGGCGCAGTTCGTCGGCCGGCTGCGCGCCGGAGACAAGGTATCGATCGGCGAACACCAGCGCAGGCACGCCGTTCAGCCCATAGGCACGCGCCAGTTCGACGTCGGCGGTCACTTGGGCGTCGAAGGCAGGATCATCCAGCGCGGCGAGGTAAGCGGCACGCGGAAGCCCCACTTGTTTGGCTAGATCCGCCAGTACGGACCGGTCGCCGATATCCTGTGCCTGTTGCCAGTAGGCGCGCATGACGGTGTCGTGATAGAGCGGGCCGAGCCCCATGGCTTCGGCGTACTTGGCGCCGATCAGCGCCGGCCGGCTGTCGATGCCGAAGGGGCCGGGGTTCAGCGTGCGGTTGTAGCGTTCGCGCGCGATCGTAACCAACTGCGGGCGCGAAGCCTCGATGCGCGCGCGATACTCCGGTGGGATGGGCGGCGCGCCTTTGGGTCGCAGTTCAAACGAGCGCCAGTGAACGGAAACGGCGGGTGACTCAGGGTCGGTGGGCTGCTGGAGCGTCTCCAAACTGGAGGCGACGAGAAAGCACCACGGTCAAACGTAGTCGGACCAGACATCAATGCGAATCGGATTATTCATATCCTGATGCTACAACACTTTTCCGGTTTGTGCAATCAACCAATTCTGCAAAGGAAACCAGCGCATGGCAAACACATCACCAGCCACGGTCGGTCTGATCGGCTGCGGCAACATCAGCACCACCTACCTCACCGTCGCACAGACGCTTAACGCATTCCGCATCGTTGCCTGTGCCGACATACGTCGCGAAGCTGCCGAGGCAGCGGCACAGCAGTTCGCCCCCCCGTCCCCCCAATCCTGGGGGGAGAAAGAAGGAGACGTGCCGGGCGGACCGATGCGCGTGTGCACGGTGGACGAGTTGCTGGCCGATCCGTCGATCGAGATCGTGCTCAACCTGACCACACCCGAGTCGCACAGCTCGATTGCCCTCACCGCATTGGCGGCCGGCAAGTCGGTCTACAATGAAAAACCGCTGGCGATGTCGCGCGCCGACGGCATGCAGATGTTGGCGCTCGCCCAGGAACGTGGGTTGCGCGTTGGCGGTGCACCGGACACCTTTCTGGGTGCCGGGTTGCAGACGTGCCGTGAGTTGATCGACGCCGGTGCGATTGGCACGCTCGTCGGCGCCAATGCGTTTATGATGAGCCGCGGGCACGAGCATTGGCACCCGAACCCCGTCTTCTACTACCAACCGGGCGGCGGCCCGCTGTTCGACATGGGGCCTTATTATCTCACGGCCCTGGTTTCGCTGCTTGGCCCGGTGCGTCGCGTCAGCGGCGCCACGCGCATCACGCGCAGCGAGCGCACGATCACCAGCGCACCGCGCTACGGGGAGAAGATCGCCGTCGAAGTGCCGACGCATGTAGCGGCGCTGATCGACTTTGCCGCAGGGCCGATTGGCATGTTGATGACCACCTTCGATGTGCAAGCGTCGGCGCTGCCGTGGATCGAGATCTACGGGACGGAGGGCACGCTCAGCGCACCGGATCCCAACACCTTTGGCGGGCCGGTACGTCTGCGCCGCACCGACGACGACGCCTGGCAGGAGATCCCCGTCACACGCCCCTATTCCATGCAAAGCCGTGGGATTGGGTTGGCTGATATGGCAACGGCGATCCGCACCGGCGGCGCCCAGCGCGCCAGCGGTGAACTGGCCTACCACGTGCTCGATCTGATGCACGCCATCCACGAGGCTTCGGAAAGCGGACGTCACGTCGACGTGGCCAGCACCTGTGACCGCCCTGCGCCGATGCCGGCGTAATCTACATTGGCAAAGGAAGTCCCCCCAGTGTGTCTGCCGCGTGCCCATGCACGCGGCGGATACACTGGGGGGACATTGCCGGCGTCTATCGCGTTGGATAGAAAGCAGGTTTGGCGGGCCTACTCTGTAACGGTCACGTTAGCGTACTCGGAAATGTTGTTGCCATTGAGGTCCTCCACGGTGATGGCGACTGAGTATTCGCCGGGATAGGCGTCATAGGCCGTGATCGTGAAGGGCGTGTCGTTGAAGGTCAGCGTATCGCCCGCATACAGGTTGCGAACGTCGTTGCCGTCTGTGTCGGCTTCTATCCATTCTTCGTAGACGGTGAAGGTGTCGCCCGCATTCGGCGTAATCTCACGCGGCGCGCCGGTGCCGTTGGGGCCGCTGAAGCCGAAGATGCTTGTGAAATTAAGTGCGCCGTCGAATGTCATCACCGCATCACGTTCTTCCCCACTGTCAGTGAAGGTGTAGATGCCGTAGACATCATACTCGCTGTCGCTGTCGCCGGTGCCGTAGACGGCCGGATCCAGCAGTGCAAAGGCCTCGTTCTCGCCGTCGCTCAGGCTATAAACCGTGGGCGACCACTCGAAAATAAAGTCCTCCAAGTCTATCTCCGACCAGACAGGATAGGCGACGCCATCGATCGACTCGGTGACGTCGGCGAGCACAAAGTCGCGGTCCTCGATGCTGAAGCTGTCGCTCTCTTCGTCGTAGCGTGCGGCTTCTACATAGATGTAGCCGACGTTCGTGCCCGAGATCGAGGTGCTTAACAGCACCGTGTCGCCGGCGGCGACCTCATCGCTGCTGACTTCGATCGGGGCGATAGAGACTTCAGTATCGACGCCGGGTGGGGAGGCGTTTTGAATGTCCTGCGTAGCGTCATCGAACAGGGGTGCGGCATAGGCTTCGATGTCCGCCGTTTGCCCGTGCTTGGCGTCAAGCAGGCTCACGTCGGCCAGGTCGGGGTCGAAGTCCCGGTTGGTGTAGTGGAAGACCAGGAAATCATCCCACAGCGAAGCGCCGGCGAAACGGCTGGCGTAGCCTGTATATGAGGTTTCGCTATCCGCCATGCCGACGCTGCCCAGTAGTTCCGGTGTGGGGAAGAAAATGGTCAGCCCGGTGGCGCCTGGTCGCGCAGGGCCATGTTTTTCGGCCAGGATGAGTTTCTTGGATGCCGCCTGGAGCGCCTTTACGGCTGCGTCGAGGTCTTCGGAACCAGCCAACTCGGCCGCCAATTTGGCAAAATTCCCCACATCCAGATAGGAGGGCGGTGTCGTCTCGCCGAAGATATTAGAGAAGGACTGGGCGTAGGTGCGCGCTTTGGCGATGGCCGTGGGGTCGACGGTCGTCAACACAAGCGTGAAGTTGTTGAGTGCCTTCATGTAGGCCGGCATCGCCTGCAGGTTCACAGCGGTAAGCGTCACATCCTTGCTCATCTCCGTGCTCACTTCTTCGGCGGGAAAATCCTGCTCTGTGCCGGTGATCTGTTTGATCAAGGCGGCACGTAAGTCGTCGTCCTGGATGCTCACGTCGTCGACGACGTAGGACTTGACGACGCTCTTGGCCAGGTCGGCGCCAGTCTGGGTGGGTTTGTCAACCAATCCGCCCAAGAACTTGGCGTAAGCCCAGCCCATCGCCGGCTCAACCTCCTCCGAGGCGGCGCCATAGAGGGCGTAGGGTGCAACGCCGCTCAACGCCTCTACCTGGCTCATGAGGCAGGCGTCAAAGCCGATGAACTCAAAGTGGTCGAGGCCAGTCTCAGCCAGGGCCACAGCCAGGGCCTGGTCGATCTCGTTTACGGTGAGCGTGCTGCCTTCGTTGGGGGCGTTGTCGGACCAGCCGCCCACCCAGCCCGCGCCGTGGTCGGACAGGATTAGGGCGTGCTTCTTCGCCGGGTACGTGTTGATGGCCCAGATCATGAAATCGGCCAACGTCTCCGGCGCGCCACTGTCGATCTCGCCCAGTTCTTCCACAACTGTGGAATTGACGGCGCTGAGATCATCGTCTTGGGTTACCAGGAGGCGTTTGGCGTCCGTCCAGTCGCCATCACCGTCGAAGGCGCCGTCGAAGCGGTCGAACTGGGAGACGATCGTGACCTCGTCAGTCGAACCGACCCATTCCGCTTCGTTCAGGTCAGTATAGATGTCGCCTTCGAGCACCTGGTCGTCGGCGTTCTGGTAGAGCATGACCAGCCATTCACTTTCGGCGGCGGGCGTGTCTTGGGTTGCCGGGGCGGACACAGGGGCAGCCAGGGCAGGGTGGGGGGCTGTGGCAGTCAGTAGGAGTGCCGCGACGGCCGCGAACGTGATAAAGCGGTGGATTCGGTTTCGTTGCACAGGTGATATCCTTAGTTGAACAAATAGCGGAAAGCTACAAGCCTTTTGGGTAGGCGAGTATTATGAGCACTTTGCGCAGATTTGCAAGTTGGCCTAAACGGTCATTGGGAATGGAGAACCTAATGACGGCCAGAGATCGCCGGCCAAAGTGTACCAGAAGACCAACCCGCCCTGCATCAGTCTCACAATCCTCTGGCGGAAATCGTTGTATTGATGGGCGTTCCAGCCCGGCGACCAAAGCGCCTGGCATGGCCGCTAGAATCGTATGCTGGTGCGGTTTGAAGTCGAGCAAGCATTCTGGCAGTGGGAAGAGGTGGAGACGCTGTGCCAGCACTACGAAGGACTGCGCGGCCAGTGAACAGTCCCCGCCTCCCAATGCTTCGGGAGGCATCGTTCAACCGCCTGGCAGTTCATCCCACTCTTCCAGCAGCCAGGCCGCCACTGGCAGATAGATGCGCTCGTCGGGCGCGTGGCGCACCACCAGCACAAGCTGGTCTTCCTCGTCCACGGCGATTTCCTCGAGCACAGCGTTGCGTTTGCCTAGCGCCGCCAGCCGCTGGCTGACCGGCTCCAGGCCGGTCCACGGTTCGCCGTCCAGGCTGTCGAAGCAGGCGACGCTGTAGAGTTCGAAATAGGCGCCGTCTGCCAGGTAGAGGTCCACGTCGAATGAAACCTGCTCCGTTGGATCGATTTCCTCCGCTTCGAGCGCGCTGCTCAGCGAATCTTCCCAGACGTCGATGTGGACGATCCGTTGGCCGGTCAGTGTACTCAATTCGTCAAACGTCTCGTCGTCCACTGTCGTGTTGAGCGGCAATCCTTCTTCTTCGTTGGCCATGATCAATTCTCCTCGGCTATTGGGCGAATGGCGCCGGTTGCTTGGGGTTCTGCTTGTGGCCCGATGACGATCATGCGGGTGGGGATCGTGACGGGCTGTTTGAAGAACTGCCCGCCGGCATGGAAATGGCTGAATTGGGCGGGCAGGCCCTGGTCGACAAAGGGGTGAGGCCCTTCGGCCAGGTGGAAATGCAAATGCGGCCCCGGCGACATCCCGCTGTTGCCGACCCGGCCGAGCAGCGCACCGCGTTTGATCAGGTCACCCTCGGCCACGGCGCTGCTGGCCTGTTGCAGGCAGGCGTAGTAGCTGAATTCGCCGTTGCCGTGGCTGAGCGCAACGGCATTGCCCAAGGTGCGCCGCGGGTCGTCGCGGAACATGCGCGGATCGGGCCGGGCGCCCGGCGCCAGATCCGGCATGTCGAAGATGACGACGGCCACTTTGCCGCCGGCGGTGGCGTAGACGGGTTGGTCCCAACTGTAGTGATCTTCGACCACGGCGCCCCGCTCGCGAAAGAAGCCGTTGTCGGCGCCAAGCTTCACAAAATCCAGCGCATAGGTCTGGCTGAAGACTTCTTGCTTGTGGCGGTCGCTCCAGTCGGAGCCTTGAATCGCCCACCACGCCCCGCGCAGCGGGAAATGAAGATCGGTCTTGCGTGTGGGATAGCGCACCGGAATCGCCAGTGAGACGTGGGCAAGATCGGCCTCCCCCTCGATCTGGGCGATGACGACCACGTCGATGTGCGTCAATTGTTCGTAGCCGTGCAGTATGAAATGCAGGCCGCGCAGCGCCAAACCCATGCCGGGCTCGATATGCAAGTCGTCGTCGCCGATGTGCTGGCGGATCACGCGCGCCGGCCAGCGTTGTTCGAAGAGCAGTTGGTGTTCGTGGTAGCCCTCGAAGACGACGCCGGCAACTTCCAACGGCGCCGCGACGGCCGTGATGCCCAGGTCAAAACAGACTTCCTGCATGGGCGCCAAGGGCGGGAAGGGCAACTCACGGTAGATGGCTGCAACTATAGATGCCGGCCTGCTTTCGATGCGCATATAAAATAGAAATCCTCTATCTGCCCTGTTTGATCTGGTGGCTGAGGGGGCTACGCTCGCCGATAAATTGCAGCACCCAGGCGCGCTGGGCGCCGCGCTCGTGACGGCGCGCCGGATGTTCGGCGTCCACCACGTCGTCGATCACGGCCAGCAGTTCCAGCGCTTCGGCGGGCGCCAGGCGGTAGTAGCGCTCCTCGGTTTCCAGGGTGTCGGTGCGTTCCCAGCGGTCGATCCAGTCATTCAAATAATACGTGTAGCACGCACGGCAGCGCCAGACGCTAAAGGTCTGTTTGTCGCCTTCGGGCGTGGCCACGGCCAGGGCGCCCAGGTTGGCGATGCGGCCCTGGCAGGCAAAACACGGCTCGGTGCCGGCCCCCACGCCGCTGCGCTCCATCACTTTCTCTTCCCAGCCTTGGAGCGTGGGGGGCGGCCCTGATTTGTCCGCAAAACGACGGCGCAACCGTCCCCACCATGTCCAGCGCTCGTTGGTCTCTTGCTCGGCTCGTCTACGCATGGGAGGAATGGGCGCTTCCCCCCCGGCCCCCCAATTCTGGGGGGAGGAAGAAGGTTTCTCGGCCAGTTGCCAGTGCGCGCAGTCCAGGGCCAGCATCGACTGCGCGGCCAGCATGGGGGGGGCTGGCACGGGGCTGGCGGCCGGCCAAGTGCAACGGCCATTGGGGAGGCCGTCGGGGCTGGCGGCGGTGAGTGGTTGCCAGAACGTGCAGGCGCCGCAGGTGCGCATGGTCCAGCCGGCATCTTGTAGTGCTGTTGTGATCAGGTCGCGCAGGTTGTGGCCCCCCCGGCCCCCCAATTCTGGGGGGGGGGTGTTCTGCACCTCCAATTCTGGGGGGGGGGTGTCGCCCTCTGGGGGTCCCATTCCTGGGGGAAGATTGTCGCCTTGGGGAGAAACGACTGGATCTACCTCAAGTACGCAGCGCACTGGGGCGTCGTACCACAGCAGCCGCGCCCAGCGGACGGTGGCTTGGCTGCCATCGGCGGCTGGGCGCGCCGGCTGGAGGCGCAGGCGCTGAAAGACCATCGTGCGCACGCCGGGGAAGACGCCCGACATGGTGGCCAGGTTGAAGAGCTGGAAACGCTCGCTATTTGCCATTCGCCTCGTTGATCAGCGCAGCGGTCTGTTTGACCGTGGCGACGGGATCGGCGTCGCCGGCCACGACCTTGATCACCATGTCGCCGCCATAGCCCCATACCTGCTGCATCTCTGGGATGTTGGGCATCGACTGCGCAGTGGCGGCTTGATCCATAAAGCCCTGCAAGAGGGTGTTGTCGCCGATACTGGCGCTGCGGTTGCCGGGCAGGCGATTGGCGACACGCGCCAGGACTGCACCGCTGTCGGCGCTCGTCAGATAGCGGGCAAAGAGCAGCGCCAGGGTTTGCTGTTCGGGCGCGACCCTGGGGTTCACAAACGCGCCGTCGGCATGCAGCCATGGCCCTGCCGCCCCGGCCGGGCCGGCAGGCAGAGGCGCCACCGCCAGGTTGTCGCCCAGCGCGGTCGTGAGGTCGCCGATGCTCCACGGGCCGTCCACGAAATAGGCAAATTCGCCCTTTTTGAAGCGGTCGAGGATCATGCCGTAGTCGCTGTCCACATAGGAGCCTGCGCTCTGCGCGATCGCGCGCAGCCAGGCCAGATAGCCCGCGGTGTCCCCACCCTGGTCGAGCACCACGTCACCGTTCTTATCAAACAACCGGCCGCCATAGGCGGGAATTCCCCAAAAGAGATGATACAAGTTGTCGTAGAGGCCAACGCCCTGCGTTGGCGCCGCCTGGGCCTGGGCCAGCAGGTCGGCGGTCGTCTTGGGCGCGCCGCCGGCGCCGGCAAGCGCCTTGTTGACAAAGAGGCTCACCAATTCGAAGTTGGTGGGCAACCCATACACCTGGCCGCGCCAGCGCAGATTGTCGACCGCCGCCGGCCAATAGGCGTCAAGCTCGGCCGGCGTGACCAGCGCGTCGAGCGGCTGCACCACCCCAATGTCCACAAAGTCGCTGATCCACCAGGTCGGCGCCAGCACCAGGTCGGGGCCGCCACGGCCGTTGACGGCGTCGGCATATCCCTGCGCCAGATCCGGGTAGGCCACGAACAGGGTGTCCACGGTGACGCCGGGGTACTCGCGTTGGAAATTGGCCAAGATTTCGGCCAGGGCGTCACCGTCGGCGCCAGCCCAACTGTGCCAGAGCACAAGGCGACCGCTCACGGGCACGGGGGTCGGCGTCGGCGCCGCAAGCGCTGGGCTGGCCGGCGCAGCTTGGGCGCCCGCTCCCTGCGCTACTTCGACCTTTGGTTCGCCGGCCGGCAGCGGGGTGGCGGGCGGCGGGGCGCCGGGGTCGCACGCCGCCAGCACTGCCATCAGGCTGAGGCATAGCGCAAGGCACACCCACACCGCCGGCCGTTTGCTCACATGCGGGATGGCAACCACACCATTGTAATCAGGCAAGTGTCTGCTCCTTCAAATAGTCGAGAAGTCCCTGTAGGCCAAGAATGTAACTGCGCCAGCCAAAGCCGCAGATCTGCCCTACGCAGACCGGTGCGATGACTGACGTATGGCGGAACTCTTCGCGGGCGTGGATGTTGCTCAGGTGGACTTCGACCGCCGGCAATTTGACGGCGGCGATGGCGTCGCGCAGCGCATAGGCATAGTGCGTGTAGGCGCCCGGGTTGATCAGAATGCCGTCGGCCCACGTGCGCGCATCATGGATGGCATCGATCAACGCGCCCTCATGGTTGCTCTGAAACGGGCGCACCTCATGCGCGGGCAATGCCGCGGCCAGGACGGCTGCGTTGATCTTGTCGATCGTCATGCTGCCGTAGATGTGAGTCTCGCGCGTACCGAGCAGGTTCAAATTGGGGCCGTGGAGTAGGGCAATTTTGGACATAATGGTTGGCGGCTCGTGACTCGTGATGCGTGAATACGCTGCGATTATATCACAACGGCGGCGATGGCTTGCTTCACGACAGCTTCGCCCGGATCATCGACGACGATGACGTCGCCCAATGCGCGCGGGATGATGAAGCGCAGCACCTTGCCGGAACGTTTCTTGTCATGGCTCATGGCCGCGTAGACGGCGTCGACGTCGTAGCCGGGTGCCGACGTGGGCAGGCCCAGCCGTTCGAGCAGATGCACGATGCGCGTGGCCAGCGCCGGGTCGCAGGCGCCAAGCGCCACGGCCAGCCTGGCCGCCGCCGCCGTGCCGATCGCGACGGCTTCGCCGTGGCGCAGGGTGAACTCGCTCACGAGTTCCAAGGCATGGCCGAAGGTGTGGCCGAGGTTGAGGGTCGCCCGCCGGCCGTTTTCGAAGGGATCGGCTTCCACCACATCGACTTTGACGCGCACGGCGTCGGCCACCAATTGGAGCAGGCTGGCCGGGCCTTCGTGCTCCAGTTGCGCAAAGAGGCGTGGCGCGCCGATCACGCCGTGTTTGACAACTTCACCCAGCCCGGCGCGAAACTCGTCGGAGGGCAACGTGGCCAGCGTGGCGGTGTCCATGATGACGATCTGCGGTTGCTTGAATGCGCCGACCAGATTCTTGCCCTGCGGCAAGTCGACCCCCGTCTTGCCGCCGACGGAGGCGTCGACCATGGCGAGCAGGGAGGTCGGCATCTGCACAAACGGCACGCCGCGCAGATAGGTGGCGGCGGCAAAGCCGGCCATATCGCCGATGACACCGCCGCCCAGGGCAAGCACCGGGCTTCTGCGGTCCAGACCGGCGGTCAAGAACTGCGTGTAGAGTTCGGCGACGGTGGCCAGGGTCTTGTGTTGCTCGCCTTCGGGCACCAGGCAGATCGTGGGGACAAAGCCGGCGGTGCGCAGGCTGGCGGCCACGGTCTCGGCATGGGGGCGAATCATGGCATTGGTCACGATCACGGCACGGCCAGGGCGCAGGCCGCGCCGCACCAGCAACGGCCCGCTCTGTTCCAGCAGGCCGTCGCCCAGACAGATATCGTAGGCGCCCTCGGGCGAACGAACGGGGATGCGCACGGTGCCCGGCGCCTCGGCATGGGCGGCCGCGGCGTCCAACACCCGCTCCGCCACCTGTTCGGGCGCTACGCCGTCGGTGTCGATCTGGTAAGGAATGGCGCTGTAGGCGGCGCGGCGCACGGCGAGCAACTCCCGCACCTTGTGGCGGCGCTCCCCTTCTTCGCCGGCCAGCAGCGGGCGGTCGTCGGTGGCCGCCAGCCGGCGCATGATCTCGTCTTCACCGGCGGTCAGACAGACCACGACGCCGGTGGCGGCGAGCGCGGCGCGGTTGCCGGCGGCGACCAGCGCGCCGCCGCCGGTGCCGATGACCAATGCCTCGTCACGTGCCAGGGTCTGGCACAGGCGCGCCTCCGCCTCGCGAAAGACGGCTTCGCCCTCTTCGGCAAAGACGGCGGCAATCGGCTTGCCGAACTGCGCGGCCAGGACGGTGTCCATATCGACAAAGCGGCGGCCCAGCCGGTCGGCCAGCAGACGGCCGACGGTGCTCTTGCCCGTGCCCATAAAGCCGGTGAGGATGATGTTTTGACGTGTCAATGGTGCGCTCATGTCGAAGAAGTCCGTCTGTCCAGATGGGTGAGAATTTGCTGGATTAACAGTTCTACGGGCCAGTTCGTATCCAGCCGTAGGTGGTGCTCCGGGGCAATGGGATACTGCCAGCAGCCGTTGTACTGCAGCAACATGGCCTGCATGGCCTCCCAGCCGCTGATTTTATGGGTGGAGTAGCCGGGCTGCCGACGGTTGAGCCGCCGTTGCCATTCCGCCTCGTCGAGCACGGTCTCAACCACCAGCAGGCGGGCCCGGTGCTTCTTGGCCAGCGTCTGCGCGGTGGTGTAGCCAACCGGATAGGCGAGCGGCGACACCGCAATGACGCTCATCCCCAGCGCCAGTTGCGTGGCCGCGATCTGCCACATCACCGCATAGGCGCGGTCATTGGCGCCGGCCACGTCGAGAATGTGATCCTTCACGTCATCCTTGTCGATCAGCGGCCAGTGCGTGCGCCGTGCCAGCGACGCTGCGACCAGGCTTTTGCCGGTCGCCGGGTGGCCCTTCATGGCGATCAGGACAGGTTTTTCGTTGCGTGCTACGGGTTTCGGCACTGGCGTACTCTTTCAGTTGCGTAGTCTCGGCGTTATTTGCACATCCCACATCCTTCCAGTACAGCCGGGCGCAAATGGGGTTCTGTTTATGTGTGCTAGCGTGCGCCATCGAAGAGCCGAAATGTGGCTGGATCGACTGCCATCGCCTGGTGCATGAGCACCGCATTCATCAGCTCGATGGCCACGCGTGACTCCAGCGTCACGCCGGCACGCACACCGACGCAGGGGTCATGCCGCCCCTTGCGCAGCAGGAAATCGATCTCCTCCAGGTTTTTGCGCACGGAGGCTTGCGGCTTGACAATCGTCGACGTGGGCTTGAAGCCGACACGCAAGACGAGGGGCATGCCGGTGGTTACACCGCCAATCAAGCCGCCATGGCTGTTGGCCTGGTAGCCGTGATGACGGATGGGGTCGTTGTTTTCGCTGCCGCGCCGCTCGACCACCTGGAAGCCCGCCCCGATCTCCACCCCTTGCACGGCGTTCAGCCCGCCCAATGCGCCCATGAGGCGTAGCTTCAGGCTCTGATAGAGCGGGTCGCCCGCCAGTGGCGGCACGTTGACGGCCACAATCTCGACGGCGGCGCCAATCGAGTCGCCGTCGATGCGCGTCTGCTTGATCACCTGGCCGGCGGCTTGCGCAAAGGCACTGTCCACGGTGTGAATCTCGGCCGCCAGCAGGTGGCGTTCGAGGTCGGCGATCAGCGCAACTGGGATTGGGTGGCCCGCGTGCGCTTGATGCAGCGCCTCGATCTCCGTCGCCAGGCTGCGTTCAGCCTTCAGGGAGCCGACCTGGCAAATGGAGGTCAGAATCACCGTGCCGAAGCGTTCGCGCAGAAAGAGACGGGCAATGGCGCCGCCGATCACATCGGAAATGGTCGACCGGTAGCTTGAGCGCCCGCCGCCACGTACGTCGGCATAGCCCTGCGACTTGTAGTGCTTGACCAGGTCGGTGTGGCCCGGGCGTACTTCGCCGGTTGCGCCCATGAACTGCGTATAATCGCCCGATTTTTTGGCGGTTGACAGCACCAAGGCGGCGATTGGCTCGCCGGTGGTAAAGCCTTCGGCATAGCCACTTGTGGTCGAAGCACGCTCGCCGCTGCCGACCACAATCTGCGCACCCGCCGTGAGCCGGTCGTGATCATCCTGATACAGACCGGACAGCAGGACAACTGTGTCATCTTCATGGCGCGGGGTGCCGTGCTTGTTGCTGCCCGGTCGCCGGCGGTCGAGATAGTGCTGAATGTCCGCCGCGCGCACGTAGAGACCCGGCGGGCAACCGAAGACAATCGTCGTAATCGCCGGCCCGTGCGATTCGCCGGCGCCGGCCACGGCATAGAGAGGACCACCCAAGAGTTCCATCGTGACGACGATTATACGTCCTGCGGTTGACATCTGCGCAAAAAGGAACCATACTGCAAGAAACATGATTTTGCGCTGCCCCATTTAAGGTGAACCCCATGTCCCTGCTCATCGAGCAATTATCCGTGCCGGCTTCGAATGCATTGCACGCGACGGCCGCTATGGCGCGCCGGCGCAACTTACCGGCGCCCACTTCGAGCGACCTGTTGCTGGCCCTGCTTGGCCAGCCGGATTTTGATGCGGTGCATGCCCTGCAGATGTCAGGCGTCGATCCGGTGGCGTTGCGCAAGGCGTTGGTCGATATTATCGGGTCGCGCCAGATTATTGCCTGGAGTGCCGGCGGGAGCGCCACCCCGGAGCAAGGGTTCAGCATGCTGCTCGCCGAGGCCCTGGCCGCGGCCAAAGCCGAAGGCGCCGCCTATATTACCACGCGTGATTTGTTGCTGGCGGCGCTGCGCAACCCGGCGCCGGAAATGCACGAAGTGGCAGACTTGCAGCGGATCGACCTTGAAGCCCTGCGCCGCCTACCGGTTCAGGTGTATGAGACACAGGCAAGCGCCACCCCGCCGCCCAAGGCGCGCCCCGATCGCCGTCATTTTACGGTCAGCCCGATCTTTCTGGGTCTGCTGGCATTGCTGGTTGGGGCCGGGGCGTACACCTACTTGGCGCCCACCCCGGCGCCGATTGCGGTATTTGTGTTCGTGACCGCCGGCTGGATCGTGTCGCTCGCCCTGCATGAGTTCGGGCATGCGCTGGCGGCCTACTTTGGCGGGGACGACAGCGTCGTCGAACAAGGGTATCTGACCCTGAACCCGCTGCTCTACACGAATCCGGTCACCAGTATCATCATCCCTACCTTCATCTTGATCATGGGTGGCATTGCCTTGCCCGGCGGCGCCGTCTACATCAACCGGGGCGCCATTCGCACGCGGGGTGGGATGAGCATGGTCTCGGCAGCCGGGCCGCTGGCCAATATTGTGTGCGCTGGACTGCTGGCCATCCCCTTTGCCCTGGTGCGCGACGTCAATGTCTATCTGGATCATGAAGCATTTTGGTCGGCGATGGGGCTGCTGGTCTTTATGCAGGTGTCGGCAATCCTGCTCAACCTGATCCCCATTCCGGGCTTGGATGGGTTTGGCATTCTGATGCCGTGGTTGCCCGGCAACGTGCTGCAGATGGTGTTGCCCTTCTACTCGATGGGGCCTTTCTTGTTGTTGGCGCTCTTCTGGTTTTCGGAGCCCTTTCAGGAGGTCTTCTGGACCGCCACCTTCCGCGTGGTGACTGACTTACAGATCTCGCCCTACTTTATTCAACGTGGTTTCGAGTTGTTCCGCTTTTGGACGTAAGATTCCCCGGCTACCACATGGGACGACTCATCCACAATGCAGCGTGGCGTGCGCATCAGGGGAGGCGCACGCCACGCTGCATTATCGTCATCGTTCCTTCTACACGCCGCCGGCGCCCTTGACTTCCTGCCCGCTCTGACCACCCGACTCCGGTTCTTTGCCTTCGTAGATCTTCGGATCGC
>Ga0105047_10004077_pt1 | contig 25574 bp, 21 predicted proteins | sample MAT04_FD_78384 | JGI IMG/M metagenome (GOLD analysis project Ga0105047, IMG submission 78384) | Freshwater microbial communities from Lake Fryxell liftoff mats and glacier meltwater in Antarctica - MAT-04 (megahit assembly) | ecosystem: Environmental > Aquatic > Freshwater > Ice > Liftoff...
GCGGGGGGCCCGCCTGGTCGGCCCAGAGCGAGGGGGTGGGCTCGGGGACAGGGCGCATGGCCTGCTCGGCCCGGCTAGAGCTGGGCCCACGCTGCGGTCAGCACCCCGCGCAGGATCTGCTCGATCTCGTCGAACTCGGCGGGACCGCAGGTCAGCGGCGGGGCGAGCTGGATGACGGGGTCGCCGCGGTCGTCCGCCCGGCAGTACAGACCGGCGTCCAGCAGGGCGGGGGTCAGGAAGGAGCGCAGCAGGCGCTCGGCCTCGTCGTCGCTGAACGTCTCCCGGGTGGCTGCGTCCTTGACCAGCTCGATGCCGTAGAAGTAGCCGTCGCCTCGCACGTCCCCGACGATCGGCAGGTCCAGCAGCCGCTCGAGCGTGCGGCGGAAGACCGGTGCGTTCTGCGCGACGCGGGCGTTGAGCCCCTCCCGCTCGAAGAGGTCGAGGTTGGCCATCGCCACGGCCGCGGAGACCGGGTGACCGCCGAACGTGTACCCGTGGTAGAACGTCGTCGTGCCGTGCCGGAACGGCTCGAACAGGCGGTCGGAGACCAGGCACGCGCCGATCGGCGAGTAGCCCGACGTCATCCCCTTCGCGCACGTGATCATGTCCGGGACGTAGCCGTAGTCGTTGCAGGCGAACATGTCCCCGATCCGGCCGAAGGCGCAGATCACCTCGTCCGAGACGAGCAGCACCTCATGGGTGTCGCAGATCTCGCGGACGCGCTCGAAGTACCCTGGCGGCGGCGGGAAGCAGCCGCCGGAGTTCTGCACCGGCTCCAGGAACACCGCGGCGACCGTCTCGGGGCCCTCGAAGACGATGGCCTCCTCGATCCGGTCGGCGGCCCAGCGGCCGAACGCCTTGGGGTCGTCGCGCAGGGCCTCGGGGCCACGGTAGATGTTGGTGTTCGGCACCTTGTGCGCGCCCGGGACGAGCGGTTCGAAGGGCGCCTTCATCCCGGGGATGCCGGTGATCGACAGCGCTCCCTGCGGCGTGCCGTGGTAGGCCACCGCCCGCGAGATGACCTTGTGCTTGCCCGGTTGCCCGACGAGCTTCCAGTACTGCTTGGCCAGCTTCCACGCCGTCTCCACGGCCTCGCCGCCACCGGTGGTGAAGAACACCCGGTTGAGGTCCCCGGGGGCATGGTGGGCGAGCCGCTCGGCGAGGTCGATCGCCTGCGGGTGGGCGTAGGACCACAGCGGGAAGAAGGCCAGCTCGCTGGCCTGCGCACGTGCGGCCTCGGCCAGCTCGGCGCGCCCGTGCCCCGCCTGGACGACGAAGAGACCGGAAAGCCCGTCGATGTACCGCTTGCCGCGCGAGTCCCAGATGTGGTGGCCCTCGCCCTTGACGATGATCGGCACCTCGCCGTGCTCCCAGGTGGAGTGCCGGGTCATGTGGCCCCACAGGTGGTCGCGGGCTGCCTCGCCGCGCGGCGTCCCGGCAGGCGTCGTGCCACCGTTCAGGCTGCTCGGACGGTTCGGTTCGGTGCTCATCGGGTTCCCCAGTTGTAGAGCTGCTTGCGCAGCTTGAGATAGACGAAGGTCTCGGTGGCGTTGACCCCCGGCAGCGTGCGGACCTTGCGGTTGAGCACCTCGAGCAGGTGCTCGTCGTCCTCGCAGACCACCTCGACGAGCACGTCGAACGCCCCGGCCGTGATGACGACGTAGTCGACCTCGGCCATGGCGGCCAGCGAGTCGGCCAGCTGCTCGAGGTCGCCCTCTGCCTTGATCCCGATCATGGCCTGGCGGGTGAAGCCCACCTGGATGGGGTCCGTCACGGCGACGATCTGCACGACGCCGGACTCGACGAGCCGCTGGACCCGCTGGCGGACCGCCGCCTCGGACAGCCCGACCGCACGCCCGATGGTGGCGTAGGGGCGGCGACCGTCCTCCTGGAGCTGTTCGATGATGGCCTTGGAGGTGGTGTCAAGGACGACCGGAGCGGGCTTACCGGCTGCTGGCATGGGGTGATGGTCGCGGGTCCAGAGGCAGGGTGCAAGTGAATCCGCAGAATCGACCCCGTTCCGATGCGCAATCCGGAGCCCGAAAGGCATGCGGCCAACGATCCCGCTGTCGCGCGGCGACGCCCTGCGCTACGGTCTGCGTCATCTGCCCGTCCCGAGCCCTTGGAGGCTGATGTGTCGTCCGCGACCCTCGACCGGGCAGCGAGCGCCCCAGCAGGAGATCTTCGGCCCGGTCATCACGGTGCAGACCTCCCGCGACGAGGCCGAGGCCGTCGCGCTGGCCAACGGGGTGCAGTGCGGGTTGTCCCGCTCGGTCCGGACGGCCGACCACGGCGCGGCCATGGGATGTCGCGCTCGCTCGACTTCGGCGTGGTCTGGATCAACACCCACATGCCGTCCGTCGCCGAGATGCCGCACGGCGGTTTCAAGCACTCCGGGTACGGCAAGGACCTGTCCAGGTACGGGTTCGAGGACTACACCCGCATCAAGCACGTGATGAGCACCACCGGTTGAGGACTGCCCGAGCGACGGACGAGAACGCACGGGATGTTCCTATCGCGTGACGTTTTCGTTGCGAGTCGTCGATCTGACGATGGATCCGCTTGTGCAGGCCGTATGGTGCTGCAACGATCCGTCCCACCCGTCCCACGACCGAGGAGGCCCCTGGTGACCCACCCCCGCCCGCAGCCCGCTGACCCGATGATCCGTGCCCTGGTCGCAGCCCAGCGGGACGTCTCGCGGCGTTCCGTGCTCGCCGGAGGTGCCGGGATCGCCGGTGTCGGCGCCCTGCTGGCCGCGTGCGGCACCGGCGGGACGACGAGCCCGACCGCCGCCGGTCCGGTGGTCGACGTCTCGGACACCGAGAAGGTCGTCAACTGGGCCAACTGGACGCTCTACCTTGACTACGACGAGACATCCCAGTCCTACCCGACGCTCGAGCGTTTCAGCGAGGAGACCGGGATCGAGGCGACCTACGTCGAGGACATCGAGGACAACGACTCCTACTTCGGCAAGGTCCAGGGGCAGCTCGCCAACGGCCAGGACATCGGCCAGGACATCGTGACGCTCACCGACTGGATGGCCGCCCGGATGATCCGGCTCGGCTACACCCAGCAGATCGACAAGGCCAACGTCCCCAACGCGTCGAACATCCTCGATCGGCTCGCCGACGTGTCCTTCGACCCGGGGCGCGCGCACTCGCTCACGTGGCAGTCCGGGTTCGGCGGTCTGGCCTGGAGCAAGAGCGCCGTGCCCAACGGGATGCGCACCGTCTCCGACCTGTGGGTGCCCGAGCTCAAGGGGCGGGTCGAGGTGCTCTCGGAGATGCGCGACACGATCGGGCTCATCATGCTCGACCAGGGCATCGACATCTCCGGGGACTGGGGCGACGACGAGTTCTTCGCCGCGCTGGACGTGCTGGAGGAGCAGATCGGTTCCGGGCAGATCCGTCAGGTCAAGGGCAACTCCTACGCCGAGGACCTCATCTCCGGCGACGCGCTGGCCGTCATCGGCTGGTCGGGCGACATCACGGTGCTCAACTTCGAGAACGGTGAGAACTGGGAGTTCGCCCTGCCGGAGGCCGGCGGCACGCTGTGGAGCGACAACATGATGATCCCGGTGGGAAGCCCGCACAAGGCCAACGCCGAGGCTCTGATGAACTCCTACTACGACCCCGAGGTCGCCGCCGAGGTCGCCGCCTACGTCAACTACATCTGCCCGGTCCAGGGGGCCAAGGAGGCGATGGAGGCGTTCGCGCCGGAGCTCGTCGACAACCAGCTGATCTTCCCCGACGAGTCGACGCTGTCGGGCTCCTACGTCTTCCGCGCGCTGAGCCCCGAGGAGGAGACGACCTACAACGAGGCCTTCCAGTCGGTGATCGGCAACTGATGGACCAGACCGCCGCCGGGTCGGGAGCCGACCTCACGCTTGCGCACCTGGTCAAGGACTTCGGCTCCTTCACCGCCGTCGACGACCTCAGCCTGGTCATCCCGTCGGGGTCGTTCTTCGCCCTGCTCGGCCCGTCCGGTTGCGGCAAGACGACCACGCTGCGGATGGTCGCCGGTCTCGAGCGACCGACGAGCGGTCAGATCCTCATCGGCGGCCGGGACGTCACCGGCACGCGGGCGCACCAGCGTCCGGTCAACACGGTCTTCCAGTCCTACGCGCTCTTCCCGCACCTGACGGTGCTGGAGAACGTCGCCTTCGGCCTCAAGCGCACCAAGGCGGCCGACCCGTTGAGCAAGGCCGGCGACGCGCTGGACCTCGTCGAGCTGCGTCACCTGGCCGAGCGTCGCCCCACCCAGCTGTCCGGCGGGCAGCAGCAGCGCGTCGCCCTGGCCAGGGCTATCGTCAACAACCCCGCCGTCCTGCTGCTCGACGAACCCCTCGGTGCGCTCGACCTCAAGCTGCGGCGCCAGATGCAGGTCGAGCTCAAGCGGATCCAGACCGAGGTCGGCCTGACCTTCGTGCACGTCACGCACGACCAGGAGGAGGCCATGACGATGGCCGACACGGTCGCGGTGATGAACGAGGGCCGGATCGAGCAGATGGGCTCCCCGGCCGAGCTGTACGAGCTGCCCCGCACGGCGTTCGTCGCGAACTTCCTCGGTCAGTCCAACCTGCTGCGGGGCACCGTCCTGGACGCGGGCAAGCTGACGATCGGCGTGGACATCGGTGGCACCCGGGTGCGGGTGCCCAGCCCGCGCGCGGTCAGCCACAGCGGCACGGTGCTCGTCGGGGTGCGGCCCGAGAAGCTGCACCTGGTCCCCGACGACGAGGACGTCCCGGCCGGCACCAACGTCGTGGGTCCCGGGACGATCGTCGACGTCTCGTTCACCGGCGTCAGCACGCAGTACCTCGTCGAGGTGCCCGGTCACGGGACGATGAGCGTCTTCGTCCAGAACATCCTCGGCGGGGTCGGCGCGCGAGTCGGTGACCAGGTGCGGCTGGCCTGGGCCATCAAGCACACCTTCGGGCTCGACGGCGCGGACGACCTGGCTGCCGGAGCCGTCGACCTCGACGGGGAGGCCTGAGGTGAGCGTCCTCGCCGGTCTCGGCGGGGCGGCGGTCTCGGCGGTCGCGCCGACCCGCACGGCCCGCAGCGGCGCATCTCTGCTGCTTGCGCCGGGGATGGCCTACCTCGGCCTGTTCTTCGTCGTTCCGGTCGTCGCGCTGCTGGCGACCTCCCTGTACGTCCCGGTGCCCGGTGGGGACGTCGGTCAGTTCCAGCCGGCGTTCGAGTGGCGCAACTACGTCGAGGCGGTGGCGACCTACTGGCCCCAGATGGTGCGCTCCTTCGGCTACGCCCTCATCGCGACCGTCGCGGCGCTGCTCATCGGCTACCCGATGGCCTACGTCATCGCCGTCCGTGCCCGTGGCCGGGCATTCCTCCAGGGTCTGCTGCTCGTGCTCGTCATCGCCCCGTTCTTCACCAGCTTCATCCTGCGGACGATCGCGTGGAAGCAGATCCTCGCCGACGAGTCCTTGGTGGTCTCGGTGATGCGAGCGGTCTCCCTGCTGCCGCCGGACGGCCGCCTCACGGCGACGTCGTTCGCCGTCGTCTCGGGCCTGACCTACAACTTCCTTCCGTTCATGACCCTGCCCATCTACGCCAGCCTCGAGCGCCTGGACCCGCGGCTCATGGAGGCCGGCGCCGACCTCTACGCCAACGGCCCGACGACGTTCTGGAGGGTCACCCTGCCGCTGTCGATGCCTGGGGTGGTCTCCGGCACCCTGCTGACCTTCATCCCGGCATCGGGTGACTACGTCAACTCCGTGCTGCTGGGGAACAACACCACGACGATGATCGGCCAGGTGATCGACTCGCGGTTCTTCAAGGTGAGCGACTACCCGACGGCCGCGGCGCTGTCGGTCATCCTCATGGTGCTCATCCTCGGTCTGGTCAGCGCGTACGTCCGCCGCGCCGGGACGGAGGACCTGCTGTGAGCGCCGTCACCGAGCCCTCGGCCGACGTCCGGGTCCCACGTCCCGCGACGCGTCGTCCGCGCCGGCCGCTGGGCGAGATGATCGTCCCGGTCTTCGCCGCGCTGGCGTTCATCTACCTGCTGGTGCCGATCGCCTACACCGTCGCCTTCTCGTTCAACGACGCCGGGCGCACCAACCTCGTCTGGCGCGGGTTCACCCTGGACAACTGGGCCAACCCCTGCGGTGCGCCGCGGGTCTGCGAGGCCTTCGTCAACTCGCTGCAGGTCGGCGCGATCGCCACCGTGGTCGCCACCGTGCTCGGCACGCTCATCGCCCTGGCGCTGGTGCGCTACCGGTTCCGCGGCCGCGCGCTGGCCAACCTGCTCATCTTCCTGCCGATGTCCACCCCCGAGGTGGTGCTCGGCGCCGCGCTGCTGGCCCAGTTCCTCAGCCTGCGGATCAATCCCGGGTTCACCACGGTGGTCCTCGCGCACATCATGTTCTGCATCAGCTTCGTCGTCGTCACGGTCAAGGCGCGGGTCGCCAGCCTCGACCCGCGGCTCGAGGAGGCCGCCGCCGACCTCTACGCGGGTCCGGTCCAGGCGTTCTGGCGGGTGACCTTCCCGTTGCTGCTGCCCGGGATCGCCGCCGCAGCGCTGCTCGCCTTCTCGCTGAGCTTCGACGACTTCATCATCACCAACTTCAACTCCGGCAGCTTCGTGACGTTCCCCAAGTTCGTCTACGTGTCGGCAACCCGCGGCATCCCGCCGCAGGCGAACGTCATCGGTTCGGCCATGTTCGCCCTCGCGCTGCTGCTGGTCATCGGCGCGCAGGTGGTCGGGTCGGCCCGGCGGCGCCAGCAGCACTGACCCCACCACCCAGGAGATCTCGATGCGCATCCTCGTCGTCGGCAGCGGAGGCGTCGGAGACGCCGTCGCCAGGATCGCGGCCCGTCGGGAGTTCTTCGAGCTCCTCGTGATGGCGGACTACGACGCCGCCCGGGCGGAGCGGACCGTCGCGGCCGTCGTCGCGCACCCCGACTCGCTGGCCCCCGAGCGCTTCCTCGCCGCGCGGGTCGACGCGTCCGACCCGGCGGCCGTCGAGGCGCTGGCCAGGGAGCACGCCATCACCCACGTGCTCAACGCCGTCGACCCGCGGTTCGTCCTGCAGGTCTTCGCCGGGGCGCGCGCCGCGGGGGCCGACTACCTCGACATGGCGATGTCCCTGTCCCGGCCGCACCCGACGCAGCCGTACGCGCTGACCGGCGTCAAGCTGGGTGACGAGCAGTTCGCCGTCGCCGACGAGTGGGCTGCCGAGGGGCGCCTCGCGCTGGTGGGGATGGGCGTCGAGCCCGGGCTGTCCGACGTCTTCGCCCGGTACGCCGCCGATCACCTGTTCTCCCGGATCGCCGAGCTCGGCACCCGCGACGGCGCCAACCTCGTGGTGGTGGGTGAGGACGGCGAGCCGATCTTCGCGCCGTCGTTCTCCATCTGGACGACCATCGAGGAGTGTCTCAACCCGCCGGTCATCTGGGAGCGCAGCCGGGCCGAGGCGGCCGGCAGCCTCGAGGGCGGCTGGTACACCGTCCCGGCCTTCCACGAGCCGGAGATCTTCGACTTCCCCGGCGGGATCGGCCCGGTGGAGTGCGTGCACGTGGAGCACGAGGAGGTGCTCCTCATGCCACGGTTCGTCGAGGCGGACAAGGTGACCTTCAAGTACGGGCTGGGCGAGGAGTTCATCTCCGTGCTGCGCACCCTGCACACCCTTGGCCTGGACCGCACCACCGCGGTCGGGGTCCGCTCGGCCGATCCCGCCGTGCCCGGCGCCGTCCGGGTCAGCCCGCGCGACGTCGTCGCGGCGTGCCTGCCGGACCCGGCGACCCTCGGCGACCGGATGAGCGGTGCCACCTGCGCCGGACTGCTCGTCACCGGGACGGGTACCGACGGCGCACCGCGTGAGGTGTACCTGCACCACGTGGTGGACAACGCCTGGACCATGGAGCACTACGGTGCCCAGTGCGTCGTGTGGCAGACGGCGATCAACCCCGTCGTCGCGCTCGAGCTGCTTGCCGCCGGCACGTGGTCGGGCACCGGGGTGCTCGGACCGGAGGCGTTCGACGCCGTCCCGTTCCTCGAGCTGCTGGCGTCCCCGGCGCCGGCGGGCTACGGCTCGCCGTGGGGCCTGCAGGAGCGCCCGGTCACCGGCTGAGGTCAGCGCCGGCCGGTGAGAGCCGCGGCCGCCTCGGCGAACGCCGCGGTGTGCGCGTCGACGTCGGCCGGCGTCGTCGCGGGGGACATCAGCGCCATGTTGTGGAACGGTGTGAGCAGCACCCGGCGGTTGAGCGCGTGCAGGTGCAGGTACTGCTGCAGGGCGAAGTCGTCCGCCGCCCCGGCCTGAGCGCCGTCGTGCGGCGGGTCGGGGGAGAAGGCGTACTCGGCGCGAGCACCGAGCCGGGTGACGTGCCAGGGCAGGCCGGTGGCGTCGAGCACGCCCTGCACACCAGAGGTCCAGGCCGTCGCCAGCTCGCTCATCGCGGCGAACGCCTCGTCGGTGAGCACCTCGGCGAGGGTTGCGCGGGTCGCGGCCATCGACAGGGCGTTGCCGGCCAGCGTCCCGCCGACCCCGCCGACGTCGATGTCCTCCAGCTCGATCGCCGCATCGACCTGCTCGCTGATCTCGCGCGTCATCCCGAACGCCGCGACGGGCACCCCGCCGCCGATCGCCTTGCCGACGACCAGCGCGTCGGGGTCCAGGTCCCACGCGACGGTCGCGCCGCCGGGGCCGGTGCACAGGGTGTGCGTCTCGTCGATGACGAGCCAGCTGCCGTGCTCGCGGGTGAGGCGGCGCAGCCCGGCGTGGTAGCCCTCGTCCGGCAGGACGATCCCGATGTTGGTCATCGCCGGCTCGAGCAGCACGGCGGCGACGGTCCCGGTGGCCAGCGCGGCCTCGAGCGCCACGAGGTCGTTGAACGGCAGCACGGCGGTGGTGAGGGCAGGCGGTACCGGAGCTCCGATGTTCCCGCGCCGCTCGACGACGGCGCCGCTCGCGTCGAGCGTGGCGAAGGCTTCGTCCACCGACCCGTGGTAGCAGCCGTCGATGACGGCGACCCGGGGCCGGCCGGTGACGTGCCGGGCGTAGCGCAGCAGGTGCCGGTTGGCGTCGGTTGCGGTGAGCGTGAACTGCCACTGGGTGAGCGCGGGCGGGCGGGTGCCGGCGAACCGGCGGGTCAGCTCGGCGGCGACCAGGGCGGCGTCGGCGCCGGGCAGCATCGTCGTCAGGCCGCGTGTCACCTGCTCGGTCACCGCGCGCACGGTCGGGGCGGGCGAGTGGCCGGTCATCGCACCCGTGTCCCCGAGGCACAGGTCGACGTGGTCGAGGCCGTCGGCGCAGGTGAAGTGCGCACCGCGGGCCTCCACGACGTGCACCGGGTAGCCACCGGGCCACTTGGCCATCCAGCTCATCGGCACCCCGAGGGGCATGTGCTCGCGGCCACGCTCGGCCAGGGAGCGACAGGCGGGGTGGTCGGTGACGAACTGCGTCGTCTCGGCGGCGGTGAGGGCGGCCAGCAGGGCGCGGTCGACGGTCGCCGCGTGACCCATCACGCGTCCACCGTTGCCTGGCCGAGCACAGCCGCGGCGAGCACGTCCAGGCCTTCGCGGAGCAGGTCGTGGTCGATGACCAGCGGGGGCAGCAGCCGCAGCACGTTCCCGTAGGTGCCGCAGGTGAGCACCAGCACGCCGTGCTGCGCGCAGGCGCGGGCGACCCGCCCGGCGAGCGCGGCGTCGGGCTCGAGGGTGCCGGGCCGGACCAGCTCGATGGCGAGCATGGCGCCCCGCCCACGCACCTCGGCGACCTGCGGGGCCTCGTGCGCCAGCGCCCTCAGGCGCGGCACGGCGATCTCCTCGATCCGACGGGCGGCCCCGGCGAGGTCGGCCCGCTCGTACAGGTCGATCGTGGCCAGCGCGGCGGCGCAGGCGACGGGGTTGCCACCGTAGGTCCCGCCCAGCCCGCCGCCGTGCACCGCGTCCATGAGCTCGGCCCTGCCGGTGACCGCAGCCAGCGGCAGGCCGCCGGCGATCCCCTTGGCCGTGGTGACGAGGTCGGGGACGACACCCTCGTGCTCGCAGGCGAACATCAGCCCCGTCCGGGCGAAGCCGGTCTGGATCTCGTCGGCGACGAAGACCACGCCGTGGCCCGTGCACCACCGCGACAGCGCGGCGAGGAAGCCCGGCGCCGGGACGACGAAACCGCCCTCGCCGAGGATCGGCTCGACGACCACTGCGGCGACCTGGTCGGCCCCGACCTGCTTCTCGATCATCGTCGTGGCCCGCGCCGCGGCCTGCTCGCCCGTCATCGGCACCGGTTCGCGCAGCGGGTAGGAGGCCGGCACGCGGTAGACCTCCCCGGCGAACGGTCCGAAGCCGGTCTTGTACGGCATCGCCTTGGCAGTCATCGCCATCGTGAGGTTCGTCCGCCCGTGGTAGGCGTGGTCGAGCACGACGACGGCGCCCCGGCCGGTGGCCCGGCGGGCGATCTTCACGGCGTTCTCCACCGCCTCCGCGCCGGAGTTGACCAGGACGCTGCGCTTGGCGTGGTCGCCGGGGGTCAGCCGGGCCAGCGCCTCGCAGACCGCGACGTACCCCTCGTAGGGCGCGACCATGAAGCACGTGTGGGTGAACGCGGCGGCCTGGTCCGCCACGGCGGCGGCGACCGCCGGCGCGGCGTTGCCCACCCCGGTGACCGCGATGCCCGAGGCCAGGTCGATGAACGAGTTGCCGTCGACGTCGAGGATGACGCCGCCGCCGGCCCGTTGCACATACACCGGCAGGGTGCTCGACACCCCGGCAGCCACGACGGCCGCCCGGCGGGCCGCCAGGGCCTGCGAGACCGGGCCCGGGATCTCGGTGACGATCGAGCGCCGCTGCGGCAGGTCCGGCGGGACCAGTGCGGGCACGGCCGGGGCGGCGACGGACGCCTGCGCCGGGGACGGTCCGGGGACGGACGCCTGGGCCGGGGACGGGGCGGGGGAGGCGGCGGTTGCGGATCCAGGTGCCATAGGGTGATCCTAGTGCCGAGATGCACAGCCTCCCAGGGCAGGGGGAGCGCTTTTCGTCGAGGGCGCGGGTCGAGGGCCGGCTCCCAGGAAGCCGAGGGATGATGGGGCTTCGATCGGTGGGCCGTGGGCAGTCGCGGCTCGCAGCCCCATGGTCGCACTCCGGCCGACGGACACGAGAGGCACGGCGCTGATGGACTTCTGGTTGGGGGTGCTCGTCCTGGTCAGCGGGCTGCTCGCGTCGATCGCGTTGCACGAGATCGGCCACCTTGTGCCGGCCAAGCGGTTCGGCGTGCGGGTGAGCCAGTACATGGTGGGCTTCGGTCCCACCCTCTGGTCGCGCATCCGGGGCGAGACGGAGTACGGGATCAAGGCCGTGCCGCTCGGCGGCTACGTCAGGCTCATCGGGATGTACCCGCCGGCGGAAGTGGTGACCCGACGGCCCCGGGTCGGGCGGTTCGCCGAGCTCATCGATGCCGCACGGTCGGCCAGTGCCGAGGAGATCCGGCCCGGTGAGGACGGGCGTGCGTTCTACCGGCTGTCCACCCCGAAGAAGGTCGTCGTCATGCTCGGCGGGCCCGTGATGAACCTGCTCATCGCCGTGGCGCTCATCGCCGTGGTGCTCGTTGGCTTCGGCGTCCCTGGCGCGGCGACCACGACGATCGCCCAGGTCGTTCCGTGCGTGCTGCCGGCGGACGCCGCCGCGCGCGAGTGCACCGACCAGGACCAGGCGACCCCCGCTGCGGCCGCCGGACTGCTGCCCGGCGATGTGCTGCTGAGCTACGGCGGAGCGGCCATTGACACCTGGGCGCAGGCGCAGGAGGCGATCCGCTCCACCGCGGGCACGGACATCGCCGTCGTCGTCCGGCGGGACGGCGTCGAGGTGGAGCTCGCCGTCAGCCCTGTGACCACCGAACGGCCGGTGCTCGACGACGAAGGCGCCGTGGTGCTGGACGGCGCGGGTGAGCCGATCACGGAGCCCGCACGGTTCCTCGGGCTCGCCCCGCTCGCAGCCACCGAGCGCCAGCCGTGGTCCGCCGTCCCCGCGACGGTCGGCTCGGCCCTCTGGCAGACCGCCACGATCGTCGTGCAGCTGCCGGTGGCGCTGCTCGACGTCGCGCGCGCGACGGTGGGGCTGCAGGAACGGGACGCGACCGGCGTCGTCGGCGTCGTCGGCATCGGCCGTGTCGCCGGGCAGATCGCCTCGACGGACGGCGTCGGGATCGGGCCGGCGCAGCGGACCGCCGGCTTCCTCGGGCTGCTCGCCTCGCTCAACATCGCGCTGTTCGTCTTCAACCTCATCCCGCTCGTCCCGCTGGACGGCGGTCACGTCGCCGGGGCGCTGTGGGAGGGGGCCCGACGTCAGCTCGCCCGGCTGCGCGGCCTACCTCGCCCGGCCCCGGCGGACATGGCCCGGATGGTCCCGCTCGCCTACGGGGTGTTCGTCGCCTTCGCCGTCATGGGCGTGCTGCTCATCGTCGCCGACCTCGCGGCCCCGGTGAGCATCTAGCTCGGACGCGGTGGGCGCGGGGGGTCGAGTCCCTGCGGGTGGCGTCGTGCTCAAGGGATGGCGCGGATCCACTGCTGGGCCAGGGCGTGCACGTGGCTGGGGTCGCCGGCCAGCGCCCACGGCCACGGGTCGAGGAACTCGGCCGTGCGGGCCAGGTAGGGGCGCGCGGCTGCGCGGTCGCGGGCGAGCCAGTAGAAGAAGGCCAGCGTGTTGTGCGACCGCGCCTGGTTGACCGGCGAGGCGCCGTCCGGACCAGCCGTCCAGCGAGCGACGACCGCGTCGACCTCGGACCGCGTCGTGGGCGAGGCGAGGTAGCGGTCGGCCTGGGCGACGGAGCGCTCGGCCAGGGTGAGGTAGTGCTCGATGTGCGCGGTGACGAGCACCATCCCCAGAGCGCTGCCCGCCGGGGCCAGTGCCGCGGCGGCGCGGGCGCAGACGAACATCTCCTCTGCCGATCCGAACCACTTGTGGCAGCGGTACTGCAGCTCGGCCTCATGCCCGCCCTGGTGCAGCGGGGCGACCGCGAACAGGGCCCTGGTGCGCGCCTCGAGCTCGTCGGTGTCGACCTGCTGGCCGCGGGCCATCTCGACGAGCACGGCGCGCGGGCTGGGGTCGGTCGGGTCGTTGTCGACGGCCTCGCGGGCGATCTCCTCGGCCTCCTCCAGAGCGGCGAGGAAGGCCTGGATGTTGCGCGGCTCCCAGTCCGGTCCCCGCAGCTCCCAGGCGCGGCGGACCGCGAGGGTCGCCCGGACCGCCTGGGCGTTGGGGTCTGTCGGCCGTGCGGCGAGCCAGGCGTCGAGCCAGCGCGAGCGGCGCAGCCCGTGCACGGCCAGGACCGTGATCCGGCCGTAGCGGGTGTCGTGGTCCACCGACGCGGCCAGCAGCTCAGCGGCCGGGCGCCACTCGCCGCGGTCGGTCGCGGCCCGGGCGACCACGAGGTCGACGTCGTCGAGTGCGGGGTCCGGCTCGACGAAGAGCGAGGGTGCGGGCTCCTCGAGGGCGGTGCGGTCCTCGGTCGCGACCTGCACGACCAGCCGGGCGACGCGCGTCCCGGTGAGGGCCAGCAGGCCGAGCCCGACCACCCACGACACGGTCCACGGCAGGGGGGAGATCTGACCGACCTCGGCTGCGGTGACCAGGAACGCGGCAGCGCCGAGGCTGACGAGGCCGCCGACGTACGCCACGACAAGCCCCTGGGTGCGACCGCCGGCGGGGGTGAACCACCAGGTGGCATCCTCGCGCATGCCGAGCGCGCCCGCCAGGGGCGTGCTCGCGGCGGCCCCGACGAGCAGCCCGATGACCACGACGACGGCAGCACCGATCAGCACGTAGCCGGCCGGTGAGTCGAGGTCCACCACCGGATGGTGCCAGACCGCCGGTAGGCCAGGACAGGCGCAGTAGGCCACCCGGGTGACGTCCGACCGGCTGCGCCGGGAGCGAACGCCGGGCCGTCCGGGCCGTTCGGCACGGGCCGCGACCGGCTGATCATGCCGTGACGGGGGATACTGACCGGGTGAGCATCCCCATCAGTCTCGGCATGCCCGAGGCCCCGCCCCCCGTCCTGGCACCGCGTCGTCCCACCCGCAAGATCCGGGTCGGCACGCTCGAGGTCGGCGGCGACGCGCCGGTCTCGGTGCAGTCGATGACGACGACGAAGACGACGGACATCAACGCGACGCTCCAGCAGATCGCTGAGCTGACCGCCGCGGGCTGCGACATCGTCCGGGTGGCCTGCCCCACCGAGGACGACGCCGCGGCGCTGCCCGTCATCGCCAGGAAGTCCCAGCTACCGGTCATCGCCGACATCCACTTCCAGCCGAAGTACGTCTTCGCCGCGATCGACGCCGGCTGCGCGGCCGTTCGCGTGAACCCCGGCAACATCCGCAAGTTCGACGACCAGGTCGCCGACATCGCTCGCGCTGCGGCCGACGCCGGGGTCTCGATCCGGATCGGCGTCAACGCCGGTTCGCTGGATCGGCGGTTGCTGGAGAAGTACGGCAAGGCGACGCCGGAGGCGCTCGTCGAGTCCGCCGTCTGGGAGGCGTCCCTCTTCGAGGAGCACGGCTTCCACGACTTCAAGATCTCGGTCAAGCACAACGACCCGGTCATCATGGTGCGGGCCTATGAGCTGCTGTCCGAGCGGGGGGACTGGCCGCTGCACCTCGGGGTGACCGAGGCCGGGCCGGCGTTCCAGGGGACCATCAAGTCGGCGACGGCCTTCGGTGCGCTGCTGAGCAAGGGGATCGGCGACACGATCCGGGTCTCGCTGTCCGCGCCTCCGGTCGAGGAGGTCAAGGTCGGGATCCAGATCCTCCAGGCCCTCAACCTGCGGCCGCGCAAGCTGGAGATCGTCTCCTGCCCGTCCTGCGGGCGGGCCCAGGTGGACGTGTACTCCCTGGCCGAGCGGGTTACCGCCGGCCTGGAGGGCATGGAGGTCCCACTACGCGTCGCCGTCATGGGCTGCGTCGTCAACGGCCCCGGTGAGGCGCGCGAGGCCGACCTCGGCGTGGCGTCGGGCAACGGCAAGGGGCAGATCTTCGTCAAGGGCGAGGTCGTCGCGACAGTCCCGGAGTCCAAGATCGTCGAGACCCTCATCGAGCACGCGTTGCGCATCGCGGCGACGATGGAGCCGGTCGAGGGTTCCGGACCGGTGGTCCAGGTCTCCTGACGGGCGCGGGCCGCCGCCCTGCGGCTCGGTCGGTGGTGCACAATCTGCCCATGGGCCTGTGGCGAACGGATGCACCAGCCCGCCAGCTCGTCACCGATGTCGACCTGCGCGAGGCGGCACGGCTGTGCGCCGCAGACCCCGTGGTCTCGGTGCTCGCGGCAGCCCGGATCGAGGCCGCCCTGGCCGGTGGCGCCCAGAGCGCCGGGCGCTCGGCCTGGGGGCTGAACCGGGACGGCCGGCTCGCTGCGCTGTGCTGGGTCGGTGCCAACCTCGTGCCGGTCTGCGACCCCGGTGACTCCGAGGCGCTCGACGCCTTCGCCGCAGCCGCCATGCGACAGGGCCGGCGGTGCTCCTCGATCGTCGGGGATGCCCCGGTCGTGCTCGAGCTGTGGCGCAGGCTACGTCCCACCTGGGGCGAGGCACGTGAGGTGCGCGCGGACCAGCCGTCGATGGTCATCGACCACCCGCCGTCGGTCGAGGCCGACGCGTCCGTGCGGCGCAGCGTGCCCGCGGACCTCGGGGTGCTCATGCCGGCCTGCGTGCAGATGTTCATCGAGGAGGTCGGCTACTCCCCGCTGGAGGCCGGTCCCGGCGCCTACGAGTCGCGGGTCCGGGGGCTCGTCGAGGACGGGCGCTCCTTCGTGCGGGTCGACGCCGGCCGGGACGGGCGACCCGCGGTGACCTTCAAGGCCGAGCTCGGCGCGGTGAGCGCCGCGGTCGCGCAGGTGCAGGGTGTGTGGGTCGCGCCGGAGCAGCGCCGGGCGGGCCTGGCGACCGCCGGGATGGCGGCGGTGGTGGCGTCGACCCTCGCCACCGTCGCGCCCACCGTCTCGCTCTACGTCAACCACTACAACACCGGCGCCCTGACCGCCTACGAGCGGGTGGGCTTTCGCCGGGTCGGCACCTACGCCACCGTCCTGTTCTGACCGCGCGTCGCCGCCCCCCAGCGCCCGGAAGGCGAACCCGCCCGCGGACTCGAAGGGTCCGGGGCCGTCGTGGAGCGCGTAGACGTCGCTTCCCAGAACGGCGTCGATCCGACAGTGCCCGGCCGTCTCTGAGCCCGGGTCGCAGGTCAGCGCTTCGACGAGGACAGACGTGACCTGGTGGTCATGGTTCCCCTCACCACGGGTGCCCGCGTGCCGGTGGTTCGGTGTTCCCGAGTTTGTCGCCACGATCAGGAGTACTTGGATGGACCCTTCACCCGCCGCCCCCCGCCGCACCGGCATGCTCTCGCGCAGCCCTGTCACGTTGCGCACCAAGATCCTCGCGATGGTCGGCGTGCTCAGCCTTGTCTCGGTCGGCATCGGCGTCTTCGCGTCGATGAGCCTGATCTCCCTCAAGCAGACGGCTGCCGAGGATCTTGCGACCCAGGCTGAGGTGAGTCAGTCGCTGGCCGCCCTCAAGGACGGGTTGTGGCAGGTGCGCAACGGCGCGAACCTCATGGCCGCCTATGTCGGCGACGCCAACAACACCCAGCATGAGACCCTGCTCGCCGCGTATGACACCTTCGACGCAGCGGCGACGGCCTTCCCGGAGACGTTCACGGCGGCTTACGGCGCGCCGCCAGCCACGTGGCAGACGTTCACCGAGACCTACGCGGCCTACAAGCCGCTGGTCGACGGGGACTTCATGGATGCGGCCTTCGCTGACGACCCGATCTGGTGGGCCGAGTCTCGCAAGACCTCCGGACTGGCCGAGACGGGGGCGACTCTGGTGGGGAGCTTGACGACCGTCGGTGAGGAGGTGGCGGCCGCGGCCGCTGCAGCTGCTGCCCAGTCCGCGGTCGAGGCGGACCGCACAGTGGTCCGGACCGTCGCCATCCTGCTCGTCGGCCTGGTCATCGGGCTGTCCCTCGGTCTCTACCTCGCCCGCGAGCTGCGGCGTGCGATCCAGTCGCTCAAGGTCACCGTCGAGGCGATGGCGCGGGGCGATCTCACGGTCCGACCGCAGGCGTTCTCGGGTGATGAGGTGGGCCAGATGTCGAACTCGCTCGGAGTCGCCCTGGACTCGCTGCGCGCGCTCGTCTCCGGCGTGAGCAACTCGGTCGACCAGGTGGCGGCGGCCTCGCAGGAGATGTCCTCAGCGCAGGCGCAGGTCGCGGCCGGCTCGGAAGAGACGTCTGTGCAGGCGGGTGTGGTTGCGGCTGCTGCCGAGCAGGTCAGTCGCAACGTGCAGGCCGTAGCTGCGGGCGCGGAGGAGATGGGTGCCTCGATCCGGGAGATCGCGCAGAACGCGAATGAAGCGGCGAGAGTTGCGGCGCAGGCGACGGTGGTGGCCGCGACGACCAATGAGTCGGTCTCCAAGCTGGGGACGTCCTCTGCGGAGATCGGAAACGTGGTCAAGGTGATCACCCAGATCGCAGAGCAGACCAACTTGCTCGCCCTGAACGCGACCATTGAGGCCGCCCGGGCCGGCGAGGCAGGCAAGGGGTTCGCCGTGGTCGCCGGGGAGGTCAAGGAGCTCGCCCAAGAGACGGCCCGGGCGACCGAGGACATCGCCCGACGGGTCGAGGCCATCCAGGCGGACACCACCGGTGCGGTGGCGGCGATCGGGCAGATCGCGGGGATCATCGCCTCGATCAACGACTACCAGCTCACGATCGCCTCGGCGGTGGAGGAGCAGACGGCAACGACCACCGAGATGTCGCGCGGGGTCACCGAGGCCGCGACCGGCTCGGGGGAGATCGCCGCCAACATCACCGGCGTCGCCAGCGGTGCTGCTTCGGCCAGCCACGCACTGGTGCGGATGCAGGACTCCACGGGTGAGCTGGCCCAGATGGCGGCTGACCTGCGCGCCCGCGTCGCTGCCTTCACCTACTGACCGGCGCTCGGACGCGAGCATGAGGGAGCACATGGTCCATGGGGGCGTCGCCTAGGCCGACCGCACCCCGGCTGCCGCGAGTGGCGGGCCGCGGCCTCGACTGTCCTCGAAGGACCAGGGCGAGGCGATCGTCGGGGACCGACTTTCGTGCGCGCCGTACGGGTGGCTTGGGGCGCCCGGGGGTGTGCGGTGGTGCGGCAGCGGTGGTGCGGCAGGTGGGGCGGTGGCCCGCGGGCGGTGCCCCGCGGGCTGTGCCCGGCTGCGGTCAGCGGAGGAGGCGGGACATGCGGCGATCGGCGAGGGGCCGGCCGCCGGTCTGGCACGTGGGGCAGTACTGCAGGGCCGAGTCGGCGAAGGAGACCTCACGGACGACGTCGCCGCAGATCGGGCAGGGCAGCCCGGTCCGCCCGTGCACCCGCAACCCGCGCCGCTTGGCGTCCTTGAGCTCGGCTGCGGGCCGCCCTGCTGCGTCGGCCAGGGCGCCGGTGAGGACCTCGAGGACGACGCCGTGCAGGCGGACGATCTCGTCGTGGCCCAGCGTCCCGGTGAGCCGGAACGGGCTCATCCGAGCCGCGTGGAGGATCTCGTCGGAGTAGGCGTTGCCGATGCCGGCGATCTGCCGCTGGTCCCGCAGCAGCCCCTTGACCTGCTGGCGGCGGCCGGCGGCCAGCTCGGCGAGCCGCTCGGCGGTGAACGCCGGGCCCAGCGGGTCGACGCCGAGCGAGGCCACCATCGCGACCTGCGCGGGGTCGCTCACCACGTGCACGGCCAGCCGCTTGCGGGTGCCGTACTCGGTGAGGTCGAAGCCCGAGCCGTCGTCGAGCCGGACCCGCAGCGCGAGCGGCGAGCGGCCCGGGCGGACCGGCGTCGTCGGCACCAGCTCCGACCAGCGGACCCAGCCGGCGCGGGACAGGTGCCAGATGAGGTGCGGTCCGCCCTCGACGGCCAGGTCGAGCCACTTGCCGTGCCGGGTGACGCCGCGGACGGCGCGCCCGACCACGGTGTCGAGCGGCGGGATCGCCGTCTTGAGCGCACTGATGTCGCCGACGGAGATCGAGGTGACGGTGCGGCCGGAGGCGCGCTCGGTGAGGAACCGGGCGAGCGCCTCGACCTCGGGCAGCTCTGGCACGCGCCCATCGTGCACCGGCCGGGACCGGCCCGCACCCGCCAGTAGGCTGGCGCCCATGCTGATGCGGATGTCGACCCTTTTCGTGCGGACCCTGCGCGAGGACCCGGTGGACGCCGAGGTCCCCAGCCACCGGCTGCTCGTGCGGGCCGGCTACATCCGGCGTGCGGCCCCGGGCATCTACACCTGGCTGCCGCTCGGCCTCAAGGTGCTGGCCAAGGTCGAGCGCGTCGTGCGCGAGGAGATGGACGCGATCGGCGCCCAGGAGGTGCACTTCCCCGCCCTGCTGCCGCGTGAGCCCTACGAGGCCACCGGCCGGTGGACGGAGTACGGACCCAACGTCTTCCGGCTCAAGGACCGCCGCGAGGCCGACTACCTGCTGGCCCCGACCCACGAGGAGGTCTTCACCCTCCTGGTCAAGGACCTGTACTCCTCGTACAAGGACCTGCCGCTGGCGCTCTACCAGATCCAGACCAAGTACCGCGACGAGGCCCGACCCCGCGCCGGACTGCTCCGCGGCCGCGAGTTCATCATGAAGGACGCCTACTCCTTCGACGTCGACGACGCGGGTCTGGAGGCGGCCTACCAGCGTCAGCGGGAGGCCTACCAGCGGATCTTCGCGCGCCTCGGGCTGGAGTTCGTCATCGTCTCGGCGATGTCCGGTGCGATGGGCGGCTCACGCTCCGAGGAGTTCCTCATGCCGACCCCGATCGGGGAGGACACCTTCGTGCGCTCCGCCGGCGGGTACGCCGCGAACGTCGAGGCCGTGACGACGCCCGTGCCGGAGGCTCTGGTGTACGACGACGCCCCGGCGGCGCACGTCGAGGACACGCCCGACACCCCGACGATCGAGTCGCTCGTCGCGCTCGCCAATGCCCGGTTCGGTCGGCCGGACCGGGCCTGGACCGCGGGCGACACGCTGAAGAACGTCGTCGTGGCCGCCACGGCACCGGACGGGGCGCGCGAGCTCGTCGTCGTCGGGCTGCCTGGTGACCGGGAGGTCGACCTGTCCCGGCTCGAGGCCGCGCTGGCCCCCGCTGCCGTCGAGGCGGCCGGCGATGCCGACTTCGCCGCGCACCCCGAGCTGGTGAAGGGCTACATCGGGCCCGGTGCGCTCGGCCGCGTCAACACGGGCGACAAGGACGCCGTCCGGTACCTGCTCGATCCCCGGGTGGTGCCTGGGACCCGGTGGATCACCGGTGCCAACGAGCCCGGCCGGCACGTCTTCGACCTCGTCGCGGGCCGGGACTTCGAAGCCGACGGCACCGTCGAGGCCGCCGAGGTGCGTGCCGGGGACCTCGCCCCGGACGGCTCCGGGCCGCTCGAGCTGGCCCGCGGGATCGAGATCGGCCACATCTTCGCCCTGGGCCGCAAGTACGCCGACGCGCTCGGCCTCAAGGTGCTCAACGAGAACGGCAAGGCGGTGACGGTGACGATGGGCTCCTATGGGATCGGGGTGTCCCGCGCTGTCGCTGCGCTCGCCGAGACGAACCACGACGACGCCGGCCTGGCCTGGCCCGCCGCGGTCGCACCGGCGCACGTGCACCTCGTGGCGACCGGCAAGGACGAGGCGGTGTTCGCAGCCTGCGAGACGCTGGCCGCCGACCTGCACGGGCACGGGCTGGAGGTGCTCTTCGACGACCGGCCTAAGGTCTCGCCCGGTGTGAAGTTCGCCGACGCCGAGCTGCTCGGGGTCCCGGTCATCGTCGTGGTGGGCCGCAGCCTCGCCGAGGGCGTCGTCGAGGTGCGGCTGCGCCGTCCGACGGACGCCGGCCTGACGGGGGACCAGCGGCCCGAGGCCGAGCGCGTGCCGGTGGCGGACGCGGCGGCACGGATCGTCGAGCTGGTCGGGGGCCTGCTGGAGGCCTGAGCGCCCGTCGGGTTCAGCCGCCGGTCTGCTCCGGCAGGCCGGGGAAGGCCGGGACGAGACCCGTGAGCCCGAGGGCGACCGTCGCGGCGTCCGCGAGCCCGTCGATGAGCGAGCCGCGTACCCCGGGGGCTGCCGCGGCGACGAGGGTCGCGTAGTCCTGGGCGAGGCCGGACTCCAGGGTCGCCAGCGCCGCCGTCACCGCACCGGGGTCGGTGGCCGGGTCGAGGATCGCGTCGGGCAGGTCGTAGGCCACGCGCCTCGGGTCGAGCCCAGTCCCGGCCAGACCGCCGGCCGTCGCCCAGGCCTGTCCCGCCGTGCGGTGCATGGCGGCGCGGGCTGCGGCGGAGCTGCGGGCCGGCCCGTCCGAGCGGGCGGCCACCACCTCCCAGGCCAGCCCGAGACCGTCCTCGGACTGCACGAGAGCGGAGATCGCCGACCCCCCGAGCCCCGCCGGCAGGTCGGCGGGCACCGTGAGCGCCGTGGAGGTGACCGGCAGCCCGGCCGCGGTCGCGATCGTCCGTGCGTGCATCGACCGGCTGACGGCGATCGAGGCCAGCAGGCGCGCGAGCGGACCGTCCTCGATCGCCTCGGCAGCGGTCCGGGCGCGCAGGGCGGCCGCGGTCGCCAGCTCGACGACGTCGGCCGCGGTCGGTGGCGTCGTCGGGCCGGGCGACGGGGTCGGGGACGCGGTGGTCCCCGCGGACGCGCCGTCGCTCGGGGCGACGTCGGTTTCGGGTTCCCCGGTCGTCGCCTGCCCGGCGGCGGCGTCGTCGGAGGGGCTCGCGTCCGGGAAGGGCACGTACACCCCGCCCAGCGCATGGTCGTGGGCCTCGCTCGCCAGCGCCACCGCCTCGAGCAGCACCGCCGCCGGGTCTCCCGCGGCGGCGTCCCGGGCATCGGCGATCAGAAGATCGGCGTCGGCGACGGCCTCCCGGCGGGCGAGCTCGATCGCATCGGGCACCGGCTCGGTCGGTGGCGGGGTCTCGCGGCGCAGCTCGCAGCCCGTAAGCATGGCAAGGCTGAGCGCGAGCGCGAGCAGCACGCCGAGGAGGCCACGCACCGGGGCTCGGCGGGTCGGGTCGTGACGGGGAGAGGTCATCGCGGGCGATCCTGCCACGCGGCGGGTCCGAGCGGTCGGTAGGCTGGGCCGCGACAAGTTCACAGGGTCGTCACGTCGGGTGACCCGCCACGACCCCATGGGAGGCGACATGGTGACGCCCGCGAACCCCAGTCCCGTCGATCGCGTCGACGCGGTGGTGCGGCCGGTGGTCGAGGCCGCCGGTCTCGTCCTGGAGGATGTCCATCTCACCGCGGCGGGACGGCGGTCCGTCGTGCGGATCGTCGTCGACCTCGGTGACGACGCGATCGGCAGCCTCTCCCTCGACACGGTCGGCGTCGTCGCGCGGGAGATCTCGAACGCGATGGACTCGGCCGACCCGGTGCGCGGCGCCTACGTGCTCGAGGTCTCCAGCCCGGGGACCGACCGGCCGCTGACGACGCTGCGGCACTTCCGCCGCGCGAGGACGAGGCTGGTGCGGCTGACCCTGCACGACGGCTCGGTGCTGCTCGGCCGCCTGCTCGACGCTGACGACGGCGGTCTGGAGCTCGAGACAGCCGGCGGGCCGGTGCACGTGGCGTTGGACGCGGTGGCGCGCGGCGTCGTCGAGGTCGAGCTCTCGCGGGTGCACGACGTCGTGCTGGACGTCGACCACGACGAGGACGGCGACGAGGACGGCGACGAGGACGACGACGAGGACGAGGGCCTGGCCTGATGGACATCGACATGGCAGCACTGCGACTCGTGGAGCACGAGCGCGACATCAGCCTCGACGTGCTGGTCTCGGCGATCGAGCAGGCACTCCTGTCCGCCTACCACCGCACCCCGGGGGCGCACGAGCAGGCACGCGTCGAGGTCGACCGGCGGACCGGTCACGTGACGGTCTGGGCCCGCGAGGACGTCGATCCGCCCGCCGAGGGCGAGGTCGCCGCGGCGCCCGGCCCGGAGTTCGCCGACACCCCCGAGGGCTTCGGCCGGGTCGCCACGGCCACCGCTCGCCAGGTCATCGTTCAACGGCTGCGGGATGCCGAGGACGAGCAGGTGCTCGGCGCGTTCCGCGGGACCGAGGGCGAGCTGCTCGCCGGGATCATCCAGCAGGGCCGCGACCCGCGGACCGTCCTGGTGGCCGTGCGCGGGACCGAGGCCGTCCTGCCGCACCACGAGCAGGTGCCGACCGAGCAGTACGTCCACGGCGAGCGCCTGCGCGCGTACGTGCTCGACGTGTCGCGCGGGCTCAAGGGCCCGTCGATCACGCTGTCACGCACCCACCCGGGCCTGGTGCGCAAGCTCTTCGCGCTCGAGGTGCCCGAGGTCGCCGACGGCTCGGTGGAGATCACCGCGATCGCCCGCGAGGCCGGGCACCGCACCAAGATCGCCGTTCGGAGCACGGTCCCCGGGCTCAACGCCAAGGGTGCCTGCATCGGACCGATGGGTGCGCGGGTGCGTGCCGTCATGGCCGAGCTGCACGGGGAGAAGATCGACATCGTCGACCACAGCGACGACCCGGCGGAGTTCGTCGCCCATGCGCTCTCGCCGGCGCGGGTGAGCTCGGTCACGGTCGTCGACCTGGCGGCCCGGTCGGCGCGCGTCGTCGTGCCCGACTACCAGCTGTCGCTAGCGATCGGCAAGGAGGGGCAGAACGCCCGCCTCGCCGCCAAGCTGACCGGCTGGCGGATCGACATCCGGTCCGACGAGGGCGGCTCGTCGGCCGCGCGGGAGCAGGACGTCGACCTGTCCGTCGACGGTCCGGTCGCCCGCGCGGGCGACCAGGCTGCGGTCGATCCTACGGTCGATCCGGTCGTCGATCCCGCCGCTGAAGCCTCCGCCGAGGCCGCAGGGGAGGATCGGGGTCACGATTCGTGAACGGGCGCGCTAGACTCGGTGAGGCTGGGCCACGGGTCCGGCTCCCCGAACGCGGTGCAGACGGTCGTGATGCTGCCAGGACGCAGGTCCCGGTGCGGCCCGGCCCGGTCCGAACGTGCGTGGGGTGCCGGGAACGGGGCCAGCGGTCCGACCTGATGAGGGTGGTCCTGGTCGCAGGCGGAGAGGGAGACCTCGCCGTCGTCGACGGGGCCGCGTCCTTGCCGGGCCGGGGCGCGTGGTTGCATGTCGACCTGCACTGCCTCGATCTTGCCGAACGTCGTCGAGCGTTCCCGCGCGCCCTGCGTGCAGGAACGCTGGACGTCACACCCGTCCGGACCAGTCTCGAGGCCGAGGTCGCCGGGCACCCGGCTGCACGTCCGTCGTTCACCGAGAAGGAAAGCGGGTTGGAAACCGATGGGCACCCGATGAGTACCCAGCTATGAGTACCAGGCACTAACGACGGTCTGACCCTGTCCGGGCGGACCGAGACAGGAGAGTTGTGGCAAAGGTCCGCGTCTACGAGCTCGCCAAGGAGCTCGGCGTCGAGAGCAAGGCCCTGATGGCCAAGCTCGGCGAGCTCGGTGAGTTCGTCCGGTCGGCGTCGTCGACCATCGAACCGCCCGTCGTGCGCAAGCTGCGCGACATCTACCCGGCAGGATCGGCCCCCGCCGCGCCGGCCCCGAGCCGGCCGGCCCCCGCCGCGCCGGCAGCACCCGCGGCCCCGGCCTCGGTGGCGCCCCCCGCCACTGTCGCGGCTCCCGCCGCGCCGGTCGCCCCCGTTGCCGAGCGGCCCGCCGTGCAGGCGCCAGCGCCCGTCGCGACCTTCACCCCCCCGCCCGGCCCGCGTCCCGCGCCCGCCGCCCCCTCGGCCCCGACCCCGGTCCCGGCCGCCGCCGAGGCCCCCGCGGCCGCTCCGGCAGCAGGGCCGCGCCCTGGCGGTCCCCGCCCGGGCAACAACCCGTTCGCCCCGAGCCAGGGCATGCCCCGGCAGGGTGGTCCGCGCCCGGGCAACAACCCGTTCGCCCCGAGCCAGGGCATGCCCCGGCCCGGTGGTTCTCGGTCCGACGGTGCCGCGGCCGGCGCTCCCGGCGCTCCCGGCGCCGAGCGTCCGGGCGGTCCCCGTCCCGCGGCCGGCAGCGGCGGCCCGCGCCCCAACCCCGGCATGATGCCGGGCCGCAGTGCTGTCGGTCGGCCCGCCCCCGGAGGCGGCGCCCCGGCGCGAGGCGGCGGTGGCGCACGTCCCGGCGGGTTCTCCCGTCCCGGTGGGGGAGCGCCCGGCGGCGGACCCGGTGGTCCCGGTGGCGCCGGTGGCGCCGGTGGCGGCGGCTTCGCCGGTCGCCCCGGTGGTGGCGGTGGTGCGGGTGGACGTGGTGCCGGCCGCGGCAGCACGCAGGGCGCCTTCGGGCGCGCCGGCGGCCGCCCGGTGCGTGGACGCAAGTCCAAGCGGGCCAAGCGCCAGGAGTTCGAGCAGATGCAGGCACCCTCGTTGGGTGGCGTGCAGGTCCCGCGCGGTGACGGGCGCACCGTCGTCCGGCTGCGTCACGGCTCCTCGCTCAACGACTTCGCCGACAAGATCGACGCCAACCCCGCCAGCCTCGTCACGGTGCTGTTCCACCTTGGTGAGATGGCAACGGCGACCCAGTCGCTCGACGAGGACACGTTCAGCACGCTCGCCGCCGAGCTCGGCTACATCATCGAGATGGTCTCGGCCGAGGAGGAGGAC
>Ga0105047_10004079_pt1 | contig 25564 bp, 23 predicted proteins | sample MAT04_FD_78384 | JGI IMG/M metagenome (GOLD analysis project Ga0105047, IMG submission 78384) | Freshwater microbial communities from Lake Fryxell liftoff mats and glacier meltwater in Antarctica - MAT-04 (megahit assembly) | ecosystem: Environmental > Aquatic > Freshwater > Ice > Liftoff...
ATCAGTGTGTGGGAGCGGATGGCGGAGCACGTCTTCGCCGGTCCCGGCGTCAACCTCGGCCGCGATGACTACTCCCGCCTGATCATGGGCGTGGCGGAAGACGACCTCAAGTTTGATGGGCAGGGCCGATTCGTCCTGCCGAAATCGCTCAAGGAACTGGGCCACCTCAAGGATAGGGTGTTACTGATCGGTTGCGGCGACCGGGTGGAGTTGTGGGACCCTGAGGAGTGGAAAGTCTTCCAGCGATTCCCCTCTGAGTACGGCCGCGAGCGTCGCGACGCCGTGACCCAGGCCTACCATCGAATGCTGGCCCCCGCCGGCTTACCGGGAGCCTAAGCGTGAACCACACGCCGGTGATGCTGGACGAAATCGTAGCCCTATTGGCCCCCCAACCGGGGGAGGTTTTTGTGGACGGGACGTTGGGTCTGGCGGGGCACGCGGTTGTTCTGGCGGCGGCGCTGGCCCCCGGCGGGTTGCTGCTAGGGTTGGACTGGGATACGGCCATGCTCGACGTCGCGCGCGAGCGGTTGGCCCAGGTGGACGGAGTGACGATTGCCACGCACCACGGCGACTACCGAGCGCTACCCGAGGCACTGACAGCGGCGGCGACTGACGTTGGGCGGGCGCCGCTGGCCGACGGTATCTTGCTGGACCTCGGGCTGAACTCGGCGCAGATTGATGACCCGACTCGGGGCATCAGCTTTATGGCCGAGGGGCCGCTGGACATGCGGATGGACCGCACCTCGGGCGAGCCGGCCTCCGCGTGGCTCAACCGCGCCGGTGAGGACGAGATTGAGAAAGTGCTACGGGTGTACGGCGATGAGCGCTGGTCGCGCCAGATCGCACGGGTCATCGTGGATCGCCGGAAGGTGAATCCCCTCAGTACCACCGCCGACCTGGTGAACCTGGTAGAGGCCGCCGTGCCGATGGCCAAGCGTGACCGGCGGCTGAACCCCGCCACCCGCACGTTCCAAGCCGTCCGCATCTGGGTGAACCGAGAGCTAGAAGATTTGGAAAGTGCGATTGAGGGGGCCGCGATGGCGCTGGCCCCAGGCGGTCGGTTGGCGGTGTTGGCCTATCACAGCGGGGAAGACCGCGCGGTGAAGACCGTGTTTCGCCGGCTGGGCCAGTCGGGCGAGTTCCGGGAAGTCTATCGCCGCCCGGAAGTCCCGACCGAAGCCGAGATCGTGCGCAATCCGCGCAGCCGTTCGGCTCGGCTACGCGCCTTAGTTCGGCTCGCAATGCCAGAGCCAGATGCACCGCTTGAATCAGAACGCAAATTGAATTTGGACCAGGACCTATCCTTATGAACGAAACCATCTCTCGAGAACCTGAACTAGCGGCGCGCTTGCGCCGGGCCCAAGCCGACGTGATTGCCGCGCCGCGACCTTTCGGCACGCCGGTGCGCCGCGCCGTCCGCCACCGGTCGGCCCGGCGGTCGGTTGGCGGTTTTGCGGTGGTCTGGTGTGCGCTGGTCGCGCTGAGCTACGTGGGCAGCACGTTGATGGGTCAAACCATGCTGGAGCAGGCCCGGCGTGAAGGACTGCGCGCCCAGGAGCGATCGCGCGAAGCAAGCATGGACGCGGCGGTGCTTCGCGACCGTCTCCGCCGTCTGACTTCCATGAGGGCGGTCGACGAGTGGGCGACGGTGCGGGGTTACAAGCCGCAAGAGCAAGCCGTGGTTGTCCTGGGAGGTCCACTGCGTGTTGCGAGACGCTGAACGCCGTCGATATTGGGTAGGGGCAAGCCTCGTTTGCCTGTTTGGCTTGGCGGCTCTCAGCCAGGCCCGCGTTCATTGGTTTGGACGGGTCGACATCCTCTCCCGTGCTAAGGACACCCAGCGCTACATCGTGAGTCGCACTGACTACGCGCGCCGGGGCACAATCTCCAGCGCCGACGGGGTGGCCCTCGCTCAGAGCGAAGACGGGTTTGAACTCAGCGTTAACTTACGGCGAGTGCCCGCCACCGATTCGTTTTTCCTGGCCCTCGCCGAAGCCGCTAACGTCTCAGCTTCGGAGCTGGCGGCGGCGGCCGGTCGGCAAAGCCCAAGCATTGCGTGGCGTCGCCGGTTGAATCCCGACGAAGCGGCCCGCGTGCAACGCGTGAAGGAAGAGTGGCGCGCTGACGGGGTCTCCCTGGGCCGCGTGCTCCGGCGCACCTACCCGCTGAGCGAATCCGCCGCCGGCGTGGTGGGTGAAGTCGAAAACGGCAAGCCCGTCGCCGGACTCGAGTTGAGTAAAGACGTCACCTTGGCGGGGCAAGACGGCTATCGAGAAGGGTTGATCGACCGCACTGGTGCGTTCTTGCCGATGCGAATGACGCAGCGCAGCACCCGACGGCTAGACGGTCAGAACATGACCCTCACTCTAGTGTCGTCGCTTCAGGTCGAGGCCACGCTTCGCCTCCGCCAGGCGGTCGAGGCGAACAAAGCCGATTCGGGCATGGCCATCGTGATGGACCCGCGCACGGGCAACATTTTGGCGATGGCGAACTGGCCAAGTTATGACCCTGGTTCGGAAGGCACCGGCGCGAACTTGAATCCGCTCACGGGGGGCGTCTACGAACCCGGCTCGACGTTTAAGATTCTCACTCTGGCGGCCGCCCTCGAGAACGGTAAGACGACAACCAATAACATCATCTATTGTCCGGGGCATCTGGATTTTAAGCGTGGGCCGAGCATTCACTGTCCCGAGCACAAGGGCGTCAGGGCGCACGGTCAAGTTAACGCGAACAAGGCCATCGCGCAAAGCTGTAATGTGGCCGCTGCTACTTGGGCGCTCAGAGTAGGGCGCAAGGGCATGGAGCAGTTCATCCGCCAGTTGGGGGTTTTGGATAAGCCCGATCTCGGATTGCCCATGGAAGTCGCGGGGCTTTATAACTGGGATTCGCCCGCTCCGGTGCTGCAAACCGCGACGGTTGGATTCGGTCAGTCTCTGAGTTGCACTCCCTTGGCGTTGGCCTCGGGGTTTTGCATGTTGGCCAACGATGGCGTGCGCATGAACGCCCGGCTGGTCAGCGCGATCGATGGTCGAGAGCAGCCGACTCTGCCGGGGCGGCGCGTCGTGCGGGCCGACGTCGCCAATACCGTCATGCACCTCATGAAGAGCGTGATTGATGACGACCATGGCACGGGGCGCTCGCTACGGCTGCCGGGGTACGAGTTGGCGGGCAAGACCGGAACGGCCCAAAAGCTGGGCGGCGGTACCAAGGGCTACGTCAGCAACTTTGTGGGCTTCGTGCCGGCCGACCAGCCCAAGGCGATGATTTTGGTAATGGTGGACAACCCCAAAGCGGGGAAGTACTTCGGCGGTGAAGTCGCGGGGCCGGTGTTCCGCGACCTCGCGCGGGCCGTGATCCGGACGTACCAGATCCCGCCGACTCGGGCGGCCGGCACGCTTCGGCCTGCAACCCCCGCCCCGAACAACCGGCGACTGGCCCCTAAATCTGATGCCGCCGGAGGGCGCGCTTGACGCTGGCGGATCTCCTGTTGGCCTCGCCCAGCGCGCCAATTGCCGTGGCGGGTGATGAGGTGACGGTTCACCGCCTAGTGGCCGACTCTCGGAGCGTCCGGCCGGGTGACCTTTTTGTGGCGATGCCGAGCGACCGGACCGACACCCGGCGGTTCTTAGCCCCGGCCAAAGAGGCGGGGGGGGCCGGCGTTTTGGTCGCCACCGCCGAAGCTTGGGCCGAAGCCAAAGCCCTGGGGCTGGCGGGGGCGTGGCTCCCCAGTACGGGCTCGGCCTACTGCACGGCGCTGGGCTCGATCGCCCGGTCTCTCGCCGGCAATCCACTGGCCGATCGCGCCGTGGTGGCCGTTACTGGCACAAACGGCAAGACCACCACGGCCTGGATCATCGCGCATGCCCGGCGGGCAATGGGCCAGCCTACGGCCTACCTCGGTACCCTCGGGTTCCAGGTTGCCGAAGAGCTGACAGAGCTGCCGAACACCACGCCATTTCCGGTGGAGCTGTGGTCACTGCTGGCCCAAGCCGCCGAGGAAGGGGCAACGGGCATTGCCCTGGAAGCCAGTAGCCACGCCCTTGAGGAGCGGCGCCTCGCGGGGGTGGCATGCGACGTGGGGGTGTTCATGAACCTCACCCAGGACCACTTGGATTACCACGGGACGATGGCGCAGTACGCCGCCGCCAAGCGGTTGCTTTTTACCGAAATGGCCCTGACGGGGGGCAAAAGATTCACCGCCGTCCTCAACGTGGACGACGCGGTCGGTCGGGCGTGGTCGACCAATCTGCCCACGGCCGTGCTGACGTTTGGTCAATCGGCCGACGCCAACATCCGGGTAGAGACGGTGACCGTCGGCGTGGACCGGATCGCTCTCGTCGTGCGGGAAGCCGGGGTGCTGGTGGAGCTGGAACTCCGGTTGGGCGGGCAGTTTAACGTCGAAAATAGTTTGGCGGCGTTTGCCGCGCTCCGCGCTCTGGGTCACTCCGGTGCCCAAATCGCGGACGCACTCAGCGAGGTTCCGCCGGTGCCGGGGCGGTTTGAGCCGGTGCCGAACGACCTGGGGATTGGTGTGTTGGTGGACTACGCGCACACGCCAGACGCCCTTACTAAGCTGCTGCGGAGCGCCCGAGCGGTCACTGCGGGGCGGGTCCTCGCGGTGTTTGGCTGCGGGGGTGACCGCGATCGATCCAAGCGACCCTTGATGGCCGCAGCCGTTAGCGCCGACGCCGACGTGACGGTGTTAACCAGCGACAACCCGCGCACCGAGTCGCCCAGTGAGATCCTGCGCGATGCCGCCACCGGATTGATCGCCGGGAAGACGAGTCACGTAGAACCGGATCGGCCCCTCGCGGTGGACTGGGCAATCCAGCAGGCGCGCCCCGGCGATACCGTGGTGCTGGCCGGGAAGGGTCACGAGACGACCCAAATCATCGGCCACACCAAGTACCCGATGGACGATCGCGAGTTGGCCCGCACGGCGCTGGCTCGCCGAGGGGGCAACCGATGAGAGAGTTTTCGTTACGCGAGTTTGCCGCGCTCGCGGGCGGGCGGGTGTGCCACGCCGACTCCAACCTGCGCATCACCGGGTTCGCCACCGATAGTCGGGCGGTCAATCCCGGAGACTTGTTCCTCGCGATTCAGGGCGCAAACGTCGACGGGCACGGGTACGTCACGGCGGCGTTGGCCCAGGGTGCGGTGGCGGCGCTGGTGGAGCACCCGGTGCCCGGCCCCAGCATTTTCGTTCCGAACCTCGTGTACGGGCTGGCGGCGTTTGCCGAAGAGATGCGCACGCTGTTTGCCGGGCCTGTCATCGCGATCACGGGCAGCAACGGCAAGACCAGTACTAAGGAGTTCACCGCCGCCGCCCTCGCTACGCTGGGTTCGGTGCTGAAATCGCCCGGGAACCGCAACACGGAGTACACCGCCCCGCTGTTGTGGGCCAGCTTGGTGCCCGAGACCCGCGCCGTGGTGGCGGAACTCGCCATGCGCGGGCTCGGTCAGATTGCCCATTTGGCGCGGTTCACCCGCCCGACCATTGGCGTGGTCACCATGATTGGCACCGCTCACCTTGAAAAGGTAGGCAACCGCGAGGGGATTGCCCAGGCGAAGGGTGAACTGCTGGAGGCCCTCACCCCGGAGGGCATCGCCGTGCTGTGGCATGAGGACGAGTTCCGGGAGGCCTTGCGAGGGCGCACTACGGCGACGGTGCGGACTTTCGGTTTTAGTCCCGATGCCGAGTGCCGCATCGTGGGCTATCGCAGCGAAGGATGGGCCCGGTCCGTGGTACGCGGGAGCCTCGACGGTCAAGCCTGGGAAACGGTGCTGCCCACGGTGGGCCGCTTTCAAGCCCTGAATGCGGCGGCGGCTTTGCTAGCGGCGCACTCGGCGGGGGCGGACGTCAACGCGGGAGCGGCCCGGCTTGGCGACGCCGAACTGCCGCCAATGCGCATGGAAGTACGGGATCGCGCCGGCGTGACCGTGGTGGTGGATACCTACAACGCCAGTCCCGACAGCACCACGGCGGCGCTGCAGGCCCTCGCCGAAGCCCCCTCGGCGGGTCCACGTTGGGCCATTCTGGGCGAGATGAAGGAGCTGGGCGAATTCACGGAGTCGGGTCACCGCGCCGTCGGGCGGGCGATGGCCGAGACCCTGCCGGACCGCGTGATCCTGGTGGGCGAGCCCACCGCCTGGATGGCCGAAGAGGCCCTGCGGCGAGGGTTCCCGGCGGACCGATTGACTACGGCGGTTGACCTCGACCACGTTCGGCGTTGGCTGGATGAGGCCGTGCCGGGGACAACCGTGTTGCTCAAAGGCAGTCGCGCCCTTGAGCTAGAGCGCGTGATGGAGGTCCCCCCGAGATGAACGGGATTTCTTCGAGCGACTTGATGGTGGCGGGTCTCGCGAGCCTGGCCCTAGCCAGTCTCAGCGCGCCGCTGGTGTTGCGGTTGTTGGTTCGGCTGAAGTCGCAACAGACCGTGAGCGTTTATGTTCCCGAGCACGCGGCCAAGCAAGGCACGCCCACCATGGGCGGCATCCTGATCCTCATCGCCGTAATCGGCGCGTTAGCCCTGGCCCGGCCAGAGGGATGGTTGGCCCCGGTCGCCGTCCTCCTGGGCTTTGGTCTGGTTGGGTTTTTGGATGATTACGTGGTGCCCCGCTGGATGCCCGGAAAGCGCGGGCTGGGGTGGATGCCCAAGCTCGGGCTGGAGATTGGGGCCGTCCTGGGTGCTTTGGCGGTGGGTTCGCCCGCTGGCATCACCTCGCTGGAAGTGGGGATCGCCGTCTTCTTCGTCCTGTTCTTTTGTAACGCGTATAACTTTGCGGACGGGCTGGATGGCCTCGCGGGATCCCTCGGCGTGATCATGGCGCTGAGCCTGCTGACGATCGGGTTGCTGGTCGGCCTTGCGCCGGCGACGCTGATTGCCCTGGTAGCGCTGGCGGCCGCGTTCGTCCCGTTCCTCATGCTCAACGCCCCGCCCGCGCGGGTGTTTATGGGCGACATCGGGGCTTTGCCCATCGGCGCGTTGCTGGGCTGGGCGGTGGTGGGGTTGCTGGGGGTGGGGGCACCGGCGTTCCGTCCGGAGCTCCTGGGGCCGCTGTTTATCTGGTCGGGCGTGATGGTGTTAGAGCTGGTGCCCGTCCCGCTCCAAATCCTCTCGGTTAAGCTCCGCAAGGGCAAGCGCCTGTTCCCCCGAACCCCGATTCACCACGCGTTTCAACACGCCGGATGGCCCGAAACACGCGTGACGGCGCTGTTCGTGTTGACCCAACTGGTACTGGCGCTGTTGGCGGTGGGTTTGGCGCTCCAGTACGCAGGACTCGCGTTGCCGTTGGCTCAACTGGCCTCCAAGGCGGGGACATGACGGCCCCGATCGCCCTTGAGGGACGGCGGTGGGCGGTGGCCGGGATGGGGCGCAGCGGCGTCGCGGTGGCCGAAGCGGCGGCATTGGCGGGTGCGACGGTGGTCCTGCTGGACGAGCGTCCGGCCGAGACCCCCGAACGCTTGGCCACGGTGGCGCACCTCCAAGGCCGGGGCATCGAAGTTTCGGTCGGATGGCACGGACGCCTGGAGGGCATGAGCCTGGACGGCCTGGTGGTGTCGCCGGGTTTTCGGCGCGAGCATCCGGCCCTGCGCGATGCTGCCGCCATGGGCGTTCCGGTATGGAGCGAGGTGGAGTTTGCCTATCGCGTGGCCCGCGATCCCATCGTTGCCATCACGGGCACCAACGGCAAGAGTACGACGACGGTGCTCGTATGGCTCCTGCTGCGGGCGGCAGGCTGTGACGCCGTGCTGTGCGGCAATGTCGCCGGGAGCGGTTATCCCGAACTCACTCTGACCGAAGCCGCCGTGGCGAAGCCCACCCCCCTGGGCGAGGGTCCACGGGTACTCGTCGCCGAAATCAGCAGCTACCAGCTGGAGCACGTCACCGCGTTTCGCCCCCGGGTCGCTACGGTCCTGAACGTCACCCCTGATCACCAGGAACGTCACCCTGACTTTGCCGACTACTTCGCCACCAAGATGCGCATCTTTGCCGCGATGGGCGAGGGCGATACCGTCGTCGCGAGCGAGGACGAACCGACGACGTCGCCCACGCGGATTGATGTCTTCGTGCCAAAGTCGGTAGGCCTGAGGGCCTGGGGCGGGGCCGATCGGGCGGACCGGGGGCAGATGACCGCCGCGCAGACCGCCGTTACCGACGACACGCTGATCCTTGGCGGACGGAGACTGGCGCTGGCCGACCTTCCTGGCCTCACCGGGCCGAACCCCGCTAATGCCGCCACCGCTTGGGAGATGGCCCTATCCGTGCTGGGGCCGGTGACGGACGACGTGGCCCTCCGCATGATCCAGGCGCTGATCGACTTCCGGGGCTTGGCCCACCGCATGGAATTGCTGGGCGACTACCGGGGGGTTACGTGGATCAACAACTCGATGTGCACCAACCCGGCCGCGTTGGTGGCTTCCTCAAGCGGACTCGTCCGACCCCAAATTTTGCTGATGGGCGGCAATCCGAAGGAGCTGGACTACGCCCCGGTGCGGGAGTACCTTCAGGTGAAAGGGCACCGTGCCGCCTTGTTTAACGACGCCACGGATGGGGTCGGGTCGCGCTTGGGGCTGGACTTGCCCCAGTTCGATTCGCTAGACGACGCCGTGCGGTGGGCCGAGACCCAGGCCGCCCCGGGCGACGTGATTTTGCTGGCCCCGGGCGCGGCCAGCCGCCCTCCCTACGCCGATTTCCGGGCGCGCGGCGAGCACTTTCGTCAGCTATTTTTGGAGCGATGTAACCCATGAAACCGTCGATCAAACTTGCGGATCCTGTCCTATTCGGGCTGGCGTTCGTGGCCACCCTGGTGGGCACGTTGGCCATCTTCGACGCCGGTTACGCGCGTTCGATCCAGAGCGGGGGCGGGATAATCCCCCGCGAGTTCCGGATGCAGCTGTTGTTTTCCTTCCTGGGACTGGGCACGGGCTACGTCACTTCCCGAATCCCGCTGGCCACTTGGCGTCGCCGGTCAACGGTGGTGTTTGGCGTCACAGCGCTGCTGGTTTTCGCGCTGTTGGTGCCGATTTGGAGCATCAACATGAACGGGGCGACCCGCTGGATCGACCTCGGCCCGGTGATGATCCAGCCGTCCGAGTTTGCCAAGGTCGGCGTCGTCGTGTTCTTAGCGGGGATCTTCGCCGCCCGCCCGGCCTGGCGTCAACCGCGCCGGATCCGAGACCTATGGCACTGGCTGGACCAGGTTGGCCTCCGTAAACTGGCCCGGGCGATTCCGGCGCTGTTGGTCCTAGTGGTCGCGGTTAAAATCGAACGCGAGCCCGACTTGGGAACCGCGGCCGTCATCCTCGCCATCCTCGGCGCAATGATGGTGCTGGGCGGCGTTAGCGGGAAGTCGCTGGCCCTCTGTGCCGCAGTGGGCATCGTGGGGGCTTATGGTTTCGTGCGTATGGAGCCCTATCGCCTGGAGCGCATCACCAGCCACGCCCAGCGTTGGGAGAGCCAGCACATGGACGACGTGGGCTACCAGACCGTGCAGAGCGAAACCGCGATTGCCAGCGGGGGCCTCACCGGCGTGGGCATTGGCAGTGGCCGCGCCAAGTACATGCTGCCCGCCGCCACCACGGACTTTATCACCAGCACGATCGGCGAGGAAACGGGCCTAGTCGGTTCGTGGCTGACACTAGGCCTGCTGGGGGGGCTGACGTGGCGGCTGTTCTGGCTGGCCAAGCGAACGAAGGACGCTTTTGGTTCGCTCGTGTGCGCGGGAATCGGCGTCTGGTTTGGCATGCAGGCCACCGTCAACGTGATGATGGCCAACGGAACATTCCCGCCCATCGGGATCCCGCTCCCGTTTTTCAGTAGCGGAGGCTCCAGCCTCATCGCCCTGTGGTGGGCGGTCGGGCTGGCGATGGCGGCAGCGGCGGCTCCCGCGACATTAACCCATGCGGTGGTGGAAGCTGATGTTGCCACGACCCAATCTCAACGGCGACCTGCCCGACGCGGCCGGGTTGCCCTAACCAAGGAGGACCATGCGACTGATCGTCACCGGCGGCGGGACAGGCGGACATATTTATCCCGCCCTTGAGGTGGCCCGAGCGGCCCGTGACCGGGGCGACGAAGTCAAGTACTTCGGTTCCTTTCGGGGCCAAGAGTCGCGCATTGCGGAGCGAGAGGGCTTCACCTTTACGGCGTTCCCCAGTGAGCCGTTGTTTCGGCCTGCCTCGATGCGCGGGATCCGCGCGATGGTGAATCTGATGCGCGCCACGGGCATGGCGGCGCGCGCCCTGGATGACGCCCGCCCGGACGTCTTGCTGAGTACGGGGGGCTACTCAAGCGCCCCGGTGACGGCGGCGGCGCGGCGGCGCGGCATCCCGTACGTGATTCACGAGCAGAACATGGTCCCCGGGCGCACCAACCGAATTTTGGCGAAGAAAGCCCGCGCCGTGGCGGTGGTGTTTCGGGGCGGAGGGCAGGGCTTTCCTGGCATCGCTACCGAACGCACGGGGATGCCAATCCGACGCGAACTCCGCACCGCGCAGGGCTCGTTGGGCATCGGTGCCGAACTCGCCAACGGCGGACCGCTGGTGCTGGTAATGGGGGGCTCGCAGGGATCGCAGGCCATCAACGAAGTGGCCCTGGCGGCGGCGGTTCGCATGGCCCGCGTGCCGATCCGGTGGTTGCACTTGGCGGGGATCAGCCATTATGAGGCAATGATGGACACCGCGCGGCGCATGGGCCTCGGCCCCGACTACGTCCTCCGGGCCTACCTGGAAGCCGACGAGATGGCGAGCGCCTTGTTTGCCGCGGAGATTGCGGTGTGCCGATCCGGCGCGGGGACGCTAGCGGAACTGGCGGCCTTTCGCCGTCCGTCCGTGTTGGTGCCGTACCCGCACGCGTTTGGGGATCACCAGCGGGCCAACGCCCGTGAGTTTGTGGAAATCGGAGCCGCCGAGGTGCTGGAGCAAAGCGACCTCGACGCGACGCGCCTTGAAGCCCGATTGCGACTCTGGGTGGACGATCGGGAACGCCAAGTTGCCGCCGCCCGGGCGCTGGCCGAGTGGGACATCCCCGATGCCACCGAACGGTTGCTGGCGCTGCTGGATCGGGCATTACCGGCGGCGCGGGCCACGAACCACTCGGGAGGCCGCGCTTGAGGCGTCCCGAGGAGGTCCTGAACGCGTTTGCCCCCCGAGCCCACCTCGGGGAACACACTTCGTTCTTCCTGGTGGGCATCGGCGGCGCGGGGATGAGTGGCATCGCCCAGATGCTGCTTGACCGGGGCTTTCGGGTTCGGGGGACCGATGCGCAAGACTCGCCCGTCATCCAGGAGCTTGAGTCGCGCGGGGCCAGAGTTTGGATTGGTCATACCGGTGCGCCGATTGAGACGGAAGACGCCCTCATCATTACCGACGCCGTTGACCTGGACAATAGCCCGGAGGTTTTGCGCGCGCGCCAACTGGACCTCGATGTTTTTCGCCGATCCCAGGCATTGGGCTGGCTTCTGCAAAGCCACCGGGTCATCGCCATTACCGGTACCCACGGCAAGACGACGGTGACCGGGATGACCGGGGCCGCGTTGATTGCGGCCGGGCTCGATCCACTGGTGGTGGTCGGTGCGACTGTGCCCGAGTTTGGCGGCGCCGTGGCCGAGGGGCAGGGCGATTGGGCGGTGGTGGAGGCCTGCGAAGCCTACGACAGCCTGCGCGACATTGACCCGTTTATGGTGATTCTCACGAACCTGGAGCCGGATCATCTGGACTACCACGGAACTTGGGAGAACCTCAAATTGGCGGTAGGTCGGTTCCTCGCGCGCATTCCGACGGGCGGAAGGCTGATTGCCAACGGCGATGACGCCGGGATCCGCGAACTCCTCGCCGAGATCACGGTGCCCGAGGTGGAGTGGACGGGCGCGGCGACGTGGTCGACGACCGGACACGAGTTGAACCTGCCCGGGGCCCACAACGTCACCAACGCGGGAGAGGCATGGCGCGGCGCGGTGGCGGCCGGGGCCGATCCCCAACGGGCGGCGGCGGGCATCGCGCAGTTTGGCGGCGCGGAACGGCGATTGGAGGTCATCCACGACGACGAGTCGGTGACGGTGATTGACGACTACGCGCACCACCCCTGCGAGATCGCCGCGTCCCTGCAAGCGGTTCGGTCGCGCTGCCCGGGGCGCCCGCTTATCGTAGTCTTTCAGCCCCACCTCTATTCGCGAACCCGCGATGTTTTGCCCGGTTTTGCTCCGGCACTCGACGCGGCCGATTGGGTGATTCTCACCGATATCTACCCTGCCCGCGAGGCTCCAATACCGGGGATCAGCGCGGCGCGGATTGCCGAAGGGCTAACTCGTCCGCATCGGTACGTGCCCTCACGTCACCTTTTAGCCCGAGAAGTGAAGGCATTGATTCGGCGAGAACGGTTGGAACGGCCGGTGGTGGTGGGTATGGGCGCGGGGAACATCGCAGACTTTGCCCCCGCGTTCATTGAAGAATGGACCCGGGCCTCTGGTCGCCTCGTGGTGGCGTTCGGCGGCGACAGCTCCGAGCGAGAAGTGAGCTTGCACTCGGGCGATGCGATGGCCGCCGCCTTGCGTTCGGTGGGGCACGAGGTCTCGAAAGTGGACGTGAGCGACGCCTTGCTAACCGGGCAATTCCCGCGCGATTGGGTTGGCGCGACGCGCCCTGACTGCATCGTACTGGCCGTTCACGGCACTCATGCCGAAGACGGCGCGATTCAGGGCCTGTGCGAGCTCCTGCACTTGCCCTACACCGGCAGCAACATTACCGCCAGCGCGCTGGCTCTCGACAAGCAACTGACCAAGACGATCCTGGCGGGGGCGGGTCTACCCGTCCCCAAGGGCGGGCGGGTAGCGAGCCCGGATGCAGTTCAGATCGCGGCCATTGCCGATTCCATCGGGGGCGATCGGTTTGTGGTGAAGCCCAACGCTCAGGGCAGCACCGTCGGCTTGACTTTTGTGAGTGGGCGCGGTGGCCTGGCGGATGCCGTGGCTCGGGCACTCGCCTACGACGCCGAAGCGTTGATCGAAGAGTGGCTGGATGGAGTTGAGATCTCGGTGCCCGTGCTGGGCAACCGAGCGCTGCCCGCCGTTGAAATCTTGCCCGCCAACGGGCGCTACGACTTTGCCAGTAAGTACGAAGTCGGCGCGACCACCGAGATTTGCCCGGCGCGACTGAACCCCGAGGATTCCGCCCGGGCCGCCGAGATTGCGGTGTCGGCCCACCGGGTGTTGGGGTGCGCGGGAGCCACCCGGACCGACTTCATTGTGGTTCAAGGGCGAGGCCCGGTGGCGCTGGAGGTAAATACCCTGCCGGGGATGACATCAACCTCGCTCCTTCCGCGGAGTGCGGATGTGGCCGGTCTGAGCTTTGCCGACTTGTGCGAGTGGATTGTGCGCGACGCGCAGGAGCGTCATGCCGCCCGCACCTAAGCCGGCGGCTCGCCGCAAACCCGCGCCGCGCCCCAAGCCAAAGGCTCGGCGAAGGGCGATCCGGTGGCCTCTGATCAAATTCCCGCGTTGGTCACTTACGGCGTGGTTGTATGGGCTGCTGATCTTGAACGTGAGTGTCGGACTGGCGGTTAGTCCAATCACGGGGGCCCAGAAAGTGCGTGTGGTGGGGGCGTCGGCGGACGATTACGAGCGCCTGACCCGGCACATGCAGATTGCGCAGGGTATTCCGGCACTTCGGTTTTCGGCCCTCCAGCTGGAGAGTCTCGTCTTGGCCCGGGAAGACTTGGCGCGGGTGTCGTTCCGGCAGAACCTGTTTGGTCGTGGCTTGTTGACAATTCGACCGCGCGTCCCGGTGGCCCGTTTAGAGGGTGAGCGACCCGTCTGGCTGAGCGATCAGGGCGTGATCTACGCCGGACCGGCAAGACCGGGGACCGACGGCTTGCCCCGATTTCGAATTTCTAGTGAAGCGCGTGAGGCCAATTTGGCGATGGTCGGCGCGTGGGACTCGGCCCGAATTGCTAATTTGTGCGTGTTAGCGCGTAAGGAACTAGGCGGAACGGCTTGGACCGTGGAGCGGGACGCGCGCGGGGTGATATCCTTAGACAACGGTTCCGGGGCCCGCGTGGTGCTGGGAACGAGTGAGGCCTTTTCGGACAAGGTTGGGACCCTCCGGCGCATTCTTGAGATGCAGCCGGATATCCTAAGTCAAGTCCGCGAGTTGAACCTCACGGCCCCCAACAATCCGGCTGCCGTCCCGTTGGCGCCAAAGTCATGAATCCCTTCGTCTCTCGAATAACCGGACAATCGCCCATCGTGCCGTTGAGCATCATGGCTTTCGTGCTTGGGTTCATGATTTCTGTCGCCTGGATCACCAATGATGCCCGGGCGCAACGTATCCGAAGCGTGGATCCCGATCAGGCAGTTCGCATCGGCTCCGGCGACCTCAACTTTCAGGACGAGTACAAGAAGCTGAAGGATGAGGTGTTGCGACTGCGCGTAGAAAACACCGCCCTGCAAAACGCGATGGCCAAGGAGACCGGCGAGGCGAAAGTCTTGAACGAAAGCCTGCAGAGCGCGAAGGTGTTCGCGGGACTTACCGAAGTAGAAGGACCGGGCATCGTCATCACCCTGAACGACGGTAAGGACCGAATTGATGCCCCATTGGTGGACATGATCGTGCACGACACGGACGTGTTGAAAGTGGTGAACGAGCTGTGGAACGCCGGTGCTGAAGCCGTGAGCGTGAACGGTAACCGCGTGGTCACCGGGACCAACTTCCGGTGCGTGGGCTCGGTGATCCTGGTAGATAGTGTTAAGATCGCGACCCCGGTCGTAGTACAAGCCATCGGCGCGAAGGGCACCCTGATCGGCGCGATGAAGCTGCCCGGCGGCATCGTCAGTGAATTACAGAGCGTGGACGCGCGCATGGCTCAGATCGCCGTGGTCGAAAAGATGCAACTGCCGGCCTACGGTGGCGCGACCGAACTGCGTAATCTGCGCCCGGTGGAGGCCAAGTCGTGATCTTCTTTCCACTCGTCTGCTTATTCGTGGGTGCCGTACTGGGGCTACTCATCCGCGAGCCGATCCGTACCGAAGCCGGGACCTACCTGGCCGTGGCGTGCTTAGCCGGATTGGATACCATCTGCGGGGGCATCCGCGCGGGCCTTGAAGGCAAGTTTCACAATGACGTGTTTATCACGGGCTTTGTGAGTAATGTGCTCATCGCGATGTTCCTGGCCTGGCTGGGTGACCGAATCGGCACGAATATTTTCTTGGTCTGCGCGCTCATTTTTGGCACGCGAATTTTTAACAACCTCAGTCTGATTCGCCGGTTCGCCCTGACCCGATGGCAAGACTTTCTTGTGCGCCGTCGTGAGCAACAATCCGCCGTCGCGAATCCCAACCCTAACCTCCCGTGAACGATACTCTGATTTCCGTCCTTGACCTAGGCACCGCCAAGGTGGCCGCTCTGCTGGCCGAGGCCACCGACGAGGGGGGCATAGTGGTGCGCGGAGCCGTGAGCGTTCAGTGCCGGGGCCTGGCGCGGGGCGTGCCCACCAGCCTAGAGGAAACCACGATTGCGATTGATGCCGCCGTGCGCCGGTTGCGCCAAGCCACCGGAGCCCCGGTAGAAAAAGTGATCGTATCGCTCAATGGCTCGCACCTCGAAAGTGAAAATAAGCAAGGCTTCGTGCCGATCTATCCTAAAACCCGGCCGATTGGGAGAGAGGACGTGTTGCACGTGGTGAACCACTCTCGGCAAGTGGTGCCCGCCCCCGACCGCGAGCAAGTGCTCGCCCTGCCTCGCGAGTTTCGGGTAGACGGCCAACGCGGGGTAACGAAGCCAATTGGCATGTGTGGAGGACGCTTGGAGGTGGTGACCCATATTGTTACTGGCCAGACCGCGCACCTGCAAAACGTGGAGAAAGCGGTGTCCATGGCGGGGCTCGGGGTGATCCAAACGATTCCCGCGCCGATCGCCGCGGGCTACGGGGTTGCCGACGCCAACGCCATGAACGGAGGGTGCGTGGTGGTGGACCTAGGGGCCGGAACCACCGGGATTGCCATCTTTAACGGCGGGGCGATCGCCGGAACCGTTGTGTTGCCCATCGGGGCTGGCACCGTGACCAGCGACATTGCCAAGCTCCTCAGAACGTCGCCCGAAGAGGCCGAACGGGTGAAGCTGGCCTTTGGATGCGCGACCGCTGAGGGCTTGGTAGAAGATGAAGGCGTCGAGGTTCACCAAATCGGACAACCTCAGCCCCGCTATTTACCCCGTAAGGTACTCTGCGAGATCATTGAGAGCCGGATGCGGGAGATTGCGCAGTTAGTACGAGCGCAAATCGATCGGAGCGGCTTAATGGGTCAACTGGCGGGAGGCGTCATTTTAACGGGCGGTGGCTCGTTGTTACCGGGTACCGTTGACATCTTCCGGCAAGAGTTGCGGGGGGCGGGCGTCCGCTTGGCCGTACCCTGCACGGAAGGGCCAGCCTCGGTCGCGGCAAATCGGGCCGAGATGGCCACGGCAGTCGGTCTTGCAGCCTACGTGCTGGGAGCCGAAGAAGACGAGCTTGAACCCGCATCGGGTATCGAGCATTTGAAAGTTAAATTGCGATCGCTGAAGGCGATCTTTGGCCCTCGGGGCTAGTAAAAATAGTGCGGTAAGGACCAATGGACGTGGCGAATCAGACGGCAGTCATCAAAGTTATCGGGGTAGGCGGAGGCGGCTCAAACGCGGTAAAGCGGATGATCGAATCCGGCATCCAGGGCGTGGAGTTCATCGCGATGAACACCGATGTCCAGGTGCTGGACCAGTGTCCCGCCCAGCGTAAGCTTCAACTCGGCGTAAACCTCACCCGCGGCCTCGGCGCCGGTGGAAACCCCGAAGTGGGGAAGAGCGCCGCCGAGGAAAGCAAGAACGAAATCCGGAAGATCTTGGAAGGCGCGGACATGGTATTTGTCACCGCCGGCATGGGCGGCGGAACCGGCACCGGCGCGGCCCCCGTGATTGCAGACTTAGCCCGCGAGATGGGCGCACTGTCGGTAGCCGTCGTCACGAGACCGTTCCGCTTTGAAGGCCCCCGCCGCACGCGCTTGGCCGAGCAGGGCATAACCAGCCTAATGGGCCGGGTGGATACCCTCATCACGATTCCGAACGACCGCTTGATGAGCGTGGTGGAGCGTAAAACGACGCTGACCGACGCCTTCCGAGTGGCCGACGACATCCTCCGCCAAGGCGTGCAGGGCATTAGCGACATCATCACCATTCCAGGCGACATCAACGTAGACTTTGCCGACGTTCGCGCCGTAATGCACCACGCGGGGCCGGCCCTAATGGGCATTGGCTACGGCGTAGGCGATCATCGCGCGTTACAGGCCGCCCAAAGCGCAACCAGCAGCCCGCTGCTGGAGCAGACAATCCACGGGGCACGCGGTTTGCTGGTCAACATCACGCACAGCGGCGACCTCACCCTCACCGAAGTAAACGAGGCGATGGAATACATCCACCAGCTTTGCGACGCGGAGGAAGCAGCGATCTTCTTTGGCTTGGTGAACGACGCCGAGTTGGAAGGAAAAGTCCGCATCACCGTATTGGCCACCGGGTTTAACCCGCATAGCCAAGAGGGACGGCGCGCGGCGGATGCGGCGTTCACTCCAATGGCGTCGGCAACTGCGATCGGGGCCTCGGCCCTGGCCCCGACTAGCCCGACGGTGAACTCCACGTCCACCACGCCGACCTCGTCGGCTCCTGAGCCTTTGGCCGCACCGACCGACCCGACCAGCCTGCGCGTGTCGCCACGCGACATCTGGGATAAAGCCTCCGCCGCGCGAAGGGAAGCCCCCAAGGCCGAAGACGTGTTCGATGAGACCGACATCGACATCCCGGCGTTCCTCCGCGAGCACAAGAAGTAATCGCCTACCGCGGCTTAAGACCAGAACGGGCGGTTCGGACTCTTGAGTCCGAACCGCCCGATGGGTTTTAAGTAGGCCGCCCTAGCCCTTCAGCTCGCTGGCCACGGCCTCGGCGAAGCTACTGGTGGTGGCCGAACCGCCGAGGTCGTAGGTTTTAGTGCCTCTCCCCAGCGTGGCTTCTAGCGCACCTTCTATGGCGATGCGCTTCTCGGGCATCCCGAGGTGATCCAGCATCAGCGTACCGCTGAGAAGCAGTGCCGTCGGGTTCACCTTGTTCATCCCGGTGTACTTCGGCGCGGAGCCGTGCACGGCTTCGAACAAGGCGCAACCCTCGCCGTAGTTAGCGCCTGGGGCCACGCCCAATCCGCCCATCATGCCGGCCGCAAGGTCGCTCACGATGTCGCCGTACAGGTTTTCCATCACCAGCATGTCGTAGTTCTTCCAACGGGTCACCAGCTGCATGCACTGGTTGTCCACGATGTTGTCCCACGCTTCAATCTCCGGATACTCAGCCTTGATGCGGTTGAACGTGCGCAGGAAGAGCCCGTCGGCAATCTTCATGATGTTGGCCTTGTGTACGCCGACGACTTGCTTGCGGCCGTTGGCCCGAGCGTATTCAAACGCGGCGCGGATAATCCGCTCGCAGCCGAACTCGCTGATCACCTTGATTGACTGCGCCACGGTCGGGGTGACCATGTACTCAATCTGCGCGTACAAGTCTTCCGTGTTCTCGCGGAAGATCACGATGTCTAGGTTGGTGAACGGAGTGACGACGCCCGGCAGGGATCGAACGGGACGCACGCAGGCGTACAGGTCCAGCTTCTTGCGCAACGTCACATTGGGCGAGACGCTCCCCTTGCCGATCGGCGTCGTCATCGGGGCTTTCAGGCCGACGCCGATCTCGCGGATCTTCGCGATCGTTTCTTCCGGAACGATCGGCAAGCCGGCCTCAACACACTTAAGGCCCGCTTCAACTTCGATCCAGTCGATGCTGACGTTAGCGGCACGGAAAATGACTTCGACGGCGGCCACCAGCTCAGGGCCGGTACCGTCGCCTCGAATTAAACAAACTTGGTGGGCCATAGGTTTGGTTCTTGGGCTCGAAAGGAGCGCTTAGTACGGCTCCGAGTAGAGGTTAACGCCGTCTTCGCGGAACAGCTTTTGTAGCTTGGTCCAGGTCCAGCCGGCGGCCGTGAGTTCGGCGACAAGGGATTCGACTTCCTCGTTGGTCACGACCTCATCGCTGACGTACCGGCAGCGCGGCCAGTCCAGCAACTTGATGTCGGGAGCGGGGGGGGGCCAAACTCTCGTTCCTCGATTTGAGATCAACGTGAGAGTGAATTTGCCAATGGTAATAGGCAGTTGGGGGGTTTCGGGCGTCCATAGGTAAACGTCCACGCCGTGCAGAGTCATGATTCCTCCATTTCGTTGTCCACGGGGTCATGCCCCGGGTTCGGGCGAATTATGGCGCATTGGCCGTCTAAAACACCGGTTTTTCGCGGCGAACTAGCGCCCAACGATGGCATCGAAGGCGCGGGTGTACGCTCCTTCGGCCGCTTGAACCAGGTGCCGGGCCCGGAGAGCCGCGTCCAAACGGAACTCGGCGTCACCGATCGCGCGCATCCAGTGATCCAGCAACTGGGCTTCGGTCTTGGTCACGGTAACAGCGCCGGCTTCTCGGCCCATCTCCACTACGGCTTCCTGCTGCCCCGTGTACGGCCCCACCGCTGTCGGAACGCCCCACGCAAGGGCTTCCAGCGGGGAGTGGCCCCCAATGCCCGGAATCCACGATCCGCCCACAAAGGCCACCGTCGCCACGGAGTACACGTCCTTCAGTTCACCTAGGGTATCGAGTAGCCAAATCGGGCGGTTTTCGTCGAATTGGGCTCGAGACCGGCGTTGGTACTCGTCCGGGGCCAACGCTTGGGCGATGGACTCGCGTCGATCGAGGTGCCGAGGGGCAAGGACGAGTTTCGCTTCCGGATACCGCTCGCGAACCTGACGGAACACTCGCACCAGGGCCACTTCCTCTTCGGGATAGGTGCTTCCCGCCACGATCACGGGGGTTCGCTCATCGAGTCCAAGTCGCTCGCGCCAGTCCTCGCGAATGGCATCGCCCTCGGGCAAATCGCCCCGGAAACGGCCCATACCGATACCGGTGACGCAGATCGCGCCGGGCTGAACCCCAAGGGCGGCGAGGCGTCGGGCGTGGATCCGCGCCTGCACGGCGTAGCGGGGAATCACGTGGAACTGCCACCGACCCACGGGCTTGCGCTTTAGCCGACGGGTTCGATTCTCGCTGAGGTTGACGTTGATTATGCCGATACGAATGCCGAACACCCGCGCCCACCAGGCCAGGTGATAGTTGTTGGCGAACTCAACAAACAGAATTGCCTTCGGTCGCCACAACAGGCACGCGGCAATCGCCGAGATCGGGCTGTTAAAGGGCACTGGTCCCACCGGAAATGCGTGGTCGTCAGAGGTCGGACTTTCCTGCAGCAAGACCGCAATATTTTCGGTGCGCGTACGGGAAATTTCCTCGGCGGCGGCGATCGCGGTGCGCCGTTCGCCGGCGCCCGAAGCCACGATCATCGTCCACGGGGCCCGCCGTGGCGGTCGCATTCCCCCAAACATCCGCATCCAACCCACTCCATGATAGCGGCTCCGTCGCCCGCGCCGACCGGCGCGAAACGCTAGGATGGGAGCAAAAAGTACTTGAAACAGCGTGTAAATGAGGTAGCCCGGAGCGAGGGCAAGCAAGGTCCATCGGGATGGAATTGGCGGACCAGGTTCCGGGCAAGCTAATGCAGGCCCAGAGTGCTCGGACAACTTTCCCCCAGCGGGGGTGGTCAGCGGGCTCGGCAAGATACGCGAAGCGTACCTTCCCGGATTGGTCGACGTTTGGTTAATCGGGACCGAGGTACCTTGATTCCGTGCGGGTCGTCCTCGTTTTTCCCGATCCCCCTCGGGCGGCGTTCGCTACGGCGATCGGCTGGATGAACGCTTTGGCATCCGACCCCGACGTTCAGCAATTGCACCTGTGCCACACGCGGGGCTACTTCGACCTCCGCCAAGACATCGCGCTGGACGATCTGCTGAACCTCCCCGGCGAGGTTACTTACGACTTAGCCCTCGTGGTGTGGGGCCGCCAGGTCTTCGCGCGCGCGCCAGAAGGCCGGACCCTTGGCGCGCGTCAACGCGGCCTCATCCTTACTGACGAACCCTACGAAACCCCCGAGACCGTGACCTTCAACGCGACCATGATGTATGACATCGTCGGTGTGAACGACGCCGCCACCGTGGACCGGCACCGCCAAGGCATTGAGTTACTCTGCGCCTGGGACCCGGCCTTGCGACCCGTGGGCGCGTCCCCCGGCGATGCCCCACGGTTTGATGTGGGATGGGTCGGCGGGACCGATCGCCGACGGCGCGCTTGGTTGCGCCGATTGGATTGGGCCAATCGGGGGGCGTCTTGGTTGTGGGTCGGGCCGCGCATTCGCCCGTGGTTCGCCGCCAGCGGCCGGAGCCGCGTGGAACGGGTGAGTTATCGCGCCGAACCTGGGAAAGGCTTCTACACCCCGGCGGAGTGCCTAGGCTTTTACCATCAGTGCCGAATGGTCGTTAACCTCCATCGGGCCGATGGCCCCGGTCCGCCGGCTCAGTCCCCCAACCCACGGCTCTATGAGCTGATGGGCCACGGAATTCCCGCCGTCCACGACTCTCGGACCCAAATGCCCCCTGAATGCCTGCGATTCTCGCATCCGGCCGAGATGGGACGCTACCTGCGGGCGATCCGCGGGGGGAGTGCCGAGGCGATGACGCGGCTGAATGCCGCCGTGGAAGTAGGGCGGATCGCGGCGGCAAACCACACTTACGCGCAACGCTGGGCGACGTTGCGCTTGTCATTGCCCAAGGCCTAGGATCAGGAAGCCCCGCAGGCCCATTCTGGGCCGACCCCATTTTGCGGTCAGCCATACTGGAAGGATGCGACGCCGCGGCAAACCCGAAACGGCGGCGAGAGCTCCGTGGCCGATTGCACGCTTGGTGCGCTACCGAGACTTCCGCCTGCTGTGGGTCGGCGCGTTATTCTCGTTCACGGGGACATGGGTGCAGAACGTCGCCCAGGGCTGGTTGGTTTACGACCTCACCAACGATGCCGCCAAGCTGGCCTGGGTCGGTTTTGCCGCGATGGCCCCGGTCGCCCTCCTGGGACCGGTAGCGGGTGTGATCTCCGATACGCTGAACCGTCGGCGCGTCATCACCATCGCGCAGAGTATTTTCGCGATTAACGCGCTGTACTTGGCGGCCGCGACCACCTACGGCTTTGTCAGTTACCCCCAGATCCTGGTGATCGCAGTGATCAACGGGTGTGCGGGCGCGGTGGAGATGCCCGCGCGGCAGTCCCTCATCAGCACCGTCGTGCCTCCCGAGGAGGTCTCGGCCGCCGTGCCCGTGCAGGCGATGACCTTTAACCTGGCGCGCGTGCTTGGGCCGGCGGTGGGCGGGATTTTGCTGGCGCAGGTGGGGGTGGGGGCGTGCTATCTGGTTAACGGACTCAGCTATACCGCGCTCATCTTCGCCGTTCTGGCCATCCGGGCCGATCTGCGGGCGGTTGCCCGCGAACGAGCGCCGGTTCTGGACCTCGTCACCGAGGGCATGCGGTACACCTGGCAAGATCGCCGACTGCGCACATTATTCTTGATGGAGGCCATCACCTCGGGGTTCGGGGTGTTCTACTTAAGTCTTATGCCCGCCATCGCGCGCGACCAGTTGGGGTTGGACGCTAAGGGTCTCGGGCACGCGATGAGCGCGGTGGGTATCGGAGCGGTGTCGGCCCTCCTGTTGATGTTGTCGCTGTCGAGCCGACCCTGGAAGGCGCGGATTGTTCAGATCGCCATGACGGGGGTGGGGATCGGGCTGCTGGGAATGGCGTTTGCCCGATCGCCTTGGGTCGCGTTTCCGCTGTTCGCTTTTGTGGGGGCGGGCACGGTCATGCAGTTCAACACCACCAACACGTTGTTCCAGCTCATTGCACCGCCAGCGCTGAAGGGGCGGGTGATCGCCATGCACGTTTGGGCGCTCTCGGGCCTCGGCCCGATTCTGTTGCCTTTGTGGGGCGGCGTTGCGGAGCGCTGGGGCCTAACCGTCGCCCTTGCCGCTGGCGGACTGGTTGTGTGCGGTGGTGCGTTCCTGGGCTGGATGAACCGCGCCCGGCTGGAGGGCGTCGACAATCTCGACCGGGTTGGGGAACTCGGACCCGTCCTAGCGCCGGGGTGAGAGCAACCGGAAACCGGCAGGCAGGCGCAGGTCGGCATAGGTGGCAATCGCAAACCGGTCGGTCATGCCCGCCACGTAGTCAATCGCGCCCTGAAACCCCTCGTATCCCTCGGGCAGACGCCCTGGCTCAAGGTAGTGCGTGAATAGCTCGCCCACGACGGCCTTAGCCTTGCCGATGTCTGGGTAAAGCACCGGGTACCGCAGGTACACGTTCTCGAAGAGCCATTCCTTAAGATTGTTCAGGGTGTCGAGCATGGCGGGCGAGACGCGCACCGCCGGCCGCTTCTGGCTGTTGTCAATCACGTCCATCACCATTCCGCGCACCCGGGGCCCATGGCGATCACCGAGCGAGGCAAAGGAGGGGGGGACGGCAGGTATGATGCCCGATCGCAGGGCGTCGTCCAGGTCGTGGCAGAGGTAGGCAATGCGGTCGCTGATCCGTACCACCGCCGCTTCTAAGGTGCTAGTGGGCTCGCCGTCGTAGGCGCTGAGATCGTTACGCCCCTTACTGTGGCCGCCCACTCCGGCGCGGACCTCTTGAGAGAGGTTCAGCCCCTCGATCACGTCGAGGATGCGGAGGGAATGCAGGTAATGGCTGAACGGGGCGTGGTCGGGTTGGGCGGCGCGGATTGCCTCGTCCAAGGCGGATTCGCCCGCGTGACCGAACGGCGTGTGCCCCACGTCGTGTCCGAGCGCGATGGCCTCGATCAGGTCCTCGTTCAGGCACAATGCCCGGCCGATCGTGCGGGCAATCTGCGCTACTTCCAAGCTGTGGGTCAACCGCGTTCGGTAGTGGTCACCTTCGGGGTCGATAAAGACCTGCGTCTTGTGCTTTAACCGTCGAAACGATTTAGAGTGGAGGATGCGGTCGCGATCGCGCTGAAAGCAGGTCCGCACGGGATCGGGATCTTCAGGCTCCGGACGCCCAGCGCTCTCGGCGGCCAGGGCGGCAAAGGGCGAAAGCACGTCGCGCTCTCGCTGTTCGATCATCTCACGCACTCGGGCGGGCACGGTTAATTATGGCGCGAGTCTTTGGGTGACCCAGCCATGTTCGGTGCGCGTTACGCAAAAACGGTCGTGCAGGCGCGACTCTCGGCCCTGCCAGAACTCCCACCGGTCGGGCACCAAGCGGTAGCCGCCCCAGTGATCGGGGCGCGCCACGGTTTCACCCGATGCGGCTTCGAGCTGACTCACGCAGGCCTCAAGGGCCTCGCGGTTGGGCACGGGCTGGCTTTGCGGCGAGGCTGCGCTGGCGATCTGGCTCGCGCGTGGCCGCGCCGCAAAGTAGGCGTCGGATTCGGTGGGACTCACCCGCTCGATACGACCTTCCACCCGCACTTGGCGCTCCAGGTCTCCCCACCAAAAGCACACGCAGGCCGCGGGGTTGCTCTCGATCTCGCGGCCCTTTCGGCTGAGGTAGTTCGTGAAGAAAACAAGCCCGCGCGCGTTCAGGCCGCGCAACAGCACCACCCGGCAACTGGGACGCCCGGCATCGCTCACGGTGGCGAGGGTCATCGCGGTGGGTTCCAAGAGGCCCTGTGCGTGGGCCTCGTCCAGCCATTGTTGGAGCTGCCGAAACGGTACCGGGTCAAGGTCGGTTTCATTCAGCTGACCATGGGAGTAGTTAGAGCGCGAACCCAGGAATGCATCGGCCACAACTGCATTTTACGGGGGTGGGGTCGGATATGACGCCGGTTAGGCCATAATCAACGGTGGCGCCGCGGAGTGGTGTCCGAGTGGTCGAAGGAGCGCGATTGGAAATCGCGTATACGGCAACGTATCGTGGGTTCGAATCCCACCCGCTCCGCCAGTCTTTTGGCGGTCTCCGCGCCCCGCCTCGGCGGGATTTTGCCCCGGCGGGTACCTTGTAGCCGGTGCTATGAACGCGTTTCCCGTCTTGCAGCCGACCCCCGACGAGTTCGCCCGTCGCGACGCCGTGATGGCGGAGGTGTTGCGGCACATACGCGAAGGCATCACGATCCGACTCCCGGCATTCGACCCGAGTCTGAGCCAGTCCGACCCAGACTTCGCCCTGTTACGAATTGGCGCGGAGCCCAACGATTTCGCGGGCACCATCGGCGAGTTTTGGTACCAGTTTGAGGGCGAGGAGGACCTGTTGCACCTGATGGTCACGGAAGCGGATGGCCAACCTCTCTCCGCCGAACAAGGCCAGGCGGTATGCAGCTTCGTGTTGCCCACCGTCCCCCCGGCGCTCATGTGGTTCCGCCCTGGCGAGCGATCGCAACACTTCTACTTCGGTCACGATATTCTGGTTTAGTGCTATGTCCCCTCAACTTCGCCTGTTTGGCATCCGTTTAATATAGTGCGTGGCTGTGAAAATGATGACGACTAGCGATACCCCGAAGGCAGTGGCATCCCCGGCGTTTTGGATTTGTGAGGATTGCGGCACCGCAAACCGGGGCGAGATTTGCACGGAATGCGA
>Ga0105047_10004085_pt1 | contig 25550 bp, 17 predicted proteins | sample MAT04_FD_78384 | JGI IMG/M metagenome (GOLD analysis project Ga0105047, IMG submission 78384) | Freshwater microbial communities from Lake Fryxell liftoff mats and glacier meltwater in Antarctica - MAT-04 (megahit assembly) | ecosystem: Environmental > Aquatic > Freshwater > Ice > Liftoff...
GGAAAATCTCGACTGCTGGAAGGGATCGGTCGGCGTTTGTGTGTGCTGGGCAAACGCGTGCGTTACACGACCAGCGGCGACCTGATCACCCAACTGACCGCATCGCTGGCGGATGGAACACTGCCGCGGCAGATCTCGTACTGGACGAGATTTGATCTGCTGATCGTGGACGAATTCGGACTCGACTATGTGGAACGACGGCTGGATCCTCAGGCCGGTCACTTACTCTTCAAAGTGATCGCCGGACGAAACGGCAAGTCATCGACCGCGCTGGGAACGAATATCGAATTCGATTCATGGGGCGAGTACCTCGGCGACGCTCCGCTGGCCATGGCTCTGCTGGACCGAGTGGTGGACCGGGCAGTCCTGCTGAACATCCTGGGAAAATCATACAGCGCTTCCCGTGCCAAACGCTCAAAGGCTCCGAGACCGCCGGAGCCGAACACATGACGTCGGCCGGCCGACAGAACAACAATGATCGTGTGAAGGCTGACCGGCCAGCCGATTACCGCGCCATCGACTATCGTGCCGCCCGTCGCGCCATCCCGCTGTCGCGGGTGCTGGAGCTGCTGGAATTTCATCCGACACAAAGCCGATGCAGCCATCGCCGCGGCCACTGTGTCTTGTGCAGCAGTGCAAATCCAGAGAGCAGTACGAATAAAACTCAAACATGCTTCGCTGCCAACCTGTCGCAAGATGTCTGGTACTGCTTCGGATGCCATCGAGGTGGCGATCAACTGACACTATGGTCGCTGGCCAGTCACAAGCCACTGTACCTCGCCACAAAACTCCTGTGCCAGACAACTGATCTCCCAATCCCGTGGATCGAATCAGCAAAGCCACTCTCAAACCCCTCGTCAGCCTCTCACTGACCCCTCCCAAATTCCACTCCGCAACCACCCGACTGCTACAATTCTGACCGGAATAGTGACTCACTTCCTGGCCGGAATCGACAAAAGTGAACCGATACCGGGGCAGGCGACGTTTGACTGGAACAGGGGACGCAATACGGCACCGAATCAGGCATGTTCAAGACCGTCGCTGACACCTCAAAGTTCCTCCTCCACGAATGAAACTTTGCTTCCTGCCGGACGAGCCGACGAGGGGAGCCGGGGGGTTCCAGGCACGTTTTCTAAATTTCAGAACGGACGCTCATGTCGGGCAAGCCGACACGGGGCGAAGAGCGACATGGGACGAGGAGCGAAGGCGAGAGCTTGGCCCCCCTGCTGGCTGGCCAAGCAGGAGATGACGTTTTGCAATTAACACCGCCGAGCCCAAACACTGCCTCCCCGGATTGGCTTGCCCAACCGGAAGGAAAGTTTTGTTTGACGTGCAGCGCGAATTATGGTGCCAACATTGGAACGATCGTCTTGCCGGGCTTCAGATGTTCGCTCAACGCCCGATTCAAAACGGAACGTCGTCCGCGTACCAGCCGTCGTTTGGGGTTTCGTCCGCAATGTCCGTGAAGGATCGTAGTATGTGTCGGAGTTCCTTGCCGACGTGCAACACTTTTCGCCATCGAAAACCACGTGGTGGTTGGGGACTGAAATCTGGTTCGCTGTCGGCTGCTGATTCGTCTTCTTCGGACTCGCTGAGGTAACGTTCCAGACGAGTGGTCAGTTTGTCCAGAACAGCCAATAATCTAGTGACGTTTGGTTGAACGTCCCATGACAATTCCTGATCGGTCGATTCTTCGCACGCCTGCCGCAATGGAGCATACCCAGACATCAGTGTCTCGATGAGCTGTTCCACCACAAGGCCGGCATCATGCTTTGCAGCGATGCGAAGCTGCACGACGAGAGACACAACGTTGTGCGCGACCTTGTTCAGTCGTTTGCCCAGTGGGATTTCACCGGTTGCGTCTTGCACGATCAGCCGCCAGACATCGCCGAAGTGCGAGGGCGGTTCGGAGTACTGAGGCGGCAAGCCCCATTCTTTGGCAAGGTCCCACTCCTGATCCATCTGCTCGCTGAATTCGCGATAATCCGCCTGGTCCCGTTCCCACGATTCGATTGTTTCGTGGTAGTATGCGAACGCAAACAAATCGTCCATATTGCAGCCGTCCATGTGCCAGAATCCGATGCTCGGCATTTCCGCCAATGCCTGACAACACGGGCAATCCGGATCGATGGGATGAAATTGTCCGCCATTCGGCTGCCGTCGTCGTTCAAGGTTAATGATGCCTCGTGGTGTCCGCATCGGATCTTCATCCCACGGGGCATCAAGCCACTGTTCGCCGACCTTCCGCAGCCGAATTACTTCGTCACGGACAAATGCGTCGAGCTCGCGCTGCGAAGTCTCCAGCGCCACACGTTTGATGTCTGACATCGTTCGCAAACGATCCCAGCAGCACCACGCAACTTCACGAACATAGGCGTAGTACATACAATTTCGCTCGTGTTGAAGCCGCCAAACTGAAACGCATAAGATTCCGGGCTGATCCCGGGCGGACATCGATCCAGCACACTCCAGTGATGTTCGCGGTCGCTCATGTCACCGCTGAGCCGAGCGCGATCTCGCAGCAGCACCGTTCGAGGAAGCTGATCATTGAGTTCCGCACAGGGCGTCATCAGCCAGTTGGCGTGAATGTCGCGAATGGTGTCGTAATAAATGCGGTGTTCGATGTCTTCCGCCGGATCTTCCCTGCGAGCCAGTTCGTGCATCGTCAGCGTTTCGGGTTCCGGTTGAGGTTCCTGGGCGTGCCGTTCGTTCCAGCAACGTCGACTTTCAATCCATTCCAGATGAACTCGCCTGGCGATCTCGTCTCTGTGAGGAAACTGCCGCCGACAGCCGTTGATAATGAATCGCACCATTGGCTCGCCGTAGAAAATTTCACGCAGGTCCGTGACTGGCTGGTCTGCTCGCTTCTGGCGACGCATACGAGCCGTTCCTTCCCAGCTCATCACGTCGTGCAGAAACAGCCAGTCGTCTGCCAGGCGATAGCTGAGGGAGACCGTCCCACCCTCGACGGATTCGACATTGTGCCGAGTGATGACTCCCTTCCGCCCGAGAGAAGAATACGATGAGTCGATCACTACCAACCGCGCCGCCATGTCGATCACCACCAGTCCCGCGTCCCATGGCTCAGCATCGATGGCGCGACGAAAGTATGGGAAATGTCCTCGGGCGGGCGATTCCAGTGCAAATCGATCCACAGCAGCATTCAGTTCCGCAAGCGAAACAGGATCCGCACTCAGCGCCGCAATAAACCATTCCGCCAAGGACCCATGCACCGTCCCGGAGCGGTCTTCGTTAGCATCGCGAATCACGAGTTTGACTTCCGACATTTGATATCCTCGCTATGAGATGAATCGATCCGTTCCTTCGCTCCATCGGTTCAACGTCTTCGTTCTGGTACAATTTCAGATTCTGCACTGCGTTGTCAATCGAACGGGGCGAAATATAGAGGGTATCGAACAGGGCGAATTGATTGGCACCATTCGCACCTGCCAACTGTTGTTGAACGATGACCTGGTTTCGAATTCAGGGTACGCGAATGATCAGGAACAATGTATCGACAAATGTTGTAGTGAATCTCGCCAGAGATCCCAAATCCTGGGAAGCCTGGCGACTTCCACTATGCTATGAGCCACTTAGAGCCTTGTCGCTTCTTAGCGGATTGGTGGCAATTCATTGTCTGACACCTGTCTGTGCGGCTGACGAAATCGCGCAAGTGAAAATCACTCTGACGGAAGCCACATCCAACGGAGAGGCAGTCTCTGTTCCCGGTCTGATTCGATGTACAGATTCCAGTGGAAACGTCGTTGAGATTGTCGAACTCCTCAATCGTGGTACCGGCCTTGCATTGGCTGGGGAATCGGCGGAGCGGGAGATTCACAGTTGGTCAGTTTTGCCGCGTACTATGACCATCACGCTGCCTCAACAATTCGTAAAACTGGAAGCCTTTTCGGGTATTGAAACGGAACTGGCGACGATGACCATCGACTTGTCTGGAGAGTCAAAGGCCGAAGTCACGATTCCACTTGTGCGGCTCATCGATCAGGATCAGCGGGATTGGCGGTCAGCAAACACACATCTGCATATCATGAAACTGAGTCGCGAGGAATGTGATAGATATTTGATGGAAATCCCTGCCGCCGATCGTCTTGATCTCGTGTTCGTTTCTCATCTTGAGCGTGCCGTTGTGGATGTGACTTACATCACCAATCGATACTCAACGGATGATCTGAAACAACTGTCCGACGCAACAGGTGTGCTGTTCGGCTGGGGCGAAGAACACCGACACAACATGAATGCTGGTCCGGAAGGTTATGGCCACGTCATGCTGCTGAATATTCAGGAGCTGATTCAGCCGGTCAGTATTGGCGAGGGAATCATGAAACAGGGGACGGACGGAATTCCACTGGCACGCGGAATTCTGTCAGCCAAACGCCAGGGCGGCACAATTGTCTGGTGCCACAACGGATGGGGACGCGAATCGACCCCGAATCTGTTTCAGAAAAATGTCGATGCGGTCAATATCTTTGACGGCGGAACTCGCAGCAGCTATTCCGACAGTTTTTACCGCTATCTGAATGCCGGACTCCGCATTCCGTTTTCTACCGGGACCGACTGGTGTCAGTACGATTTTTCTCGTGCCTATGCGCGAATGGACGAACCGTTGACGGTCGAGAACTGGCTTCAGGCGCTGCGTCTGGGGCGCAGCTCTATTACCAATGGACCGCTGCTGGAGCTGGAAGTCAACAATCAAAAGATCGGTGATACAGTCTCTCTATCGGCAGACGACCGACAACTCCACGTGCGGGCCAAAGCAAAAGGGAGACGCGATTTTGAACGCCTTGAAGTGATCATCGACGGCGAGGTTGTATTCTCAAAAGCCTCCCATCCCGTCGGTGGTCATTTCGAAGCCGTCATCGATGAAACCCTAATCGCAGAAAAGTCCGGCTGGCTTGCCGTCAGGACTCCGCCGCCTTCTGTCCCGAAAGATGCGCAGCGCGAACAACAGACACCGCTGAACGAATATGGCCGGGAGATTTTTTCTCACACAAGTCCCGTATACATTGAAATTGACGAACTCAAACATTTCGACATGGAAACTGCTCGTCAGCTACTCATGGAAATGGAGTTACACCGAGACTTCATCAATGACAAGTTCGAATTTTCTGATGCCCACGAGCGGGCTCACGTGCTGCAGGTTTACGATGATGGCATAAGGGCGTTACAGCAGCAGATGAAAGCGGCTGAGCGGACACTTATTGATTGAACGATCCGGGTTCAACTTGCTTTTCATCACAGTCGTCCGGACAATCTGCTCCTTGTTCAGGAGTTTTCATGAGTCGCCGAAATTCGCAACGTCAAACCGGACAATGGAATTCGTCTCGCCGCAGATTTCTGCGACAAGCCGCAACAGGTGCGATCGGTCTGCCCGGACTGACTCTTTGGACCGGACCTCCAGGAGCGCCAGCAGCCTTGACTGACGCGATCCGCCAGGCACAGACAGCGAGGTCGATCATTTTCCTGTCGCTGTATGGCGGTCCGCCTCATCAGGACACGTTCGACCTCAAGGAAGAGGCTTCCTTGGAAATTCGAGGGGAATTCAAGTCGATTGCCACATCGTTGAACGGTTTTCGCGTGTGCGAGTATCTACCGGAACTCGCCAAACTTGCGCACCTGTATACCGTCATTCGTTCCGTCACACACAATGACAACAGCCATGAATCGGCGTTTTATTCGCTAATGACCGGCTGGCCTCACTCGCAGCCAAACACTAACGCCCGTCCGAATCCTGCTGACTATCCCAACTTCGGCGTGGTCATGGAACAGCTCCGGCCACCGCAGGAACCGGTCCCCGGATTTATGCTGGCCGGTGGAGTGACGAGCACCGGCATTGGATAGACGGCCGGATTTCTGGGCCGCAGCCGGACCCCGTACGTGTTACCGCCCGATGCCAATAGTTCGCAGTTCTCGGTGCCTGATTTCGACATCGCAGCAGACGTCGCCAGTCCGCGCCTTTCGCAGCGCCGAAGCCTGCTGGAACATTTCGATGATGTCACTCGACTGGCAGATCATCGGGCAGATCATCCGTTCTCGGCGATTCAATCACGTGCTTTCGATATGTTGTCATCGACGAAGCTGCGACAGGCATTTGACTTGAGACAGGAATCTCCCGAGCGTCGTGATTCCTATGGACGAAATCCTTTTGGCCAGAATTTGCTCGTGGCATGTCGCCTTGTGGAAGCTGGCGTGCCGGTTGTGCAGGTAAACTGGCGCAACAAAGGAGATGGCGGTATGGATACGCATTACGACAACTTCAATCTGTGCAAAGGAACTCTGCTGCCGCAGCTGGATGCTTGTCTTTCGTCACTGCTGATGGATCTGTCGGAACGAGGTCTGCTGGATCAGACACTTTTGGTGGCAGCGGGTGAATTCGGCCGGACACCAAAGATCAATGACCTGGCCGGGCGTGATCACTGGGCTGGCTGTAACTCGATGCTGCTGGCGGGTGGAGGAATTCGCAGTGGATTCATTTACGGTTCATCGGATCGTATTGGGGCCTATTGCACCTGGGCGGGCGGGCGATTGCCGACAGAAGCGGAATGGGAATTCGCAGCACGTGGAGCCGATGGACGCGAGTATCCCTGGGGAAATAATCCTCCGCAGCCCGAGCGAGCAGTCTATGGGCGAGTGATTGGCCACGGCGGCAAACCGGATTCCGTGGGGTCGATGCCTGGCGACTGTAGTCCGTTTGGAATTCTGGACATGGCTGGCAACGTCCTTGAATGGTGTGCGGACTGGTTTGGTTCCTACTCCGTGAACGGCGTGACAGTCCAGACGAATCCTCAAGGAGCCGCTCAGGGTACTAATCGAGTCCTGCGGGGCCGATGCTGGTCGTATGAAGCTCGTTCACTTCGTGCAAGCGAGCGATTGCAGCAACCGCAGTCTCAGAGGCTTTGTCTGATCGGTTTTCGTATGGCAATGGATGTGAGCCTGGACGATCCGGCTTAAAGGCGAGCGGCAAAAAAGAAATTTGCAGACTGCGGGCATAGCGGTAATTTACGTGCGTGATCACGCCACGTTACGTTGAACATGTCCAGGTGGCAGACCAAGGTCAGATCTCAGGTCTTCAAAGAGTTGTTCGAGGCAGCGATTACTCTTGCCCCAGTCATACATTTGGCCTGGGATCGAAGTTTTCGCGGCAATTTGCGTTTGAGCCTGTCGTGCCTGAAGTGAAATCGTCAATGTGCCCTTCAGGGAACAGACAGAAGAAGGCAGCTCAGCGGTGAGTACACATCCTTCATTGTGTTGTTCGACGTTTTGCAACTTCTGGCCGTGTCTGGCCATCGAACAGAGACACCGAGCGATGCAGCGTCCGATTGGGGTGGTGACAAATTCCTGTCGTTCCTTGCCAGTACGAATTCCCCAGGACGCATACAGTGGCTGGACCACAGCCGCGAGCTTTTCCAGTGGAATTGGCGATGACATGACCTTGTCGTAGACGGCCAGAATTGCCTCTCCGGAGATGATCTTTGGTGCCTTCTCGCCATGGTGGGCAATGACTGTTCGAACGGCTTCCACCTGGATGATGTTTTCGTAGTGCGGATCGTGTTCCCAGTTTTCATTCTGCCGAGTGACGTCGTCGTTTTTCAGAACGAGATTCGAATCAGGAACGAGTAGAAGATGTCCGCAATTGTGGCAGAATTTGCCGCTGGCCTTAACGCCACACTCTGAACAGTACATTCCGGCTTCTCCTTCAGCCCGCCTCGACAGATGCAAATTGCTCTCCCAAAGAACGGTATTCTCAGTTATCGGCCAGAGACCCCATTACGCCAAAGTCTAAATGGTCCTCAACTTTTCGCAGCAACACTCCGGATTGACGGAATGGCAACGGACATGTGATTGTCGTTACAGCGATTTCACCAACATGGCTGGATTTGCCAATGTTGCTTGATACGGAATTCCACTCGCCGTATTAACAAACCACGCCTGGCTACGGCCTGGCGCGCTCCGCAGCTTCGACCGCAAGGACGTCGCAGCGTTCGTTTTCAGCGTGGCCTGCATGGCCTTTGATCAGTTTGAACGTGACCTGGTGTTTGCTGAGCAACGCGTCAAGCTGCTTCCAGTGTTCGATGTTCTTGATCGGCACGAGCTTCCTGCCGTCTTTGCGGTTCCAGCCATTTTTTATCCAGCCAGGCAACCATTCTTTGGAACCTTTCGCGACATACGAACTGTCCGTCACAACTTCGACTCGCGATTTTCGAGTCAGAAGTTTCAGACCTTCGATGACGGCCTGCAGCTCCATTTGATTGTTGGTCGTCAGCGCTTCACCACCGCTGAATTCTTTTTCCGTTTTTGTCGCGGGATGACGCAGAATACACCCCCAGCCACCGGGTCCGGGGTTTCCTCGGCAGGCACCGTCTGTGAAGAGCAGCACGAAGGGAAGGGCTGATGTTTCGGTACTCATCGGAGAATTCGGACTAACGTTCGCGATACACGATCCGACCGCGTTTCAGGTCGTACGGCGACACTTCTACCACAACACGATCACCAGGTACGATCCTGATAAAGTGTTTTCGCATTTTCCCGGCGACGTGCGCCATGACCTGATGGCCGTTCTCAAGCTCTACGCGAAATTGGGTATTCGCAAGTGCCTCAACCACGTTGCCTTCGACCTGAATTGATTCTTCCTTCGCCATTCCAAATTCTGCTTTCGCCCTTTTTTTATGATCTCGCCCGTTCGTGCGACGTAAACAACGTCAGCGGCGGATTCGGCATCGTGACAAAACTGCGGCGGAAACTCAACCGGGAAATAGGTTTATGGCATTCGATTGCGTTGTTTGAGAGGTTCCTGATTGCCGGCGGTCTGCTTGTGAATTTACGCAAGAATGGCCAGAATGCTGCAAATGAGCCACCCGTATACCGACATTCCAGAACTTGCACAGGCCGACAATTCGTGCGGCGTAATTCGTGTTCCGACAGAGCAGGATATCCCATTTACATCCCGAGTCAGGGCAATTGTTGATACGGCAGAATTCCAGCGGCTGCGGCATGTGACCCAACTGGCTCTGGCGTCCAATGTTTATCCCGGTGCCACTCACACGCGATTTGAACATGCTTTGGGGGTCTATCACAACGCCCTGAAGTATTTGTGGCAGCTTGGCCGCGACGCAAGATTCGCCGATATCGTTTCGCGGCACGACGCAGAAGTTCTGATCGTGGCGGCTTTGCTGCATGACATCGGACACTGGCCGTTTTGTCATCCGATCGAAGATCTTGCGTTGCCGCAGATGCCGCCGCATGAAGTCTTCGCACTGGAGTTTCTGCAGCCCGACGGCGAGTTGACTCAGGTGCTGGAATCACAATGGAACATCAGTCCCGATGAAGTTCTGAATGTCCTGGTGGCGAAGTCAGATTCGCAAAGCAGCCGACTGAGGCGTTCGATTCTGTCGGGCCCGATCGACATCGACAAAATGGATTATCTGTCACGCGACAGCCAGCACTGCGGAGTTCCGTACGGTCATCATTTCGACCGCAATCGGCTTATCAATTCCCTGATCGTCAACGAAGCGGGTGACGGTCTTGCCATCACATCCAAGGGCCGCACGGCTGCCGAAATGATGGTCTTCGCGCGTTATGTCATGTTTACGGAAGTCTATTGGCATCATGCGGTTCGTTCCGCCACAACAATGTTTGCCCGAGCGTTTCTGGAACTTCTGCCGAACCTGGACTTAAGGACTCTGTTTCGAATGACAGAGCCGGATCTTATTCGCAGCCTGTGTTCGGCAGCAGTGGGTTCCGAAGTCGCTTCTCTGACCGATGGCCTGTTTGGTCAACGTCGCAGACTGCACAAACGCCTGGCGGAATACAGCATCTATCATCAGGAACCACTTTATCGCAAACTGCGACGGATGACCGCGACTCAACTAGTCGCGTGTTCGCAACCGCTTACCGAAAAGCTTTCGACCATCACGGGACGAAAACTTTCCGGAACCGATGTGTTAATTGATGCACCGCCACAACATCGGGAAGTCGAGTTTCGTGTTGATGTATGGTTTCGATCAAGCAACGAGTATCGTCCACTGCGAGAGGTCTCGCCGATCGTGGATGCCATGGCACACAATCAATTTGACGACTGCGTTAAGAAAGTCCGTATCTTCATCGCTCCGCACGTGCGTGAATTGATCCCGCAAGATTTGTCGATTGACGAGTTAATACTGGAGACGTTTGGCTAAGGGTCGCTCGAACATTGACAGTCGTATTTCTCAACCAGTGCTTTCATTCAGGCTGAGGTTCGTCGGGGTTGATGCCGTATTTTCGCCAGGTGGCTTTTTCCCATTCCAGCGCCGATGGACCTGCCACATCACTCTGAATGACCGTTGCCACGGCACCCCGCGTGAAACCGAACTGCTTGCCTTCGGTCAGAAACTGCTGCCGCAGGATGTCTTCACCATTTTCGTCTGCCGGAGCGCGTTCCAGAACCTGCACAACGTAGTAACTGCTGAAGTCTTCGTTGGGAACCACACCGACTTCGTTGTTACTAAGATCTTCAAAAACGGCCTCCATGAATTTTGGTCCGGCATATCGAATGCTCCCGGCGATCTCGTCCGCAAAGCGGATGCTCGACAGACGTGCTGTTGGCTGCTGCATAAAATTCATTTGCGGCGTCATCGATTGTTCCATCCATGAAAACGGCAGCGTTTGTCGCATTGAGACTACTGGCGAGTCAGCTTTGCCGAGTACTGTTTGACCTTCAACAGTTTCCGACATGGTCTTCTTTTCGCCTTCTGGTTTGTTCAGTCCGGCCTGAATTGTCTTTGCAAGCTCTTCCCCTCGAGCCTTTGCAAGATCGCGGGCCTTTTCGCGTTTGAGAGCAAGTACGACCTGTTCGCGAATTCCGGGAACATCAAGTTCCGGGATATGGCTTGGAGCGTATTCAGTGATCACCCATGCGTAGCGAGTTTCCCCGCCGTCAGGATCAAATTCATTTTTTACGGCACGCTGTCCAACAAACAGCGTCGTATCGTTCGTCGGATCGTCCGGGAAAGCACTGAAGACTTTCTGGGCAACCGTCTCTCCCTGAGACACCATTGCCGCTCCGATCGGGAAAGATTCTCCTTCGACCAATTCGGAATAGCTCAGTAACGGTGTTTCGACAAACTCACAGCCTGTCTCTGCCGCCAAAGCCTTCAGGGCTGCAAGTGTTTCAACCCCGGATTCTCGCATCTTTTCAGACAGTTCACTCGGAGAAATGCTGCGATTTTTTTCGAACAGTGAAAATCGGTAGCCGCTCCGTTTGTCGTCCAGTTTCTTCACTGCAGTCATCAGTTCATTCAGCCGATCGTTCAGTGCCGTGCGGACTTTCGCATCCAGCATTTGCTCACGAATCTCGGCCTTCAATTCATCGTCAAGCGGCTTGTATTCGATCTTAGGAATCACAAATTCCTGCGACTCTGGAGTTTCGGACGCAGTGGGTTCCGCCGCAGCCGGTTGTGCAGGGGTCGCTGCTTCGGTCTCAGACTTTTCTGCGCCCTGAACATCTTCCGATTTTTCATCAACCAATGCCGTCAATCTGACCGTGCCAGCAATTCGACTCAGATCGCTAACGACCTTGATACCGTCAACTTTAGATTGAATGCGGCTTTGTTCCTCTGCCTTTGGTTCTTCAGGCTTTGGCTCTTCAGGCTTTGGCTCATCAGGCTTTGGCTCTTCAGGCTTTGGCTCGTCTGCTGGTTTTTCTGTAGCGGAGGCATCGCCGGGCGTTTGTGGCGTCTCGGCTGGTGCCTCCGATTTCTTTGGAGCCGGTTCGGCGGGCTTGCGGTACAGTTTGTCGAGATTGTCTTTGTAAAATGCTTCGACCTCAGCATCAGTCGGAGGCGTCACGCTCGCTTCCACTTTTTTATATCCGAACTCCAGATAAGCGAGTTTCGCTTTGTTCGGCTGACGGAAACCCGGCAATCCAGGAGCCAGCTCATTTGGAAATCGCAGTCGCCCTTCCTGAAACTTTTCCGAAATCTCGGCGTCTGTTGGATCTGCAACTTCACTGATAAACGAATCGACGTCAAGTCTTACCGTATTAAGTCGCTCTCGAACCTTTGTCCTCTTGAACGTTGCGTAGTAAACATCCGGTCCTTGCGGCAGGCTGGATGGCTGCGGTCTCAGGATCTGATACGCCATCAAGGCTTTGAGTTCTTTACCGAAGCAGTCCAGCAATTGACGCTCAGAAATCGGTCCAGTGCCGAAATTCAGTTTCTGGCGAATTTCAGCAAACGCCGCGCGAGACAACTTTTCCTGTGTCTGCTTGTTGATCCAATCCGACACCATCTTATCGGTGACAACGATGCCAAGACTATCGGCTTCGGCTCGCATCATTTCTGCAAACGTCAGGTCATCCGTGCCAGCTTCGTGCCCAAACCCAAACTGCGGTGCGTACATCGCGGTGCCCGGTGCAATCACTTTTTCATACGCCTGTTGCATGAACATATTTGGAATGTTGCGCTGCAACTGGAGATCCATCATGCGTTTGTCGTCGAACGCACCCAAGGCTGAAGTCTGATAGAAACCAGAATTCGGATTCACCATTCTCGGGAGCACAAAGCCACACGCAGCACCCAGCACGGCCCCGGCAATGCCAAATTTAATCCATTGCCCTCGGCTGAAACCGAAGAATGAGAAAATCATGGCACCAATCAATATGCCCAGCAGGACAAAATGGGTACCTCGATCGCTGAACAACGTGTCCAGGGTAAAGGCGAGCATCGAAAGAATCACAACCGCAACCATGGTGACATGCGAATTGCGGCGAAAGAAAGTAAAAGGGGATGCCATGAAGAAAACTCGTTACCGTTAAGGGGTGTTCTAAAAGTTGTTTTGCCGATTGTTTGCTTGTGGGAGAATCGAACGATGTCGTATCCCTATGAACACTGAAAGCCGACGGCAGGGACGGATTCTAGCCGTCACCGTTTGTCAGACAAGGTCAACTGTGATTTGACTTTGTGGCAGATTTAATGTCTCTTGCCTGCTGGAGGCGACGTGAAGTCTGGCAAGGACTGGAACTTCCCGATGTCCCATTCCTGTCTCAAACTGTTCTCGATGTCTCCCTTTCATGATCTGACTGCAGCCAGTACCCTGCCGTCGCCCGTCGCCCAAGAACCTGGCAGTTTCTTCTGTTGTGAAGAACCTCGTTTACGGTCGGATTTCCTGTATTCTTCTGTTATTTGCGCGTCCTGAGTCAACTCGACATGGCCCCTCAGAAAAAAGCTCTGGTGATCGTGGAATCACCTGCCAAAGCAAAGAAAATCGCCGGATTTCTGGGCGATGACTACATCGTCCGCGCCAGCATGGGCCACATTCGTGACCTGCCTTCCAAGGCGGCCGAAATCCCCGCTGCGGTCAAGAAGGAGTCCTGGTCGACGCTCGGCGTGAACGTCGAAAATGACTTCGATCCGCTGTATGTCGTTCCCGCAGAAAAGAAAAAGCTGGTCGCTGAACTGAAGGATTGCCTCAAAAAAGTCAAAGAACTGGTCCTCGCGACCGACGAAGACCGCGAAGGCGAAAGTATCGGCTGGCACCTGGTTCAGATCCTTCAGCCCAGCGTTCCCGTCAGCCGCATGGTGTTTTCGGAAATCACGAAGCCGGCCATTTTGGAAGCCATCCGCAATACGCGAAAGCTGGATGAAAATCTCGTACAGGCTCAGGAAACGCGCCGCGTCGTCGATCGACTTTACGGATACACGCTCAGTCCCTTGCTGTGGAAAAAAATCGCTCGAGGACTGTCTGCCGGTCGCGTGCAAAGCGTTGCAGTACGACTGCTTGTCGCTCGCGAAATTGAACGCATGAAGTTCCGCAGTGGCACGTTCTGGGACTTGAAAGCGGCGTTGCAGGGCAAAGTCGGGGAACCGTTCGAAGCCGTTTTGCAGACTGTTGGCGGTCGTCGCATTGCGGCTGGGCGTGACTTTGACGAAAACACCGGACGCCTGAAAGATGGAGCAAATGTTCTGCTTTTGGAAGAAGCCCGCGCAAAGGAGTTGCTCGAAAAAGTTCGCACGCAGCCCTGGACGATCTCCAACATCGAACAGAAGCAGCAGACGCGCAAGCCGTCCCCGCCGTTCACCACAAGTACGCTTCAGCAGGAATCAAACCGCAAGCTGAACATGACGGCTCGGCAGACGATGCAGACCGCTCAGCGACTGTACGAAGACGGCCACATTACTTACATGCGTACCGACAGCGTCAGCCTCAGCGGCGAAGCGATTACTGCGGCCCGCGGCAAAGTCGATGATCTCTACGGCAAGGATTACCTCAGCCCTTCGCCACGCCAGTTCACGACAAAATCCAAAGGCGCGCAGGAGGCGCACGAAGCGATTCGACCGGCTGGCACAGAAATGAAGACTGCTGATGAACTTGGTCTGTCCAGTGCGGAATACAAGCTGTACCAGATGATCTGGAAGCGCACGATGGCGACCCAGATGGCCGATGCAATTTTGCGATTCGATACGGTGACAATTCAGGTCGATGATGCGGAATTCCGAGCCTCTGGACGAACCGTCGAATTCGCAGGCTTCTTCCGCGCGTATGTCGAAGGCTCGGATGATCCGGAAGCCGCGATCGAAGATCAGGATTCTTCACTGCCGCCGCTGTCCGAAAAAGACGTCCTGAAATGTCAGAACGTTGATGCGATCTCACATGAAACCAAGCCACCGGCGCGATTCACCGAAGCGACACTGGTGCGGACACTGGAAGCAGAAGGCATTGGTCGCCCAAGTACGTATGCCAGCATTTTAAGCACGATTCAGGATCGTGGTTACGTCCGCAAGAATGGTAACCAGCTTGTCCCGACGTTCACGGCAATGGCTGTTACGAAATTGCTGGAAAATAATTTCCCCAACCTTGTGAACCTGGGATTCACGGCGGGAATGGAACAGACGCTGGACGATATTGCGACGGGGACCGCCGATCGTCTGCCGTATCTTCGCCAGTTTTATTCCGGAAGCGAAGGGCTGGACGAACAGGTCCGGCACAAAGAGGGCAACATCGATCCACGGGAAGCGTGTACGCTGACGATCGACGGTCTGGATGCGACTGTGCGAGTTGGCAAGTTTGGTCCGTACTTCGAAAAAATGAATGGCGAAGAAAAGCTGACCGCTTCGATTCCGGACAGCATCGCGCCTGGAGAAATCACAAACGAAATTGCCGAACGGTTGATCGAAGAAAAGCAAAAAGGACCGCAGTCCATCGGGATTCATCCAGAAGAAGGACTTGCGATTTATCAGATGCGTGGTCCATTCGGACCGTATCTGCAGCTTGGCGAGATGAAAGATGATGGCACAAAGCCGAAGCGTTGCAGTATCCCGAATTGTTTCGACGTGATGAACATTGAACTGCCGACTGCGATTGAACTTTTGTCACTGCCGCGCCGAATTGGCAAACATCCACTGACGGACAAGGTCGTCAACGCAGGAATTGGTCGCTTCGGTCCATACGTGACGCATGACAAAGTTTTTGGCAGCTTCGAAAAGAAGACGCATACCTATGAATTTCAGGGCGAAACCTACAACGTCCTGAACATTACCATGGATGCCGCCGTTGAACTGCTGCGCAATACGAAGAAACGAGCCGCTCCAACACCACTGAAAGAACTTGGCAATCATCCTGAAGATGAAGCGCCGGTTCAAATTTTCGAAGGCAAGTTCGGTCCATACGTTAAGCACGGGAAGATCAACGCCACGGTCCCGAAGGATACTGATATTTCCGTCGTGACGATGGAAGACGCGGTTGGCTGGCTGGCTGCGAAAATCGCCAAAGACGGTGGCAAGAAAGCCGGAGGCCGAAAAAGTGCCGCGAAGAAGTCTGCAACAAAAAAGGCACCAGCAAAAAAATCTGCTGCGAAGAAGACAACAAAGAAAGCCAGTAAAAAAGCTTCGGACGACGAATAGTGAACGACACAGATTTCGCGAAGGACCGCTAGCCTGATGTCGCTCACTTTAGGTTTGTAGTCCCGCCTTTAGGCGGAAGTCGGCGCAATGTTCCGTGGAGATTCCGCCTGAAGGCGGGACTACGAACGGCTACCACCGACAAATCGAGTGCCATTGGGCTGGCGCTTTGCCGCTCAGTTCATTTCAGATAGTAATTTGTCGAGCGATCGCAAGCTCTGGAAAGCTGTAACCCCGGCATGTCATCATTCAGATCAATCATCGGCCTCACCCTGTTTCTTTCACTCACAGTGAGTACTACACAGGCGGGCGATCGTCCGTATTCCATACCCTGCCTGGATCGCGACGATCAACTGTATCGACAGGTTGTCGTCGATCAGGAACACGGCCAGTATCTGGGTCATCCGACGACAGTACTTTTGGAAGATGGCCACACGATACTCTGCGTGTATCCGAAAGGGCATGGCAAGGGAGGCATCGTTTACAAACGATCGGTTGATGGCGGCCTGAGTTGGAGCGACAGACTGCCTGTTCCGGAAAACTGGGCCACTTCAAGAGAGGTGCCCACACTGCATCGCGTTGTCGGGCCGGATGGCAAAAAAAGAATCATCATGTTCTCCGGTTTGTACCCCTGCCGCATGGCTGTCACAGACGATGACGGGGCGACATGGTCTGACCTTATGCCTGTAGGTGACTGGGGCGGGATCAGCGATGACGAAGGACAAACCTGGAGCAAACACCGTGACCTGCCTGCGTCACTCAACGGCGACCGACACACTGGAAAATATCTTTCCGACAGACGTCTGTTTATTTCATTCCGCAGTGTGCAGCCAAAGGGACTGACAGCCGATCATCAAGGCGATTGGCTGGCGTGGGTCGGCACGTATGACGATCTGGCCGAAGGAAAAGAAGGTCAGTACGTCGTGCGGCTGAAGGACAACAAGAAAGGCGCGGACTGCGCTTACCCCGGCGTCGAAGTGCTGCCAGATGATACGATCGTGACCACAACCTACGGCCACTGGTCAGTCAATCAAATGCCCTATATCCTGAGTATCCGACTGAAGTTAACGGAACTTGATGCGCTGAGGTAGGTCCAGCCTGCCGGAAAGGATTTCGCAGCCCCGCTGCGAGCTGCGGCCAGATTTGCCGCCACTCCAAAATCATGTCGCCTGAGATGACGGTGACGAGGTTCTGCGATAGCGTCATTTGAATGCACTCAAGCAATCGAAGTGACGCGCGCCTGTTGTTGGCAGACGGCTACTCATGTACCATGTCAAGCATGTGTGACGTTGCGTCGAAAATAACATGTGTGCCACGGGACGGACGCTGCACTTTTCGATATTCACAAACTTACCAAGCGGGCTGATCGCGTGCGTTTACGGGGGACTCAGGATTACGAATTGCTTTCGCCGTTGGGCAGAGGTCGACTATGGTCTTCTTTTGTCGCGACTGCGGACGGAGGATCGCAGGTTGAGTTGCGGATATTTGACACAGAAAATGTCTCAGATTCCGAACAAATGCTGGAACTGCAGCGACTGCAGTTGCTTGCACTGGTAGAGCATCCGGCAATTCGCAGAATCGTCGAAGTGGCCTCCGAGCACCAACCACCGTTTGCCGTATTCGAACATCTGAATCGGCTGCCTGCACACACTGCAAATTGCTGCAATGCTGAGGCCTGCCATAAACTATTCGATGCTCTCGCCTGCGCTCATCGGTTCGGTGTGATTGCGGGATGGATAAGTACGGCAGACGTTCGAGTGCGTGAAGCAAATGACTGGCTGCTGGATCTGACGAATGAACGCATACCACAACCGAATCGTAAAACCCGTGTGGATCCCGAGGAACGTGCAGCGGATACTTTCCACGGAGCAGATCCAACAGGTGACGTCTACGGCCTGAGCTGTGTGCTCGATCAAATGGCTCAATCACAGTCGGAAGCTGGAGTGACACTTCATGAGGATGTCGCACAATTGCTTGCGAAGGGCATGGTTGCGGACCCGGAGGCACGACCTACAGCAGAAACGATGGCACGTGAGTTCCATAAACTCACGGTGAGCAGTCAGAAATCGTCCGACAACGAGTTGTCCGGCACTGTGTTTTCTCCGCCATCCGTCGATGATCAATTCAGTCGAACTCTAAATGATTTTGAAACTCCCGAGACTTTTGTGCCGCTCCCGTCGAACCTTGGGCGATTCGCAGTGCATGAACAGCTCGGCGCGGGTTCCGCAGGGGTCGTGCATCGGGCCACAGATCGCAGCAACGACCAGATTGTGGCATTGAAGATTCTCAACTCCACCGTCGCTCAGAATGTGTCAATGCTCCGCCGTTTCATGCGCGAGGCGAGATTGCTGGCTCAGGTCGGCAGCCCTTACGTCGCAAGGCTATTGGATGCGAACAGCGATCAAGGACTCCATTTTCTGGCGATTGAGTTCATCGCTGGTGGAACACTCAACACCGCGATGCAAAAGGCCGGGCGGCTCGATGAAAGAAAAACACTGCGGCTGATCAGCGATGTTTTGAACGCTCTGGCGGTGGCGCACCAGCAAGGAATAATTCACCGCGATATTAAACCGGAAAACATCCTTCTGACAACGGCTGGACAGGCTTTTCTCGATTCCATAGAGACAGTGATCGCTGCAGGCAATGTTGTCAGCGGTGGCGATCCCATGCCGCTGGTTAAACTGACGGACTTTGGACTTGCCCGCGCGGACCAGTCTTCTGAATCGATGGCAGTGACTCAGGATGGCACGATCCTTGGCACGCCATTGTATATGTCACCGGAGCAATCACGTGGAGCGGTTATTGACGCCCGCTCAGATATCTACTCAATCGGCGCAACGCTGTTTCATATGCTCGCCGGGCGGACACCATTTGTGGGTGACAATGCTGTCTCACTCATGAATGCGATTTGCCACGATCCACTTCCGTCATTGCGGCAGCTTTGCCCGGATCTTAGTGAAGGCTGCGTCTCGGTAATTGAAAAATGTCTCGCGAAGAACGCCGACGCACGATACCTGGACGCTGCATCGCTGCAGGCTGACATCGAACGGCTGCTGCATGGTGAAGCGACGTCGATGGTCCTGCATCCGGCAACCCCTGCCACCAGTGGGCTGGAAGTGCTGCAGTTTCAATTTCACTGCGATCTGACTTCGTCGCCCGCACAGCTTTGGCCATTCATTGCCAACACAGACCGCGTCAATCATGCTCTGGGATTGCCGACTGTCACTTACACGACGCGAACCGATCCGATTCGTGGCGTCGAACGATTTGCGGAATCGAAGATTGCAGGCCAGAAGATTGTCTGGCAGGAACATCCGTACGAATGGATTGAAGGACGCCGTCTGAGTGTGCTGCGAGAATTCTCAACCGGACCATTTCTGTGGTTCATGAACATCATCGATATGCAGCCTGTTTCCGGAGGCGGGACGCGGGTCACTCAGACACTGAAAGTAGTGCCGCATAGCTGGATCGGGAAGCTGGTGGCAAAGTTTACCATCGGTCGCAGCACGCCCGCGTCTTTTCGTCGTGTCTACGCTCAGATTGATGACTGGTTGTCGCGGCCTGAAAATGCAAAACTCCTTGCCGATCCATTTGGTACAACGGCCGCCATAACGACCAACGGTCGCGAGCGACTTAACGAACGCATCGAGCGATTGACGGAACGTCGCATGAACCCGGCGGTTATTGAAACGCTGGGGCAGTTTCTTGAGCATGCTTCCGATCCGGAAGTCGCACGAATTCGACCGCTGGTGTTTGCCGAACGTTTTCAGCTTCCTCCGAAAGACGTCACCGACGCCTGTTTGCATGCTGCAAAAGAAGGCGTGCTAGTGCTGCTGTGGGACATTTTGTGTCCATCCTGCCGCATCCCCGCAGACGTTCAGGAAACGCTCGCAACTCTGAAAGATCACGGCTACTGTCCATCGTGTGATTTGCGTTACGAAATCGATTTCGCCAATTCGGTCGAGTTGATTTTTCGTTCGCATCCGGAAGTCCGCGCGGCAGAAACTCGAACGTACTGCATCGGTGGTCCGGCATTCTCGGCTCATGTTGCGGCACAGACGCGACTGCAGCCTGGGGAACGCTTTGAAATGGAACTGATGCTCACAGAAGGATCGTACAGGCTTCGCGGCCCGCAGTTGCCGTTTGTGGTTGATATCCGGGTGTCGGCGGCTGGCGGTTTGAGTCGGTTCGAATTTCCACTGCTGCGACCACCGTTGCCGAATTCCGTCCCCACACTGCGGCAGGGTCAGCAAGTCCTGACCTTGTTCAATGATACGAATCGTGAGTTACAAATTCGTCTGGAACGTACGTCTGATCGATCGAGGGCGCTCACAGCCGCTGCCGCCGCTGCCATTCCTGCGTTTCGCGAGATGTTTCCAAACGAGGTTCTGGCACCGGGGCAGATCGTTTCTGTGACAAACATCACGCTGCTGATGGCTGAACTCTGCGGTACAAATGAGTTGTATCAATCGCTGGGTGACGGCCCGGCGTTCGGGAAAATCCGCGAACATCTGCTGCAAATTGATGAAACGATCAAATCGCATGGAGGAGCGGTGGTCAAGTTCGTGGGCGATGGAGTCCTGGCGACATTTCAGGAATCAGAATCCGCCATGTCGGCGATCGCTGCACTGTTGAGTTCAGCAAACGAGTCACTTGCTGTCCGACTGGCACTGCACCGCAGTTCGGCCCTCGTGACGACTCTGAATGATCGGTTGGACTATTTCGGGGAAGCTCTGCATCTACTGCGGATGATGCTGCAGAGAACTGAACCCAACGAAGCGACTTTAACGGCAAATGTTCTTCCTGTACGAGAACCTCTCGCGATTCCGCAAAACGACGTACTGCATATCACGCCTGTTGAATATATGCTCCCAAACACAGCAGTCATCGCTTATCGCTGTCACCGAAACGTTTCAATTTCGCAGGAATCACAATCGGGGGACTGACGTCTCTCCGCTCGCCGAAACTCAGGTGTGATCCATGACATTACATTCTGTGAACGGTCAAAACAATTTCGGGGTCCCATTGGATGTCTGACAATTCTGCCGACGAAGCCAGACAAGATGTTCTGTTCAGCAAATGCGCGACTGCCGTTCGCAGGCTGTTGCCAGCGTTGACGCAACTGGAACGTGAAGCCGCGTTGCTGCAAGCCGCACCTCTGGCAGAACGAGAGTGGTTTGAATTATTGCGGCAGAAGCTGGTGCCACAACTGGGCGAACAGGCGTTTCTGGTGGTCGCTGTGGTTGGTGGCACGAATATCGGAAAGAGTGTCATCTTTAATCATCTGGCCGGTGCCCGCGCCAGCGCGACGAGTCCTCTGGCATCCGGGACAAAGCATGTCACTTGCCTGGTGCCCGAAGGTTTCAACGCGCGACATGATCTCAAAGGCGTCTTTCCGGATTTCGAACTGCACGAATGGACGGATGCCCGGTTAGCGTTGGAAGAATGTCCCACCCACCAGTTGTTCTGGCGTGTGGCAAAAGAATTACCACCGTCGTTGCTGGTGCTGGATACTCCGGACATCGACAGCGACGCCCATGTCAACTGGGTGCGAGCTGATGCAGTCCGTCGTTCGGCGGACGTGCTGATCGCCGTGTTGACTCAACAAAAATACAACGACGCCGCGGTGAAAGAGTTTTTCCGAAAAGCAGGCGACGAAGACAAAGCCGTTCTTGTCGTTTTCAATCAGTGCCTGCTGCCGGAAGATGAACCCTACTGGCCAATCTGGCTCGACACATTTTGCCGCGAGACGAACATCAGGCCGGATGCCGTGTATGTGACTCCGAATGATCGGCGAGCGGCGGAAGATCTGCGGTTACCTTTTTTCGAACGGCAGATCCCCGGGACGAACACCACTGAGACTTTGCCCGTCCCCGACAACACGCCTCGCAATCTGGCAGCCGATCTGGCACGACTTCGCTTTCGCGACATTCGCATTAGAACTCTGCTGGGTTCACTGCAGGAACTGACTCACCCCGATCGTGGCATCCCGGCGTATCTGAGAGAACTGCGACTGGCAAGCGAAGATCTGGGACGGACTGCTTCGAGACTGACAACGGACAGCGTCGTGCAGGTTCGCGACTGGCCATCGCCTGCCAATTCGCTGCTGGTCGCCGAAATCCGTCAATGGTGGCAAGGTCATCAGGAAGGCTGGGCACGCACGATTAACTCGGCATACAACACGGTTGGAAACGGGATTCTGTGGCCGATTCGAGCGGCTCGGCGAGCACTTCAGGGAGAACCTGTGCCGCCAATGGACGACTACCGCAGTCGCGAATGGCTGGCGGTGCTGGGCGTTGTCGAAGAACTGTTCGACAAATTGCAATGGATGGCAGAATCCGGAAATCAAATCATCCGACCTCGTATTGAAGCCGTATTGCAGGGCGACGTTCGTTCTCGAGTCCTGACGTTGCTGCGACAAAAACACGATGCTGTGGACTTTGAAGAAGAACTCAGACTAGTTGTTGAACAGGAAATGGAAAACTTAGAGAAAACGAAACCAGACCTGTTTGGAATGTATCGCCAGTTGAACAACGTTTCTGCCGTGGTGCGACCAATGACCAGCGTTGTCTTGTTTTCGATCGGATTTGGACCTGCCGGTGAAATGGTGGCCCCATTTCTGGGTCATGCGGCTGCGTCCGCCGTCGTTCACGTCTTCGCCGATGTTGCTGGCGGTGCGACTGCCGCGATCGCTGGCGATGCGGCTGTGTCCAGTGCGGCCAGTTCCGGAACCGGTATGCTGCAGGCATGGTTTCATCGATTGCATTCGACGTTTACTGCGCGTCGGGCGAACTGGCTGACGCAGTTGGTTCATTCGGAACTTCTCGGGCAACTTCCGGAAGAACTCAACGCGGCTGCCGGATTAACTAAGTCGGATGCGTTCGTATCGGTTCAGAAATGTGTGTCAGAACTTGAGGCGTTACTGCCGGTCCACAGGAAATCTTAATCATGTCACTGACACCTGAACTGCAGCAACTCGCGGTCCTCGCCGAAATCGACAGTCTCGTGCTGCGCGTCCGACGATGGCTGGAGGATGCTCCTGCCTGGGATTCTGCGCGAAAGGCGCGGTCGCTGGTGTCGAAGATTGTCGAACGTGTGCATTCGTTGCGGATTCGTCTGGAATCACCATTGGTCGTCGCCACGTTCGGAGGCACGGGTACAGGCAAGAGTACGCTCGTCAATGCCCTGATCGGGCAGGAAGCATCGGAATCCGGCCGGCAACGACCGACAACAACCATGCCCGTTTTGCTGGTTCATCCGGACATTGAAACGACGGCTCTGGGCCTGGATCTGAGTCAATTTCACGTTCGTCGAATTGATTCACCGGTGCTGCGGGATCTCATCATTATTGATTGCCCGGATCCTGATACCAGCGAAGCGGCTGAATCCGGAAGCAATCTGGCTCGCCTGCGGTCTATTCTGCCACACTGCGATGTATTGATGTATGTTTCGACGCAGCAAAAATATCGCAGTGCCAGGATCGCAGAGGAACTTGCAGATGCAGCGTCCGGCTGCCGTTTGGTCTTCGTACAGACTCACGCCGAACAGGATTCAGATATCCGTGAAGACTGGCGGAAAAGCCTGGCTCCCGCGTATCAGGTCCCCGACATGTTCTTTGTTGATTCACGGCGGGCCTTTGCGGAGCAAACGCAGGGCCAGCGTCCATCCGGCGACTTTGGACGACTACTGGAACTGCTCACCAATCAACTGGGAACATCGCGGCGTGTGGCGATTCGCCGCGCTAATCTGATTGATCTCCTGGAAGAAGCGTTGACAATTTGCCGCACAGATTACGATCGTGAATTGCCGGAAATCCGGAAACTGGAGGAAGTCCTCGATCAGCAGCGAATGAAGCTCCGCGATACACTGACGACACAACTGAGAGATGAATTGCTGGTCAATCGAAATCTGTGGGAACGACGTCTGCTGAGCGCCGTGACGGATATCTGGGGTTTCAGTCCGTTCTCCTCGGTGCTGCGACTTTACAACGGGCTGGGTGCGTTTATTGCTTCATTCAGTTTCTTCCGCGCTCGATCATCCGCTCAGATGGCGTTGATCGGGGCTGTCCAGGGCGCACGCTGGCTGAAGTCGCGAGTGCAGGAACAGGAAGCCGATTCGTCACTGGAACGGCTGGCATCGTTTGGGATCACCGATCAGCATCTTCAGGAATCGCGGATGATCGTTGCCGGCTATGTGCATTCTGCCGGCATCGATCCGGCAGAATTCAGCGACCGTCGAGATCTCTGTCAGTTGCGGCGACAAGCGTTAACCGTGGAAAGTCAGTTCCTCGGCGACGCCAGACGCGGGATCGATGAACTGATCGAACAACTTGCCGAACAGAATTGTTCGGCATTTACACGCTATCGATATGAAGTTCTGTTATTGATCTATGTCGTGTTTCTGGTTGGTCGTATCGGACACAATTTTTTCTGGAGTTCCTTTCTCGCCCCGATTGTGGGCTGGACCGTTCATCCCGAACCGCTGTTGACGGTGGATTTTTACATCCCGGCCACAATCTTTCTGATGATGTGGTCCGCAATTCTGGTTCTCAGTTACACATGGCGATTGCGCAGAGGTCTCTCAAAACACATTCAAAAACTCGCCCAGGCAATGGTCGAAACACGCATTTCGGAAGGACTGTTTCCGTCCGTTGATCATGTGTGCGAAAGCGTGATCACTGACGATCACCGCCTGACCGAATTGCTCGAACGAACCAGCCGCTTCCGCCGTGAACTGGCCGATGGCGTCCAGTTCCTGGGCGGCCATCGGAGATAACAGTCTTGTCTGTCCGCGCTAGATTCGGTTTCGTTTCCGGCGATCTGCCGATCCTCTACTACTACGGCGAACCATGAACCGGGCGCTCGCGGCCAAAGCCGCAGCGGAGTGAATCTCAGTGTCATGTGATGGCACGGAATCGTCAGCCCACCATCCAGCCAGCGGCAACTCAGACATCACGGTATCGTGTTCAACTGTGAATTTCTGAGCCGATTCGGGTGCCTTCACGGATATCGCAACGTCATCTGCCGGCGTTCTCATCGCTACTGCGAACTGATCGGCGGTCTGAACATCCGCTGCCGATACCATGAAATCCGGACGTTCGGCAGAGGAACCATCAGGTGTCAACTGGCCGTCGTTCTCTATAAGAGATGCCAGGCTGCCCAGTTGTACCTGAGAAGTTGAGTCCTCAGGAAATTCTAACGACGTGATGACGAAGTCAACCGGAACGCTCCATGCGGTCATTTCACCCATCGTACTCACGGCCCGCACCCATACACGATATGATCCTTTCGGCAAGACTGTCGGAGATGTGTACGTAGTGTCGGTGAGATAGGTCTTATACAGGACGCGGACATTGGTGATGTTGTCCACCCATAACTCGTATTTCGTTGCATCCGGGACTGCCGACCAGACAATTGTCGGAAATTTGCCGCCGACAAGCGGTAAATCCTGTTTCGGAGAGGTGATCGTCGGACTTGTATTAATGTAGAAGTCCCGCGCGGCACTCCAAAACCCAGGTTGTTCCAATTGATCAATGGCGCGCACCCACACGCGGTACCTGCCAATCCCAAGATTCTCCGGCGGTACCCAGGAATTCGTCGGAACGTTGATATTACGGAGCAATTGAGAGACACCCGTTGAGAGATTGTCGATCCAGACGTCATA